>Ga0302299_10000442_pt1 | contig 22442 bp, 18 predicted proteins | sample III_Fen_N3_4_FD_198795 | JGI IMG/M metagenome (GOLD analysis project Ga0302299, IMG submission 198795) | Peat permafrost microbial communities from Stordalen Mire near Abisko, Sweden - III_Fen_N3_4 | ecosystem: Environmental > Terrestrial > Soil > Wetlands > Permafrost | place: Sweden: Abisko... | reverse complement strand
GCGGGGCTTGTAACCGCGGTTGCCACCCTCCTCGGAGCGGCCGGTGTTCCAGGCGCCCTCGACGGAGTCGATGTGGTAGTAGCCCTCGTTCTGCGACGTCTTGAAGCGCACGTCGTCGAAGATGTAGAACTCCGCCTCCGGCGCGAAGAACGCCGTGTCGGCGATGCCCGTCGTGGCGAGGTAGGCCTCGGCCTTGGCCGCGACGTTGCGCGGGTCGCGGCTGTACTCCTCGTTGGTGAACGGGTCGTGGATCGAGAAGTTGACGACGAGCGTCTTCTCCTTGCGGAACGGGTCGAGGAACGCCGTCGTCACGTCGGGGATGAGCTTCATGTCCGACTCGTGGATGGCCTGGAAGCCGCGGATGGACGAGCCGTCGAACATCTGACCTTCGGTGAACAGCACCTCGTCCACGTGCGCCGCCGGCAGGTTGAAGTGCTGCTGCATGCCGGGCAGGTCGGTGAACCGAACGTCGACGAACTTGACGTCCTCGTCACGGATGAACCGGAGGACTTCCTCCGCGTCCTTGAACATCCATTCCTCCTCGCGGCGCCTGGGGCGCTCCGCCTCGGTCGGCACGTCCGTGGCGGGTCGCCACGTCGGTTGCGGGAAACCTAGTCGGGTGCGGTTTCCCGAGGGTGTCCCGATTGTTTCGCGTGTGTTTCGCGACGTGACGGCGGGGTGGCGCCGTGGGACGCGTGGGACGCGAGTGGCTCGACAGCGGGAATCGCCGCAGGTCAGGAGCCCTGTCCGCTGGCGTCGAACCGGTATCCGAGACCCGGGGACGTCAGCAGGTACCGGGGCCGCGCCTGGTCGGGTTCGAGCTTGTGCCGCAGCTGGGCGAGGTAGACGCGCAGGTAGTTGGCCTGCGTCTCGTACTGCGGCCCCCACACCTCGCGGAGCAGGTCGGTGCCGGCCACGAGCATCCCTCCGGCGCGCACGAGCACCTCGAGCACCCCCCACTCGGTGGGGGTGAGGTGCACCTCCGACCCGTCGATGAGATGCACCTGCTTGCGACCCAGGTCGACGTCGAAGTCGGGCGTGTGCACCACTCCTGCGTCGGCGGAGACGCCGGAGCGACGGGCTGCGGCGCGGAGCCGCGCGAGGAGCTCCTCGATGCCGAACGGCTTGGTGAGGTAGTCGTCGGCACCGGCGTCGAGCGCCGACACCTTGTCGCTCTGGTCGCGTCGGGCCGAGAGCACCACGATCGGCACGCTGCTGGTGGCACGCACCCGCTCGATGACCTCGACGCCGTCGATGTCGGGCAGGCCCAGGTCGAGGATCACGGCGTCGAGGCGCACCGCCTGCACCGCGGCGATCGCGTCGGCCCCGTTGGCTGCCGTGCGCACGTCGTAGCCGCGAGCGCGCAGCGTGAGGGCGAGCGCCTTGCGCAGCTGGTCGTCGTCCTCGACGACGAGGAGCCCGCTCATGCGGCCTCACCTCGGGGCAGCGTGACGCGGACGGTCAGCCCGCCTCCTTCGGTGTCGAGGAACTCGACGCCGGCGTCCATCGCCGCGCAGAAGCCGCGCACGATCTCCAGGCCGAGTCCGGTGCTGCGGTCGGCGCCGCCTCCGGGACTCACCCGTCGATGATGCGGGTCGCGCTCGTTGAGCCCAGGCCCGTGGTCGACCACGTCGACGACGACGGCGCCGTCCCGCAGGTAGGCGGAGATCTGGACGGGATCGGAGACAGTGGGGGCGGCGTGACGGACAGCGTTGGACACGAGGTTCTCGACCACGCGCTCGAGCAGCACCGGATCGGCCTCGACCATCGGCAGCGAGTCGGGGAGGTCGGCCACGACCGGTGCCCGCCCGAAGCTGAGCAGCGCCGACGCGACGCAGCCGTCGACCGACGTGGGCTCGCGCCGCACCGCCAGCACGCCCGCCTCGAGGCGGCTCATGTCGAGCAGGTTGGTGATGAGCTCGTCGAGGCGGGCCGTGGACTCGTCGACCGTCTCGAGCAGGTCGACCCGCGTCTCGTCGCCGAGGACGGCGTCGGGGTCGCGCAGCGCGTCGACCGCCACGCGCAGAGCCGACAGCGGGGTGCGCAGGTCGTGGCCGACGCTCGCGAGCAGTGCCGTGCGCGCCTGGTCGACCGCCGCCAGCTGCTCGGCTCGCTTGGCCTCGCTCTCCATCCGGTCGCTCTCGTACGAACGCACCGCTGCTGCGGCGAGCGACTCGATGAACGCCGGATCCTCGGCCATCCGCTCGGGACCTGTGCCGAGCAACCGGTAGCCGCCCGGCACGGTCACGACGACCGAGGCCTCGGCCGACCTGACCTCCGGGCCCGAGCCCGCAGTTGCCAGTACCTGCGACGAGCCGACCTCGCCCCGCACCAGGCTGAGACGGTCGAGGTCGAGGGCGGCGCGCACGCGCTCGAGCGAGGTCGCAGGGTCGTCGTCCTCGGTCTTGGCCACGACGTCGGCCAACAGCGTGGTCCGCTCCCGCGAGCGAGCCGCGCCCTCGCGCACGCGCGCGTTGAGCTCGCCCAGCACCGATCCCACGCCCGCGACGAGCGCGAACACCACCAGCGCCACGACGTTGTCCGGGTTCGACACGGCGAAGGTGTGGTACGGCGGCACGAGGTACCAGTTCACGAGCACGACGGTCACGAGCGCGAACACGATGCCGACCACCGGGCCGGTGACCACCGCGACGACGAGGACGAAGGCGAGCGCCAGGAGCAGCACGACCGTGAGGTCGACCGGCGTGTGCGACTCGGCCGCGATCACCGCCGCCCAGAGCACGACCACGCCGACGCCCACCACGACGAGCCGGCCCAGGAGCGGCAGCCGCACCAGCGTGGGGGACGCAGGGGCTCGGCTCACGGACGACAGTCTGGCACCCCGGTCAGCGCGACCCGCTCGCTGCGGCCGCCTCGTCCGCCCGCGTCATCTGCAGCGGCACAGACACGACCACGACGCCCCGCTCGCTGCGAAGCCGCACCCGCAGCCGCAGCGCGCTCTGGTTGTGCAGCAGGTGCTCCCACCAGTGCAGGACGACGTACTCCGGGATGTAGACGGCGACGATGTCGCGCGGGCTCTCGCGGCGCAGGCCGCGCACGTAGTCGATGACTGGCTGGGTGAGGTCGCGGTACGGCGAGTCCAGCGACACCAGGGGCACGGCGATCTGGCGCTCCGTCCATGTCTCCTGCAGGTCCTCGACGTTGCTGCGGTCGGTGACGACGTGGAGCGCGACGAGCGTGTCCGGGCGCGAGGCGCGGGCGAACGCGAGCGCCTGCATCGCCGGGGCGTGCAGCCGGGACACGAGCACGACGGCGTGGACCCGGCTGGGCAGTCGGACGCCGCCGGGCGGGGGAGCCATGCGGTCGTCGACGCGTGCGTAGTGCCGGTTGATGCCGATCATCACGGCGAAGAACACCGGGATGGCCACGATGACCAGCCACGCGCCGTGCGAGAACTTCGTGACGACGACGATCACGAGCACCAGCGCGGTGACCGACGCGCCGAGGGCGTTGACGGCCCGCGAGCGCAGCATCGCACCGCGTGCGGCGCCGTCCGCCTCGCGCAGAAGCTGGCTCCAGTGCCGCACCATGCCGGCCTGCGAGATCGTGAACGAGAGGAACACGCCGAGGATGTAGAGCTGCACCAGGCGCGTGACGCTCGCGTCGAACGCGATGATGAGCAGGATCGAGACGACGGCCAGGAACACCACCCCGTTGCTGAAGACCAGCCGGTCGCCGCGGCGGCCGAACTGCCGAGGGAGGTAACCGTCACGGCCGAGCACCGACGCCATGATGGGGAACGAGTTGTACGCGGTGTTGGCCGCCAGGACGAGGATCAACGTCGTGAAGATCTGCAGCGCGTAGAAGCCGAACGAGCCGCTGCCGAACACGGCTTGACCGAGCTGCGCGAGCACGGTCGGCTGCACGGCGTCCGGCGGGAGGCCGAGGGTGGCGTTGCTGTCGGACAGGTGCACGTGCGTCGTGACGGCGAGGTAGGTGACGCCGCCGAACATCACGATCGCCAGCGTTCCCATCGCGAGCAGCGTCGTCGACGCGTTGCGCGACTTCGGCGGCCGGAAGTAGGGCACGCCGTTCGACACGGCCTCGACGCCGGTGAGGGCGGTGCAGCCGGATGCGAACGCGCGGAGCAGCAGGAAGACAGCGGTCGCCCCGGCGACGTCGGTCGACTGCACCTGGAGGTTCGCCGACTCCGCGAGCACAGGGACGCCGAGCAGCTGCTTGCCGACGCCCACGACGAGCAGCGTCAGGACGCTGATGATGAACAGGTACGTCGGTGCCGCGAACGCGCGGCCCGACTCGCGCAGTCCGCGCAGGTTCATGAGGGTGAGCACGACGACGAGCCCCACGCTCAGCTCGACCGTCCACGGGCCGAGCGACGGGAAGGCCGACGTGAAGTTCGCGACGCCCGAGGTGACCGACACCGCGACGGTGAGGATGTAGTCGACGACGAGTGCGGCCGCCGCCACGAGCGCGGTGTTCTGGCCGAACTGGTCCTTGGCCACGGCGTACGCCCCGCCGCCTCCGGGGTAGGCGTAGACCGTCTTGCGGTACGACGTCACCACGATGGCGAGCAGGGCGATGACCGCCAGGCCCACCCACGGCGTCCAGGTGAGCGCCACGGCGCCGCCGAGCACCAGCACGAGCAGGATCTCGTCGGTCGCGTAGGCCACGCTCGACAGCGGGTCGCTGCAGAACACCGGCAGCGCGAGGTGCTTGGGCAGCAGGGCGTGGCTGCTCATCGCCGAGTCCATCGGGGACCCGACGACGACGCGCTTGAGCATGCTCACGCCACCGTCGTACGCCGACGGTGCTCGGTACGCACCGACGTCTTGACGCCGTCTTGACGCCCGACCGGAAACCTTGACGCCGCTCTGACGGTGCGGTCCACGAGCGCGCACGTCCGGCGGGCCTACCTGAGCGGGCCGGTCGCCGGATGGCCGCCTAGCCTGGGCGCGTGGTGAAGGACCCGAAGCCGGCCAGCGGCTCCGCAGACCCGGCGGGGGAGCCGCCTCGCGCGCGCCTCACGCGCGATGACGTCGGCTCCTGGCTGCAGGGGCCGAGCGCGGTGCTCCCGCCGGCGCAGGACTTCCGCGGCAAGCGCCTCGGGCTCCCCGAGGAGGGTGCCGGGTCGCTCGCCGGGTGGGGCCGGCGTCTGCTCGCGCTGGTGGTCGACTGGATCGCCTGCCTGCTCCTCGTGCGGCTGTTCCTGCCCTCCATCGAGTACGGCACGGCGGCGTCGAGCCTCGCGACGATGGGGTTCTTCCTCGCCGAGCTCACGCTGTTCACCTGGATCGCGGGTGCGTCGTTCGGGCAGCGGCTGCTCGGCCTCGCGGTCATGCGTCTCGACGGCGGCCGCTTCGGCCTGGTCGGCGCGTTCCTGCGCAGCCTGCTCATCTGCCTGCTCGTGCCGCCGCTGGTCTGGGACCGCGACGGCCGCGGCCTGCACGACCGCTGGCTCGGCACCGGCGTCGTCCGCCGCTGACCCCGCTGGTTCCGCGTGCACCGGGTGCTCTGCATCGAGAAGGCGTCCCTATCCGTGCAGAGCACCAGCGACATGCGGCCGGTTCAGAGGGGGAGGGCGTCGAGGTCGCTCTGCACGACCTCTCGGTCGTCGGCGTCCTCGACCTCGGCGAGGCGCGCCTCCGCCTTCGCCTTCCACTCCGTCGCGGCGTGCGTGTCGCCCGAGACGGCGTAGGCGCGAGCCAGACCCTCGTACGCCGAGGCCAGCAGCCACGTCTCGCCCTCGACCTGCGTCGCGTAGCCCAGCGCCAGCCGCGCGTGGTGCACCGCGGGCTCGCCGCGACCGAGCACGGCGTACACGCGGCTGATCTGCCAGTCGCCGATCGCCTTCTCCTTCGCCCCGCCGACGCCCGCCCAGTGGTAGCGGCTGGCGTGCGCGGCGTTGACCAGCTGCTGGTCGTCGGCGGGTGTGCGGTCGGTCATCTCCAGCAGCTCCCACACACGGTTGAACAGACCGGCCGCGAGCGCGCGCTGGCTCTGCGGGTCGAGCTCGGTGGTGGCGGCGGTCGTGGTCACGTGCGGCTCCTCGTGTGTGACGCCGGGGTCCATGAGGTGCCCGAGCTGGTGGATCACGCGGTGGAGGCGGGTGGCCCGGGCGGTGACCCGGTCCCGATGGCGCGAGAGAAGATCGCGGCGGGCGCGGACGTCGTCCGTGCCGAGCAGCTCGCGGATCTCCTCGAGCGGCATCTCGAGGTCACGGAGCAGGCCGACGGTGCGTGCGTCGTCGACCTGAGACCGGCGGTAGCGGCGGTACGACGTCGCCGGATCGACCCAGGCGGGTACGAGCAGGCCGACGCCGTCGTAGTGGCGCAGCGCGCCGATCGAGAGACCGGACAGCCGCGCGAACTCGCCGATCGAGAGCAGGTCGTCCTGCTCGACGGTGCGCCCGGCTGCCACCCGAGGATTCTCCACGCGGACGATGCTGAACTCTCCGCCAACCCGAGAGTCAACACCGACGGTCAGGTGAGGGGCGGGAGGCCGGCGGCGGACAGGGCGTCGGTGAGGATGCCGAGCGCGCGCGGGCCGAAGCCGTGCAGCGCGAGCAGGGCGGCTGCGCTGCGGCCGGCGACCTGCTCGAGGGAGTCGACGCCGATCGAGGCGAGCGCACGGGTGGCTGGGGCGCCGATCCGCGGCAGCGCCGTCACCTCAGCCCTTGGGGATGCGCGCGCCCTTGGGGAGCGGGCCCTTGGGGATCGGCAGCGGCGTCGCGGTGAGCGCGTCGAGACGACGGCGCAGCGCGGTGACCTCGGCCGGCTTGAGGTTGCGCGGCAGCTTCATGACGGCGCCCTGCAGCTTGCGCAGCGGGACCTGGCCCTCGCCGTCGCCGGCCTGGATCTCGAAGATCGGCGTCTCGCCGACGAACCGGGCGGTGCGCTTCTTCTCGTTGGCCAGCAGGTTGCCGGCGCGGGCGGGCGGTGCCTCGCTCACGAGTACCACGCCCGGGCGTCCGATCACGCGGTGCACCATGTCCTGGTTCTTGGTGACGGCGACCGCGGGCGTGACGAACCAGCCCTTGCGCAGGGCCGAGAGCACCGACGCCGCGGCGCCGACCTGCCCCTCGACCTGCGAGTACGCCGCCTTCTCGGCCCGGCGTCCGAAGATGAACGTGACCGCCAGGGTCGCGAACGGGAGGCCGATGACGATCCAGAAGAACCACATCTTCGTGATCGCGCCGATGAGGGCGAAGATCACCAGCACACCCAGGAACAGCCCGATGAGGATCCACCCGATGTACGGGTCGACGCGCTTGGTCAGGCGGTAGGTCTCGCGGATCTGGGCGATCCGGCCGCCACGGGCCGGCGCGGGGGCGCTGCTGCTCACGGGTAGGTGCTCCGGGGTCTCGGGTACGGGGGAGAGGGTACCCCGGTCAGGCGCTGGCCCCGCCGGTGACGATCGTGGCGGCCCCGCCGGCGGCCCGTGCGGCCACCGCCTGGGCGTGCAGGCGTCCGGCGCGGTAGGACGAGCGCACCAGCGGGCCGCTCATCACGCCGAGGAACCCGATGGCGGTGGCCTGGTCGGCCAGGGCCACGAACTCCTCGGGCTTGACCCAGCGCTCGACGGGGTGGTGCCGAGGGCTGGGGCGCAGGTACTGGGTGATCGTGATCAGGTCGCAGCCGGCCTCGTGGAGGTCGTGCAGCGCGGCGACGACCTCGTCGGGCTCCTCACCCATGCCCAGGATGAGGTTGGACTTGGTCACCAGCCCGGCCGTGCGGGCCTGGGTGAGCACGTCGAGCGAGCGCTCGTAGCGGAACGCGGGGCGGATCCGCTTGAAGATCCGCGGCACGGTCTCGAGGTTGTGCGCGAGCACCTCGGGCGCGGCGTCGAAGACCTCGGCGAGCAGCGCGGGCTCGGCGGAGAAGTCGGGGATGAGCACCTCGACGCCGGTGCCGGGGTTGAGGTCGTGGATGTCGCGCACGGTCTGGGCGTAGAGCCACGCGCCCTGGTCGGGCAGGTCGTCGCGGGCGACGCCGGTGACGGTGGCGTAGCGCAGGCCCATCGTGCGCACGCTCTCGGCGACGCGCCGCGGCTCGTCGCGGTCGAGCGGGTCGGGCTTGCCGTGGTCGATCTGGCAGAAGTCGCAGCGCCGCGAGCACTGGGCGCCGCCGATGAGGAACGTGGCCTCGGCGTCCTCCCAGCACTCGTAGATGTTGGGGCAGCCGGCCTCCTGGCACACCGTGTGCAGGCCCTCGCCCTTCACCAGGTCGGTGATACGACGGAACTCCGGACCGGTCTTGAGCGTGGTCTTGATCCACGCCGGCTTGCGCTCGATCGGCGTCTGCGCGTTGCGAGCCTCGACACGCAGCATGCGGCGTCCGTCGGGAGCGGTCGCGACGACAGGGCCGGCGAGGTCGGGCCGGTCGGTCGTGCCGGTCATCGCGCACCCCAGGGGTCGAGCCCGTCGGCGAGGCGGGCCTCGACGAGCGGGAGGACGTCGAGCACGGTGATGTCGCGCCCGATCTCGGCCGAGAGCGACGTGACGCCGGCGTCCTCGATGCCGCAGGGCACGATCCGGTCGAACCAGGCGAGGTCGCAGTCGCAGTTGATGGCGAAGCCGTGCATCGTCACGCCGCGCGAGACGCGCACCCCGATCGCGGCCACCTTGCGCTCGGGGCGCGTGCCGACGAGCGGGGCGTCGGCCGGCACCCAGACGCCGGTGCGGCCCTCGACGCGCATGGTCTCGAGGCCCAGCTCGGTGCAGACGTCCATGAGCATCGCCTCGATCCGGCGGACGTGCTCGACGACGTCGATCGGCTCGGCGAGCTTCACGATCGGGTAGCCGACGAGCTGGCCGGGGCCGTGCCAGGTGATCTGCCCGCCGCGGTCGACGTCGACCACGGGGGTGCCGTCGGTGGGGCGGTCGGAGGGCCGGGTGCGCTTGCCGGCGGTGTAGGTCGGCGGGTGCTCGAGCAGCAGCACGGTGTCGGGCCGCGACCCGTCGGCCACGCCGTCGAGCACGCGGCGCTGGATCTCCCACGCGTCGAGGTAGGGCACGGCGTCGACGCCGAACCCGAGCCGCTGCAGCGCCGTCGCGCGCGCGACAGCGGCGGCGGGGTTCGGGGTCACGGCCCCCAGCCTAGGCCGGGTCCGGCACCCCCACGACTCGCGCCCGTCCTGTCCGCTCCCCGCATAGCTGTCCTCACCCACACGATCCGGGGCGGATCTGTGTGGCTAAGGACAGTTGTGCGGGGCGGGGGGTCAGTCGTCGGTGTCGGGGAAGACGGAGCCGCGGCCGGCTGGGGAGGCGTCGAGGTGGTCGAGCTCGTCGATCGAGAGCTCGAGGTCGGCGGCGCCCACGCTCGCGTCGGCCGTCGAGGTGCGCGTGAAGCCGGGGATCGGCACCACGGTCGGGCCCGCGGCCATGAGCCACGCGAGCGCCACCTGCTGGGCGCTGACGGCGCGGCCGGCCTTCTCGCTCTGCGCGGCCGCCACGATCGCGAACGCCGGGTAGAGGTCGGCGAGGTGCTTGGCGTCGTCGCCCCCGCCGAGCGGCGACCACGGGAAGTAGGCGACGCCGTGCACCGACGCCCACAGCAGCACGTCGCCGTCGTCGCGGTAGCGCGGGCTGCGCTCGTTCTCCACCGCGGCGATCGTGCCGTGGCTGTACTCCCACGCGGTGCGGCACTCGTCGAGGTGCACGTTGCCGATGCCGATCGCTGGTGCGAAGCCGGCCTCGCGCACCGCGACCAGGGCGCGCACCGTGTCGCTGTACGGCTGCTGCTCGCGGTTCACGCGGTGGTGGATGATCACGTCGGGCTCGAAGCCGAGCCGCCCGACGCTCGCCTCGGCCGCGCGCAGCAGGTAGTCGCGCGAGCCGTCACGGCCCCACACGTCCTCGCCGTCGCCCACCTCGCGGGTGATGCCGATCTTCGTGATGACGACGAGCGCGTCGCGTCCGCCCTTCCACGTGCGCACCGCGTCGCCGACGACGCGCTCGTTGTGGCCGAAGTCCTGCGCGCTCGGCGCGTAGATGTCGGCGGTGTCGACGAGGGTCATTCCGAGGTCGAACGCGTGGTGCAGCACCGCGATCGAGTCCTCGAGCGAGCGCACCGTGCCGTCGGGCAGCGGGTCCGACAGCGGCATCCCACCGACACCGAGCACGGGCACGGGCTTGGACGTGAGGTGGGGGATCGAGCGGTGTCGCACGGTGGCGCCCTTCGTGTCGGTCGTGGGTTGCGCGTTGCGGGTCAGGCGATCGCGCCGGGCGCGAGCCGGGTCTCGACGACGCCGTCATCGGTGCGCTCCACGCGGTACGCGGCGGGGCCGGTGAGCGGGTCGACGTCGTAGTCGGTGAGCACCGACACCGGGTCGGTGCCCTCGTAGAGGATGCCCGCGCGGTCGTCGGTGCAGTACGACAGCGGCAGCTCGCCCGAGGCCACGAGCCCCTGCAGCAGCGGCCGCCGCTGCTCCTCGCTGTCGTAGTGGACGCCGTTGCCGTAGGGGAGCAGACCGAGGCCACCGGTCACGATGCGCAGCTCGAGGCCGAACGAGTCGGTGGTGCCGCCGACGTGCCAGCAGATCGATCCGGCGCTCACCCCGCCCAGCACGACCCCGCGCTCCCACGCGTCGCGCGCGGCGTCGTCGACGCCGTGCACGCGCCACAGCGCGAGCAGGTTCGCGACCGACCCGCCACCGACCCACACCACGTCGGCCTGGCCGAAGGCCTCCTCCACCGGCTGGTTCGGGTAGGGGAACACCACGAGGTGGTCGGGGTCGACCGACAGGTCGCGGCACGCCTGGTAGCTCATCGCGAGGTAGCCGGTGTTGTCGGCGGACGCCGTCATCACGAACAGCACGCGAGGGCGGTCCTTGCCCGACAGCCGCAGCGCCTCGAGGAACAGCCCGCCGGGGCGTCGCGCGTTCTCATGACCGCTCGGGACCGGAAGGAAGCCGCCGCTGGTGGCGAGGATGCGTCGCGTCGTCACGGGAGCGAACCTACGCGACCGACCGCGCGACCGCGTCGGCGATCCGTCGTCCGCTCACGAGCGCGCCCTGGATCGACGCCGTGTCGCGATGGTCGCCCGCGACGTAGACCCCTTCGTACGACTGTGGTTTCCGCAACGACGTGCCCGGAGGGCAGGCGGGCAGCGCACCGGCGATGCGGTGCACGGCGACGGTGTCCCAGCCGCTGACGTCGCAGCCGTACAGCCGTGACAGCTGCGCGCGCACGTCGCCCTCGTCGGCGCCGGTCCCGAGCGCGTTGGACGCGACGAGCGCGCGTCCGTGGGCTGCGTACGCCGGGGCTGCGTTGCTCACGACGACCGTGTTCACGACGGGGCCGGTGCGACGCGGTTCGACCACCAGCACCGCCTCGCCACGGGTGAGAGCCTGGCCCGGCGCGTCGGCGAGAAGCCACCACGTCGTGCCCGACCTCATCTCAGGGACGTCGAGCCCGGGGAGCAGGCCCGCGGCGGCGGGCGCGTCGGTCGCCACCACGACGGCGCGGGCCCGCCACGTCGCGTCGTCGGTGGTCGCCGAGGTCGCGGTCACCGCGCGCACCGGCCTGCCGAGCCGGAGGTCGACCCCGCGCGCGAGCTGGTCTGACATCGCCTGCATCCCGGTCGCGGGCACCGACGGCGTGCCGCGCACGAACGAGCGCAGCAGGAGATCGACGAGGCGCCGGCTCGTGGTGAGCGAGTCGTCGAACACGACTCCGGTGACGAACGGCGCGAGAAGGTCGGCGGTGAGCGCGCCGAACCTCGACCACGCCTCGCCGACGGTCTCGTCGTCGGCGTCGCGCAGGGATCGCGGGTCGCCGGTGGTGACGCGCACGGCGTACGTCGCGAAGCGCGCGAGGTCGACCGGGTTGCCCGGCACGTCGAGGGCCGACCGGAACGCCGCGGTCGGCCGGCGCCGCGGGTCGACGACCAGCCGCCTGCGGTCGCCGTCGACGAGCAGCGCACCGGGCACGAACGGGCGCAGGTGCAGCGCGTCGAGGTCGAGCACCCGGCGGGCCTCGGGGTAGGCGGGGTTGAGCAGCTGGAAGCCGCGGTCGACCGTGACCCCGTCGACGACGTCGCTGCGCACCCGCCCGCCCACGCCATCGGACGCCTCGAGCACCACGGCGGCGAGCCCGCGCTCTGCGAGGCGGCGCGCGGCGGCCAGGCCCGCCAGCCCGGCGCCCACCACGACGACGTCGGTCTCCTGGGTCTCGGGCATGCCTGGATCCAAGCGGTACCGGCACGGGGTCGCACCTCGGCGCGGGGCGCGCACGTTCGTGCGGCGCAGCCCGGGCCTGTGGACGCCGTCGGCGGGCGGGGCCGCCCTCGGCGCACCCTGACGCCCATGCCCGACACGCCCCGCAGCAGCTCCCCGTCCCCCGACCTCAGCGAACGCGCCTGGACCGAGCGCACCGGTGTCGTCGCCCTCGATGACGGGCACGAGCCCTGGGAGGCGCTGGCTCGCCTCGCGCGGGTGCACGGCCCGCACCTCGCGCCGCTCGTGCGCGTGTCGCCGGTTCCAGACGGCAGTGCCCTCGCCCTGACCCATCTCGTGCCGGTCGGCGCCGTCGCCCTGGCCGAGCTGCGCGAGGACTCGCCCCTGCGCGCCGGTCACGTGGTCACCGTGGCTCTCGGCGTGGCCGACGCCCTCGCAGCGCTCCACGACGCCGGCCTCGCGCACGGCGGCGTGGACGCCGACGCTGTGCTGGTGGCGCCCGACGGCGGCGTCGTGCTCGCGGGTGCCGGGCTCGCGTGGCGGCCGGCCCCCGGTGCGCCGGGAGGGCCGACGCCGAGCGACGACGTCGACGCGGTGGGCGAGCTCGTGCGCGACCTGCTCGGCGCCGGCGGCGGCGCCTCGGGCCTGGTGATCGCCTCGCTGCGCGCGAGCGACCCGGATCCCGCCGCGCGCCCCACGGCCTCCGCCCTGCGCGACCTCGTGCGGCTGGCCGCGCCCGCAGCCCCGCTGCTCGAGCTGCTGTGGACGCCGTCGCCGGTGCGCATCGACCCGCGCACGCCGCCACCGCCCGCGCAGCCCGTCGCCGTGCCTCCCGCGCCGACCACCGCGACGGTGGCGACCGGCGACGACCCCGTGCCGCTCCGCACGCCGCAGCGCCGAGACCTGCCGGTCCGCGCCGGCCGACGGCCGTCGCGGTCGCGCACGGCCGGCAGGGGGCCGGCCAGCAGGGGGCCGGCCGGTCGGGGGCGCGTGGTCGCAGTCGTGGCCCTCGCCTGCGCCGGCCTCGCCCTCGTCGCGGTCGCCCGGTCGGGCACCGGGCGAGCGGAGGTCTCGGACGGCGGGCCGCGCGAGGGGGCGGCGGCGCCCCCGTCGTCATCGGTCGTACCGACCGCCGTGACGGCTGGGTCCGTGACCGCCGCGGCCTCGGGGGAGCCCGGAGCCGGGCTCGACCTCGATCGTGGTGCCGGGGCGAACGACTGGGCCCGGGTGCTCGGGGAGCTCGACGCAGCGCGCACGCGGGCGCTCGAGCGCGGCTCGCTCGACGAGCTCGCCCGAGTGGTCGACCGGCGCGGGACGGCCTGGGCCGCTGACGCCGCTCTGGCGCGGCGCGTGAGCACCGCCCGCGCGACCGTGCGCGGCGGATCGCTCGTGGTCACCGACGTGCGCGTGGCCTCGGTGGCCGCGACCACGGCGGTGCTCGTGCTGCGCGACCGGCGGACCGCCTACACCGTCACGGTCGACGGGAGCACGCAGCACGTCCCCGAGCGGCAGGCGCGCTGGTGGCAGGTGCGCCTCGTGCGTGACGGCGACAGGTGGCTGATCGACGACGTCGAGGCGCTCGACGCGAAGGACGTGACGTGGACCAGCGTGGCGGTCAGTACGCGCCGCGGGCCTTGATGACGGCGCGGAACGTCTGGCTGATGATCGAGACGTCCATGAGGAACGACCAGTTCTCGACGTAGTACAGGTCGAGGCGCACCGACTCGTCCCAGTCGAGGTCCGAGCGGCCGCTGACCTGCCACAGACCGGTCATGCCCGGCTTGACGAGCAGACGGCGGTGGACGTCGTCGCCGTACTGCGCCACCTCGGCGGGGAGCGGCGGGCGCGGGCCCACGAGCGACATCTGGCCGAGCAGCACGTTGAACAGCTGCGGCAGCTCGTCGAGCGACGTGCGTCGCAGCACCGAGCCCACGCGTGTGATGCGGGGGTCGTCCTTCATCTTGAACAGCGGGCCGTCGCCGTGCTCGTTGGAGTCGCGCAGCGCCTCGAGCATCGTGTCGGCGTCGACGTGCATCGTGCGCAGCTTCACCATGCGGAACACGCGGCCGTTGCGGCCCACGCGGGTCTGCTTGAAGAACGCCGGGCCGGGGGAGTCGAGGCGCACCGCGATCGCGAGCCCGAGCAGGAACGGCGAGAGCAGAGCGAGCGAGATCGCCGCGACCGAGCGGTCGAAGAGCCCCTTGACCACGCGTCGGCTGCCGGTGAACTCGGGACGCTCGACGTGCAGCAGCGGCAGGCCGACGACGGGGCGCACCGAGATGCGCGAGCCGGCGACGTCGGTGAGGTTGGGAGTGACGAGCACGTCGACCTTGCTGTCCTCGAGCGCCCAGGACAGGTGCCGGAGCTCCTGCTGGGAGAACGTCGACCACGCGGCGACGATGAGGGTGTCGGCCTCGCAGTCCTCGAGCGCACGACGCACGTCGTGCGAGTGCCCCACGATCGGCACGCCCTCGACGTGGTCCTCGCGGCTGCGGTCGACCAGCGCGCCGACGATGCGCACCGAGTGGTCGTTGCGCTTGGCGAGCCGGCGCAGCATCTCGGCGGTGGCGCGCTCGGTGCCCACGACCAGCGCGCGGTGCACGGCGACCCCGCGTGCCTGGGCGCGGTCCTGGACCTGGTGCGCGACGAACCGGGAGATCAGGCCGACGCCGATGAGGATCGGGAACGCGACGATGGTGAGGGTGCGCGCGACCTGGTTCTGCGAGGCGAGCGCGAGCACGGCCACGACGCCCATGAGCTTGAGCGCGACGTCGAGCAGGCGGCGCAGGTCGTCGGTGCCCTTGCCCAGGAAGCGGGGCTCGTAGCAGCGCGCCATCGTGAGCGCGCCGAGCCAGCCGAACGGCACGAGCAGCAGCAGGGCGACGGTGACGGCCTGTGACGGGCGGGGTGCCACGAGCAGCAGGGCCACGGTGGTGGCCACGACCGCCGTGATGCCGTCGGCGATCGCGATCGAGTTCGCGTACTTGGTCATCCACCGCGTGCGCGCGGTGTCGCCCAGGGGGGCGTCATCGAGGTCGAGATCGAGGTCGGGGACGACCGAGAAGTCGGCGCGCGGACGGGGAAGCGGGGGCAGACCGGGCAGGTCGGCGTCGGAGCCGTCGTCGGGGAGGGGCGAGTTCGGCGTCGACTCGAGCGCTGTCATGGCCTCTCCTCCCCTCGGCTCCGGGTCCGTAGACCAGTTCCCCGACCCCATTGGTACCAGGTTGTCACGCGCTGCGATCCACTGCTTCGGCCGTTCGGTGGACGGACTTGAGCAGGCTAGAGGTGATCTGGAACATCTGAGTTACAGAGCGTGTCCCCCATGTGTCCTGTTACTCCGAACGGGTGACGGGATGCAGCAGATCGTCGACGATCGAGTCGACGTTCGGGTGCTGGAACTCGTAGCCCGACCCCAGCAGCGCTGATGGGGCCGTGCGCTGGTCGAGCAGCAGCTCGTCGGCGAACGCGCCGAGCACCGCGCGCAGGGCGAAGCCCGGCACGACAGCGAGCGTCGGTCGGTGCAGGGCCGACCCGAGGCGCCCGGTGAGGTCGGCGTTGGTGACCTGCTCGGGCGCGGCGAGGTTCACCGGGCCGTCGAGCGTGTCGTGGTCGACGAGGTGACGCAGCGCACCCACCTCGTCGCTGATCGAGATCGGCGACCACCACTGGCGGCCCGATCCGAGCCGGCCCCCGATGCCCGCCCTGACCACGGGGAGCAGCCGTCCGAACGCGCCGCCGGACGGGTCGGCCACCAGCCCGGTGCGGGGGTGGGCGACCCGGACGCCACGGTCGCGGGCCGGCTGGGCCGCGAGCTCCCACGAGGCGCAGACCTGCGCGAGGAACGTGTCGCCCTGGGGGGCCGTCTCGTCGACGGCCTCGGGGCCGGTGTCGCCGTAGAAGCCGCTGGCCGACGCCGACACGAACACCCGGGCCGGCTCGGCCGCCTCGGCGATGGCGGTGGCCAGGCAGGTCGTGGCGGCGACGCGCGAGTCGAGGATCTCCCGCTTGTAGGAGTCGTCCCACCGCTTGCCGGCGACCGGCGCCCCGGCCAGGTTGATCACGGCGTCGGCCCCGCTCACCGCCTCGCGCAGCGCCGGGGTCGCGGCCGTGGCTCCCAGCACGGGGTTCCACAACAGCTCGTCGGGCGCCGTCGCCGGCCGCCGGACGAGGCGGACGACGTCCCACCCGTCGGCGAGCAGCGACGCGACGAGCGCGGTGCCGATGAGGCCGGACGCTCCCGAGACGACGGCTCGGCGGCTGCGGGTCACGTGGGGTACCGCCGCCCTCAGCCGAGACCGAGCTCGGACTCGAAGGCGCCCTCGTCGAGGCGCGCCTTCATCGTGGAAAGGAAGCGGGCGGCGTCGGCACCGTCGACCAGGCGGTGGTCGTACGACAGCGCGAGGTAGGCCATGGACCGCACGGCGATGGAGTCGCTGCCGGTGTCGTCGGTGATGACGACCGGACGCTTGACGACCGCGCCGGTGCCCAGGATCGCCACCTGCGGCTGGTTGATGATCGGCGTGTCGAACAGCGCGCCGCGGCTGCCGGTGTTGGTGAGGGTGAACGTGCCGCCCGAGAGCTCGTCGGGGCTCACCTTGTTGGTGCGGGTGCGCTCGGCCAGGTCGGCGATCTTGCGGGCGAGGCCGGCGATGTTGAGGTCGCCGGCGTCGCGGATCACCGGCACGAGCAGACCGCGCTCGGTGTCGACGGCGATGCCGAGGTGCTCGGAGTCGTAGTAGGTGACGGTGCCCTCGTCCATGTCGATCGAGGCGTTGACCTGGGGGAACTGCTTGAGCGCCTCGACCGCCGCCTTGGCGAAGAAGGGCAGGAACGACAGCTTCACGCCCTCGGTGGCCTCGAACGACTTCTTCACGCGAGTGCGCAGGCTCGCGATGCGCGTGACGTCGACCTCGACCACCGTGGTGAGCTGGGCCGATGTGTGCAGCGACTCGACCATGCGCTCGGCGATGACGCGGCGCAGCCGGGTCATCTTCTCGGTGCGACCGCGCAGCGGCGACGTCGCCGCCGCGGGCGCTGCAGCGGCCGGTGCCGCCGCAGCGGGTGCCGGTGCGGCAGCTGCCGCCTTGGCGGCCTCGGCGGCGGAGAGCACGTCGGACTTGCGGATGCGGCCGCCGACGCCGGTGCCCGTGACGGCGGCGAGGTCGACGCCGTGGTCGGCGGCGAGCTTGCGCACGATCGGGGTCACGTAGGAGTCGCCGGACGCGTCGGACGCAGCGGGTGCCGGTGCGGGTGCCGGTGCTGCGGCGGGTGCCGGAGCCGCGGGAGCCGGAGCTGCCGCCGGAACAGGGGCTGGCGCGGCCACGACGGGTGCCGGAGCCGCTACCGGTGCCGCCGTGGGTGCTGCGGCCGGGGCAGGGGCCGCCGGGGCCGCTGCCGCCGCCGGGGCGCCGCCCGCAGCGCCGATGACGCCGAGCGTGCCGCCGACGGCGACGACCTGGTCCTCGCCGACGACGATCTCGAGCAGGACGCCCGCGGCCGGCGAGGGCAGCTCGGTGTCGACCTTGTCGGTGGAGATCTCGACGAGAGGCTCGTCGACGGCGACGGTGTCGCCGACCGACTTGAGCCAGCGGGTCACGGTGCCCTCGGTGACGCTCTCGCCGAGCGCCGGGAGGAGCACGGGGGTGCCGGGGCCGGCCGCCACGGGTGCAGCCGGAGCCGGAGCCGGGGCCGGAGCGGCGGGCGGCTCGGGAGCCGCCACCGGAGCAGGAGCCGGGACGTCCTCGACGAACGGGGGCGGGGGGACCGGGGCCGCGGCAGGTGCGCCGGCCTCGTCGGCCGCGCCGATGACGCCGAGCTCGCCGCCCACCAGCACCACGGCGTCCTCGCCCGCGGTGATCGCGAGCAGCACGCCGGAGGCGGGGGCGGGGATCTCGGTGTCGACCTTGTCGGTGGAGACCTCGAGGAGCGGCTCGTCGGCGACCACCGTGTCGCCGACCTGCTTGAGCCAGCGGGTGACCGTTCCCTCGGTGACGCTCTCGCCGAGCTGCGGCATCGTGACGGAGACCGGCATGGCCTCGTGACTCCTTCGGTCGTGGGGCTCGGGACGGTGCGCGGTCAGGCGTGCGCGTGGAGGGGCTTGCCGGCCAGGGCCAGGAAGGCCTCGCCGAACGCCTCGTTCTGGGTCGGGTGCGCGTGGATGAGGCTGGCGACGTCGTCGGGCCAGGCCTCCCAGTTGACCACGAGCTGGCCCTCGCCGACGAGCTCGCCGACACGGGCGCCGACCATGTGCACGCCGACGACGGGGCCGTCCTTCTCGCGGACGAGCTTGATGAAGCCGGTCGTGCCCAGGATCTGGCTCTTGCCGTTGCCGCCGAGGTTGTACTCGTAGGCCTCGACGCGCTCGGCGCCGTACTTCTCCTGGGCCTGCGCCTCGGTGAGGCCCACGGAGGCGACCTCGGGGTCGCAGTAGGTGACGCGCGGGATCCCCGACTCCTCGATCACCCTCGGGTTCAGGCCGGCGATCTCCTCGGCCGCGAAGATGCCCTGCTGGAACCCGCGGTGCGCCAGCTGCAGGCCGGGGACGATGTCGCCCACGGCGTAGACGCCCGGCACGTCGGTGCGCAGGCGCTCGTCGGTGAGCACGAAGCCGCGGTCGAGGGCGATGCCGACGTTCTCGTAGCCGCAGCCCGCGGTGGCCGGGCCGCGGCCCACCGCGACGAGCAGGACGTCGGCCTGCAGGGTCTCGCCGCCCTCGAGGGTGACGGTGACGCCGTTCGCGTCCTGCGTGACGCCCTGGAAGCGGATGCCCACCTTGGACTTGATGCCGCGCTTGCGGAACGCGCGGTCGAGCGCCTTGGAGACGGCCTCGTCCTCGTTGGGCACCAGGCGCGGCAGGGCCTCGACGATGGTGACGTCGCTGCCGAACGAGCGCCACACGCTGGCGAACTCGACGCCGATGACTCCGCCGCCGAGCACGATCGCCGACTGAGGCACGTAGTCGAGGGTGAGCGCCTCGAAGGAGGTGATCACCCGGCCGCCGATCTCGAGGCCGGGGAGCGAGCGCGCGTAGGAGCCGGTCGCCAGGATCACGGCCCTCGTCGCGGTGTAGGTGGTGCCGTTCACGTCCACCGTGGTGGGGGAGGTGAGAGTGCCGGTGCCCTCGACGAGCTCGACGCTGCGGCTCTTCACGAGGCCCTGGAGCCCCTTGTAGAGGCGGCCGACGACGCCGTCGCGGTACTTGTAGACGCCGGGGAGGTCGATTCCATCGAACGTGGCGCGGACGCCGTAGGTCTCGGCCTCCTTGGTGGCGTCGGCCACCTCGGCGGCGTGGAGCAGCGCCTTGGTGGGGATGCAGCCGTAGTGCAGGCACGTGCCGCCGAGCTTGTCCTTCTCGATGAGCGCGACCGACAGGCCGAGCTGCGAGGCGCGCAGGGCCGCCGCGTAGCCGCCGCTGCCGCCGCCGAGGATCACGACGTCGAAGGTGGTGCCGGACACAGGCGCTCCCCGCTGGTCGAGAGTGGGTCCGGCGGGTGGCCGGACGGGGTGCGCGCATGGTGCGCGCGCCGGCCCATCCTTCCACCGCGAGGCGACATTGCCGACCGGGGGGCGCTACCGACCAGTACTCCTGTCCCGCGCGACGGGACACTCCCTCGCGCCCTCGACGGTCGAGGGCGCGAGAGCGGGGTCAGAGGGCCCCGTCGGCGAGGTCCTCCGCGAGCTGGACGAGGGTGCGGACGGCGACGCCGGTGCCGCCGCGCGGCGTGTAGCCGTAGGCGCGGTGGCCGTTGTACGACGGGCTCGCGATGTCGAGGTGCGCCCAGCGCTGGCCGTCGGACACGAACTCGCGGAGGAACACCGAGGCCGAGAGCATGCCGCCGTCGCGGCGTCCGACCAGCGCGATGTTCGCGATGTCGGCCACCTGGCTGTCGAGGTTCGCGCGCAGCTCCTCGGGCAGCGGCATGGGCCACATCGTCTCGCCGGCGCGCTCGGCGGCGTCGTGGACGGCCTCGTTGAGGTCGTCGTCGTTGCCCATGATGCCGACGGTGCGGGCGCCGAGGGCGATGCCCTGGGCGCCGGTGAGGGTCGCGACGTCGACGAGGACGTCGGGCTTGTCCTCCTGGGCGCGCGCGAGACCGTCGCAGAGCACGAGACGGCCCTCTGCGTCGGTGTCGAGCACCTCGACGGTCGTGCCGCTGTACGACGTGAACACGTCGCCGGGCTTCTGCGCGCCGCCGCTCGGCATGTTCTCGGCGAGGCACAGGTAGCTGGTGACGTTGACCGGGAGGCCGAGCCGCGCCGCCGCGACGATCGTGGAGAGCGCGGTGGCCGCACCGCCCATGTCGCCCTTCATCTCGTGCATGCCGCCCGAGGGCTTGATGGAGATGCCGCCGGTGTCGAAGGTGATGCCCTTGCCGACGACCGCGAGGTGCGCCGTGGCGCCCTCGGGACGGTAGGCCAGGCGCACGAGGCGCGGCGGGTTCGCCGATCCTCGGCCCACGGCCAGGATGCCGCCGTAGCCGCCCTCGGCGAGCGCCTCCTCGTCGAGCACCTCGAGCGCGACGGGGAGGCCCTCGATGGCGAGGCCGGCCTGCGCGGCGAAGTCCGAGGGCACGAGGTCGGCCGACGGCGTGTTCACGAGGTCGCGCGCGAGGTTCACGGCCGCGGCGATCGTGCGTCCGCGCGCGAGCGCGGCGAGCGTCTCGGCGTCCTTGACGTCGGCGACGTGCAGCGAGACGCGACCGACCGGCGACTTGTGCTTCGCCTTGCTGTCGACGCGGTAGTGGTCGTAGGAGTAGGCGCCGAGCAGCGCTCCCTGGGCCACGGCGTCGAGCGCGGACGCCGTCTCCACGGGCAGGGCGAGCACCGCTCGCCGGTTGCCGACCAGCGCGCGCGCAGCCTCGCCCGCGGCCCGGCGCAGCGACTCGTCGGTCCACGGTGCGGCCCCGAGGCCGACCGCCAGCACGAGCGGGGCGGCGGAGATGCCGGTGCCGGGCACGCGCACGACCTCGCCGTGCTTGCCGGTCGCGGAGAGTGCGGCGAGCGCCTCCTCGAGGCGGCGCTTGGGAGCGGCCTTGAGACCGGCGGCGGGGCCGACGAGGACCGCGCTCTTCTTCCGACCGCCCGCGGGCGCGGTGGCCACGACGAGCACGTCGGCGGCAGCGGTGGTGAGGTCGCCCGAGATGAGGGCCAGCGTCGTCACGTTCACTCCTGGGGCGGCTGCGGGCGCAGCGCATCGAGGTACGGAAACACCCGCAACCTACCCCTGCGGCGACTCGTGGTCCTCCGCGCACCCGGCCCGCGTGCGCGAGTAGGTTTCGCGGCATGACCGACGCGCTCCTCTCTCCCCTCCACTCCCGCCACGAGGCCCTCGGCGCCAAGTTCGGCGACTTCGGCGGCTGGTCGATGCCGCTGGAGTACACCGGGGTCGTCGCCGAGCACACCGCCGTGCGCGAGCGCGTCGGCGTCTTCGACGTGTCGCACCTGGGCAAGGCCCTGGTCACCGGGCCGGGCGCGGCCGCGTACCTCGACTCGGTGGTCACCAACGCGCTGTCGCGCATCCACCCCGGCAAGGCGCAGTACACCCTGCTGTGCGACGAGACCGGCGGCGTGATCGACGACCTCATCGCCTACCTCGTGTCCGACGACGAGGTCTTCCTCATCCCGAACGCCGCCAACACCGCGGCCGTCGTGGCCGTGCTCGCGGCGAACGCGCCCGAGGGCGTGAGCGTCGTCGACCTCCACCACGGCTACGCCGTGCTCGCGGTGCAGGGCCCGCAGTCGCCGGCGCTGCTGCGCGACCTCGGGCTGCCCACCGAGCTCGACTACATGGCGTTCGAGCGGATCGAGCACGCGGGCTTCACGATGACGGTCTGCCGCACCGGCTACACGGGCGAGACCGGCTACGAGCTCGTGGTGCCGTGGGCCGAGGCCGGGCAGGTGTGGGACGCCGTGCTCGAGCACGGAGCGGCGTACGACGGGCTGCCGTGCGGTCTCGGGTCGCGCGACACGCTGCGCACCGAGATGGGCTACCCGCTGCACGGTCAGGAGCTCTCGCTCACGATCACGCCGGTGCAGGCGCGCGCCGGCTGGGCGGTGGGCTGGTCGAAGCCGGCCTTCCACGGGCGCGACGCCCTGGTGGCGGAGAAGGAGCGCGGACCGGCGCGCCGGTCCTACGGCCTGCGCGCGCTCGAGCGCGCGATCCCGCGCGGCCACATGGCCGTGACCACGGTCGACGGCGAGCCGCTCGGCGAGATCACGAGCGGCACGTTCTCGCCCACCCTCAAGGTGGGCATCGCGCTCGCGCTGCTGGCGACGTCTGCCGGCCT
>Ga0302299_10000441_pt1 | contig 22443 bp, 16 predicted proteins | sample III_Fen_N3_4_FD_198795 | JGI IMG/M metagenome (GOLD analysis project Ga0302299, IMG submission 198795) | Peat permafrost microbial communities from Stordalen Mire near Abisko, Sweden - III_Fen_N3_4 | ecosystem: Environmental > Terrestrial > Soil > Wetlands > Permafrost | place: Sweden: Abisko... | reverse complement strand
CCGCCGCGGCTAACCCCTCACCGAACGGGTTCCTGCGGCACTACGTCACCCCAGGGGGTGATCTACTGCCGCAAGAACGGTCGGGTGGCGTTCGGAACGGGGCGGGTGGGTGGGCTGCCGCGCGTCAGGCGAGGGTGCCGCCGTCGACGCTGAGGGCCGAGCCGGTCATGTAGCTGGACGCGTCGCTGGCCAGGAAGAGGGCGGCGCCAATGATCTCGTCGGGCTCGGCCACCCGCTTCTGCACGGTCGACTCGACGATGCGGTCGTAGAAGTCGGGGATGGCGAGGGCGCCGGCCATCATGTCGGTGCGGAACGGCCCGGGGGCGAGGGCGTTCACCCGCACCGAGCGCGGACCCCACTCCTTGGCCATCACCCGCGTGATGGCCCACAGCGCCGCCTTGCCCGAGCAGTAGAGGCCGAGCCCCTCCCCCGGCGAGAACGCACCGGCCGAGATGACGTTGATCACCGAGCCGTGACCCGAGGCCGCCAAGTGGTCGAGGGCCCGCGCGCCGAGCAGCATCGGCCCCTTGACGTTGACGCCGTAGGACGAGTCGAAGGCGGCCTCGGTGATGTTCGTGAGCGTTCCGCCCAGCGCGTTGGCCGCGTTGTTCACCAGGATGCTGATGCCCCCGAACCGCTCGACGGTGGCCTCGACGAGCCGGTCGATCTCGTCCGCGTGCCCGACATGGGTCGCCACCGCGAGGGCCTGCCCACCGGCGGCGACGATCTCGTCGGCCACCGCGGTGCACGCGTCGGCCTTGCGACTGGCGACCACCACGTTCGCCCCGGCCGCCGCGAACCCGATGGCCATCGACCGGCCGATGCCGCGGCTCCCACCGGTGACGATCGCCGTCCGACCGGTGAGGTCGAACAGGTCCTTCGGATCGGTCGGGGTCTGGTTCTCAGGCATGGCCGGTGACTGTAGGTGCCTCGGGAACCATCAGCCTCGGGGACGATCAAGTGGCGTGCCGGCGGCGGAGGGTGGACTGGCCGGTGGCGGGGTCGCCGGCGAGGGTGCGGCCGATGGCGCTGAGGTCGCGCGGCACGGCGTGGGCCATGAGGTCGGGGCAGTGCGCCGGTTCGCCGGCGATGGCGGCGTCGTCGCTCGCCCGACCGATGGCGATCACCTCGTCGAGCAACGCACGGGCCGGAGCGTCGAGCAGGGCCAGGTCGTCGGAGACCAGGGCCATGCCGCCCGACATGGCCACCGCGTGGGCCCACGTGCGCACGGCCGCCGGCGTCATCTCGGTCTCGCTCTGGCGAAGCATCAGGCAGTCGGGGTCGTTCAGCCACAGCTTGCGATGCATGAAGCTGCGGTTGAGGGTGTTCTGCCACGAGTGCACCGTGGCCGGGAGCGCCCGCTCGTAGCCCGCCAGCGCGGTCTCCCGGTTCACGACCTCCCACGAGGGTGCCACGTCGGCACCGATGCGGTTGCCGTCGACCACGCCGACCACGTTGGCCAGCGGCACCCCGCAGCCGAGGATGAAGGCATCGTCACCTGCGCCCCGCCGCACCGCGTCGTAGCCGGCCCGGACCCGCTCGGCCGGGGTGAGACAAGGGTCGTGGTACACGCCGTCGAAGCTCGGCGCGAAGGTGAAGTCGAGCTTGAGATAGGTGAACCCCGCGTCGACCAGGCTGGCTGCGGTGGACTCGAGGTGGGCGATCACGTCGGGGTTGGTGGTGTCGAGGGCGTACTGGAACCCGTCGAGGCCGCCACCCCACGGAGGGTTGAACATGCCGAGCAGCGGCTCGCCCTTGGTGCTGCGGGCCAGCCAGTCGGGATGATCGGCCACCACCTGGGAGTCGGGGGCGGCGATGAACGGGGCGATCCACAGCCCGGGCCGCGAACCGCTGGCGGCGATGGAGGCGGCGATGACGTCGAGGTCGGACGGGAACTTGTCGTTGGTGGTGAGCCAGTCCCCGATGGCGGACTGGAAGCCGTCGTCGAGCTGGAACACGTCGAAGGGCCAGTCGCCGGCGAGAGCCAGGTTCGAACGCAGACCGGCCTCGGTGACGTCGTGGAAGTAGTGGTACCAGGAGCACCAACCCACCTGGTACGGCGCTGTCACCCGGGCGTGGCCGATGCGCCCGACCTCGCCGGCCCAGTGCTCGAGCAACGTCGCAGCATCGGCTCCGTCCGCCGCGCCGTCCGCGATCAGCACCGCGTGCAACGCCCGCTCGGCGCCCGGCTCCACGACCACGCCGCCGAGGAAGGCCTCGACCCAGAGCTCCACACCGGCATCTCCCTGGCGAAGACGGAGGGTGCCGTCATGGCGATCGCCACCGTCGAAGCCCACCAAGAGCGGGGCCTCTCCGCCGCCCTGGAGCACGGTCACCCACTCCGAGCGAAGTTCCTCGGGCCGGGCAACCGTCTGGTCGGCGTGATGCACCGCACGGGCCATGCCGATCGAGCCGACGGCCAACGACGGGTCGCGGTCGATGCCGAAGACGGCGACGCCGCTCGGCGTCCACGACTGGTAGCCGTTCCGGAACATGCGCAGGGGGGCCGGCGCGTCGGCGACACGGAAGACGAGGGCCACCGAGCGCACGCTGACCGGCGTGTCACCCCGGTTGGCCAGCGACCATCCCAGCGCGGCGTGGGCCCCCGACGCACCGCCGGCCGGGGGGCCGACCGTGACCTCGAGCGAGCCGACGCCCACTGTTCCCGACGTGAACGGCGCGGAGCCGACGACATCGCCGGCCAGTTCGATGCGGTTTGGTTCGAGGAGCACGGCTGGGATCGTACGCAACCGGTGGACGCCGCCGTTCCGGATCGATCGCCAGAAGCCCCAGATCAGTCGCTGGCGACCAGCCCGTCGCGAAACCCCAGCAACAGGACCGCCTCGTCGAGCGGTACCGGGCGGCTGAACAGGTAGCCCTGGGCCAGCTCGCAGTCGAGCGCCCGGAGCGCCTCCATCTGGAACTGCGTCTCGACGCCCTCGGCCACCACCGTGAACCCGAGCGACTTGGCCAGCGCGATGGCCGCCGACACGATGGCTGCCTCCTGCGAGCCGACCCGGTCGACGCCCTCGATGAACGCCCGGTCGATCTTGAGGTAGTCGGCCATCGAGAAGTGGCGCACGTAGTCGAGCGTGGCGTAGCCGGTGCCGAAGTCGTCGATGGCGATCCGGACGCCGAGCTCCTTCAGCCGGTTGAGCGAGGCGACGGCATGGTCGACGTCGTGCACGAGTGCGCTCTCGGTGACCTCGAAGCAGAGCCGGGCCGGGTCGAGGCCGGTGTGCTCGAGGGCGTCGGACACCACATCGACCAACTCGGCATCGGCGAGCTGACGGGCCGAAAGGTTGACCGCGACCTCGACCGCCCCACCACCCGGCAGCGTGGGCCAGGCCGCGGCATGGGTGACGGCCTCGCCCAGCACCCACCAGCCGATGGGCACGATCAGCCCGGTCTCCTCGGCGATCGGGATGAAGCTCGCCGGCAGCACCAGGCCCTGTCCCGGCCGGTTCCAGCGCACCAGCGCCTCGACCTGGGTCGTGGTGCCGTCCGACAACTGCACGACCGGCTGGTAGTGCAGCTCGAACTGCTTGGTCTCGATGGCGGCGCGGAGAGCCCGTTCGAGCGTGAGCTGCTCGACGGCGCGCTGATCGAGGTTCTCCTGGAACGACACGCGCTGGTTGCGGCCCTGATCCTTGGCCCGGTACATGGCCACATCGGCGTTGCGGATCAGGGACTCAGCCGGGACCGACGCGTCGGCCGAGAAGGCGATGCCGATGCTGGCCGTCACGAACAGCTCGCTGCCGTCGGCCAGCACGAGCGGTTCACGCAGCTCGCTGGCGAAGCGATCCGCAGCCGACGTGGCTTCGCGCTCGTTGACCAGGCGGCCGCACACCACCATGAACTCGTCGCCGCCGAAGCGCCCGAGGGTCTCCCCAGGGAGCAGCCGCCGCTGGAAGCGCTCGGCCACCTGTTGCAGCACGAGGTCGCCCACCGCGTGGCCCTCGGAGTCGTTGATCACCTTGAACCGGTCGAGGTCGATGAACAGCACGGCGACGCCCTCGGCCTCTCCGGCGACCTTCACCAACGCTTCCTGGATGCGGCGCGACAGCAGCGCCCGGTTGGGCAGGTCGGTGAGCGGGTCGTACAGCGCCTGGTACTCGAGGGCGGCGGCGAACTGGTGGCGCTCGATGGCGATGGCGGCCAGGTTGGTGGCCCGCTGCACCGGCTGGAGGTCGGCCGGCGCCAGGTCTCCGGCCACCCGGTGGAAGATCGTGAGGACCCCGACGAGGTCGCCCGAGCCCGGGGCCCGCAGCCGGGAGGTGCGAGCCTGGGTGAACCCGTGCCGGGCGAACAGCTCGGCCGCCGATCCCAGGTTCGGGCCGTCGACCAGGTCGAACAGCACCATGTCGCCGACCCCGGACCGCAGGGTCACGCCCCCCGGGGCCGTTGGGGGAAGGTCGTCGTAGAAGCGAACGATCTCCTCGGAGAGCACCGACGTCGACCGCAGCCGGATCACGCCGTCGTCGTCGAGCATGCCGATGACCGCGGTGACGCCGTCGACGTGGCGTTCGACCATGGCCGTGATCTTGCCCAGGGTGATGTCGAGCGGCGCGCCCCGGGCGATGGCCTCGAGCAGGTCGGCCTGCTCGGCGAGCAGCGACTCGGCCCGGTGGCGATCGCTGACGTCGCGCAGGTTGACCACGAAGCCCCGCACCGCGGGATCGTCGAGCCGGTCCGCGACCCGGAGGCTCACGTTGCGCCAGGTGCCCTCCCGATGCGCGACGCGGAACTCGTAGGCCTTTCCCCGGACCGGACCACGTCGGGTGCGAACGGCGTCGAACAGCCCGACGCTGCGATGCAGGTCATCGGGGTGGATCACGTCGGAGAAGACGCGGGCCACGAACTCGTCGGCGTCGTAGCCGAGCATCTCGGTGATGGCCGGGCTGACGTAGCGGACGACACCGTCTCGGTCGGCGACCATCACCAGGTCGGAGCTTCCCTGCACCATGGCCTCGGCCCACGCCTCGCTGCGGCGCAGGGCCGCCGCGGCCTCGACCCGATCGGACAGGTCGCGGTAGGAGGCGAGGTACCAGGTGACCTTCGATCCAGCCGCCACCACCCGGTAGGTGGCCTCGACCCGCACCGGGGTGCCGTCGGCATCGTGCAACACGAGCTCGGCGGTGACCGTCTCGTCGTTGCGCAGGGCGGCCTCGACCCGCCGCAGGGTCTCCAGATCGGTCTCGGGACCGACCAGCACCCCGGGCGACTCGCCGGCGACGTCGGCCAGGCCGAAACCGAGCATGCGGGTGAACGCGTGGTTGACGAACCGGATGCGGATGACCGGATCGTCGTCGTCCTTGGCGCTGAGGACGAGCGCGTCCGAGGCCTGGCCGACGACGGCCTCGAGCACGCGCACGCGCTCGCCGACAGAGTGACGAGCGAGACCGGCAGCGGTCTCGTCGACGACATCGGGTTCGGGCAACTCGTTGATCGAAGGCTCCTGGGCGAGGAGGGCCGGCGACGACGGGAGGGAACATGCCGGAGACATGAGCAGCGTGACACGTGATGGGAACATGGCGGCGATCCGTGGTGGTCCAGCGATATCCACGGAGGATCATGCTGGGCCAGTGGGGCCGTGGCCTGCATTCTTACGTCACGCGGAGCGCGAATCTGCGATGGGCGCTGACCAGCGCCGATCCGGCGCGACCGCCGCGGAACGGCGGTGGGACAGCGGCCGGGCGGGAGCAGGTCGGTCGGTCGCAGGATGGCCGCTACGGTCAGCGTCCGTGGACGAGCCCACCTTCAAGGTCAGCGAACTGACCGACGCCGTGCAGCTGGCGCTGGACGTGGTGTTCCCCGACGAGGTCTGGGTGCAGGGCGAGATCAGCTCGCTGAAGCGATCCCCGTCGGGCCACGTCTACTTCCAGCTCATCGAGCCCGGTGCACCGGGTGCTCCGCCGCTCGCCCAGATCTCGGTCACCCTGTTCGCCAAGGCGAAGGCCGCGGTCAACGCCACGCTCCGAGGCGGCAGCGGCGTCCGGATGACCGACGGCGTCGAGATCCGCATCCGTGGCCGGCTCGGGCTGTACGGGCCCCAGGGTCGGATCCAGTTGCGGATGTCGGCCGTCGACCCCGAGTACACGCTCGGTCGCCTCGCCGGCGACCGCGACCGGCTCCTGCAGATCCTCCAGGCCGAGGGGTTGTTGGCCCGAAACGGCCGGTTGGCCCTCGCTCCCCGGCCGCTGCTCGTCGGCCTCGCCACCAGCGCCGGCAGCGCCGCCGAGGCCGACTTCCTGCACGAGCTCACGGTCAGTGGTCTGGCCTGGGATGTCGTCGTCGTCGACTGCCGGGTGCAGGGAGCCGATGCCGAACGCTCGATCGTGGCTGCTCTGCGAGCCCTCGCCGGTCACGGTGTCGACACGATCGCCCTGGTGCGCGGCGGTGGAGCGCGCACCGATCTGGCCACCTTCGACGGGGCGATCGTGGCGCGTGAGATCGCCGCTATGACCGTGCCGGTGATCACCGGCATCGGCCACGAGATCGACACCTCCGTCGCCGACCAGGTCGCCCACACGGCGTGCAAGACGCCCACCGCCTGCGCCGCCGCGCTCGTGAGCCGGGCCCGCACGTTCCACGACCGGGCCGATCGCCTCTGGGTCGAGGTCGCCGAGCAGGCCCAGGTGCGGTGCGAGCTCGCCTCGCGACAGCTCGCCACCCACGGCGCGGCCACCGCCCGAGCCGGGCACACCGCCATCGCCACGGCCGACCAGATCCTCGCCGAGGCCGGTCGCCGTCTGGGTCGCAGCGCCGGGCGCACCACCGAACACGCCGCGCTCCGCCTCGACACCTTCGAGTCCCGGGTCGGCGCCCTCGACCCGACCCGGGCCCTCCAGCGCGGGTGGTCGATCACCCGTCGCGACGATGGCACGCTGGTGCGCGGCGCGGCCGGTCTCTCCTCCGGCACCCAATTGGTAACCCAGTTCGCCGACGGATCGGTGCGCAGCCGCGTCGTCTCCGCCAGCCCCGACACCACCGGCCCCGACTCCACCGACCCCACCGACCCACGAGGACAACGGTCATGACCGACGCCGACCCCCACCCCCAGAGCGGGCTCGGCTACACCGACGCCATGGCCGAGCTCGAATCGATCCTGCACGAGCTCGAGCAGGGCGACATCGACCTCGATCGCCTCGCGGCCCAGGTGCGGCGGGCCGCCGAGCTGGTCCGCCTCTGTCGGGGTCGTCTCGACGACGCCCGCACCGAGGTCACGCGCATCGTCGCCGACCTCGACGCCGAGGCGCCGTGACCGACACCCCCGGGTTGCCGTCCTCCGCCCCGCTGCCCCCGGAGATCCGGGCCATCTCCGACGCGGTCGAGGTGAGGCTCCGGGCCGTCATCGACGAGGAGGCCGAGCGGTGGTCCGCGATCGACCCCGACCTCGAGGCGCCGATGCGCTCGCTCGGCCGGTTGGTCCTGGGCGGGGGCAAGCGGCTGCGCCCCGCCTTCTGCCACTGGGCCTACGTCGGTGCCGGGGCCGACCCGTCGAGCGGCGCCACCGTCGATGCCGGCGCCGCATTCGAGCTCCTGCACGCCTTCGCCCTGATGCACGACGACGTGATGGACGGCTCCGCCACCCGGCGCGGCATCCCCACCATCCACGTCGAGTTCACCGGCGAGCATCGCCGGGGCGCCTGGCGCGGCGAAGGGCGACGGTTCGGCGAGGGCGTCGCCATCCTCGTCGGCGACCTGGCCGGCGTCTACGCCGATCGCCTCCTCGACGGCGCCCCGCCCGACGCGCGGCGGGTGTGGGACGAGCTGAAGATCGAGCTCAACGTCGGGCAGTACCTCGACGTCCTGGGCACGGCGCGCGGCGGCACCGACCTGGCCACCGCCCGCCGGATCGCCCGCTACAAATCGGGCAAGTACACGATCGAGCGTCCACTCCACCTCGGAGCCGCACTCGCCGGCCGGCTCGACGAGCTCCGACCGGCGTTCTCCGCGTACGGAGATCCGCTGGGTGAGGCGTTCCAGCTGCGCGACGACGTCCTCGGTTCGTTCGGCGATGCGGCGATCACCGGCAAGCCGGTCGGCGAGGACCTCCGGGAGGGCAAGCCCACGCCGATGCTCGCGATCGCGGTGGAACGCACCAAGGCAGGGAGCCCGGGCGCCGCCCTCCTCGCCCGGGTCGGCGCGCCCGACCTCACCGACGAGGAGATCGACGAGCTGCAGTCCCTGCTCGAGACCAGCGGCGCGCGGCAGCGCGCCGAGCTGACGATCCAGGCGCTCACCGAACAGGCGATCACCGCGATCGGCACCGCCCCCGTGACCGCCGAGGCCCGATCGGCGCTGGTCGCCCTCGCCCGCTACGTCGCCGCCCGGGAGCACTGAGAACGGGATCGGCCCCGGCAATGTCGACACGGAACCCGCGGAGTTGAGCGAACCGGGCCGTCCGGATCAATTCCCCGCCAGCCGGAAAGATCCCGCTCACCGTCAGGGTGATCGCACCTACCATCGGGGCGTGACCCTGAGTCCCGAGCGTGAGGCGGCACTGCGGGCCATCGTGCCCGGTGAGGCCGTGAGCCTGCTCGATGCCGACGGCCTGGTGCTCGAGATCTCGGCCTCGGTCGAGCAGGTGCTCGGCTACACGCCTGCCCAGTATCTCGCCTTCGAGCCGGTCGACCTCATCCACCCCGGCGACCAGGCCATGCTGCGCCGGAACTGGCGGGACCTGAGCCAGGACCCGGGAAGGCGCACCATCGTCGAGGCTCGGGCCCGGCGGATCGACGGGGTGTACCGGTGGTTCGAGATCGTCCAGGTGAACCTGCTCGACGACCCCGAGATCGCCGGGATGATCAGCGGCTTCACCGACGTGACCGAGCGGCGGGGAGGCGACGTCGCGTTCCAACCGATCTTCGAGAACCTGATCGAGGCCAACCCCGATGTCATCGGCACGGTCTCGCTCGAAGGCACCATCACCTGGATCTCCGGCGCCGTCCACGAGATGCTCGGCCGCGACCCCCAGGACATGATCGGCCACTCGGCCTGGGACTTCATCCATCCCGAGGACGTCGACGCGGCGATCGAGCGCCTGACCCATGCCCTCGATCGCATCGATTCGGTGACCCCCATCGCCCTGCGTGGCTCGCACATCGACGGTTCGTGGGTCCCGGTCGAGATCGCCGGCGGTCCCATCCTCGATCGGCAGGCCCAGGCCAACGGGCTCATCATCAACATCCGCGACATCCGCTGGCGCAACGACGCGGTCGACGCCCTCCGCTCGAGCGAGCAGCTGTTCCGCACCCTCGCCCAGTCGTCGCCGATCGGCATCTACCACGCCACCGTCGAGGAGGGCCTGGTCTACGTCAACGACCGCTGGTCCGAGATCACCGGGCTGTCGGCCGAGGACGCTCGGGGCTCGGGCTGGGCCAAGGTGGTGCATCCCGACGATCAAGAGGTGGTCGGGCTCGACCGCGACTCGATGCCGATGGGTGGCCGGGCGGTCACCATCGAGTTCCGAGTCGTTCGACCCGACGGCGACCTGCGGTGGGTCCGGGTGCAGAGCGGACCGCTCCACCAGGCGGACGGGTCACTCGTGGGCACCGTCGGCACACTCGACGACATCACCGTCCGACGCGACACCGAGCGCGAGCGCCAGCGCCTGATCGACATCTTCGAGGCCACCGAGGACCACGTCGGCATCTGCGACACCCACGGCGCCCTGCTCTACCTGAACGCCGCAGCCAAGCGGACGTTCGGCTTCGAGTCCGACGACGAGGTCGCCCGCCACGTCGTCGAGGACCTGTTCCCCCCCTCGGTCGCCGAGCGGATGCAGCTCGAGATCCGACCCGAGGTCGAGCGCACCGGACGCTGGGCCGGCGAGCTGATGATGCTCGTCCCCGACGTCGGTCTCATCCCCGTCTCGGCCCAGATCCTGCTGCACGCGGGCGCCGACGGCGACGAGCCGCACTTCTCGGCGATCCTCCACGACATCAGCGAGCGCAAGGCGTTCGAACACCGGCTCGCACACCAGGCCACCCACGACCCGCTCACCGGGCTACCCAACCGCACCCTGCTGATCGACCGGCTGGAAGGGGCGCTGGCCCGGGCCCGGCGCCACAACCGGCGGGTGGCGGTGCTCTTCCTCGACCTCGACCACTTCAAGGTCGTGAACGACAGCCTGGGCCACGGGCTCGGCGACCGCCTGCTCGTCGCCATCGCCGAACGTCTCTCCATCGCGCTGCGGCCCGAGGACACGGTGGCTCGCTTCGGCGGTGATGAGTTCGTCGTGCTCTGCGAGGACCTCGTCAGCCAGCACGACGCCATCGCCATCGCCGAGCGGGTCGACGAGGCCGTCAGCGGGCCGTTCGTCATCGACGACACCGAGGTGTTCGTCGGGGTCAGCATCGGCATCGCCCTGCCCGACGACACCGACGCCGACCCCGAGACGCTGATCCGCGACGCAGATGCCGCCATGTACCGGGCCAAGGACCGCGGCCGGTCCCGGTGGGAGCTGTTCGACAACGCCATGCGGGCCAGCGCGGTCGACCGGCTCGACATCGAGAACGCCCTGCGCCGGGCCCTCGACCGCCGCGAGCTCCGGGTCTTCTACCAACCGGTGATCGACCTCACCTCCGGCCGGGTCGACGGCGTCGAGGCGCTGCTGCGGTGGGAGCACCCCGAGCGGGGACTGCTCAACCCGGGCGACTTCATCACCGTCGCCGAGGAGACGGGCCTCATCGTGCCGATCGGATCCTGGGTGCTCGACCAGGCCTGCCGTCAGGTGCAGCGCTGGCACGCGTCGGCCGAGCGCACCGATCCGCTCACCGTCGCCATCAACATCTCGGGCCGCCAGCTCGGCCATCCCAGACTGGTCGAGGACCTCGCCGCGGTGCTGGCCGACACCAGCATCGACCCATCCCTCGTCGAGCTCGAGATCACCGAGAGCGTGCTGATGGACGACGTCGAGATGTCCGCCGAGACCCTCGGCCGGCTGCACGCCCTCGGTGTTCACCTCGCGGTCGACGACTTCGGCACCGGCTACTCGTCGCTCAGCTACCTGCGCCGCTTCCCGGTCGACATCTTGAAGGTCGACCAGTCCTTCGTCGACGGGCTCGGCGAGGATTCGAGCGACTCGGCCATCGTCACCGCCATCATCACCCTCGCCCACACGCTCGGCCTCCGGGCCGTGGCCGAGGGCGTCGAGACCGCGCTCCAGCTCACCGAACTGCGACGCCTGGGTTGCGACCGGGCCCAGGGCTTCCACATGGCCCGGCCGGCCAGCGGCAACGACATCGGCGAGCTCCTCGCCGCCAACCGGAGCTGGTAGCCGCTCCCCCGCTCGATCAGCCCGACCAGTCCATCGGCCCGACCTGCCCACGATGCCCTCACGGGCGAGGATCGACGCCCGCTATCCGGGTGCTGATCGGGCCGAGGCGGCCACGTGCGATGCTGGTCGGCCATGGCTCCCACGCTCACTCGAGATTCGGTGATCGACGCGGCCCGTGCATGCATCGTCGCCGACGGGCTCGAGGCGGTGTCGCTCCGCAAGCTCGCAGCCACCCTCGGGGTCACCGCCCCGGCGCTCTACGCCTACGTCACCGACAAGCGCGACCTGCTCCGGGGGGTCGCCGAGCGCGAGTTCGAGCGGCTCTCGGCCACGTTCGCGGAGATCGACGACCCGGACCCGGTCGAGCGCATGCGCCAGATGAGCCACGCCTACGTCGACCAGGCCCTGGCCGAGCCCGAGCTGTTCCGCACCATGTTCCAGTTCTCACCGGACCTGGCCATCGGCGACACCAGCGGTGCCGAGGACCCGATCGCCACCGCGGTCTTCGAGCTGGCCCTCGGGTCGGTCGTCGAGGCCCTCGACTCGGGCGCCCTCCGCCCGGCCGATCCCCTCACCGTGGCGCTCACCCTGTGGAGCGCGACCCACGGCGTGGCCGACATGTTGCTGATGGGCTTCCCGTTCGACGACGACACCCGCCAGATGCTCGTCGCCTCGGCGATCGACACCATGCTCGTCGGCCTCGCCGCGCCCTGATCGCGCTTTCGGTTCACCCGCTCGGTCAGTCGACGTCGGCGTAGCGGGCGAGCGCTCGGTCGAGCGGCAGCTCGACCACGCCGTACTCGCCGACGACGCCCGCCAACCACTCGGGGCGGACGACCGCGGCCACCGCGATCGGGTCGTCGAGCTCGGAGCCCTGCAGGGCCATCCGGGCGAACTCCGACGCGTAGTCCGGCGGTCGGACATCGCGTGACAGCTCGTTCAAGGCGTGGGGATCGGGCACGGCCGGTTGGTCGGGATCGAGCGGCACGAGCGACGGCGACGAGGGACGGATGCCTCCGCCGATCAGTCCTGGCCCGTCGGCGAGGATGGCGCCCCGCACCCGATCGGGACGGGCGCCGGCGATCAGCAGGGCGATGTACGCACCCAGGCCCCGTCCCAGCACGGTCGCCGAGCCGATCTCGACCAGTGCGGCGTCGACATCCCCCATGAGCGCCTCGGCGGTGTAGCCGCCGCCGGCCGGGATCGTCGACCGGCCGTGACCGGTGAAGTCGAGTCCGATCACCGGGCCGGGCCACTCGGCGAGGTGGGCCGGCACCCGGGCCGGTGTCTGCTCGGCCAGCCCGTGCAGCAGCAGCAGTGGACGGCCCGCGCCGCGACGCAGGTGGTGCAACGCCAGCGCGGCCTTGCCGCTGCGCACGAACTCGATGTCGGCAGGGTCGCGGGCCTCCCTCGTGTCCGATGATGTCCGGGCCGATGTTCTGTCAGGCGTCATGACAGGAACTCGATCACCAGGTCGGCGACGAGGCGCGGCTGCTCGATGTGCACGAAGTGGCCCACGCCTTCCAGCGGGACGAACTCGGCGCCCGGTGGCAGGTAGGGATGGACGTCCTCGGGCACGGTGCCCCAGCCCATGAGCTCCGGCTCGAGACCGAGGACTCCCAGGAACGGCACCCCGATGCCGGGCACGCGGTGCATCGTCCACTCGGGCCGCCAGGGCCCGAATCCACCCGGCCGCAGGACCGGATCGATCTTCCATCGCCAGCCGTCGGCGTCGTGGCGGGCCCCGATGCTCACCAGGTAGCGCAGCCAGTCGGGTTCGAGCCTCGGGTTCATGCGGCCCCGACGCTCGGCCAGCTCATCGAGCGTGCCCGGACGCCGCTGCCGATCGACGACGGCACGCCGGTGGTCGAGCCACCGCTGCACCTCGCCCTGCACCATGCGGGTGCGCTCGCGGTCGGACACATCGGGCCAGTTGTTCTTCGATGGCAGCCCGTCGAGGTTGATCACGTGCGAGACGCGGTGCGCGCAGGCGTCGGCCAGCTCGAGCATCAGGCCACCGCCCTTCGAGTGCCCGAGGATCGGCACGGGCCGGTCGGTGACGGTGTCGAGCACGACCAGCGAGTCGCGCAGGTCGGCACCCCAGTTGTAGAGGACGGCGTGCTCGGAGTCCCCGTGACCCCGGGCATCCCAGGACACGCAGCGGTAACCCGCGTCGGCCAGCATCGGCGCGAACACGTCGAACGTGCCGGCGAAGTCGAATCCGCCGTGGGCCATCAGGATCGGAGGCCCATCCTCGGGACCCCACTCGTAGACCCGCAGCATCAGGCCGTCGGAGGACACCGTTCGGGAGCGATCGGGGCGACGGGCGCCCGGATAGGTCACCGTCTCGTCGGCCGTCCTCGTCACGCCCGGGAGCCTACGGGGAGCCGAGGCGAGTGGTTGGGGTCAGGCCGGATCGCGGCTGGTGCCGACGTCGATGGCGATGACGTGGGCGGTGTCGACCGATGACCGACCGAGGTGCAGCTCGTAGCGGCCGGGCTCGACCAGCCACTCGTGCTCGATGGGGTCCCACCGGGCGAACGACCGGTTGTCGAGGGCGAGCTCGACCGACGTGGCCTCGCCCGGATCGAGCGTGACCTTGGCGAAGGCCCGGAGCTCGCGTGCCGGGCGGACATGGGTCGACGGCGTCGATGGCGGCGCCACATAGGCCTGCACCACCTCGGAGCCACGGCGATCGCCGGTGTTGGTGACCGGCACCTGCAGCCGAAGCACGTCGCCAGCGCTCCAGCTGAGCGCGTCGGCCGACTCGGGTCGCCCGATCTCGAACGAGCTGTAGGACAACCCGTGGCCGAACGAGAACAGCGTCGGCACCTGGCGCGTCTCGTACCAGCGATAGCCGACGAGCAGGCCCTCGCCGTAGCGGACCTCACCGTCCTCCCCGGGGAAGTTGCCGAACGAGGGGTTGTGCTCGAGCCGCTCGGGGAACGTCATCGACAGGCGGCCCCCGGGGTCGGCGGCCCCGGTGAGCACGTCGGCCAGACCGCCGGCCATCTCCTGGCCGCCGAACCACATCTGCAGCAACGCCGGCGCCCGGTCGGCCCACGGCAACGTCACCGGCGCCCCCGTGTTGAGCACCACCACCGTGCGCGGGTTGGCGTCGATGACCCTCCGCACCAGTTCGTCCTGCTCGCCCGGCAGCGCCAGGGTCGTGCGGTCCTCGCCCTCGGTCTCCCAGTCGAAGTTGGTGCCGACCACGACGACGGCCACGTCGGCCGCGGCGGCCGCGGCCACGGCGCGGTCGATCAGGTCATCGGGGGCGGGGAGCCGGCACCCGGCCAGCACGCCTCGAAGGAACCGGGCACCGTCGCTCGAGTACTCGATCATCACGTCGACGCCCCGGCCGGCCTCGAGGTCGAGGTCGACTTCGAGATCGCCGCTCACCACCCCGAAGTAGCGCTCGCCGGGGGGTGGGGTGTCGGTGAAGCCGTCGATGACGACCTCGCCGTCGATGAACATCCGGGCCTTCCCGGACTGGCCGAGGGTGAACGTGTGCACGCCCGAGTCGACCGGCGTGAACCGAGCCGTGGCACGCCACGAGTAGACGCCAGGCGGCAGGTCGCGGTGCGGCCGATCGACGAACAGCAGGCGGCTGTCGGGGTAGTGGGCTCGACCGACGGGCTCACCCGACCAGCCCGGACCGGCGTAGAACTCCACGCCGAAGCCCTGGCTCCCGTCGGGTCCCACCACCGACGCGCCCTGCATCGGCGGCACCACCTTGTCAATGTCGCAGCCGCGCTCGTGGATGACCGAGACCGCGGGCTCCAGCCGGTCGCGCAGCGCCTCGAGCGGCGTGACGACGTAGTGCGCCCGCAGTGCGGCCGACCCGCCTCCCATGATCTGGGCCCGATCAGCGTTGGGCCCGATGATCGCCACGCTCGACAGCGTCGAGGTGTCGAGCGGGAGCAGGCCGTCGTTCGCCAGCAGCACCATGGCCCCCACCGCCGCCTCGCGGGCGAGGGCGCGGTGCTCGGGCCGGTCGATCGACTCCTCCTCGACCCCCGGCGGGTCATCGAGCGCCCCGATGCGGTCGAACACCGACAGCAACCGCAGGACGGCGGCATCGAGCCGCGACTCGTCCACCTCGCCCTCCTGCACGGCTCGGGCCAACGCCTCGCCGTAGAAGCGGCCGGTGCCCGGCATCTCGAGATCGACGCCCGCCTCGGCCGCCCCCACCGTCGACCCCGCACCGAACCAGTCGGTGATGACGAAGCCGTCGAAGCCCCACTCGTCGCGCAGGATGCCCTGCAGCAGATCGGCCCGCTCGGTGCAGTAGGTGCCGTTGAGCCGGTTGTACGACGTCATGATCCCCAGGCTGTGGCCCTCCCGCACGGCCAGCTCGAACGGCCGGAGGTAGATCTCGCGCAGCGTGCGATCGTCGATGACCGAGCTGATGGTGTGGCGCTCGAACTCGGCCTCGTTGCCGGCGAAGTGCTTCACGGTGGTGGCCACGTGCTGGGACTGCACTCCTCGGATGAAGGCCGCCGCCACCTTGCCGGTGAGCAGCGGGTCCTCCGAGTAGCACTCGAAGTTCCGGCCGGCGAGCGGCGAGCGCACGATGTTGACGGTCGGCGCCAGCAGCACCCGAGCGGCCTTGGTGCGCGACTCCTCGCCGAGCATGGCGCCGACCCGCTCGACCAGCTCGACGTCCCACGTCGAGCCGAGCGCGGATCCGCAGGGCGCGCACACCGCGGTGACCGAACCGAACCCCAACAGCGCCGAGCCCCGAGCGCCGTTGGGACCGTCGGTGACCGTCACCGAGGGGATGTCGAGCCGCGGGATCGCCACGGTCGTCCAGAAGTCGGCGCCGGCGGTGAGCGACGCCTTCTCCTCGACGCTGAGCTGGGACACGAGCAGTTCGAGGTCGCGAGGGGCGGGCATCCGGCCAACCTAGTAATCGCGATCGATGCCTGCCCGAACCGCGCCCGGGTCAGAAGTGCGGGCGGGCCCGATACCTTGCCCGAAACTCCTGAGAGTTCAACAAAGATGTTCACCGAGACGAAGAGGACACGACATGAGCGACTTCACGACGGACGAGATGAAGAGCTTCAACCAGACCGTCATCGACGAGTTCCGGGCCAACGGTGGCGAGACGTCCGGGGCCTTCGCCGGCGCTCCCCTGCTGCTGCTCAACAGCACCGGCGCCAAGAGCGGTGAGATCCGCACCTCACCGGTCGTGCACACCCGCGACGGTGACCGCTACGTCATCATCGCCTCGAAGGCCGGCGCCGACACCAACCCCAGCTGGTACCACAACCTCCTCGCCAACCCGAGGGCCACCATCGAGGTCGGAACCGAGACCATCACGGTCGAGGCCTCCACCGCCGAGGGCGACGAGCGCACGCGCCTCTACGACGCCCAGGCCGCGCTGATGCCGAACTTCGCCGAGTACGCCCAGAAGACCACCCGCCAGATCCCCGTCTTCATCCTCACCCCCGTCTGACCCGAGGTGGGCTTCCTGTCACCCGGTGGCAGGAACGGTGGATTCTCACCCATTCTCAGTTGGCCCCTACACTGCCCGCCATGGCTGACCGACCCGGAGCGCCCCACGACCTGCACGCCACGGCGGCCCAACGCCTGCGCAGCGACGGCCAGCGCTACACGAGCAATCGCCGCGTGCTCATCGACCTGCTCGGTGCCACCGATCACCCGGTCACCATCGCCGAGGTGCTCACCCTGCGCGCCGACCTGGCCCAGAGCTCGGTCTACCGGAACCTCGCGGTGCTCGAGCAGGCCGGGGTCGTGCACCGGGTGGTGGCCACCGACGAGTACGCCCGCTACGAACTGGCCCAGGACCTCACCGAGCACCACCACCACCTCATCTGCTCGTCCTGCGGCGCGGTCGCCGACTTCACCATCGGCCCGAAGCTCGAGGAATCGATGGCCGAGGCCTTCGCGCGGGTTGGTGAGCAGACCGGCTTCGAGACCGACCACCACCGCCTCGACCTGGTCGGTCGCTGCACCGACTGTCGCTGACCGATCGGCGGTCGGCCCGCCCGAGCCGATGACGGAACCGTCAGCTACCGTGGCCCGCCATGACTGAGATCCACGGGTACACCGCAGCCGGCTTCGAGGGCGTACGGGACGCGTTCGCCGCCAACTTCGACAACGGCAGCGAGGTGGGCGCGGCCTTCTCCGCCTACCACCGCGGCCAGAAGGTCGTCGATCTGTGGGGCGGCGTCGCCGACCAGGATTCCGGCGCGGCCTGGCAGGAGGACACCATGATCCTGGTGTTCTCCACCACCAAGGGCGCCACCGCCCTGTGCGCCAACCGGCTGGCCGAGCGGGGCGAGCTCGACGTCGAGGCGCCCGTCGCCACCTACTGGCCCGAGTTCGCGGCCGCCGGCAAGCAGGACATGCCGGTGAGCTACCTGCTGTCGCACCAGGCCGGCCTGGCGTGGATCGACGGCACGATGTCGTTCGAGGACGCCCTCGCGTGGGAGCCCGTCGTCGAGCGGCTCGCGGCGGAGACCCCGAAGTGGGAGCCGGGCACCGCCACCGGCTACCACGCGGTCACCTACGGCTGGCTGGTCGGTGAGGTCGTCAAGCGCATCAGCGGCAAGAGCCTTGGCACCTTCTTCCACGACGAGGTCGCCGGCCCGCTCGGCGCCGACTGGTACATCGGCCTGCCCGAGGAGCTCGACCACCGGGTCGCCCCGCTCATCGTGATCGAGGCCCCCACCGACGAGGCCGTCAAGGCGATGATGGAGCAGTTCACCGGGCCCGACACCAAGCTCGGCAAGGCGCTCAGCGCGCCTGGCGGTGCCTTCGCCGACGTCAACGTCTTCAACTCGCGAGCAGTCCGGGCCGCCGAGATCCCCGCAGCCAACGGCGTGGCCGACGCCCGCTCGATCGCCCGGATCTACGCCTCGATGGTGGGCGAGGTCGACGGCGTTCGCACGCTCGGCGCCGACCAGGTCAAGCAGGCCACCACCCAGCGCAGCTCCGGGCCCAACATCGTGCTCATGGACATGGACGTGCAGTTCGGCCTCGGCTTCATGGTGCCCTCCACCATGATCGTCAACCCGGCCGGCAGCTTCGGCCACTACGGCGCCGGTGGCTCCGTCGGCTGGGCCGATCCCGACGCCGAGCTCGGCTTCGGCTACGTCATGAACCGCATGGACATCGGTCTGGCCGGCGACATGCGCAGCGCCAACCTCATCAACGCCACCTACGCATCCATCTGACCTGGCGGCGATCCGCCGGCGCCGTGCAGGCCGAGCTGTTGGCCCAATGGCTCAACTCGGGTCCAGAGTCGACCGACCAATGAACGGAACGCCCGATCGGCAGCGATCGCGGCGGGACAGCCGACTGGGGCGACCGAGGGGTGACGGCATGACGCGAAGGACCATCGTGGCGGTGGGCGTGAGCGCGCTGCTCTGCCTGTCGACCGCGTGCGGCGGTTCGGCCAAGAAGGAGGTCGTCGCCTCTGCGGAGAAGGCCTCCGAGCCTGCGGAGACAACGGTGTCGACCGCACCGACGACCAGCCAGACCACCACCCGCTCCTCCACCTCCACGACGGCGGACTCGAGTCCGGTGACCGGCGCCCCGGCACCGACGCCTTCGGGTTCCGACGCCGCCTTCGTCGCCAAGGCCAACGCGCTGTGCCAGAAGTTCAACGACCAGTCGAGTGCGGTCGAACAACCGACGGCCACCACCCCGGCGGCGCTCGGCGCGTACCTCGACAGCCTCCTCACCCTGTTCCACCAGCAGGTCGGCGAGCTGAAGACCCTGACGCCTCCGTCCGCCATGGCCGACCGCTGGGCGAGCATCCTCGTCCTGGTCGACGCCGAGGAAGCCAAGATCGTGGCCCTGGTGCCTCGACTCAAGGCGGGTGACCAGTCGGCCCTCGCCGAGTTGCAGTCGACCTCGAGCGACGGCATCAACGCCCAGTTCGACGCCCTCGGCATGACCACCTGCGGTTCCGAGAGCGGCGGCTGAACAGGGCACCCGCATGACCACCGGTAGCCTTGGCGGGTGAACGATCCCGCTGCCGAGGCGACCAGACGGCGAACTTTCGCCATCATCAGCCATCCCGACGCGGGCAAGACCACGCTCACCGAGAAGTTCCTGCTCTACGGCGGCGCGCTCACCAGCGAGGCCGGGGCGGTCAAGGCCCGAAGCGGTCGGCGCTCGGCCACCTCCGACTGGATGGCCCTCGAGCAGCAACGTGGCATCTCGATCACGTCCACGGTCCTGCAGTTCCCGTACCGCGATCACGTGGTCAACCTGCTCGACACCCCCGGCCACCGTGACTTCTCCGAGGACACCTACCGGGTGCTGGCTGCCGCCGACGCCGCGGTCATGGTGCTCGATGCGGCGAAGGGCATCGAGCCCCAGACCCTGAAGCTGTTCGACGTGTGCCGCCAGCGCGGGCTTCCGCTGCTCACCTTCATCAACAAGTGGGACCGGCCCGGTCGCGACGCCCTCGAGCTGCTCGACGAGGTCGAGGAGCAGATCCGCCTCACGCCGACCCCGATCACCTGGCCGGTCGGCATCGCCGGCGACTTCCGGGGCGTGGTCGATCGCCGCACCCGCGAGTTCACCCGGTTCACGCGGGTCGCCCGGGGTGCGACCGAGGCCCCTGAGGAGCTCGTCGACGCCGAGCGCGCCGCCATCGAGGAGGGCGCAGCCTGGCTGGCAGCCGAAGCCGACCTCGATCTGCTCGACGGCACGGTCGGCGAGCTCGACACCAAGGCCTTCCTCGCCGCCGAGGCCACCCCCGTGCTGTTCGGGTCGGCGCTCACCAACTTCGGCGTCCGCAAGCTGCTCGATGCCGTGGTCGACCTCTTCCCGCCACCGTCACCCCGCCTCGACGTGGACGACCAGCCCCGCTCGCTCGACGCGCCGTTCTCGGGCTTCGTGTTCAAGGTGCAGGCCAACATGGACCCGTCGCATCGTGATCGCATCGCGTTCCTGCGGGTGTGCTCGGGCCGGTTCGAGCGGGGCATGGTCGTCACGCACCAGCCGACGGGAAAGCCGTTCGCCACCAAGTACGCCCACCAGGTGTTCGGCCAGGAGCGCGAGACCATCGACGAGGCGTTCCCCGGTGACGTGATCGGGCTCGTCAACGCCACCGACGTCAAGGTCGGCGACACCCTCTACATCGACGAGCCGGTCGCCTTCCCCGGCATCCCGAGCTTCGCCCCGGAGTTCTTCAGCGTGATCCGGGTGCGCGACACCGGCCGGTTCAAGCAGTTCCGCCGAGGCATCGCGCAACTCGACGAGGAGGGCGTGGTCCAGGTGCTGCGCGACACCGACCTCGGCGATCAGGCTCCGGTGCTCGCGGCCGTCGGGCCCATGCAGTTCGAGGTCGCGGTCCATCGGCTCGAGAACGAGTTCGGGGCACCCGTCGAGCTGAGTCCCACCTCCTACAAGCTCGCCCGCCGCACCGACCAGGCCGGTGCCGACGCGTTGCGGGGCATGCGTGGCGCCCGGGTCATGCACCGGGCCGACGGCACCATCCTCGCCCTGTTCGAGAGTCAGTACTGGGTGCAGCGGCTCGAACAGGAACAACCCGAGCTCATGCTCGAACGGCTGGTGGCGGAAGGCAGCGTGGGTTGAGCGACGGCCCCCACGACGACGGCATCGACGCGGGCGACATCCCACCCGAGGATCTGGCCGCGGAGGATCTGGCCGCGCAGGATCCGGCTGTGGAGGATCCCGCCGCGTTCGTGCTGCCACCGGCCGATCCCAACCGAGCCGGCAACGGCACCCGGCGCTCGTCACGCCCGACCTGGGTGCTGCCGGCCATCGCGTGCGCCATCCTCGTCCCGATCCTCGTGGTGCTGGTGTACGACGGCCGCCACGACAAGAGCGTCTCCGCCGGCTCGTCCGAAGCCGTCGGCGCCTCCGACTCGTCGGTCTCGGAGGACGCCTCTGAGCAGGACGCGGCGAACACCGACGAGGTCGACACCACCGACTCGAGCCTGGCCCCGCTCGGCGACTACGACGGCTGGGTCAACCCGGCATCGGTCGGTCGGCCCTACAGCGACACCGTCGACGGGCTCCTGTCGTTCCGGGGCAATCCCACCCGCACCTACTACGGCAAGGGCCCGGTGCCCACCGCCCCGCAGGTGCTGTGGACCTTCCCCTCCGAGAGCAGCGGTGGCCTGTGCTCGCAGTCCTCCGACGAGCAAGGCATGCGCACCTGGTGCGGAAGCGGTTGGACCGGTCAGCCCAACGTCTGGGAGAAGGACGGCAAGACCTGGGTGGCGTTCGGCTCGTACGACCGCGGTGTCCACTTCCTCGATGCCGAGAGCGGCACCCGCCTGCTGCCCGACTTCAAGGTGGGCGACATCATCAAGGGCACGGTCACCGTCGACCCCGATGGCTTCCCGATCCTCTACACCGGCGCACGCGACAACTTCTACCGGGCCCTCGCCCTCGACCAACCGGCGCCGACCGAGCTCTGGAAGCTCTGGGCCTACGACACCAAGCCGGTGATGTGGAACGACGACTGGGACGGCTCCGGTCTCATCCTCGACGACTACCTCTTCGAGGGTGGCGAGAACGGTTGGATCTACGCGGTCAAGCTCAACCGGGCCTACGACGCCGCCGGCAAGGTCACCGTCGACCCGAAGGTCGTGTGGAAGGCGCCAGGGTGGGACGCCGAGCAGCTCAAGTTCATCACCGACAAGCAGGTCTCGATCGAGAACTCGGTGGCCATCTCGGGCAACACGCTCTACTTCGCCAACTCCGGTGGGCTGGTGCAGGGGTGGGACATCAGCGGGTTGAAGAACGGCGTCGAGCCCACCCGCACCTTCCGGTTCTGGACGGGCGACGACACCGACGCCTCGATCGTGATCGACTCCGACGGCTTCCTCTACGTCGGCTCCGAGTGGGAGCGCAACGACGCCCGGTCGAAGGAGGTCGGGCAGATCATGAAGCTCGACCCGACCAAGCCCGACAACCCACTCGTGTGGTCGATCAAGGACCAGGGAGCGACCAAGGCCGGCGTGTGGGGCACCACCGCGCTCTGGAAGGACGTCGTCTACACCGACACCAACGGAGGGCGCCTGCTCGGCATCGACCGGGCCACCGGCGCGATCCGCTGGGAGAAGAAGCTCCCCGGACCCACCTGGCAATCGCCGGTGGTGGTCGACGACGTGCTCATCGTCGGCGACTGCTCCGGAGTGCTG
>Ga0302299_10000440_pt1 | contig 22448 bp, 20 predicted proteins | sample III_Fen_N3_4_FD_198795 | JGI IMG/M metagenome (GOLD analysis project Ga0302299, IMG submission 198795) | Peat permafrost microbial communities from Stordalen Mire near Abisko, Sweden - III_Fen_N3_4 | ecosystem: Environmental > Terrestrial > Soil > Wetlands > Permafrost | place: Sweden: Abisko... | reverse complement strand
GGACGAGGCCCATCAGATCCACCGGAGCCCGCAACGCGAGAGGGCCACAGCGCGCGTCACCGTGGAGCGCGCCCCTGAGTCAGCACGACCGTTGCTCGCGCGCTTGCTGGAGCTCAACGCCCATGACTTCTCCGAGATCGACGGACGGGACGTACGCGAGGACGGCGAGTTCGGCTACCTCTACCTGGACCGCTACTGGGCGGAGCCCGAAGACCGGCAGGCGCTTCTCCTCAGGTGCGACGACGCCATTGCCGGCATGGCGATGGTCCGGCGTGGTCCGCCGCACCAGGTGGCCGAGTTCTTCATCCTGCGCAAGTTCCGGCGGCGCGGTGTCGGCCGTCAAGCGGCCCGAACGTACTGCGCACCTGGCCCGGGACGTGGGAGACCCATGAGGTCCTTGGCAACGACGTGGCAGTGTCGTTCTGGCACAATGCGATTCCCGTCCCCTACACCGAGGATGCCGACGACGAGGGCACCACCCAACGCTCCGTGATCGCGGCTGCCGTCACCGGCACGACCTCGCGCTGGTGGCGCAGGGTGCACCAGCATCGGGAGGGGAACAGCAACAGGTAGGCGTTCGGGAGCCACCAGCCCAGCTCGACCTCGCCCGAGATGGCCAGTGGCGCCAGAGCCATCCCGCCGGCCACCGAGGTGCGCGTCAGCGACGTGGGGAGCAGCGCTCGGCCGGCGGCGCGGCCCCGGGGCAGTGCCCGGAGCGCGAGGAGACAACGCCGACGACTCCCAGCTCGGAGCACCCGGGGCAAGGGGTACCCCAACCGAGATCGGGACCCACCCAGGACGAGGAAACCCCGCCCGATGCCGCGTGTCGCGGCTGGTCGGACGGGGTTGCCGTCGGGTGGAGCTGAGGGGATTCGAACCCCTGGCCTTCTCATTGCGAACGAGACGCGCTACCAACTGCGCCACAGCCCCGCGATGCGGGAGAAACGATAACACCAGCGCGCAGGCTCCCCGAAACCGGATCACCCCCCGCTCAGGACGGCACGCGGTGCCCCTCGGCAGAGGTCGTGGGGCCTCATGAGAAGTGGTTCAGCGGCCAGGACATACCATCGCGGGATGCGACTGCGCCTGCCCCGCCCGGACCGGTCCGTGGCCGACCCCGCCGCCCTCCCCCGCGCCATCGTGCCGGCTCCCGCCACCGCCCCGTCGGCCCCTGACGACCCACACCGCCCGGCCCACTGGGCGGTGCCGCGCGGCATCCGTACAGCGAGCGAGTGGGCCTGGCGCGGCCTGGTCATCGGCGCAGCCGCGGTGGCGGTGCTCTACCTCACCGGCCTGCTCTCCGAGGTCGTCATCCCTATTCTCGTGGCCCTGCTGCTGGCCGCCCTCCTCCAGCCGGTCTACAACGGCCTGACCCGGTTCGTGCCGCGCGGGCTCGCCGCCGGCATCACGGTGATCGGCACGCTGGCCATGGTCTTCGGGCTGCTGTCCTTCGTCGGGAGCCAGCTGACCAGCCAGATCGACGACATCGGGGGCAAGGTCACCGACGGCATCGACCAGATCCGCCGGTGGCTCAACACGACGTTCGGGGTCACCGACACCCAGCTGGCCGGCTACATCGACAAGGCGCGCGAGTGGCTCAGCTCGGGCACGCTCACCGACACCGCGGCATCCGCCGGCCTCACGGCCACGCACATCGTGGCGGGCTTCTTCCTGGCCATCTTCTCCCTGTACTTCTTCCTCTACGACGGCCCGCTCGTGTGGGGCTGGGTGGTGCGGCTGTTCCCGAGCACGGCCCGCGAGAAGGTGCACTCCTCCGGCCTGATCGCCTGGACCCAGCTGTCGGCGTTCACCCGCGCCACGCTGGTGGTGGCCGCGGTGGATGCCGCCGGCATCGGCATCGGCGCCGCGGTCCTGGGAGTGCCCTTCGCCTCTGGCATCGCGCTGCTGGTGTTCTTCGGCGCGTTCATCCCCGTCGTCGGCGCCGCCGTCTCGGGCACCGTCGCGGTCCTCCTCGCGCTCGTGGCGCTCGGCCCGGTCAAGGCACTGATCATGCTCGGCATCGTGATCGGAGTGCAGCAGGTCGAGGCCCACCTCCTGCAGCCCTTCCTGGTCGGCCGGGTGATGCGCATCCACCCGCTGGCCGTCATCCTCGGGATCGCGACCGGCGTGATCCTCGCCGGCATCGTCGGAGGCCTGATCGCGGTGCCGACCGTGGCCGTGCTGAACGCCGTCGGTCACCACCTGCTCGACGGCCCGGAGAGCCAGGAGGATTCACCGCCCGGTAGGGCGAAGACCCCCGAGGAGGTGCTCGAGCCGGGCGAGGAGGCCCAGGCCGAGGCCGAGGCGGCCGACGTCGAGGAGCGCACCGAGGCGGCGGCCCACGACGACAGCGACAGCAGCCCCAGCAAGCTCTGAGGCCCGCCGCTCAGGCTCCGGCGACCCGGCGCTCGTCGTAGTCGGACTCGGCGCCCTCGCGGACGACCGGTGCGTGGTCGGGCGTGACCGCGGCGGGGGCGACCCCGGGCCGCTCCGCCTTCGCCTTCATCGTGTAGGTGGGGCGCGGCACGGGCACGGGGTCCCAGGTGAGCGGGATGTCGTCGTCGTCGACGATCGGCACCATGACGTCGTAGGCGGCCTCCGTCGGTGCCGGGGCGACCTGCGCCACGAGCGGCTCGGCGAGCGGCGCGTCGGTGCCGGCGGCCGGCGGCTCGGCCGGCGTGGCCACCGCTGAAGATCCCACCTCCGGAACCGTCTCGACGGCCACGTCAGCCCTCGCGGCCGGAGCGGACCGCGCCACGGCCGGGCGGGTGGATGCCGCGGGAGCCGGCGAGCGGCGCACCCCGGCGGCGGTCGGTGTCACGGGGGCCGCTGCACGGCGACGGGCGAGGTCGGCCGAACGGCGGCGTGCAGCGCGCACGAGTGCTCGCTCGGCGCGAACGCCCGACCGGAGGAAGAACAACGCCGCACCGACGGCCAGGAAGGCGGGCGCGAGCGTCCACAGCGGCAGTACCGAGAAGGCGACGAGCGGGACGATGAGCAGCAGCTCGGCTAGGGCGGCGAGCAGCAGCAGGCCACGCACCCGACGGCTCGGGCGCACCCGACGGCCACCGGCGCCCACCGCCGCAGGGCGGCGCTGCGGGCCGGTGGGAGAGGAGGAGTGGGACGGGCGCGAGGACGGCCGGCCGGCCGAGGCGGCAACCGGCGCACCGGCATCCGGGCCGTCGTCGATCCGCGCGGTGACGCCGATCGGGGCGGGGTCGGAGGCCACGGCGCGCTTGACGAGCACCTGCGGTCGGGCCGCACGGGAGGGGTGCACCGCGTAGGACGCGGGCGCCGGTTCGGACAGGTCGGTGCTGGGCAGGGGGTCACGTCGCTCGAGCACGCGCATCGCCTCGCTGAACTGCTCGACCGAGCGGGCGGTGGCGACGTGGTCGCGACGGCGGACCCAGTACTGGACGAAATAGGCAGCCCAGACACCGAGGAGGACCAGGAAGATCAGGCTCGATGGCGACTGCACGTTACGACGGTAGGTGCGCGTCGCCGTCGGACGCCGGACCCCTCTCGGTGTGTCGCGCAAGTGACTGTTGTGACGACTGTGCCTGGAGCGGCGCCGACCGCGACGCGGACTCGCTCGCCGCGATCCGAGCCAACCGCTCGACGAACGTCTCGCCGGCGAGGTCCTCGGTGGTCAGCGCGAAGGACAGGTGGTCGCGCCAGGCGCCGGCGATGTGCAGGTAGTGCGGACGCAGCCCCTCCGCCCGGAAGCCCAGCTTGCGCACCACGGCCAGGCTGGCGGTGTTCTCGGGCCGGATGTTCACCTCGATACGGTGCAGGCCGCAGGTGCCCAGCACGTGGTCGCCCGCCAGGGCCAGGGCGGTCGGGATGACCATCTGGCCGGCCACCGACCGGCTGACCCAGTAGCCGATGTAGCACGACCGGAACGACCCGAGCACGACCGAGCCGACCGACAGCTGTCCGACGAACCGGCCCTCGACCTCCACGGCGAACGGCAGCGCGCGACCGGCCCGGGCGTCGCGGTCGTACTGCTCGACGAGCTCTTCGAAGGTGCGGGCCGGCGCGTCGGGGTCGGGCGAGGTGGCGTCCCACTCCTCGAGCCACGCGGCGTTGGCGCGGCGCACCGACTGGAAGGCCGGACCGTCGGCGGCCGTCAGCGGCCGGAGCAGCACGTCGATGCCGGTGGGCGTGCGCCCGGTGAGCCGCAGCGGCCACGGCCACGGGTCGTGCGACGCCAGGTCCACTGCTCCGCGCCCGTACTGCCCTCCGGAGCGGCGGCGCAGCCGGTCCCACATCAGTGGTCACCGCCGTGCGCCTGGCTCAGGGCGTGCGGCAACACCTCGGCCAGCACCTCGAGCGCGTCGCGCACGCCGCCGGTCGAGCCGGGGAGGTTGACCACGAGGGTGGTGCGCGCCAGGCCGGCGACTCCCCGCGACAGCACGGCAGTGGGGATGCCGTGCGCCACGCCGCGGGCCCGGATCGCCTCCGCGATCCCCGGCACCTCCCGGGTGAGGAAGGGGCGGGTGGCCTCGGGTGTGCCGTCGGTGGGGGTCAGGCCGGTGCCGCCGGTGGTGACCAGCAGGTCCGGCCGAGTCGCGAGGGCCGCTTCGATCGCGTGCGGAACCGCCGGCCCGTCAGGAACGACGGTGGGGTCGGGAACCGTTGCGCCCCAAGCCCGCAGCGTCTCGACGAGCAGGGCGCCGCCGCGGTCGGGGTAGACGCCCGCGGCGGCCCTGGTCGAGCACGTCACGACGACCGCCGAGCGACCGGCGAGGGGCACGGCATCCGGCTCGGCGGTGCTCACGCGCCCTCCTCCCAGTCGCCGGAGCGGCCACCGGACTTCGCGGTGACCCGCACGTCGGTGATCCGGGCGTGCTTGTCGACGGCCTTGACCATGTCGATGAGGGCGAGGGCCGCGACGGCGACGGCGGTCAGCGCCTCCATCTCGATGCCGGTGCGGTCGGCGGTGCGCACGACCGCCCGGATCTCGACGCCCTCGTCGACGACGTCGAGGTCGACCTCGACGGCGTGCACGGCCACCGGGTGGGCCAGCGGGATCAGCTCGGGGGTGCGCTTGACGGCCTGGATGCCGGCCACCCGGGCCACGCCGAGCGCGTCACCCTTGGGGACCGCACCGCCGCGAAGGGCCGCGACCGCCGCCGGCGACAGCAGCACCCGTCCTGCCGCGGCCGCCCGCCGCGCGGTGACGGCCTTCGCCGAGACGTCGACCATGTGCGCCGTGCCGTCGGCGCGCACGTGGGTGAGCCCGGGGGCTGGCGGGGTCGCGGGGTCAGAGGCCACGATCGCGATCCTGCCCCAGGAGCGGCAGGCAGCGCAGCCGGTCGCCCGCCTCGACCCGCTCGACGTCGGCAGGAACCACCGCCAGCGCCGTCGCGGCCGACAGGGCGCCGAGCATGTGGGAGCCCTGGCCACCCGACGGCCGGACCCGCCCGGCGGTCTCGACGACCCGGGTCAGCTCGACCTTGCCCGACGCAGCGGGCCAGCCCACGTCGGCGACGGCCTCGAAGGCCCCGTCGGAGTCGGGGTCGAGCCCGGCCAGCCGGCGCAGCGCGGGCAGCACGAACACGTGGAAGGACACCAGCGAGCTGACCGGGTTGCCCGGCAGGGTGACCGCCGGCGTGCGCGAGCGGCCGACGACCCCGCTGCCCTGCGGCATCCCGGGTCGCATGGCGACCTTGACGAACTCGACGCCGCCGTCGGCCGTGAGCACCTCCTTGACGGTGTCGTACACGCCCATCGACACCCCGCCGGTGGTCAGCACCAGGTCGGGGTCGCCGGGAAGGTCGTCGAGCAGCGCCCGCATCGCGGTGGCGTCGTCGCGCAGGTGGGCCCAGCCGGCCACCTCGGCGCCCGCCGCCCGGACGAGCCCGCGCAGCATCACGGAGTTGGAGTCGACGATCTGGCCGTGCTCGAGCACCGACCCGGCGCTCACCAGCTCGTCGCCGGTGGAGATGACGAGCACCCGCGGGCGTGGGTGCACCGAAACCTCGGGCGCGTTGGCGGCGGCCGCCAGCGCGAGGTGGCCCGGGCCGAGGCGGGTGCCGGCGGTCAGCACCACGTCCCCGGTGCGCACGTCCTCACCGCGGTGCCGTAGCGACGCCCCGACCTGGGGGGCGAGGCGCAGCGCCACCTCGGTGGCCCCGCCGTCGGAGAGCTCGACGGGCACGACTGCGTCGGCGCCCTCGGGGAGGGGTGCGCCGGTCATGATCCGCAGCGCCTGGCCGGGGTGCAGCACGTGGCGCGTGGTGTCCCCGGCCGCGATGTCACCGGCGACGGGCAGGAGCAGGGGCGACTCCGGCCCCGCGCCGGCGAGGTCGGCCGCGCGCACGGCGTAGCCGTCCATCGCGGAGTTGTCGAAGCCGGGCAGGTCGACGCCGGCGACCACGTCGTTCGCCAGCACCAGGCCCAGCGCCTCGACGACCGGCACCGTCGTGGCGGGCAGCGGCGCCACGAGCCCGAGCACCGCGGTGCGGTGCTCGGCGAGGCTGCGCATCAGACCCGGCCCTCGAGGTGGGCGCCGTCGGGGATGCTGGCCACGTCACCGGTGACGAGGACGTCGCCGGTGCACACGACGTCGGCACCGAAGGTGGTGTCGCCCTCGACGCGCAGGCTCGAGCAGCCGCGGATGGAGGGCACGCCGCAGGGGAAGCGCTTCTCGAAGGCGTCGACCTGGGCGTAGGGCTTGGCCAGGTCGACGAACGGCTCGTCGTGGTCGATGGTCGACTGCACGACCGAGTCGTCGTCGAGCCGGTAGAGGTCGGAACGGATGAGGAGCAGCTCGTTCGTCGTCTTCACCGGCCGGAACCGGCTGCGGTCGACGGCCAGCGCGCGCGAGCCGTCGAACAGCTCGACGGCCGCGCCCATCGCCGACTCGATCTGGATGACGGCCGGGCTGTCCGGGCGGGTCGGGTCGACCGTCTTGCGGTTGACGATGATCGGCAGGCCGAGGACGCCGTCGGACTCGGCGAGCCGAGCGGCCAGGGAGTCGAGGTCGACCCACAGGTTGTTGGTGTGGAACCACGGGTGCCGCTCGGTGTCCTGGAAGAAGTGGTCCTCACCCTCGGCCACCATCGCGCTGTCGCGCAGCACCAGTCGCCCGTCGCTCTTGCGCACACCGAGGTGACCACCCTTGCGGTCGTTGCGCGTTCGGGCGGAGACCTCGGCGACGTAGGGGATGCCCTCGCGCGCCATCCAGGCCGGGACCGCGCCCTCGCAGGTGGCCCCCAGGTTGTCGGCATTGGACAGGAAGGCGTACTGGTAGCCGCGTTCGCGCAGCGCGTCGAGCAGCCCGGTGGTCTGCAGCGCGACGTAGATGTCGCCGTGGCCGGGCGGGCACCACTCCAGGCTGGGGTCCTGCGGCCACTCGACCGGCGCGAGGTCGTCGGCGCGCAGCTTGGGCTCCTTGTTCTGCAGGAAGTCCAGCGGCAGCCCGTCGACCGCGAGGCCCGGGTGCTGCTCGAGGATCGCGAGCGACTCCTCGCGGGTGCGGAAGGAGTCCATCAGCAGCAGCGGCGTCTGCACCCCGTGCCGGCGACGCAGGGCCAGCACCTGCCGGGCGATGATGTCGAGGAAGCTGAGGTCGCCGCGGACTCGCAGCGCCGACTTCGGCCCGCTGATCCCCATGCTCGTGCCGAGGCCACCGTTCAGCTTGATCACCACGGTCTGGCCGAGCGCCTCGGCCACCGCGGCCTCGTCGGGCCGGACGTCGTCGAGGTGCGGCACGTCGGTGAGCGGGTCGATCGTGTCCTCGGGGATGGTGCCGGTCGCGTCGGAGCGCAGCTGCTCGTGGAACCGGCTGAACACGGACACTGCGAGCTCGGGGACCCCCGCCTCGCGCATCTTGTCCGTCGCCGCCCGCAGTCCGTCGATGGTCATGCGGCAACCCTACGATGCCGGGATGGCCCGTGATCCCGAGAAGTCCGCCCGACGCCGCGAGTTGCGGGCCGGGCGCCGGGCGACCGCCGCCGGCCGCGATGTCGACGCCGGCGGGACCCGCCTGGCCGGCTACGTCGGGCAGCTGCTCGATGACCTGGGCCTTGGCGCCGGGGCCGTCCTCACCTCCTACGTGGCGGTGCCCGGCGAGCCACCGACGGCACCGCTTCACGCCGCGCTGGCGGCGCGCGGCATCCGGGTGCTGGTGCCGATCACGTTGCCGGACTTCGACCTCGACTGGGCCGACGTCGACGACCCCACCGCTGCACCGCTCGGCCGGGATGCCGTCGCGCTCGCCGACCTCGTCCTCGCCCCCGGGCTGGCGGTGGACTCGGCCGGCACGCGGATGGGCCAGGGCGGTGGTTGCTACGACCGCGCACTCCCCCGCCGGCGGCCGGGCACGCCGGTGCTCGTCCTGCTGCACCCCGGCGAGCTGCTCGACCCGAGCGCGCCTCCCCTGCCGCGCGAGCCGCACGACCAGCCGGTCGACGGGGTCGTGACGGAGGACGGCATCCGCGACCTCGGGCTCACCCCGTGGCGCCGGCGCCCTCCGGCCGCAGGGTGAGCACTTCAGGGTCGGTGCCGCGGACGGCGGCCTCGCTGAACGGCCAGGGCCGCTGACGACCGGCCACCCAGTCACCGGTCTGGTCGGAGTAGTGGTCGTCGGTGGGGTGTCCGCTGACCCCGGTCTGGTTGATCCACGTGGAGGCGTCGAGATTGGACAGGTCGACGACCATCCGCATCGACGGTGCCTTGACCACCGAGTACCCCGTGCTGGCGTTCCAGCCGTTGGCGTCGACGATGGACGAGCCGCCGGGCATCTCGTAGGGGCCCTCGTTGACCAGCCAGCGCACCGGGGCCGGCACCGAGTCGCCGCCCAGCACCTTGTGCTGCAGGGTCAGCTGGTGCAGCTTGCCCCACTGCCACTGGGCGGGGTCCTTGCCGAGGGCGCGGGTGAGCTCGAGGCGGGCCGCGACCAACGCCTGGCGGAGCACCTCGTCCTTTCCCTCGGTGACGTTGGGGGTCAGCTTGTTGTCCCACCAGGGGCTTTTGGGGTTCGCGAGCAGCCGCTGGACGGCCGAGCGCCAGCGGGCGTCGCCGTCGGCCTTGAGCCCGGTCGGCAGCTCGTCGTCGAAGAGCAGCTGGAGCAGGTTGCGCCACACGGCGTTGTAGTAGGCCGCGGCTGCACCCGACTTCCCGTCGCCGGTCGGCGTTGTGAAGTCCCAGGTGCGCAGCAGCTCGCGGGCACCGCGGGTGAAGTCGAGCAGGTCGCCGGCGTCAGGGGTGCCCTCGGATGGCTCGAGCGGCACGGCGAGCAGGGCCGGCACGAGCACCTTCGCGAAGGAGTCCTGGGTGTCGAGCTGGATGTCGGCCATGTCCGCCGGTGAGATCTTGGCGCGGGCGGCCAGCCGCTGACCGATCCGGGTCGAGCGCCAGCCCGAGTCCCACTCGGTGGTGAGGAACGGCGTCGACCGGCTCGAGACGGCCTGGTTCGCCGCGACGATCACGCCGTCCGGCGGGTCGAGCGTCCAGGGCAGCTCGGAGAACTGGACGTAGCCCTGCCAGTCGTACGTCGAGTCCCATCCGGGCGACGGCCAGTAGCCGGCGGGCGCCCGCGGTATCGCGGGGCGGCGGATCGGCACCTGGCCGGGCGCCTGGTAGCCGATGTGGCCCTGCCGGTCGGCGTAGACCAGGTTCTGGGCGGGGACGGCGAACGAGCGGGCCGCCTCGCGGAAGTCCGTGAAGTTGGTGGCGAGGTCGAGGTCGAGGATGGCGTCGGCGGTGCGGCCGGGCAGCAGCCCGGTCCAGGCGAGCGACACGGCATACGTCTCGTTCTCGTCGCCCTCCTGCTCGGTCGGCGCGCGCGAGCCGGCGTCGGCGACCTCGTCGATGACGTCGGAGAGCACCGGCCCGTGCACCGTGCTGCGCACCGTGATCCGCTGGTCGGGGGCGCCGGCGACCTTGATGACCTCCTCATGGCTGGCGATGGGCTGGTAGTTGCCGTCGCGCAGGTAGGTGTCACCGACGACCCGCTCGAGGTAGAAGTCGGAGACGTCGGGCCCCAGGTTGGTGAAGCCCCAGGCGATGTCGGCGTTGTGGCCGATGACGACACCCGGTACCCCGGCGAAGGAGTAGCCGCTGACGTTCATCGGGCAGGTGGGCGACACGGTGCGGCAGCTGAGGCTGTTCTGGATCCAGACGCCCGGCTGGCTGACACCGAGGTGTGGGTCGTTGGCGAGCAGCGGCTTTCCGGTGGTGGTGCGCGAGCCGGCCACCACCCACGAGTTCGAGCCGACGCCCTCGCCGCGACCGACGAGCTCCGGGATGGAGTTGAGCGCGGCGTGCACCTTGGCGTAGGCGGCCTGCGCCGAGGTGCTGGTGATCCGGCGGTCGGCCGGCGCGCCCACGGCATCCGACGGGGTGGTCCTGCTCTTGGTCTTGGCGGTCGCGGGCCGGGTGAGGGCCGACGGCACCGACGACGACGCGGCGCGGTCGGGCACCGGGGGCGTCCACTCGTCGTCGCCGAGGATCGGCGGGTGGGTCGCGAGGTCGTAGGGCGGGTAGATCTGGCTGATCTGCGCGGGGCTCAGCCGCCCCGACAGGCGGGCTCGGGCGAGCTCGTCGTCGTAGTTGCCCTTGAGGTCCCAGGCCATCGCCTTGAGCCAGGCCAGGCTGTCGACCGGCTGCCACTCCTCGATCTCGGGCGTCGGCAGGGTGAGGCCGAGGAGGGTGTACTCGACGGCCACCTCGCGGGGGCTGCGTCCGCGCAGGTAGGTGTTCACCCCGTCGGCGTAGGCCTGCAGCATCTGCCGGGTCTGCGGCTTGAGGGTGGGCAGCTCCTCCTCGGCGATCCGTCGCCAGCCCATGGTGCGGATCACCTTGTCGGTCTCGATGCCGTCCTTGCCGATCAGCTCGGAGAGCCGCCCGGCGGTGATGTGCCGGCGCAGGTCCATCTGGAAGAACTGCTCCTGGGCATGCACGTACCCCTGGGCCCGGGCCAGGTCGGTGAGGCTGTCGCCGAAGATGTGCGGGATGCCGCTGCCGTCGCGCATCACGGTGACGCTGCCGGTGAGGCCGGGAAGCTCGGCGGTGCCGGAGGTGGCGGGCAGCGAGGCCCGCACGGTGGACACCACGACGACGCTGGCGACGACCGCCGCGACGACCACGATCGCGAGGAGACCGTAAAGGACACGGCGGGCAACGACGAGGCGACTCACCCTGCGAGACTAGGTCACCGCGCTGGACGACAAGACGAGGACGGGCCGTGGGACAGACCTGGACGTTGCCGCTCTCGGGGGGTGCCTCGACGTCCAGCTTCTCCCTCGACGACCTGACCCTGGCCCTCCTCGTCGGCAGCCTGGTCCTGGTCGTCGCCGTCGGGGCGGTGCGCCTGTCGCTGCGCTCGGGCCTGCCCTCGCTGCTCATCTACCTGGGCATCGGTCTGGTGCTGGGTGAGGCGGGCTTCGGCATCCACTACGAGAACCAGCAGATGACCCAGGTGCTCGGCTACGCCGCCCTCGTCCTGATCCTCATCGAGGGCGGGATCACGACCCGCTGGTCCGGCATCCGCGGCTCGGTCGCGCCGGCCGCGGTGCTGGCGACGGTCGGGGTCGCCGTGTCGGTGGTCGTCGTGGGGGTCGCGGCCCACTTCCTGCTCGGGTGGTCGTGGCAGGTCGCGTTCCTCGTCGCGGCGGTGCTGGCGTCGACGGATGCCGCGGCCGTGTTCTCCGTGCTCCGCCGGGTGCCACTCCCCCGGCAGATCTCCGGGGTGCTCGAGGCCGAGTCCGGCTTCAACGATGCGCCGGTCGTGCTGCTGGTCACCGCCATCGCCGCCAGCCTGACCCCGGGGGCCACCCCGGACCCGTGGTGGCAGCTCCTCGGCATCGCCCTGCTCGAGCTGGCCGGTGGCGCGGTCATCGGGCTCGCGATCGGCTGGGGCGGGACTCGGCTGCTGCGGCTGGTCGCCTCGACGTCGTCGGCGCTGTTCGCGATCGGGGTGACCTCGGTGGCCGTGCTGGCCTACGCCGTCGCCGCCTCGTTGCACACCTCCGGGTTCCTGGCGTGCTACCTGGCCGCGCTGGTGCTCGGCAACCTGCGTCTCCCGCACCGGCCGGCGGTGCTCGGGTTCGCCACGGCGATCGGCTGGCTGGCCCAGATCGGCCTCTTCGTGCTGCTCGGGCTGCTCGCGCACCCCGACAAGTTCCTCGACGTGCTCGTGCCGGCCCTCGTGGTGGGCGTGGCGCTGTTGCTGCTCGGCCGCCCGCTGTCGGTGTTCATCTCGCTGGCGGCGTTCCGGATGCCGTGGCGCACGCAGGTCTTCCTGTCCTGGGCCGGGCTCCGGGGCGCCGTACCGGTCGTGCTCGCAACCGTGCCGGCCACGCTGGGAGCGCCCGGGCTGAGCTGGCTCTTCGACCTGGTCTTCGTGCTGGTGGTCATCTTCACCCTCGTGCAGGGGCCCGCCCTGCCCTGGGTGGCTCGCAGGCTCGGGCTGGCGGCCGCCCACCACCAGGTGGACCTGGCCGTGGAGACGACCCCGCTCGACGACCTCGGGGCCGAGCTGATGGAGATCGACATCGGGCCGGGATCGCGGATCGCCGGCGTGCGGGTGTTCGAGCTGCGCCTGCCGGTCGGGGCCAACATCTCGCTCGTCGTGCGGGAGGGCCGCTCGTTCGTGCCGCGTGACAACGACGTGCTGCGGCACGGCGACCAGCTGCTCGTCGTGGCGCCGAGCGCCGAGCGCGAGCGCACCGAGAGCCGGCTGCAGGCCGTCAGCCGGGGCGGCCGACTCGCCGACTGGCCCTGACGCTTTCCCCCGCCCCGCGTCATTCAACCCTCCGCGCCTCATTCACCCGCGTTGGGTGCTCACTGATGCGCCATCGTCTTGTCAGTGGTCGCCGGGGCTGCCAGCTGGGCACCCACGGTGAGGGCGCCGATGGCGTCCGGCGGACGCGGGAATCGCCTCGGCGTACGCTGGCTTATCCTTGGGTGACGCCGTGGCCGCCCGGCACCGTCGTCAGGTCGCCCGGGTGCTGCCCGGGGCGGCGCACCACACCGTTTCCCGCAGGAGGACTCCCGTGCCGACGTACGCCTACGCGTGCACCGAGTGCGACCACCGCTTCGAGGCCGTCCAGTCCTTCAGCGACGACTCGCTCACCGTGTGCCCCGAGTGCGAGGGGCGCCTGCGCAAGGTCTTCAACGCGGTCGGCATCGTGTTCAAGGGCGGCGGCTTCTACCGCACCGACTCGCGGGCGAGCTCGTCGGTCACCTCGGGCGCGGCCACCAACGGCTCGGGCTCCTCGGAGAAGTCGTCGGGCTCGTCCGAGAAGTCGTCGGGCTCGTCCGAGAAGTCGTCGGGCTCCTCCGGTTCATCCTCGTCGTCGTCCACAACCCCTGCGAAGCCCGCGGCGTCGTCCACAGCCTCGAGCTGACCTGCCGGATGCCGTGCCGGGACGCCTAGCGTCGTCGGCATGTCGCGTCCCGCCCGCCCCCTTCCCGGCCTGACCGGCCCCGGGCGACGAGCTCGCTGGCGGCGGCGAGTGCTGCGCCGCGTGCTGTCGGCAACGCTGGCGGCAACGGCGGTGCTGCTCGTGGTCCTCGAGCTGCGCCCGCCACCCGAGCCGGTGATCCCGGTGCTGGTGGCGGCGCGCGACGTCCCGGCCGGGGCGGTGCTGGCCGATGCCGACCTCCGCGTCGACCACGTGCCCCGGGGCGCCGCACAACCCGGTCGGCTCACCACGGTCTCGGATGCCGTCGACCGCCGGGTAGGTGCTGCCCTGGCGCGCGGAGAGAGCGTCACGGCATCCCGGCTGGTGCCGCGCGGCGCGCTCGACGGCCTGCCCGCGGGGCGGGTGGCGCTGCACGTGGTGTCGGCCGACCCCGCGGCGGTCGACCTGCTCTCCCCCGGCCTGTCCGCTCGGGTCTACCCGTCGGTGGGCGGGCCGCCGCTCGCCCTGGGTGCCACCGTGCTCGCGGCTGACCCCGCGCCCAGCCGCGGGGGCACCGGAGGGCTGACCGACGCGGCGCCACGCGGGGTGGTGCTGTCGCTCACCCCGGACGAGGCCGACGCCGTCCTCGCCGGTCATGGCTCGCTCGAGGGCCCGGTCACCGTGACCGTCGTGGCAGCGCCCGGATGAGGTGTTGCCCACCTCGATGCGGACCTCGGCTGGCGGACCGGTGCGTCGGTGGCGCTCGGGGCAACAGGAGCACGCCACCTGCCGCGGCACGCCCGACGACCGGCCGTATGGCGTGGCGTGGGCAGCCACGGGGGCGCACTGGCCGACGCCCTAGGCTGAGCCGGGGGCAGCGCAGCCCCTCGCTCGGACCTGCACCACCCCTCCCACTAGGAGCCACCCATGAAGGGTTTTCGGGACTTCATCCTGCGCGGCAACCTCATCGAGCTCGCCGTCGCGTTCATCATCGGCGCGGCATTCGCCACCGTCATCGCGGCATTCACCAAGGTCCTGCTCGAGGCCATCGGCAAGATCACCGGCGGCAACACGTTCAACTTCGACAAGTGGCAGCCCGGGGGCTGGTCGACGGTCGGGCCGTTCCTCACCGCCCTCATCGCCTTCCTCATCATGGCGTTCGTCGTCTACTTCTTCATCGTCAAGCCCTACGAGAAGGCGAAGGACACGTACTTCCCGGCCGAGCCCGAGGCCGAGACGATCGACCCGAACACCGAGCTGCTCCGCGAGATCCGCGACGAGCTGCGCACCCCGCGGGTCTGACCGCTGCTGCACCTGTGCGGCGGCTACTCCCAGTGGGGTGGGCGCTGCTCGCGCAGCCAGCGGTCGTGCTGGCTCTCCCCCGGTTTCGGCTCCACACGAGGGGCGAGCACGTCCGGCGCCTCGTCGGCCGACGGGTTGGTCCCGGCCCGGCTGGCCCGTCGGCGCACCCGCCGCCGCGTCGGTCGGGTCGCCGCGTGCTGCTCGTGCGCCTGTCCGGTGTCCGCGGGGCCACCGTCCGCGGCTGAGTGAGCCGTCTCCACCGGGTCCGACGGGTCGGCCGGGTCGGGGGAGTCAGTCATCACCCGGGGCCTCACGCACCTCCGCGGCCTCGAGGATGCGGGACACGTCACGGGCCGGGTCGCGGAACACGTCGGTCGACCACACCCGCAGGTGCCGCCAGCCCAGCCGCTGGAGCTGCTCGGCGCGCAGCCGGTCGCGGTCGCGGGTCGTGCGCATCGCGGCGTACTGCGGCCCGTCGGACTCCACCGCGAGCACCATCCGCCCTCGGTGGGCCGGGTCCTCGATCGCCAGGTCGACCGGGTCGGCCGACGAGCCCACGTTCTCGTGCACGACCAGACCGTGGTGGCGCAGCCGGCGAGCGAGGTCGGCGAGCACGACGGAACCGGTGCCGGCGGCGGCCGGCGCGGCCACGGCATCCGCCGCAGGGGGAAGCCCGTCCGCAGCGACGCCCGGCAACGGCCCCCCGGCCGCGTAGGACAGGAAGTCCCGCAGCATCACGGCGCCACGGGCGCGCAGCCGGGCCGGGTCGAGGTCGTCGGCCGAGATCGCCGACACCACGGTCATCGACCGGCGGGCGCGGGTGATGGCGACATTGAGCCGCCGCTCCCCGCCCTCGAGGTTCAGCGGGCCGAAACGGTAGAGAACCCGACCGTGCGGGGTCTTGCCGTAGCCGACGGTGAGCACGATGTCGTCACGCTCGTCACCCTGCACCCGCTCGAGGTTCTTCACGAAGAACGGCTCGGGCCGGTCCTCGTCGAAGAACGCGAGCACGTCGTCAGGGGCCCCGGCCAGGGCGCGGCGCAGGGCCTCCTCGACCCGGGTCGCGTGGATGATGCCGAGGGCGATGACGCCGAGCGACCGCCCCGGGGTGGTGCGGGCGTGCTCGAGCACCAGCTCGACCACCCGCTCGACCTCGGTGGGGGTGCTCTCGAGCGCGGACTCGCCCTCGCCGATGGTGCCGGAGCCCTCGACGGGTACGAGACGCACCACCGGGTCGACGCCCGTGCCGGGGAAGGTGACGAGCGACCCCTCGTAGACCTCGGCGTTGGCGAAGGCGATCAGGCGCTCGTCGAGCGAGCGGTAGTGCCAGGTCAGGCGTCGGCTGGGCAGCGCGGCGGCCAGCACGTCGAGGATCGACTCGACTCCCTCGGTGAGCGCCTCGTCAACGCCGACCGCGGCCGGGTCGGCATCGGTGACCGTGGTGAAGAACGACGTCGGCGGCAGCTGCCGGGAGTCGCCGGCGACCACGACCTGCCGGGCGCGCGAGATCGCCGACACCGCCTCGGCGGGCGGCACCTGCGACGCCTCGTCGAACACCACGACGTCGAACCACTGCCCGGGCGGCAGCACCGAGGCGACGACGAGCGGGCTCATCACCCAGCACGGCCGTACCGCCGTGACGAGGTCGGGACAGCGGGTCACCAGGTCGCGCAGCGGCGCCAGCCGCCGGGCCCGGGCACCCTCGGCCCGCAGCCAGGTCTCCTGCTCGGGGTGCTCGCGCACCACCTCGGCCACCCGGTCGGCGACCGCAGCACGCACCCGCTCGGCATTGGCCGTGACCACGGCCCGGTCGGCCTCGGCGAACTCGCCGACGCTGCGGGTCAGCGCCCGGCCGTCGTGCGCGGCGACCCGCGGGTCGTGCAGCGCGATCTCCTCGGACAGCGAGGACCACCACACCCACTCGACCTCGGAGGTCACGAGCTCGGCCGGCACCGCGCGGGTGCGCAGGTCGTTGACCAGCGGCCGCAGGCCGGATGCCGTGAGCCCGTCGAGCGCCGCCCGGATCGCCGGTACGACGCCGAGCCGGCCCGCGGCGGCGGCGAGCGTACCGACCCGGGCGCGCAGGGCGGGCAGGTCGAGGTCGACGAGGCGGGTCACGGCATCCGCCTCGGTTGCGGCCCCCGAGCTGTCGGCACCGGGCAGGTGGCCGTCGAGCCAGTCGAGGTCGGCGAGGAGGGCGGTATGGGCCGCGCGGGCGCGGTCGAGGTCGACCGGGATCTCCGGCCGGCCACCCGACCCGGCGAGCTGGCGCCAGGCGACCCGCTGCTCGCTGGCGGCGGCCAGTGCCGCGTGCAGGTCGGTGGGCGGGCGCCCGGGGCGGAGCAGCCCGCGAGCCTGCCGGCGCAGCCGCCAGCGGTCGAGCCAGCCCAGCTCGGAGCCGACCGAGCGGCGGTACTGCGAGCCGCCGGTGGCGGTGACGAGGTCGTCGAGCGGGATGTCGAACACCTCGGGGCGGAACACCTCGAGGGTGTCGCGGACCTCGCCGACGGTGGCCAGCACGTAGCCCCAGTCGTTGGCGGTGGGCGCCTCGGGCAGCTGGATGCCGCGGAAGACGTCGGCCAAGGTGCTGGCGGTGTCGTCGACCTTGCTCTGAGCCAGCCGTTCGACGCGCTTGCGGGCCTCGGCCGCCTCCTCGGGCGTGCGGATGCCGGCGCCGAACCAGGGGTCGCCCGCGCCCTCGGCATCCCAGTCCGCCAGCGAGGCGACCGTGGTGACGGCCGCTGCGGCGGTGGTCAGCTCGTCACGCTCGAGGTCCGCGAGCACCTCGCCGCGCAGTCGGACGCGCGACCGCGGCGGCACGGGCAGGGCCGCGAACGCCGACACCGCCTCCTGGACCTCGTGCAGCGTCACCCCCCACGGTGCACGCACCTCGTGCAGCGAGCGGACGTGCTTGGTGAGCCGGTCGGCAGCGGTCCGTCGCACAGCGGCGGGCCCGGCGACCCGCGACAGAGCCGGCGCCGGGCCGGATCCGGCGGCGCGACCGCGGCCGCGCACGGGTGCCGGCTGGGCGACCCGGTCGAGGGCGTCGACCAGCTCTCGTGCCACCCGGCGGCGGCCGTGGGCTCCCCCGTGCAGGTCGAGCACCAAGTCGGCCAGGCCCACCCGGTCGAGCCGGCCGACGACGGCGTCGATGGCCGCGCGCTTCTCAGCGACGAAGAGCACCCGCCTGCCGTCGGCCGCGAGCGTGGCGATCAGGTTGGCGATGGTCTGCGATTTGCCCGTCCCGGGCGGGCCGTGCACCACCAGGTGCGAGCCGGAGCGCACCGCCTCGATGGCCTCCTGCTGGCTGCTGTCGGCATCCAGCACGAGAAGGTCGCGATCGGGGTCGTCGAGGTCGACTCGGCTGCCGTCGAGCTCGGAGCGTACCGACCGCAGGGCGTCGGGGTCACCGGCGAGCGCCGCGACGACGTCGTGGTCGGCCAGGGAGTCGCCCTGGGCCGCGAGGTCGGCCACCATCGGCAGCTTGGCGTACGAGAAGGTGCCGACGACCAGTCGGGGCGCGATCGAGAAGTCGGGCACGTCGGCACAGGCCGCGCCCAGTGCCGCGTACACCGGGTAGGGGTCGAACCCGGCGTCGGGCGTGGTCAGGGCCTCGAGGGCGTCCTCGTCGAGGGTGATGCCCTGCTCGGAGCGCAGGTAGTTGACGAGCACCGGGTTGAGCTCGAGCTCGGCCCCGAGGTCGAGCCGGTAGTCGCCCTGGGCCGCTCCGGTGGGTCGCAGGGTGCAGGCGCGCAGCAGCACCGGTGCCGCTGGTGACCGCGGGGCGCGCCGCCCGTCGGGCAGCCGCACCGCCCAGGTGGCCATGCCGACGGCGAGGAAGCAGGTCAGGATGCCGCGCTCCTCGGCGAGCTCGCGGCTCTTGGCGGCGATCGCGCGGGCGCGACGGCGGGCGTCCTCGAGGGCAGCCGGCTCGCGGACCAGGTCTGACAGCTTCGTCGGCCGGCCGGCCATCATGCCCGCGACCCCGCTGGGGTGCGCCGTGGTGAGGTCGAGGGTGCCGGTGGGCAGGTCGCGGTACCAGAGCAGGGTGTTGCGTCCGCCGAGGTCGACCAGGTGACGGGTCCAGGCTGCCCGGGCGGCGGCCACCCGGCTGGCGCGCGGGTCGTCATCCACAGCCGGCGAGGCCTCCAGTGGGTGTGGCCCGGCCGGCTGCCCGCCGGCGCCGGAGGTGACAGCGCCGGCGTGCGCAGTGCTGGCAGCAGCCTGCACGGGCGTCGCCTCGTCGCTCCCCCGGGACCTGTCTCTCACCTCAGCAGGCTAACAACGCAGGAGGTCGCACCCGGTCAGGCACCGGGGTGGGTCGGCCGTCGGGAGCGACACCTGGCCGGCGCCCCCCGGCATCCGCCCCTGCGTCCGTCGCGCAGTCAGGAGCACTTCGCGGGATCAGGATCACCTACGGCCCTGAGTTGGCGGAGTGCTCCTGAGGTCGCGTCTCAGGCGGGGCTGGGATGCGTGCGCACCGCGCTCAGCGCCGCCACGAGGCCGATGACCACCGCGACCCCCAGGGCGACCAGGGCCAGCACGGTGAAGCCGGCGCGGTCGACGATCACCCCGGCGAGGGCTCCACCCAGCCCGGCGACCAGGCCCATCACCAGGTCGGAGGCACCTTGCGCACCGGGACGCTCGATGGCCGGCACCGCCGCGGTGAGCATCGTCGACCCGGCCACCAGGGTGCACGACCAGCCCAGCCCGAGCAGGAACAGTCCCAGTCCCAAGGTGGCCGACCCGCCCTCGGGTGAGGCGGACGCGAGCAGCGTGGCCGTCGACAGGATCACCGAGCCCACCACCGCGACGGCGCGGCCGCCGAACCGGTCGACGGCCATCCCGGTCAGCGGCGAGAACGCGAACATGCCGAGGATGTGGATGCTGATGACCAGGCCGATCAGCTCGAGGCCGGCGTCGCCGTGCGCCATGTGCAGCGGGGTCATCACCATCACGCTGACCATCACGACGTGCCCGAGGGCGAGGGTGGCCAGCCCGAGCCTGGCGGCGGGGATGCCGGCCACGACCCGCAGGCCGCGGCTCACCGACCCGTGGGCCGGGCCGGAGTCGTCACCCTCGGCGATGCGGCGCCGCCGAGCCTCGAGCAGCGGGTCGGGACGCAGCCGGAGGCTGACGACGCCGAGGGTCAGGAGCAGCCCGATCAGTGAGAAGACGTACGGCCCGGTGAGCGTCGGCAGCCCGAGCGCCCGGGCCAGCGGCGCGCTCGGCCCGACGAGGTTCGGGCCGAGCACACTGCCGACCGTGGTCGCCCACACGACGATGCTCAGGTCACGCGCGCGGTGCGCCGGAAGCGCGAGATCGGCTGCGGCATAACGGCTCTGGCTGTTGGATGCCGTGGCACCACCGAACAGCACGCTCGAGACCAGCAGCAGCGCGAAGCTGCCGATGAGGCCGGCTGTGATGAGGCCGACGGCCCCCACCGCCGCCAGCACGTAGCCGAGGGCCAGGCCCGGGCGCCGGCCGCGGGCCGCCATCAGCCGCGACATCGGGATCGCGATGACGGCCGCGCCGAGGATCTGGAGGGTGCCGCCCAGCCCGGCCCAGCGCGCGGACCCGGACACCTGCTCCGCGAGCAGTGCCCCGACGGCAACGCCGGCGGACATGCCCACCCCGCCGAGCATCTGGGCGACCACGAGGGTGCGTACCACGTGGCGCTGCACCCCGTCGGGGGCAGCCCGCGTCGTCGTCACCCGGAGCAGTATGCCGGTCGGCTCGAAGCCGCGAGCGTTGCGCTGAGCGACGGCGGTCAGCGCAGGCGGCGAAGCATCGTCCACTCGTTGTGGTCGTCGACCCGCTCGTACTCGAGGTCGTCGAGCGCGACCCGAGCCAGGGCCAGACCGCGGCCGGTCTCGCTGTCGGTGTCCGGCATCTGCTGCTCGGAGTCCGCCAGGGGCGGCCCGCCGTCGCGCAGGTGGCCGAGCAGCTCGTCGGCGCTCACGTCCAGGGTGAAGGAGTAGCGGATCGTCCCCGGGGGGCGGCCGTGCTCGACGACGTTGTTGGCGATCTCGATGACCGCCGTCTCGAACAGCGCCAGGTCGGTGTGCTCGAGGTCGGGGTGCTCGGCACGCACGCGGTCGAGCAGGTCGTGCAGGAGGCTCAGCGTCTCGGGGACGGCGAGTGTGTCGAGGCGGTACTCACCAGTCATGGACGGCATCCTCGACGGTGTCGAAGGGCTGCAGGATGCGGTCGAGGTTGGTGAGGTCGAGCACCATCCGCACCTGCTCCTGCGGCGAGGCGATCCGCAGGTCGCCGCCGACCTGTCGGGTGCGCTTCAGCCCCGACACCAGGGCACCCAGGCCCGAGGAGTCGACGAAGGCCGTGCCCGCCAGGTCGATGACGAGGCGCGCTCGGCCGCTCGTGACCGCCGAGTCGATGGCGCTGCGCAGCGTGGGTGCCGTTCCCATCGTCAACCGGCCCTCGCAGCGCAGGACGGTCGCGTCCCCGATCGTCGACGTGTGGACCTGCATGGCCATGGATGGCGCCTCTCTCGTGTTGGGACTGGTGGGGGGAGATGTTCGGAGTGGCCGGTCATCCGCTGAGGCGCTTGACGACGACCACCGTGACGTCGTCGACAGGGCCGCGGCGCTGCGCGAAGGCGGTGATCTCGTCGACCAGCTGCTGGGCGCTCAGGTCCTCGTCGCACAGCTCGGACAGCGCCTCGAGTGCGTCGGAGAGGGTCTCGAAGAAGTCGAGCATGCCGTCGCTCACGACGACAAGCACGTCTCCGGAGCTGAGCACGAAGTCGTGGGCCAGCCACTGGTCGCCGCTGATCGCGCCGATCGGCAGGCCCCCGGAGGTGAGCCGGCGTGGGACGCCCTCCGAGTCGACGATGACCGCGAGCCCGTGGCCCGCGTCGACGTACTGGCCGCGGCCGGTCGTCGGGTCGAGGCAGGCGCCGAAGGCGGTCACGAAGGTGCTGGTGTCACCCAGGTCCTGGTCGAGGTCGTAGGCGGTGCGGGTGAACGCCTCCTGGATGCTGATGAAACGGGCCGCGCCACGCAGCACCGCCCGCACCGAGCTCGCGATGATCGCCGCGCCGATGCCCTTGCCCATGACGTCACCGGCGAAGATGTGCAACGAGCCGCGCGCGATGAACCAGTCGTAGAAGTCGCCGCCGACGTGCCGGGCGGTGAGGCACTGGCCGGCCACCTCGATCCCCGGCAGCCGGATGACGGACCGCGGGCGCAGCGCCCGCTGCAGTACGGCGGCGCGCTGCAGCTCGTTCTCGGTGGCCAGCTCGGCCTCGACCCAGTCGGCGAGGGTGCGCAGGAGGCGCAGCTCCGCGGCATCCAGCTCGCGTTCCTCGTAGCCCATGACACACAGCACCCCGACGCGGTGGTCACCGGCGTGCAGTGGCTGACCGGCGTAGAACCGCAGCCCCGAGCCCAGCAGCGAGGGGTACGCGTTGAAGCGGGCGTCGGCCTCGAGGTTCGCCACCACGAGCGGCTCGTCCCGTTCGATGGTGACCGTGCAGACGGAGTCGCGGCGCGGCATCTCGTCGACCGGCAGTCCGGTGCTGGCCTTGGCCCACAGGCGGTCCTCGTCGACCAGGGTCACGGCGGCCACGGGCACCCGGAAGAGCTCCTTGACGAGCTCGACCAACCGGTCGAAGCGCTCCTCGCGTGGGGTGTCGAGAACCTGCAAGGCGTCGAGGGCGCGCAGGCGAGCACCTTCGTCGATCCGCTCGACGACGTCGTGTCCGGCCACGGCTCCAGCCTTCCCCTCCTGCAAAATCCAGTGTAGGTGCGCCGTTCGCCGAACTTACCG
>Ga0302299_10000439_pt1 | contig 22451 bp, 19 predicted proteins | sample III_Fen_N3_4_FD_198795 | JGI IMG/M metagenome (GOLD analysis project Ga0302299, IMG submission 198795) | Peat permafrost microbial communities from Stordalen Mire near Abisko, Sweden - III_Fen_N3_4 | ecosystem: Environmental > Terrestrial > Soil > Wetlands > Permafrost | place: Sweden: Abisko... | reverse complement strand
TCCATGTCGCCTCCGGCGGGAAGCTCACCGGCGACCGGCCCAACGAGGTCGGTCACGCCGTCGAGGCCCGGCTCAACGCCGAGGACCCCGACCGTGACTTCGCCCCGGCGCCGGGTCGCATCGTGCACCTCGAGCTGCCCGCCGGCCCCGGCATCCGGGTCGACACCGGTGTGGCCGAGGGCGACTCGATCCCCGCTGACTTCGACTCGATGATCGCGAAGATCATCGCCTCCGGCCGCGACCGCGACGAGGCGCTCGCCCGGTTGCGCCGTGCCCTGCGCGAGACGACCGTCGTCATCGAGGGCGGGGCGACCAACAAGTCGTTCATCCTCGACCTGCTCAACCAGCCCGAGGTGGTCGACGGCTCGGCTGACACCGGCTGGATCGACCGGGTACGCGGCGAGGGGCGGCTGGTGGCGGCGGAGCACTCCGGCGTCGCGCTGGTCGTGGCCGGCATCGAGGCCTACGAGGAGGCCGAGGCGGTCGAGCACACCCGGCTGCTCGAGACCGCCCGCGGCGGCCGCCCGCAGGTGCAGCACGACGTGGGCCGCGCGATCGACCTCAAGCTGCGCGGCACGTCCTACAAGGTCACCGTCTACCGCACCGGCCCGGCCCGCTTCCGGGTGTCCGTGGCCCAGCCGAGCGGGGAGGTGTCGACGGTCGAGGCCGACCTCGAGCGGATCAGCCACTTCGCCAGCCGGGTGACCGTGGGCGGGCGCACCCATCGCCTGGTCACTGCGTCACACGGCCCGGTGCAGCTCGTCGAGGTCGACGGGGTGACCCACCGGGTCAGCCGCGACGAAGGCGGCATCCTGCGTTCTCCCGCACCGGCACTCGTCGTGGCCACTCCTCTCGCGGTGGGTGACGAGGTGGCCGCCGGGGCGCCGGTGCTCGTGCTCGAGAGCATGAAGATGGAGACCGTGCTGCCGGCGCCCTTCGACGCGCGGCTCAAGGAGCTGCACGTGGCCACCGGCAGCCAGGTCGAAACGGGTGCCGCGCTCGCGCGGCTGGAGCCCACCGGCGGGGCGGTGGAGGCGTCCTCGGCGGCCGCCGCCGAGGCGCCCGACCTCGACCTGCAGGAGGACGTCCTCAACGGCGACGTCGCCAAGCGTGCCGCACGGGCACGCGCCGACCTGTCGGCCATGCTGCTCGGCTACGACCTCGACCCCGGGCACGAGACCCGCACCCTCGCCGGCTACCTCGAGGCACGCGACGTGCTCGCGGCATCCGGCGCCTCACCGGTGACCGACGAGATGCAGCTGCTCACCGTCTTCGCCGACTTCGCCGAGCTGAACCGCAACCGGCCCGTCGGCGAGGAGGCGCACATCGAGAACCGGGTGCACAGCCCGCGCGAGCACTTCCACACCTACCTGCAGACCCTCGACCCCGAGCGCGGTGCCCTGCCCGCCGACTTCGTCGGGCGGCTCGAGCGGGTGCTGAGCCACTACGGCGTCACCGGCGTCGAGCGCAGTGAAGCCCTCGAGGATGCCGTGTTCCGCGTGTTCCTCGCCCAGCAGCGCTCGGCACCCGAGGTGTCGATGGCCACCTCGATCCTGCAGCGCTGGCTCGGCGAGCCCGCCCCCGGGCCCGACGACGAGGGCGCCGCGCGCGAGCTGCTCGACCGCCTGGTGTCCGCCACCCAGCTCCGCTTCCCGATCGTCGGCGACCTGGCCCGTAGCGTGCGGTTCCGCTGGTTCGACCAGCCCCTGGTCGACGCCGACCGCGCGTCGGTGCTCGGCTCCGTCGGTGACGAGCTCGACCAGATCGACGCCATGCCCGTGGGTGCCGAGCGCACTGCCCGGCTCGACGCGCTGGCCGCCATCCCCGAGCGGATCGTCCGCTTCCTCGGCGAACGGCTGCGCAAGGGGGTGCCCGAGCGCGAGCCGATGCTCGCCGTGCTCATCAAGCGGCACTACCGCGAGTACGCCCTGCACGACCTGCGCGAGGTCACTGTCGACGACCGGGCCGTGGCGACGGCCGACTACCAGCTCGACGGCCGCGACTCGCACCTCGTCAGCACCACCGCGACGGTCGACGAGCTCGCCGACGGCACCGAGCTGTCCAGGCTGCTCGCCCGGCTCGTGGAGGAGCGGCCGGCGGGCCACCAGGCCGTCGTCGACCTCTACGTGCACTGGGGCGACCTGCCGCACGACCCGGAGGAGGCCTCCGCAGGGCTCGCGACCCGGCTGGCCGGGATGCCGTTCGCCGCCCGGGTGCGCCGCGTCGCCGTGGGCACGGTGCCCGACGACGACCGCGAGGTCGGCTACTTCACCTTCCGGCCGCAGCCCGACGGCTCGATGGACGAGGACCGGCCGGTCCGTGACGTGCACCCGATGGTCGGTCGCCGGCTCAACCTGTGGCGGCTGCGCGACTTCGAGCTCACCCGGCTCGAGGCACCCGAGGACGTGCTCCTGCTGCACGCCGTGGCGGCCGGCAACCCGCAGGACCAGCGCCTCGTCGCGCTCGCCCAGGTGCGCCAGCTCGTCGTGGTGCGCGACGAGACCGGCAAGGTCACCGCGCTGCCGCACATCGAGCGGGCTCTGGCCAACTGCCTCGAGGCGATCCGTCGGGCTCGAGCCACGCTCGGCGCCGGGGCACGGCTCGACACCAACCACGTCTGGCTGCACATCTGGCCGCCGGTCTCCGCCGACCTCGACCAGCTGACCGCGCTGCAGGGCAAGGTCGCGCCGATGACGGCCGGTGCCGGCATCGAGGAGGTGCGCATCGAGGGAGCCATCGCGGGCGAGAACGGCCAGACGGTTCCGATCTGTGCTCGTTTCTCCTACCAGCCGGGGTCGGGCGTCACCTTCACGGTCGACCAGCCGGCGACCACCCGCGTCGCGCCCCTCGACGGCTACGCCGAGAAGGTGGTGCGGGCGCGGCGTCGTGGGCTGGTGTACCCCTACGAGCTGGTGGCGATGGTCGCCGGCGCGGGTGGCTCGGTGCAGGAGCTCGACCTCGATGCCTCCGGCCGGTTGGTGCCGGTCTCGCGTCCCTACGGCGAGAACACCGCGGGCCTGATCTGCGGGCTGGTCACCACGCCCACGCCGCTGCACCCCGACGGGGTCAGCCGCGTGCTGCTCTGCGGTGACCCGCTGCGCTCCCTCGGCGCCGTGGCCGAGCCCGAGTGCGCTCGGGTCATCGCGGCTCTCGACCTCGCGGAGGAGCGCGGCCTGCCGGTCGAGTGGTTCGCGCTGTCGGCCGGGGCGCGCATCTCGATGGACTCCGGCACCGAGAACATGGACTGGGTCGCCAAGGCGCTCAAGCGGATCATCGAGTTCACCCAGGCGGGCCACGAGATCAACGTCGTGGTGGCCGGCATCAACGTCGGGGCGCAGCCGTACTGGAACGCCGAGGCGACGATGCTGATGCACACCAAGGGCATCCTGGTCATGACGCCGGACTCGGCGATGGTGCTCACCGGCAAGCAGTCGCTCGACTTCTCCGGCGGCGTCTCGGCCGAGGACAACTTCGGCATCGGCGGCTACGACCGGGTCATGGGTCCGAACGGGCAGGCGCAGTACTGGGCCAAGGACCTCGTCGACGCCTACAACCTCCTGCTCGCGCACTACGAGAACACCTGGGTGGCGCCGGGGGAAGCAGGTCCGCGACGGGCGCCCACCAACGACCCGCGCGACCGCGACGTGACGCCCTACCCCCACTCCCTGGCGGGCAGCGACTTCACCACGGTCGGCGACATCTTCTCGCCGGCGACCAACGCCGACCGCAAGAAGGCCTTCGACATCCGCACCCTGATGCGGGCGGTCGCCGACCAGGACCACGGCATCCTCGAGCGTTGGGCCGGCATGGCCGATGCCGAGACCGCGGTCGTGTTCGACGCCCGGATCGGCGGAATCCCGTTGTGCCTGTTGGGGATCGAGTCCAAGACCGTGCCGAGGCGAGGTGTGCCGCCGACCGACGGGCCGGATGTCTACACGGCGGGCACGCTGTTCCCGCGCTCGTCGAAGAAGGCCGCTCGCGCCATCAACGCCGCCAGCGGGAACCGGCCGCTCGTCGTGCTGGCCAACCTCTCCGGCTTCGACGGGTCACCCGACTCGATGCGTGCCCTTCAGCTCGAGTACGGCGCCGAGATCGGCCGCGCGGTCGTCAACTTCGAGGGGCCGATCGTGTTCGTCGTGGTCTCGCGCTACCACGGTGGGGCGTTCGTGGTCTTCTCCAAGGCGCTCAACCCCCGGATGACGGTGCTCGCGGTCGAGGGCTCGTTCGCCTCGGTCATCGGCGGGGCGCCGGCGGCAGCGGTGGTCTTCGCCCGCGACGTCGACGCCCGCACGGCCGCCGACCCGCGGGTCGGCGACCTCCAGGCCCGGGTGGGGGAGGCGCGCGGCGCCAAGCGCGCTGCCCTGGCCACCGAGCTCGCGTCGGTGCGCTCCGCGGTGCGGGCCGAGATGCTCGGGAAGGTCGCCTCGGAGTTCGACCGGGTGCACGACATCCACCGGGCCGTCGAGGTGGGGTCGGTCGACGCCGTCATCGCGCCGCACGAGCTGCGCCCGCGGATCATCGCGGCGATCGAGGCCACCGAGGCCACGGCCGCCCCCTGATCGCGGCGAGTGTGGAAGTGGCTGCCAGGGCAACCACTTCCGCACTCGCGGCGGGTCAGCGTCGGGTCAGCGCACGATCTTGAAGTTGAAGTCGGCGTTGCCGAGGGCGCCCATCAGGCGCAGCCACACCGGCAGCAGCATCTCGGTGCCGCGCGCGGTCTCGATGCCGCCGAGGTCGACGACGTCGTCGTGGCCGAAGGAGTTCAGCAGCTCGGTCACCGTCGCCTTCGCCGCAGCGTCATCGCCGGAGACGAACACGGTGCTGCTCGCCCCGAGGGTCTGCGGGTGCACCATCAGGTCGGCGTTGAGGGTGTTCAGCGTCTTGACCACCCTGGCGTCGGGGAAGGCGCGCTGCACCTGTTCGCCGAGCGAGTCGGTGTCCTTGACGAACAGGGTGGGCGGGAACCCGTTGGAGAAGTCCAACGGGTTCGAGATGTCGACCAGCGGCTTGCCGGCGAGGTTCGCGGCGCCCGCGAGGCCGAGCACCTCGAGGCTGGCGGTCCCAGACGTCGCGAGCACCACGAGCTCGGCGCCGGCCGCGGCGTCGGCGTAGGTCGTGAGCGCCACGTCCGGCTGGTCGCCGTGCCAGGTCGCGAAGGGCGCGGTGCCCATGGCGTCGGGCTCGGTGCGGGCCAGCGTGGCCTGCGGGTCACGGGTGCCGACGGTGACGTCGTGGCCGAGCTCGACGAGGCGACCGGCGATGGCGCGGCCGACGGTGCCAGTGCCGAGGACTGCGATGTTCATGGGGTCTCCTGAGCAGGTCGGGAAGGAGTAGACAGGTCTGTCTACGTCAGGGTGGACGTTAGCAGACAGATCTGTCTACTATCAACCCATGGCTCCACCGTCCGCCCGCGAGCGCATCCTCGACACCGCATTCGGGCTGTTCTACGCCCACGGCATCCGGGCCGTCGGTGTCGACCGGATCATCGCCGAGTCGGGCGTGGCCAAGGCGACGTTCTACAAGTACTTCCCGGCCAAGGACGACCTGGTCGTGGCCTACCTCGACCGGGTCGACGGCATCTGGAGCGGCCAGCTGCACGCCGCCGCCGAGGCTGCCGGCCCCGACCCCGCCGACGAGCTGGTCGGGCTGTTCGACGCCCTGGGCACCGCGTGCCGCCGCGACGGCTACCGCGGCTGCGCCTTCCTCAATGCGGCCGCCGAGGCCACCCCCGGCACGACGGTGCACGACCGGACGGTGGCGCACAAGGCCGCGGTGCTCCACTGGGTCACCGGCCTCGCCACGGATGCCGGGGCACCCGACCCGCGCGGCCTGGCCCGCTCGCTGACCCTCCTGCTCGACGGTGGCCTGGCCAGCGGGGCACTGGACGCGGACCCGGATGCCGCGGAACGCGCGGCGCAGTCGGCCCGCGTCCTCGTCGACGCCGCGCTCGGACGGTCGGCGGCGTGACGGCCGTCGGGCTCGTGCTCGCCGCCGGGGCCGGCCGCCGGATGGGTGGCCCGAAGGCCCTCGTGCGGCTCACCGACGACGGCCCGACCCTGGTCGAGACCGCCGTGGCCAGGGTTGTGGAGGGTGGCTGCGAGCGCGCGGTCGTGGTCGTGGGTGCCTGCGCCGAGCAGGTGGCGGCGCTCGTCGAGGGCACCGGTGCCGAGGTCGTGCGGGCCGACGACTGGGACGAGGGGATGGGCGCGTCCTTGCGTGCCGGGCTCGCGCACCTCGGGGTAGGCGACGACGACCTCGCGCTGGTCACCCTCGTCGACCTCCCCGACGTGACCGCGGACGTGATCGGTCGCGTGGTGACGACGGCCCTCCGCGACGGGCGATCGGCACTGGTGCGGGCGGCATACGACGGGGTGCCGGGTCACCCGGTGGCGATCGGCCGCGACCACTGGGCTGCGGTGCTCACGACCGCGCGCGGGGACCGGGGCGCTCGCGACCACCTCCGCGCGACGCCGCACCGACTCGTCGAGTGCGGCGACCTCGCCACCGGCCGAGACCTCGACACGACCGGCGACCTCGACGACCTGCGTCGAGGATGATGGCGGCGTGACCGACCCCGAGCACCGCTGGCCGAGCAGTGTCTACGCCCGCGGGCGCGAGCCCGACCCGCGCTTCTCGCTCGCCAACGAGCGCACCTTCCTGGCCTGGATCCGCACCGCCCTGGCCCTGGTGGCGGGGGCTGCGGCGGTCGATGCCCTCCCCCTGCCGCTGGCCGACACCGTGCAGCACCTGCTGGCCGGACTGCTCGCGCTCGCCGGTCTGCTGACCGCAGGTGCGGCGTGGCGCGGCTGGGTGCGCACCGAGCGCGCGATGCGCGAGGCGACCCCGCTGCCGGGCAACCCCGCGATGGTCGTCGTGCTGGTGACGGTCGCCGTGGCCGCGGTCGTGCTGGGCGTCGGCAGCCTCACCAGTGGCTGACCGCCCGGATGCCGGGTCGTCACCTCCGTCCGACGCGACGGCCCCGGAGGAGCGCACCGCCCTGGCCTGGCGGCGCACCGGCCTGGCCCTGCTCGTCGGCGCGCTGACCATCGGGCGGATCTCGCTCTCCGCGCTCGGCCCGGTCGTCGTCGTGCCGACGGTCATCGCGGTGAGCCTGGCCGGCTGGGTGGTCGTGGCGGCGCTTCGGGCCCGACGGATGACCCGCCTGCACCCGGACCAGCCGGCCTTCTCCGTGCTCGCCGACGGGCGGTTGCCGGGAGTCGTCGCAGGGCTGGTGGGCGGTCTGGCCCTGGGCGAGCTGGCCGCCGCCATCGGCGGCGTGGTCAGGGGCTGACGCGCAAGGAGTCGACGGGAGGATATGTTCCCAATTGCCAGATGGGAGGATATGATCTCATCAGGAAATGCGAGAATATCCGCCCAGCACGTCCCGAGGAGCAACCGCCATGGACAGTCGAGCCACGATCCGCTCGCAGACGGCCCTGGGCAGGGAGCTCGCCCGGTTGCGGTACGACCGCGGCCTGACGCAGGACGAGCTCGCCGAGGCGCTCGGCATCACCCGCCGCTACCTGTACGAGCTGGAGTCGGGACGAGCGAACCTGTTCGCCACCCGCCTGTTCGAGCTGTTGCGCGAGCTCGGTGCCCACCTCGAGGTCGTGTCGACGCAGCAGCCCGGCTCATCACCCGCTGCGGGCACTTCGGTGGCGGCGGACCAGGACGCCGGATGACGACCCGACCATCCCTGGCCGTGTGGCTGTACGGCACCCACCTCGCGACCGTGGCCGAGGCGCCGCGCGACGGGGTGTCCCTGCGCTGGACCCCGGACGCCGTCGAGCGGTGGGGCCGCGGGTCACAGGTGCTGTCCGCCAAGCTTGAGATCGGCACGAACCCGCCCGACGTCGTCGTCAAGGCCTACCTCGACGGGCTGCTGCCGGAGGGCAACGCCCGGGTGAACGCGGCGATGTCAGCCGGCATCCCCCCGGACGACAGCTACGCCCTCGTCGCCGCCCTCGGCCGGGACACGCCCGGCGCCGCCATCTTCGTCCCCGCGGGGTCAGGCGACCCCACCCGAGCCGGGCGCTACTTCGCGCTGACCGATGGCGAGGTGAGGGACCGGCTGCAGCGCGCCGACCAGCACCTGCCGGCCACGCCCCGCGAGCAGCACGAGTCGTCGACGCTGCCCGGGATGGTCCCGAAGATCACGCTCAGCCGAGCCGCCGGGTCGTGGCAGGCCTGCAAGGACGGCGCGCCGTCGACCTGGATCCTCAAGCGCGGTGGGCTGGTCGGCGCTGCAGGGGGCGACATCATCGACACCGAGGTGGCCTGCCTCGCCCTGGCCCGAGCCGTCGGTCTCACCACGGTCGAGGCGGAGGTCCTCGACTTCGGGGTCACCCGCGCCATCGCCGTCTCGCGCTACGACCGGGCGCCCGACCTGCGCCGCGAGCACCAGGAGGACCTCGCCCAGGCGATCGGGCTCAGCACCAGCGACCCCAACCGCAAGTTCCAGTGGGGCTCTCGGATGCCGTCGCTACGCGACGCGGCAACCGTGCTGCAGGACGGTGGAGCGAACCGGGATCCCCTCCTGCGCCTGGTGACCTTCTCCCTCCTGGTCGGCAACACCGACATGCACGCCAAGAACATCTCGTTCCTGCGCCACGACGACGGCAGCATCGAGCTCGCCCCGGCTTACGACATCGCGATGCACCTGCACCACCGCCCCGACGACCGCCGCAACGCGCTCGACATCAACGGCAAGCACCTCATCGACGAGCTGACCGTCGAGGATGTGGTCGAGGAGGGTCGCGGCTGGGGCATTCCGGCAGCCCGTGCGAGGCGGGTGGTCGCCGACACCGTCGACGCGGTCCGCGCTGCCCTGGCCGACCTCGACCGCTCGATGCACCCGAACGTCAGCGAGGCGGCGTGGGAGGTCGTCGACTCGCGCACGGCCGCCGCGGTCGAGCGGCTCCCTGCCATCGCGCCGCCTCCCCGCACCCGGCGCACGGCCCCTCGACCGGAGAGCCCGACCCCCGCTCGGCGGGGTCCGAACCGGCCGCGACAGCTCGACGGATGAAGCCGCTCACCGCCGCGTCGCCCGGCCCCGCCGCGCCCGACGTCACGCAGAACTTCGGCTGCCGAGCGGTAGTTACCGCGTGGCAGGCGAACTTCTGCGTGCAGCCGGCGGACGCGGGCCGAGCGTTCCCTTCCGGATCGGCACGTCGTCAGGGATGCTGGCGCCATGGACCCGCGGACGACCTTCGACACGGCGCACGACCTGACCGACGCGCTGGGTGAGACCGGCTACCTCGCCGACGACGCCCTGGCCACGATCAGCTGGCTCGCGCTGCGCCTCGGCCGGCCGCTGCTGATGGAGGGGGAGCCGGGCACCGGCAAGACCGCCCTGGCCGAGGCGCTGGCCGAGACGATGGACCTGCCGCTGATCCGGCTGCAGTGCTACGAGGGCATCGACGCCACGCAGGCCCTCTACGACTGGGACTTCCCGCGCCAGATCCTCCACGTGCGCGCACTCGAGGCGGTCGAGGGCGCGGCGCGCGACGTCCGCGAGGTCGAGCAGGGCCTGTTCGACGAGCGCTTCCTCATCGCCCGACCGGTGCTGCGAGCCCTGCGCGACGCCCCGGCCGTGCTGCTCATCGACGAGGTCGACCGGGCCGATGACGAGTTCGAGGCGTTCCTGCTCGAGGTGCTCTCGACGTGGCAGGTGACCATCCCCGAGCTCGGCACCGTCACGGCAGCCGTGCCGCCGGTGGTCGTGCTCACCTCCAACCGCACCCGCGAGCTGCACGACGCGCTCAAGCGGCGATGCCTCTACCACTGGCTCGAGCACCCCGGCATCCAGCGCGAGCTCGCGATCGTGGCCAGCCGCGCCCCAGAGGTATCCGCAGCGTTGGCCGAGCAGGTCGTGCGCGCGGTGCACAGCATCCGGGCCGACCGCGAGATGCTCAAGCCGCCGGGTGTCGCCGAGACCCTCGACTGGGCCCGCGCCCTGCACGAGCTGGGCACCCGCGAGCTCGACACCGAGACCGCCGCCGCGACGCTCGGGGTGGCGGTGAAGTACCGCGAGGACGCCGAGCGGGTCAAGAAGGCGCTCGACGTGATGCTGACCCGATGACGCCCACGACGACGCCGCCCGAGCACGTCCGGCCGCCCGAGGAGGTGCTCCTCGGCTTCGCCCGCGCCCTGCGCGCCGCGGGCGTCGCCGTCACCGCCGACCGCGAGCGCACGTACCTCGAAGCAGTGGCGACGGTGGGGCTCGACGACCAGCCCTCCGTCTACTACGCGGGCCGGGCCACGCTGTGCGCGTCGCCGGCCGACCTCGAGCGCCATGACCTCGTCTACACCGCGTGGTTCAGCGGCCAGCGAGCCGGGATGAAGGACCGTCCAGCACTGCCCAACGTCGTGCCCCAGGCGAGCCTCGGTGTCACCGAGAGCAGCAGTGGCCAGGGCAGCGAGGACTCGGAAGTCGTTCGCGCAGAAGCGAGCTCGACCGAGGTCCTCCGCCACCGCGACGTCGCCACCCTCACCCGCCGCGAGCGCGAGGCCCTCGCAGCCCTGTTCGGGGGGCTCCGACCACGGGCGCCCCGGCGGCGCGCGCACCGGTACACGGCATCCCCACGCGGTGCGGTCGACGCCCGGGCCACGCTGCGCTCGACGCTCCGCCGGATGGGGGAGCCCGGCGAGGTGCGCTGGCGCCGCCGTGGCACCCGCCCTCGCAAAGTCGTTCTCCTGGTGGACGTCTCGGGCTCGATGAGCGGCTACGCCGACGCCCTCATCCGCCTGGCCCACGCCTACTGCGTGGCCGGCGTCCCGGTGGAGGTCTTCACGCTCGGCACCCGCCTCACCCACATCACCCGGCCCCTGCACCAGCGCGACGCCGACCGCGCGATCGTGGCGGCGGGCGACGCCATCCCGGACTGGTCGGGGGGAACCCGGCTGGCCGAGGGCGTCAAGGTCTTCCTCGACCGGTGGGGCCGGCGCGGGATGGCGCGCGGAGCCGTCGTCGTGGTGTTCAGCGACGGCTGGGAGCGCGACCAGCCCGAGGCGCTGGGGGAGCAGGTGCGACGGTTGCGGGCGGTCGCGCACCGGGTGGTCTGGGTCAACCCGCACCGAGGTCGGGCGGGCTACGAACCGGTGCAGGGGGGCATCATGGCGGTGCTGCCCCACGTCGACCACTTCGTCGCGGGGCACTCCCTGGCGGCGTTCGAGGAGCTGACGGAGGTGGTTGCCCGTGCGTGACGTGCTCCCCGAGCTGATGCAGTGGTGGCGGGCCGGCGACGCGGTCGGCGTCGGCACCGTGGTGGCCACCTTCCGCTCGGCTCCCCGCCCGGCCGGTGCCTCGATGCTCGTCGGTCCGGGCGGCGAGGCCGTCGGGTCGGTGTCCGGCGGCTGCGTCGAGGGCGCGGTCTACGAGCTGGGCCAGGAGGTCGTGGCGTCCGGCGCCCCGGTGCTGCAGCGCTACGGCGTGTCCGACGACGACGCGTTCGCGGTGGGGCTCACCTGCGGCGGCATCCTCGACGTCTTCGTCGAGACGGTGTCGCAGGAGACCTTCCCCGAGCTCGGCTCGGTGTCGGACGACATCGACGCCGGCCGGCCGGTGGCCGTCGCCACGGTGATCGACCACCCCGACCCGGCGTGGGTCGGCCGCCGGCTGGTGGTGCGCCCCGAGGACGTCGACGCGATGCCGACCGGCTCTCTCGGCAGCCCCCGAGCCGACGCCGCGGTCACCGACGACGCGCGCGGCCTGCTCGCGGCCGGACGCACCGAGACGCTCACCTACGGCCCCGACGGTGAGCGCCGCGGCGAGGGGCTGCGCGTGTTCGTCGCGGCCTACGCCCCCCGGCCGCGGATGCTCGTCTTCGGCGCCATCGACTTCGCGGCAGCGGTCGCCCACGTCGGCTCCTTCCTGGGCTACCAGGTGACGGTGTGCGACGCACGGCCGGTGTTCGCGACGGCCTCCCGCTTCCCGGCCGCCGACGAGGTGGTCGTCGAGTGGCCGCACCGCTACCTGGCCGCGGAGGTCGAGGCCGGCCGGGTCGACGAGCGGGCGGTGGTGTGCGTGCTCACCCACGACCCGAAGTTCGACGTCCCGCTGCTCGAGGTCGCCCTGCGGATGCCGTCGGTCGCGTACGTGGGCGCGATGGGCTCGCGGCGCACCCACGAGGACCGGCTCGAGCGGCTGCGCGAGGCCGGCATCACCGACGCCGAGCTGTCCCGGCTGTCCTCGCCGATCGGGCTCGACCTCGGTGCACGCACGCCCGAGGAGACCGCCGTGTCGATCGCCGCGGAGATCGTCGCGCTGCAGTGGGGCGGCGGCGGGAAGCGCCTCCAGGAGACCGCCGGCGCCATCCACCACCACACGACCGACCTTTCCTGACGGGAAAGACCGCAGGCCGTCGCGCGCCCGGTGATACCTGTGGATCTCGTCGAACCACTTGTGGCGCGGGTCACTTCAGGTGAGGATCACGAACACATCACGGTCCATCCTGCTGAAGGAGTCAACGATGACTCGGGTCAACGTCACCGTCGACGGAGTGCTCTGCTCCGACGACATCGAACCCCGTACCCTGCTCGTCCACTACCTGCGCGACACCGTGGGGAAGGTGGGGACCGTCGTCGGGTGTGACACCAGCAACTGCGGCGCCTGCACCGTCCACCTCGACGGTCGCAGCGTCAAGTCGTGCAACGTCCTCGCCGTCCAGGCCGACGGACACGAGGTCACGACCATTGAGGGCATCGCCACCAACGGCGAGCTGCACCCGATGCAGCAGGCGTTCCACGACAACCACGCGCTGCAGTGCGGCTACTGCACCCCGGGGATGATCATGCAGTCGCTCGACCTGCTCAAGGAGAACCCCAGCCCCACCGAGGACGAGATCCGGGTCGGGCTCGAGGGCAACCTGTGTCGGTGCACGGGCTACCACAACATCGTCAAGGCCGTCGCGGCCTGTGCCAGCACGATGGCAGAGAGCGCCGCCGCCGACGAGTCCCCCGTGGCCGTGGCCCAGGGGAGCGTGGCCTGATGACCGCCGTCGACGACCGTCCCACCGCTGAGATCGGCCAGGCCCGCAAGCGCAAGGAGGACCAGCGCCTCATCACCGGCCGCACCCGCTGGACCGACAACATCCAGCTGCCCGGGATGCTGCACCTCGCCATGGTGCGCAGCCCGTTCGCCCACGCGCGGATCACCGCCATCGACACGGCTGCGGCCAAGGCGGCCCCGGGCGTCATCGCCGTCTTCACCGGCGCCGACCTCGCCGACAGCCAGGGCGTCAACATCAACGCCTGGCCGATCACCCCCGACCAGGTCACCCCGACGCACCTGCCCGTGGTCAGCGACCACGTGGCCTGCGCCGGCGAGATCGTCGCCGTGGTCGCGGCGCGCACCGCGGCCGCGGCCCGCGACGCCGCCGAGAAGGTCGACGTCGACTACGACGAGCTGCCGGCCGTGCTCGACCTCAAGGAGGCCGCGGCCGACAAGGTGCTGGCGCACCCCGACCTCGGCACCAACCTGTCGGCCTTCTGGAAGCTCGACTCGGCCGAGGGCGGCACCGGCGGTGACGTCGACGAGGCCATCGCCAAGGCGCGCGAGGGCGGCATCGTCATCGAGCGTGAGTACCGCCAGCAGCGGCTCGTCCCGGCCTTCATGGAGCCCCGCTCCACGGTCGTCGACCCCACGAGCGAGCAGATGACCGTGTGGACGGCCACCCAGGCACCGCACATCGTGCGCTTCCTCATCGCCGCCACCATGGGCATCCCCGAGTCGAAGGTGCGCGTCATCGCGCCCGACGTCGGCGGCGGCTTCGGCGGCAAGCTGCAGTCCACTCCCGAGGAGTTCGCCACGATCGCGGTGGCCCGCAAGCTCGGCCGCCCGTGCAAGTTCACCGAGACCCGCTCCGAGACGATGATCTCGGCGCACCACGGCCGCGACCAGTGGCAGAAGCTCACCCTGTCGGCCGAGAAGGACGGCACGGTCACCGGCCTGAAGGTCGAGCTGCTCGCCGACATGGGGGCCTACATCGCCCTGGTCGGCGGCGGCGTGCCCGTGCTCGGCGCGTGGATGTTCAACTCGATCTACAAGTTCCCCGCCTACCAGTTCAACTGCCAGACGGTGCTCACCAACAAGACCTGGGTCGACGCCTACCGCGGCGCCGGCCGGCCCGAGGCGACCTTCGCCATCGAGCGGATCATGGACGAGCTCGCCGCCGAGCTCGGCGTCGACCCGCTCGAGATCCGCGAGAAGAACTGGATCAAGCACGACGAGTTCCCGTTCACCACGGTGGCGGGCATGACGTACGACTCGGGCAACTACGAGGCCGCCACCGCCAAGGCGGTCGACCTCTTCGGCTACGACGAGCTGCGCGCCGAGCAGAAGGCCCGCCGCGACCGCAACGACCCGGTGCAGCTCGGCATCGGCGTCTCGACGTTCACCGAGATGTGCGGCCTGGCCCCCTCCCGGGTGCTCGGCTCGCTCAACTACGGCGCCGGCGGCTGGGAGCACGCCAGCATCCGGATGCTCGCGACCGGCACGGTCGAGGTCATCACCGGGGCGTCCGCGCACGGCCAGGGGCACGAGACGGCGTGGAGCCAGATCGTCGCTGACCGGCTCGGCGTGCCGTTCGAGAGCGTCGAGGTGCTGCACGGCGACACCCAGATCGCGCCCAAGGGCCTGGACACCTACGGCTCGCGGTCGCTGGTCGTCGGCGGCGAAGCGCTGGTGCGAGCGGCCGACAAGGTCATCGAGAAGGCCAAGCCGTTCGCGGCCCACCTGCTCGAGGCCAGTGCCGACGACCTCGAGTTCTCCGGCGGCCGGTTCACGGTCAAGGGCACCGACAAGGGGATGGCGATCACCGAGATCGCGCTCGCCACCTTCGCGGCGCACAACCTCCCCGACGGTGCCGAGCCGAGCATCGACGCCGACGCCACCTACGACCCGGTCAACTTCTCCTTCCCGCACGGCACCCACCTGTGCGCGATGGAGGTCGACACCGAGACCGGCGCCACGAAGATGCGCAAGTACGTCTGCGTCGACGACATCGGCAAGATCATCAACCCGCTCATCGTCGAGGGCCAGGTGCACGGCGGGCTCGTGCAGGGCATCGCCCAGGCACTGTGGGAGGGCGCGGAGTACGACGACCAGGGCACCCTGGTCACCGGCTCCTTCGTCGACTACACCCTGCCCACCGCGGCCGACACGATCAGCTTCGTCACCGGCCACACCACCTCGTTGTCGACGACCAACACGCTCGGCACCAAGGGCGTCGGCGAGGCCGGCACCATCGCCTCCACCCCGGCAGTGGTCAACGCCATCGTGGATGCCGTACGCCACCTCGGCGTCGACGACGTGCAGATGCCGTGCACCCCCGAGCGGGTGTGGAACGCGATCCAGGCCGGCACGTCGGCACACGGTTCGGCCCATGGGTCAGGACACGAGTCGTCGCACGGCTCGGGGCACCGCGACGGCTCGGCCCAGCCGCACTTCTCGGAGGACGCCCACAACCAGGCCCCCGCTGCAGGCACCACGGACGGAGCGGACAAGTGATCCCCACGGCCTTCGACTACCAGGCGCCGACCACCGTCGACGAGGCCCTCCAGGCACTTGCCTCCGGCGGCGACGACGTCAAGGTGCTGGGCGGCGGCCAGTCGCTGCTCCCCATCCTGCGGATGCGGCTCAACGCGCCCGACGTCCTCGTCGACCTCTCGCGCATCGAGTCGCTGCGCGGCATCCGCGACGATGGCGACGCCCTCGTCATCGGCGCCATGACGCCCTACAGCGACATCGCCGAGAGCGTGCTCGTTCACGAGCACGCCGCCCTGCTGGCCAAGGCCGTCGCCGAGGTCGCCGACCCACAGATCCGCCACCGCGGCACGATCGGCGGAGCGCTGGTGCACGCCGACCCCGCCGGCGACGTCGGGGCCCCGGTGCTGGCGCTCGAGGCCGACCTCGTCATCTCGGGCCCGGGAGGCGAGCGCACCGTGCCGGCATCCGAGTTCTTCCACGACCTGTTCGAGACCTCGGTCGGCGAGGGCGAGCTGCTCACCTCGGTGCGCATCCCCAAGCACACCGGCTGGGGCGCGCGCTACGAGAAGTTCGTGCGGGTGTCGCACCAGTGGTCGATCGTCGCCGTGGCCGCCACCGTCAAGGCGGAGGGCGGCGTCATCCGCGAGGCCCGGATCGGGCTGACCAACATGGGCAACACCCCGCTGCGCGCCCGTGGGGTCGAGCAGGCACTGGTCGGGCGCTCCGCCGCCGACCTCGGCGACGCGTGCGACTCGGTGGCCGACGGCACGAACCCGCCGAGCGACCTCAACGGCGCCGCCGACTACCGGCGCCACCTCGCGCGGGTGCTCACCCGTCGCGCCGTACTAACTGCGCTGCGAGGCTGACCCCCGTATGGAGCTGACGCACGACTTCACCGTCCCGGCGGGCGTCGACGACGCCTGGGCCACCTTCATGGACCTCGAACGGGTCGGCAGCTGCTTCCCCGGCGCGACGGTCACCTCCGTGGACGAGTCAGGGTTCGCCGGGACGGTGAAGGTCAAGCTGGGCCCCATCGCCCTGCAGTACGCCGGCACCGGGCAGTTCCTCGAGCGCGACGACGCGGCGCACCGGGCCGTCATCGAGGCCAAGGGCAAGGACAAGCGTGGCAACGGCACCGCCGGCGCCACGGTGACCGTGCAGCTGGCGCCCTCCGGTGACGGCACCCGCATCGACGTCACGACCGACCTGTCGGTCACCGGCAAGCCGGCGCAGTTCGGCCGCGGCGTCATGCAGGACGTCTCCGACAAGCTGCTCCAGCAGTTCGTGACGTGCATCGAGGGCCAGTTCGCCGCCGATGTCGACACTGCGCCGGATGCCGTCGACGCGGCTACGGCGGGCGCCGCGGGGTCCGCGGGTGGGCTGGCCGTGGCACCGGCCGCGGAGGACGCGGTGACCGCATCGTCCGCGCCCGCATCGTCTGCACCCGCGCCGGCTGCACCGCGCCCGCTGCGCCCGGCACCCGCGCCGGCCGTCGACGACTCGATCGACCTCGGGGCGACCGTGCTACCGGTGCTGGTCAAGAGCTACGCGCCCTACGGCATCGCGGCGCTGGCCGGGCTGCTGCTCGGCTGGCTGATCGGCCGCCGCCGCTCCTGACCCACTCCGACTTCTCGCGGATCCCTTCGCGGATGTGGGTGAAACCCGTTGCCCAGGCGACGAGCTTCACCCACGTTCGCGCGCTGGGGGGCTGGGAGGGGGGCCGGTCAGCGGTGGGCCGCGCCGTCGAGCGCGTGGATCTCGTTCCCGATCCGCCGCGCGTCGGCGTCGTGGCGTGTCCAGGTCCAGGTGGTGCGCGCCCCGTGCTCGCGCCGCTCGCGCCGGTTGCTGCGCTCCATCAGGTAGGCCACGGGGGCCAGCAGGCCGCCGATGGCGGCGAGGGTGAGGATCGTCTCGAGGGTGCTGTTCGTGTCCATGGCACAAGTTTGATGCTGCACCAATACCTGCCACGAGTGGCGGAAATGACGCGGTACCTCAATAATCTGCCATACTGGCCGGCATGCCGCTGAGGTCCGTCGCCGTACTGCTCCAGGAGCCCGTGGCGCTGTTCGAGTACGGCGTGCTCGCCGAGGTGTTCGGCATCGACCGCACCGAGGAGGGCGTCCCGGCCTTCGACTACCGCGTGTGTGCCGAGACGCCCGGCGCGCTCGACGCTCGCAACGGCACCACGGTCACCGCGGCCTTCGGCCTCGACGCGGCGGCCGACGCCGACCTGGTGGCGGTGCCCGCCTCACCGGCGGCGCGGACGCCCTCGCCCGCCATGGTGCGGCTGCTGCGCGACGCCGTCGACCGGGGGGCCTGGGTGCTGTCGGTGTGTTCCGGCGCGTTCACGCTGGGGGCGGCCGGCATCCTCGACGGCCGCGACTGCACCACCCACTGGCAGCACAGCGCCGAGCTCGCGGCCGCGCACCCGCTCGCGAAGGTCGACCCCGATGTCCTCTACGTGCGCGACGGCACCGTCATCACCAGTGCCGGCACAGCGGCCGGCATCGACGCCGCCCTCTACCTGGTGCGCACCGAGCTCGGCAGCGCGGTCGCCACCGCCATCGCCCGACGGATGGTCGTGCCGCCCCACCGCGACGGCGGCCAGCGCCAGTTCATCGACCGCCCGGTGCCGACGACCACCGCCGAGAGCCTCGGGCCGGTGCTCACCTGGATGCTCGAGCACCTCGACGAGCCCCTCACCGTCGACGACCTCGCCAAGCGTTCGGCGATGTCGTCGCGCACCTTCGCCCGCCGGTTCGTCGCCGAGACCGGCACCACCCCGCACCAGTGGGTCACCGACCAGCGCGTGCTGCGGGCCCGGCAGCTGCTCGAGGACACCGACCTGCCGGTCGAGGCCGTCGCCCGTGACGCCGGGTTCGGGTCGGCAGCCCTGCTGCGCCACCACTTCACGCGCTGCACCGGCATCACCCCAACCGCGTTCCGCACCCAGCGCCGGCTGCCCGCCTGACCTGCGCACCTTCACACGATCTCCAGACCGAGCCCCCGCGGCCTCCACCCGCAGAGCCATACGCTCGCAGCATGACCGAGGGGACGACGACGACCACCGCCGCGCGCATCCTCGTCGTCGAGGACGAGCCACTGATCAACGCCGCGGTGACCGACCGGCTTCGGGCCGAGGGCTTCGTCGTCGAGCAGGCGTACGACGGCCCCGGTGCGGTTGCCGCCTTCGAGCAGCACGACCCCGACCTCGTCGTCCTCGACCTGATGCTGCCCGGCTTCGACGGGCTCGAGGTGTGCCGCCGCATCCAGGCCACCCGCCCGGTCCCCGTGCTCATGCTCACGGCCCGCGACGACGAGACCGACCTGCTCGTGGGGCTGGCCGTCGGCGCCGATGACTACGTCACCAAGCCGTTCTCGATGCGCGAGGTCGTGGCCCGCATCCGCGCGCTGTTGCGGCGGGTCGAGCGGGCGGCGGCCCTTGCGGCATCCGGCGAAGCCCGAACCGACATCGGTGGGCTCCGCATCGACGGCGCCAGCCGGCGGGTGACCGTGCGTGGCACCGACGTGCACCTCACCCCGCTGGAGTTCGACCTGCTCGGTGCGCTCGCCGACGAGCCGGGCACGGTGCGCAGCCGCGACGTGCTGATGCGCGAGGTGTGGGGCTGGGCCGACGCGTCGGGCACCCGCACGCTCGACAGCCACGTCAAGGCCCTGCGCGCCAAGATCGGCGCCGACCGGGTGCGCACGGTGCACGGGGTCGGCTACGCCCTCGAGGTGGTCCCGTGAACACCGAGCGCCCTCTCGACGGCGTCGCCTCCATCAAGGTCAAGCTCGGGCTGCTCGTCGCGGCCAGCGTGGTGGTCGCCGTGATCGTCGCCGGGGTCGGCGAGGTGGCCGAGGTTCCGTGGTGGATGAGCGTGCCGGTGACCGTGGCCGCGGCGCTGGCGGTCACCCAGTGGCTGGCGCGAGGGATGACGTCGCCGCTGCGTGAGATGACCGCTGCGGCGGGCCGGATGGCGTCGGGCGACTACGCCCAACGCGTGACGGCATCCTCGACCGACGAGGTCGGCACGCTGGCGCGGGCCTTCAACGCGATGGCCGCCGACCTCGCCACCGCCGACCAGCAGCGTCGCCAGCTCGTGGCGACCGTCTCGCACGAGCTGCGCACGCCGCTCACCGCCCAGCGCGCCCTCCTCGAGAACCTCGTCGACGGTGTGGTCCGGCCCGATGACGACGCCCTCAGGGCCGCGCTGACCCAGTCCGAGCGGCTCAGTGCCCTCGTCGGTGACCTGCTCGACCTCTCCCGCATCGACGCCGGGGCTGCACCCTTGCGGCTCACCGAGGTTCGCGTAGCCGAGCTGCTCAGTGCCGCGGTGTCCGAGGCACTCGTCGGTGGCCGCTCGGTCGCGGTGCGGCACGACACCCACCCGGCCGACCTCTACGTCACCGCCGACCCCGGACGCCTCGCCCAGCTCGTCGCCAACCTCGTCGACAACGCCGTGCGGCACAGCCCGCCCCAGGGTGAGGTGCGCGTCATCGCACGCGCGGTCGACGACGACACCTGGCAGCTCGAGGTCTGCGACGACGGCCCCGGCATCCCGGCCGACCGTGCCGAGCGTGTCTTCGACCGGTTCGGCTCGGGGAGCGACTCCGGCGGCGGCACCGGCCTCGGCCTCGCCATTGCGAGCTGGGTCTGCGAGCTGCACGGCGGCACCATCTCGGTGCTGCCCACCCCCACCGGAACCTCCGGCGCCCACCTGCGCGCAGTCCTGCCCCGGCGCCCCCGCGCCGGTAGGCCCACCCACCTGATGGAGGACAGGCCCGTGCCCACACCGACCACGCCCCTGGAGCAGACAACCCCGGCCTCCCCGCTGCCACCGGTGGCGCCCAACCCGGCCGGGCCCGGCGCGGGCGGGGGAGTCCTCGACGGGCTCTGGCCCGAGAAGGGCGTGCCGGTGCAGCCGCTCACGGTGCTCGCGGCGCTCGGCATCGGCGCCTGGGCCGCACTCACCTGGCCGCAGCACAACGTCGGGCTCGCCGTCACGCTGACCCTGCTCGCGACGGGCCTGCTGATGTGGATCGTCGCCCGGCACCGACGCAACCGGTGGACGGTCGGCTGCGCGCTGCTGGCCGGCCTGCTCGCCACCGCCACGATGGTCCGGGATGCCGGTGGGGTGGTTGCGCTGGCCGTGCTCGTCGGTGTGGTCGTGGCAGCCGCCGGCACCACCGCGGCCCGGACCCTGCTGTCGGTGCCCCTCAGCGTGATGGCCTGGCCGCTGGCCGGCCTGCGCGGGTTGCCGCTGCTCGGTCGCACCATCACCGCGACGAGCAGGGTGTCCAAGCTCTGGCCGGTCCTGCGCACCATCGGGTTCTCGCTGGTGGCCCTTGCGCTCTTCGGCGGCCTGTTCGCTTCGGGTGACGCGCTGTTCGGCTCGTGGGCGAAGGCCCTGATCCCCGACCTCGGCTGGGACACCCTCGTCTCGCGCACCTTCGTGCTGGTGCTCGTCGCCGGGGTGGCCCTGACCGGTGCCTACCTCGCGCTCAACCCCCCGCCCGTCGCCGACGTCGCCCTGCCCGAGGGCCGCCGAACCACGCACCGCTGGGAGTGGGCCGTGCCGGTCGGCGTCATCGTCGCGCTGTTCGCCGGCTTCCTCGCCGCCCAGGCCGCCGCGATGTGGGGTGGCCACGACTACCTGCGGCGCACCACCGGGTTGACCTATGCCGAGTACGTGCACCAGGGCTTCGGGCAGCTCACCGTGGCCACCTTCCTCACCGTGGTCGTGGTCGTGCTCACCATGCGCCGTGCCTCGCGGGCCGACGCCGGTGACCGGCTGCTGCTGCGCCTGCTGCTCGGCACCCTGTGCGTGCTCACCCTGGCCGTCGTCGCCAGCGCGCTCTACCGGATGTCGCTCTACCAGGACGCCTTCGGCTACACCGTCCTGCGGGTCTTCGTCGACGGATTCGAGCTGTGGCTCGGCCTCGTGGTGGTGTTCCTGCTCGTCGCGGGCGTCCGGCTGTCGGGTCGCTGGGTGCCGCGTGCGGTGCTCGTCTCCGCCGCGGTCTTCGCCCTCGGCTTCGCCGCGATGAACCCCGACGCCTGGGTCGCGGGGCGCAACATCGACCGCTACGACGCGGGCAGGAGCCTCGACACCGCCTACCTGTCGGCGCTGAGTGCCGACGCCACCCCGGTGCTCGTCGACCGGCTGCCCGCCGTCCTTGCCTCCTGCCTCACCCGGTCCGAGGGCCCGTTCCAGAGCGACGACCGGCTGGCGTGGAACCTGGGCCGCAGCCGCGCGGCCACCGCTCGGCAGTCGCTCGTCGGCGCGGGGGTCGTGACGACCCCGGCCCAGTGCTCGACCGTGGTCACCGACACCTACCGGGGCTGACCCGGGTGCGGCAGGCTGGCGCGATGGACTCCGCACCCCTGCCGCTCCCCGGTTTCGTGGCGACGTGGGGCAGCGACCCGCTCGTCGTCGCGGCCCGGGTCGACGGGCCCGCCGATGCTGCCGCGGTGCTCGACCGGCTGCGCGCCGAACACCCGGGCACGGGCTTCGTCACGGTGGTGTCGGTCGCCGATGCCGGTGCGCTGGCCGGCATCCTCGACGGTCTGGCGCCGGTGCTGGCGGAGCGCGTCTTCGCCATGCACACCCCCGGGTCGGGCCCCGACGGGCACGACCTCGCCACGGCGGCCCTGGAGGTGCACGGCGTCGGCCAGGACTTCGTCTTCGAGGTCGCCACGGTCGCGGATGCCGTGGGGCTGGCTCTGCGGGCCCTCCCACCCGACGCTGACCTGCGGTGGGAGGGCACGGCCCTGCTGGTCCCCGGCTCGGCCGACGTGCTGGCGCAGGCCCGCCGGGCGTTGCCCTGAGCCAGCCCGCCCCAAGGCTCGTGACCCGAGGGTGCGCCCGCTGGAGGATTCCGACTGCGCTGAGCGAGCCCGACCGGCATACTCCCCGTCATGGACGACCGCACGGTGCTGGTGCTCAACGGCCCCAACCTC
>Ga0302299_10000438_pt1 | contig 22454 bp, 19 predicted proteins | sample III_Fen_N3_4_FD_198795 | JGI IMG/M metagenome (GOLD analysis project Ga0302299, IMG submission 198795) | Peat permafrost microbial communities from Stordalen Mire near Abisko, Sweden - III_Fen_N3_4 | ecosystem: Environmental > Terrestrial > Soil > Wetlands > Permafrost | place: Sweden: Abisko... | reverse complement strand
GGTGGCGCTCCGGAGGCTCGACCAGCTCCTCCGGCGCCTCGTGCCCAACCCAGGGAATCCAATCCGCTTCGGTCGGAGTGCTCATCGCGGTCCTCGGTTCAACGTCTCGATCGCTTGCGCCTGGGCCGTCTGCCGCAGGGTCGCCCGTCGACCAGGAAAACCCTCGAACCTGCTAAGAACCTGGGTGGGACCTGAAGGTTTCCCAAGAGTCCGCGGCGAGCGCGTACGCGACTCCGCCCGCAACAGCGGCGACCAAGAGCACCGACGGCCAGGCACCGATGACGTGGCCGAGCGGGTGGGACACCACGAAGAGCACGAACACGGCCACGAGGGTCACGCCCGCCCTCAACGCGCCGAACTCTCGGGTCATCCACCAGGCGCACAAGGCTCCCCCGAGCACCAGCACGACCCCGCCCAGCGCCCGACTGCCACTCAACGAGGCGACGGCGAACCCGAGGACGAGCGTGAGTGCCGTCGTCGCCGCGATCCGGTTGCGCATGAGCAGCACCCTAGCCGCCACCCCTGGGACGTCAGTCGGGTCGATGATCGCCACCACGTAGGCATCCGACGAGGCGCGACCAAGATCAGGAGTCCGTGACCCTGCAAAATTGGGCGGCTTCGGCAAGCTCAGGTACTCCTGATCTTGGTCGACAGCCTGGCCGGGCTCGGCTGGGCTCAGTCGGGTCTGGCTTTGGAGGGCTGAACCCGTTTCGGCTCGCCCGGCATCTTCGGGTAGTTCGGGGGGTACGGCATATCGGCCTCGCCGCGGTCGTGCTCGTCGCGTTCGAACCACTCCAGCAAGGGAGTCAGGTCGTGGGCGACGTCGTCGATCGCTGCGTGCCGGTCGCCCACCTCGGCGAACCGTGACGGCATCGTGGCGATCGTGAAGTCGGTCGTCGTGGCGTCCACGAGCTCGGCCCAGGTGAGTGGCGCCGAGACCGTGCCGTCGACCCGGCGCCGGGCGCTGTACGCCGACGCGATCGTGCGGTCTCTCGCATTCTGGTTGTAGTCGACGAAGACCTGCGCGCCGCGTTCCTCCTTCCACCACTTGGTGGTCACGCGCACCGGGTCGCGGCGTTCGATCTCGCGGGCGAACGCGATGGCAGCGCGACGTACCTCGGTGAACGTCCAGCGCGGCTCGATCCGCACGTACACGTGCACGCCTCGGTTGCCGCTCGTCTTCGGGAACCCGACCCAGCCGAGCCCGTCGAGGATCTCGCGCACGTGCTCGAGCGCGACGTACCTCGCGTCCTCGAAGTCGGTGCCCGGCTGCGGGTCGAGGTCGATGCGCAGCTCGTCCGGACGGTCGACGTCGAACTTGCGCGCGTGCCACGGGTGGAACGTCACCGTGCCCATCTGCGCGGCCCACACCACCTCGGGGATGCCGGTGACGCACAAAGCGTCGGCGGAGCGGCCGGACGGGAAGCTGACCCGCACCGTCTCGATCCAGTGCTGGGCCTGCGACGGGACCCGCTTCTGGTAGACCTCCTCGCCCTCGACGCCGTCGGGGAAGCGCTGGAGGTACGTGGGCCGGTCCTTGAGCGCACGCACGATCCCGTCGCCAACCGACAGGTAGTACTCGGCCAGGTGCCGCTTGGTCCCCGAAGTCGCTCCGAGGCCGGGGAACATGACCCGATCGGGATTCGAGATCCGGATCGCGCGGTCTCCTGCGAGCAGCTCGATCGCCGGTGAGGCAGCCATGGGCAGACGCTACCCCGCTGGCCCGGCGGTCAGCAGTAGCCCAGACGTTCGCGATCCGTAAGCAGAACGGGCGCCACCAGCCACGTCATGCAACGTACCGTTTTCGTCATGACGAACCAGGTGGAGAAGACCGAGGACCAGTGGCGGGCCGAGCTGACGCCGGAGGAGTTCCGCGTGCTGCGGAAGGCCGGCACGGAGGCGCCGTTCGTCGGTGAGTACACCGACACCAAGACCGTGGGCGTGTACTCCTGCCGCGCGTGCGGCCAGGAGCTGTTCACGTCCGAGGCCAAGTTCGACTCGCACTGCGGGTGGCCGTCCTTCTACGCGCCCACCGAGGGTGACGCCGTGCGCCTGATCGAGGATCGCTCGATGGGGATGCGCCGGGTCGAGGCCCGCTGCGCCGCGTGTGACAGCCACCTCGGGCACGTGTTCGACGGTGAGGGTTACCCGACACCGACCGACCAGCGCTGGTGCATCAACTCGGTCTCACTCCGGCTGCAGCCGGCCGAATAGCGCGAATAGCTAGAGCGGCGGTAGGGCCTTGCCGGGGTTGAGGATGCCGAGCGGGTCGATGGCCTGCTTGACGGCGGCGTGCAACGAGCGGGACACCGGGTCGAGCTCGTCGCGCAGCCTGGCCCGTTTCAGCAGGCCGACTCCGTGCTCGCCGGTGACGGTGCCCCCGAGGCGAAGTGCGAGCGCCAGCACGTCGTCGAACGCGGCCAGGGCGCGCTGCTCGGCGGCCTCGTCACCGTGGGGGTAGACGATCGTCGGGTGCAGGTTGCCGTCTCCGGCGTGTCCGAACGTCCCGATCATCACCGCCCGCGACGCGGCGATCTCCTCGATGCCCGACACCGCCTCAGCGAGCCGTGAACGTGGCACGGCCACGTCGTCGAGCAACCACGCACCAAGCCGTTCCAACGCAGGGATGGCCATCCGGCGGGCGCCGAGCAGCAGATCGGCCTGCTCGGCATCCTCGGACTGATAGACCTCCGAGGCTCCTGCACGCTCGCACGCGGCCGCCATCAGCTCGGCCTCGTGGACCCCGCCGCTGCCCGGCGCGTCGGTCTGCGCCAACAGCAGCGCGCCGGCCTCGGTGTCGAGACCCATCGGCGAGAACGCCTCGACGGCGCGAACGGTCGTGCGGTCCATCAGCTCGAGCAACGACGGCGTGACCGCCGTCATGATCGCCTGCACGGCGGCACCTGCCTCGGCGATGCTCGAGAACACGGCCACCAGAGTGGTCGGCTGCGGCGGCAACGGGCGCAGCCGGAGCCTGGCCCGGGTGACCACGGCGAGCGTGCCCTCACTGCCGACGATCAGCCCGGTGAGGTCGTAGCCGGACACGCCCTTGACGGTGCGTCGGCCGAGCCGGGTCACCCGACCGTCCGCCAGGACGACCTCGAGACCGAGCACCGAGTCGCGGGTCACGCCGTACTTCACGCAGCACAGCCCGCCCGCGTTCGTGCTCACGTTGCCGCCGATCGTGCACATGTCCTTGGACGCCGGATCTGGGGCGTACCAAAGGCCGAAGGCCCTGACGTGATCGCGTAGCTCCTGGTTGACGACGCCTGGCTCCACCTCGGCGTAGCCGTCACCCTCGTGCACCGACAGGATCTGGTTCATGCGTTCGAGGCAGAGCACGATGCAGCCGTCGATCGCGTTGGCTCCCCCGGACAGGCCCGACCCGGCGCCCCGTGGCACGACGACGACGCCACGCTCGTGCGCTGCCGCGAGAACCGCCGAGACCTGCTCGGTCGTCCGCGGGAACACCGCGACCGCAGGCGTCCCCGAGTGCGCGCCGGTCGCCTGATCGTTGCGGTACGACGCCAAGCGGTCGGGGTCGACCACCACGGCGTCGTCGGGCAACGCGCCACCGAGGGCCGACAGCAGCGATGCTTCCGAGGCCACGGTAGGGAGTCCGCTACGGGAGGGCGGCGACGAGCTCGCCGATCTCGCGCCGGCGACCGGTGTAGAACGGGATCTCCTCGCGCACGTGCAGCCGGGCCTTCGAGGCCCGCAGGTCGCGCATGAGGTCGACGATGCGGTGCAGCTCGTCGGCCTCGAAGGCCAGCACCCACTCGTAGTCGCCAAGGGCGAACGAGGCCACGGTGTTGGCCCGGACGTCGGGGTACTCACGGCCCATCTGCCCGTGCTCGACCAGCATCGCGCGCCGCTCGTCGTCGGGCAGCACGTACCACTCGTACGACCGCACGAACGGGTACACGCACACGTAGTTGCGGGCGTGCTCGTCGGCGAGGAAAGCCGGAACGTGGCTCTTGTTGAACTCGGCCGGGCGGTGCAGCGCCATCACCGACCACACCGGCTCGCTGGCGCTGCCGAGTGCCGTCTGGCGCAGGCGGGCATAGGCAGACTGCAGCGCGTCGGGCGACTCGGCGTGCCACCAAACCATGTAGTCGGCGTCAGCACGCAGGCCGGCGACGTCGTAGAAACCGCGGACGACCACGTCGGCCTCGGCCAGGTCAGCAACCAGGGCCGCGATCTCGCGGTCGACGTCGTCGCGGGGCCCGGCGCCGAACGGACGCGCCACCCGGAACACCGACCACATGGTGTAGCGAATGACGGAGTTGAGGTCGCGGGCCTTCGGGCGGGGTGCCGGGTCGGTCGCTGGGTCGGTAGCGGTGTCAGCCATGGCTCCATTGTCCTGTAACCGCCACGGTCCGCAGGACCTGGGTCGCGGCCTCCTGTCCCGAAGCCACGCACGCGGGGATCCCGACCCCGTCGTACGCCGCCCCACAAACGGCGAGCCCCGGCAGCGTGGCCACCGCGCGCCGGATCCGGTCGACCCGGTCGAGGTGCCCGACTGCGTACTGCGGGAGCGAGCCGCCCCAGCGGGTGACGCGGCTGTCGAGCAGCGGCCCGGCCAGACCGGTCGCGTCGGCCAGGTCGGACAGGGCCCCGGTCACCAGTTCGGCGTCGTCGCGCTGCAGGTCGCGTTCCTCGCGGAATCGACCGACCGAGGCGCGCAGCACCATAAGCTCCGGTGTGGCGGTCGCCAGCCAGCCCCACTTGGCGGAGGAGTACGTGGCCGCCTTGATCAGCCGCCCTTCGACCGGCGGCACCAGGAAGCCGGTCCCGGTCATCGCCGGGGTCGCGTCCGAGCTCGGCAGGGCGACCGTGATCACGGCGACACTCGCGTACTCGATCCCGCTGACTTCGGCCGCAGCCGCCGGGACCAAGTCGGCCAACAACCTGGCCGCGGGTGCGGCCGGGATGGCCAGCACCACCGCATCGGCCTCGACGGTGCGCCGGCTGCGGGTCGAGCCGACGACCAGCTGCCAGCCGTCAGCGGTCTGCCGCAGCTCGCGTACCGGTTCCCCGGTCCGAATTTCGGCGCCGGACGCCTTCGCCACGGCTGCGGGCAGCAGACCCAGGCCACCGCGCACGGACCCGAAAACCGGGCCGGTCGGCCCGGCGCCCGGACGGGGCAGGGCTTCGCGAACGGCCCGAAGCAGCGAACGCTCGCCCCGCACCGCGGCGGACAAGTGCGGCAGGGCGGCGTCGAGAGAGATCTCGTCCGCGTGCCCGGCGTAGACCCCGCCGAGCAACGGTTCAACCAGCCGGTCAACGACTTCACGTCCCAGCCGGGCCCGGACGAAGCCGCCGATGGACACGTCCCCCGACACCCTGGTCCGGGGCAGCAGCTGGTCGAGCGGGATCCGCAGCAGCCCCGGCAGCGAAAGCACACCACTGGCCGCAACGGCTCGCAGGTCGCCGGGGATACCCATCAGCTGGCCGCCAGGCAGTGGACGAAGACTCCCCCGGCTCCACACCGACGCGCCGGTGGTGGCCGGGTGCACGATGCTCGCGCCGAGCCCGACTGCTCGAGTCAGCGCCAGCGCTTCGGGGCGGCGGGTGAGCATCGACTCGGCCCCGGCATCGACGGGCAGCCCGGCGACGTCGGAAACGACGAGCTTGCCCCCGATCTGCGCTGCTGCCTCGAGCACCGTCACCCGAAGACCGGGGCCGCCGAGGAGGCTCAGTTGGTACGCAGCCGCCAGACCGGTGATACCACCGCCGACCACGACGACGTGGCGCGCCCGCGAGGACTCCATCTACCCAGCGTGCCAGACGGACCGGCGGAACCGTTCGCCGCCCCACCACGTCCCACGGCCAGATTCGGTACGGCGGTGGGGCCGGCAGTGGGTCGGCAGCAGGTCGGCAGCAGGCCGACGCTCACGAGAGGCCAGCTGATGAGCACAATCCACGGCGGCGAAGCGATCGGTCGGCGGGTACGGGTGGCGCTGGTCCTCGGGGTCGTGGGGCTCGTCGCCCTGACCGGGTGCTCCGCCGGGAACAGCGGGTCGTCCGACAGCGCGGCGACCGCTCCGTCGCCGAACGGCCTCGCGGACACGGTGGCCGGCACGCCGGGGGGTCGCGCAGCGACCACGCCCGAGAAGGGCGCCACCGGATTCACCCTGCCTGCGTCTTACGCCGACCGCTCGATCATCAGCAAAGCCAGCCTCACCGTGCGAGTCAAAGACGTGCGCGCCGCCGCCCGTGACGCCGCCACCCGCGCGGTCGGTGCCGGTGGGTTCGTCGCCGGCGAGCAGACCCAGGCCCAGCCGGACCGGCCCGAGAGCGCGAGCGCCGTACTCACCTTGCGCATCCCGGCCGCCCACCTGGAGCAGGAGCTGGCCCAGCTAGCCGGGTTCGGCCAGCTCATCACACAGGACCAGTCGGCCGAGGACGTGACCACCCAGGTGGTCGACGTCGCCGCCCGGCTCAAGTCGCAGCAGGCTTCGGTCGCGCGGATCCGGGCGCTGCTCTCCAAGGCCAACACCATCGGCGAGATCGTGGCCATCGAGGCGGAGCTGTCGCAGCGCGAGGCCGAGGTGGAGTCGCTGGCCGCCCAGTCGAAGGCGCTGGCCGACCAGACGTCCCTGGCCACGGTGACGGCCACCTTCGTCGGGACCGCAAACGACGCCGTGCCGGTGACCGACGCGACCGGGTTCACCGCCGGCCTGAGCCGCGGCTGGCACGCGTTCACCACTTCGGCGTCGTGGGTGCTCACGGCGCTCGGGGCACTGCTTCCGTTCGCCGTGCTGGCCGTCCTGGTGGCAATCCCCGTACGGGTGCTACTTCGGCGACGTCATCGGGCCGTCGCGGCGTGAACCTGCTCGACGACGGCAGCCAGCACGTCCGGGTCGGTTTCCGGGAGCACCCCGTGGCCGAGGTTGAACACGTGACCGGACAGCCCGCGCGCTGACTCCAGCACGGCGTCCACCTGCGTGCGCACGGCACCGGGCGGCGCGAAGAGCACGGCCGGGTCGAGGTTCCCCTGAAGGGCGACGTCGGCACCCAGCCGGGCCGCGGCTGTGCGCAGCGGCGTGCGGAAGTCGACGCCGACGACGTCCGCTCCGGCCTCGAGCATCGCCGGGAGCAGCTCGCTCGTCCCGACGCCGAAATGGATGCGTGGAACGCCGAGGTCGGCGACCGAATCGAGCACCGCTGTCGAGTGCGGCAGGACGTACCTGCGGTAGTCCGCCTCCGAGAGCGCCCCGGCCCACGAGTCGAAGAGCTGGACGGCGCTCGCTCCGGACGCCACCTGGACCCGCAGGAACGCTGACGTGATCGACGCGAGGCGACCGAGCAGGGCGTGCCACAGCTCGGGATCCCCGTACATCAGCGCCTTGGTGCGCTCGTGGTTGCGACTCGGCCCGCCCTCCACGAGGTAGGACGCGAGGGTGAACGGCGCCCCAGCGAACCCGATCAGCGGCGTCGCTCCCAGCTCGCCGACCAGAGTGCGCACTGCCTCAGCGATGGGCGCGACGTCCGTGGGCTCGAGGTCGCGGAGCACCGCGAGGTCGGCGACCGCCCGAATCGGGTGAGCGACCACCGGTCCCACCCCCGGCTTGATGTCGAGGTCGACGCCGATGGCCTTGAGCGGAACGACGATGTCGCTGAAGAAGATCGCCGCGTCGACGCCGTAGCGGCGCACCGGCTGCAGGGTGATCTCGGTGACCAGGTCAGGCCGAAAGCACGACTCGAGCATTCCGACGCCGGCCCGGACTTTGCGGTACTCCGGGAGAGAGCGGCCCGCCTGCCGCATGAACCAGACGGGCGTGTGCGGGACCGGAAGCCGCCGGCAGGCCAGCAGGAACGCGGACTGGGCCAGACGCGGGTCTTTGGTCACCAGGTGATCGTCCCATGCGGACCGTCGCCGCTCGGCGCGTGCCTACAGACCGCCGGCGCCGATCAGGACCACTCCGAGCAGGGCCGTCGCCACGCCCGCATTCTGGATCGCCCGAAGCCGCTCGCCGTGCACGGCCCGAGCCAGCAGCACCGTCGTCACCGGGTAGAGCGACCCCAGCACTGCGACCAGGCTCACCAGGCCGGAGCGCGTCGACAGGGCATACAGCCCGTTGGCCATGACGTCACCGGAACCCACGAGCAGGATCTGCCAGCTGTCGGCCCGGGTCAGGCCCCCTGCGCTGCGGGTGAACGCGAACAGCACCAGCAGGACCGTCACGCTGGCCGTCCGCTGGGTGAGCATGGTCATCGCCACGTCGTACTTGCTGCCCTCGGCGATCAGCCACAGCACCAGACCGAACCCGACCGCGGAGAGCAGCGCCAGGGCCAGCGCCCGCACCCCGCCACGTGCCTCGTGCCTCTCTACCCCGCGCAGCTCAGGACCGCTTGCGAGCACGACGCCGATCACGGCCAGGGCGATCCCGAAGAGCTGGACCGGCGCGGGCCGCTCCCCCTGGATCAGGCCGATGGCCACGGGGACTACGGCACCAGTCGCTGCGATCGGTGCGACGACCCCCATCGTGCCGATGGACAGCGCGCTGTAGAACGCGACCAGCGAGACCATCCCGACGAGACCGGCCGCGATCGCCCACGGCACATACCCGTGGTTCGCGTGGTACGCGCCGGTCAGCAGCACCACCGGGACGACCAGCAGCAACGAGGCTGCCTGCGACGACGCCACGACGGCCACCGGACGAGCCCGCCGCGACACGGTGCCGCCCAGGAAGTCGGCGGCGCCCCAGATGACGCTGGAGAGCAGAGCGAAGAGGGCACCCATGGCGGCCCGAGCGTACCCACCCCACCCGCGTGGCATCGGCGCGGGGACGGGATCGCCACCTACGCTGACGCAATGAACCCAGCCTCGACGTCCGAGGGCCCCCCGGAGCCGTTCCGCCGGGCGGTCGAGGGGCTGCGGACTGCGGTCCTCCGGCCCGAGGTCGTGCTCGAAGAGACCGCGGCGCCGCAACGACTGGCGCCGTACGCCCTGGCCCTGTCGGCCGACGTGTTCCCTGTCGGCGGCCCAGCCGACGACGACGAACCGGAGCTGGCCAGCGGCCGTTTCGTCCTGCTGCACGACCCGGTCGGGCACGAGACCTGGCAGGGCACCTTCCGGGTGGTCACCTTCGTGCGAGCAGCGATGGAGCCCGACCTGGCCCACGACCCGGTGCTGCCATCCGTCGGGTGGTCCTGGCTCACCGAGGCCCTTGACGCTGCGGGGATCCGCTACATCGCCGCGAGCGGCACGGTCACCCGGGTGCTGTCGGAGTCCTTCGGCTCGATGGGCGACCGCGAGCCGACCGCCGAGCTCGAGATCCGGGCCTCGTGGACGGCAGTCGACTCGCGCCTGGGCCCGCACCTCGAGGCCTGGGCCGAAGTGCTCTGCGCGGTCGCGGGTCTCCCCCCTGTCATCCCAGGCGTGGTTCCGCTGGTCCGGGCCGGCGGCCGCCGCGCCTTCTGAACTACAGGATCCCCGTACGCGCGCCGATGACTTCCTCGTCAGAGTTGTCTGCGGGGCGGAGGATGCGTGAGCGCGCTCGTCGAGCAGCGGGGCATGCCCCCCAGCATGCGGACGCCCAGGTTCTCAGCCCTGGTCGCCGTGAACGACCCTGCCTTGCGTCAGGACGTGGTCCACGGCCTCACTTCCCTGGGTGCCGTGGACGTCATGGAAGCAGCGAGCATCGCCGAGGTCCGGGCCCGGGTGCGCTCCAGCCTGCCGCGAGATCTCGTCGTCGTGGAGATCGGTCTGCCGGACGGCTCCGGAGTCTCGCTCCTGGGCGAGCTCCGCAGCGCCGGCTGGCAGCGCGGGATCGTCCTCGCCTCCGACGGTGACCCCTTCTCCGTCCGAGCGGCGCTCGCCGCTGGGGTCCGCGGGTTCGTGGTCAACCAGCCCGCCACGCGTGCGCCGCTCAGTGCCGGACCGCCACGGGGCGCGCTCCGCGGCGCGGGCCTCGGCTGCGGTGTCGACGGCTTGTCGGCCCGTGAGATCGAAGTGCTCGCACTGGTCGCCTCCGGCCGGTCGAACCGCGAGATCGGCACCGAGCTGCACCTGTCTGCCTTGACGGTCAAGAGTCACCTCGCCCGGATCGCCCGCAAGCTGGGGACCGGCGACCGGGCCGAGATGGTCGCTGTCTCGCTGCGAGCGGGCGCCATCTCCTGACTGCTCCGCCCGTCGGCCGTGGTCGCGTTTGGGGCCGACGGGGCGGGTGTTACGCGTACGGTACAGAGGTGACCGACGTGGTAACGGATGCACAGCAGGAGCCGGCGGAGCCTGTCCGCACGAGCATCCCCCTGCTCGAGCCGCGCGAAGGCGTTCCGCCCGTCGTGAGCGGGCCAACCATGCTGGCCAGCACCGTCGCAGCGTTCGCCTGCGGGGTGGGCCCCGTCGCGGTCGACGCCGAGCGCGCCTCCGGCTACCGCTACGGACAGCGGGCCTACCTCGTCCAGCTGCGCCGGGTCGGCTCCGGGAGCGCCCTGATCGACCCCATCGGCTGTCCCGACCTGTCCAGCCTGAACGACGCCCTCGAGGGGGTGGAGTTCGTGCTGCACGCCGCTAACCAGGACCTGCCGTGCCTGGCCGAGATCGGACTCGTGCCGGCGCTGGTCTTCGACACCGAGCTGGCCGGACGCCTCGCCGGGTACCCCCGCGTCGGCCTCGGCCCCCTGGTGGAGGAAGTCCTCGGGTACTCCCTGGAGAAGGGGCACGCCGCAGCCGACTGGTCGACCCGGCCGCTCCCCGAGCCGTGGTTGCGCTACGCGGCGCTCGACGTCGAGGTCCTGGTCGAGCTGCGCGACGCTCTGGTCGACGTGCTCACCGAGCAGGGCAAGCTCGCCTGGGCGTTGGAGGAGTTCGCCGCCCTGGCTGCGGCCGATCCCCCGCCTCCGCGCGTCGACCCGTGGCGTCGGGTGTCCGGGCTCCATCGGGTGCGCGGCCGACGGTCGCTCGCCGTCGTCCGCTCGCTGTGGGTCGCTCGCGACGACATGGCCCGGCGGCGCGATGTCGCTCCCGGGCGCGTGCTGCCCGACGCAGCAATCGTCGAGGCCGCCCTGGCCGAACCGAAGTCGGTGGCCGACCTGGCTGCGATCGCACCTTTCAACGGGCAGCGGACCCGCAAACACCTGCCGTACTGGTTCGCCGCGATCACTGCGGCCCTGGCCCTGCCTGCGGAGGCGCTGCCGACGCCGTCCCTGCACTCCGACGCTCCCCCTCCCGCCCGGGCCTGGCCGGACCGCGACCCGGTCGCCGCCGCTCGCCTGGCCGCAGCTCGCACGGCCGTGGCCGCGATCGCCGACGAGCACGGCCTGCCGGTCGAGAACCTGCTGTCGCCCGACTTCGTCCGCCGGCTGACCTGGGAGCCGCCTGAGGACCTGTCCGCCGAGTCGGTCGGCGCGACCCTGGCCAAGCTCGGGGCTCGGCCCTGGCAGATCGCGCTGACCGTTCCGGCCCTGTCGGGAGCCCTGACCCGCCTGCGCGACCACAGCGCCACATGACCGATCGCGCTGCTCCCGCGGGTGCACCGATCAGCTCGCGGGTCCGGCTGGAACGCATCGGGCTGGAGCGGGCGAAGGCGATCGCCTCGGGCGACTACACGGGGCTCGACCCGGCGCCGGGGTGGCCGCATGACGACACCCTGGACGGGATCCGGATCTCCGCGGAGTTCGCCAACACCGACGAGGAGACCGGATTCCTGGTTCTGCTCGTCGAGACCGGCCAGGTCATCGGCGACGCGGGCTGGAAGGGCGGTCCCGACCCCGCCGGCCAGGTAGAGATCGGGTACGGGCTCGCGGCGCCCTTTCGGGGGCAGGGCCTGGGGACCGAGATGGTCCTGGCTGTACGCGACTGGGCCATCGTGCAGCCCGGCGTGCGTACGGTGCTGGCCGAGGCGTTGGAGGAGAATCGCCCGTCGTGGCGGGCGCTCGAGGCGGCTGGCTTCGTCCTCGAGCTGCGCACGCCGCCGACCGTCCTGTACGTGTACGAGCGCTGACGCCAACGCTGAACCTGGCCGGCCGACCGGTGTTACTCGCCAGTAGTACTGGCGGGTAGCATGACGAGAGGCGCTGGTTCAGAGCGGGTCAGCGTCCCGATCCTGCCGAGGGAGTACCCGTGGCTCGAACCGCCCGAGACGTCGTGTTCGTCGATGGTGTCCGCACCCCGTTCGGCAAGGCCGGACCAACGGGGATGTACGCGCAGACCCGAGCGGACGACCTCGTGGTCCGCTGCATCCGAGCGTTGATGCGGCGTAACCCGGGCCTGCCGCCGGAACGCGTCGACGAGGTTGCGGTCGCCGCAACCACCCAGACGGGCGACCAGGGCCTGACCATCGGCCGCAGTGCCGCGATGCTCGCGGGGCTCCCCAAGTCGGTCCCCGGCTACGCAGTCGATCGCATGTGCGCCGGAGCCATGACGGCGGTCACCACCACCGCCGGCGGGATCGCCTTCGGCGCGTACGACGTGGTCATCGCGGCCGGCGTCGAGCACATGGGTCACCATCCGATGGGCTCCGGGGTCGATCCCAACCCGCGCTTCCTGTCCGAGCGGCTCGTCGACCCCAGTGCGCTCTCGATGGGCAACACCGCCGAGAACCTCCACGACCGCTTCCCGCAGCTGACCAAGGAACGGGCCGACGCGTTCGCCGTGCTGAGCCAGCAGCGCACCGCCGCGGCCTACGCCGACGGGCTGCTGCAGCCCGACCTCGTACCGATGGCCACCCGGTCACCCGAGGGCGCCTGGGGCTACGCGACCGTCGACGAGCCACCTCGCCCCGGCACCACGATCGCCGGACTGGCCACGCTCAAGACCCCGTTCCGTCCGCACGGACGGGTCACCGCGGGCAACGCCGCCGGCCTGAACGACGGCGCGACCGCCTGCCTGCTCGCCGCCGAGGAGACGGCCGACGAGCTGGGCCTGCCCAAACGCATGCGCATGGTGTCGTTCGCTTTCGCTGGCGTCGAGCCGGAGGTCATGGGAGTAGGCCCGGTGCCGGCCACCGAGAAAGCGCTGAGCAAGGCGGGCTTGTCCATCGGCGACATCGAGCGGTTCGAGGTCAACGAGGCGTTCGCCGTGCAGGTGCTGGCCTTTCTCGACCACTTCGGCATCGCTGACGACGATCCTCGGGTCAACCCGCGCGGCGGTGCCATCGCTGTCGGGCATCCGCTCGCGTCGTCCGGCGTACGGCTGATGACCAACCTGGCCCGCGAGTTCGCCGAGCACCCCGAGGTCCGCTACGGACTCACGACCATGTGCATCGGCCTCGGCATGGGCGGAACGATCATCTGGGAGAACTGCGCCTGGGAGGGCACACGATGAGCACCGACACCACGCGCACCGACCTCACGAGCACCGAGAACGCGAGCACGGACGCCCTCAGCATCTCGGCGCCGGCCGAGGTGGTGACCCGCGCGCTCGTCCGCTTCATCGACCTGCCCGCTGGCCCGGCCGCCCTGATCACCCTCGACAACGGGCTGGACCACACCCGGCCCAACACGTTCGGCCGGGCGGGCCTGGCCTCACTCGATGCGGCGCTCGACGAAGTGTCGGCGCGGTCCGACCTGCTCGCCGTCTTCGTGACCGGCAAACCGTTCATCTTCGCGGTCGGCGCTGACCTGTCCGGCATTCCGCTGGTGACCAGCCGCGACCTCGCCGTCGAGCTCGGCCGCACCGGCCACCGGGTCTTCCGCCGGCTCGGGGAGCTCCCTGTCCCGACCTTCGCGTTCGTCGGTGGAGCCGCTATGGGCGGCGGGCTCGAGCTCGCCCTGCACTGCACGTACCGGACGATCTCGTCCGGGGCAGCCGCCCTCAGCCTTCCTGAGTGCTTCCTCGGTCTGGTTCCGGGCTGGGGTGGCACCCAGCTGCTCCCCCAGCTGATCGGCGCCGACCGTGCGGTCACGGTCATCCTCGAGAACCCGATGAACCAGAACCGCCAGCTCAAGCCCAAGCAGGTGCTCGAGCTGGGCATCGCGGACGCCATGTTCGAGCCGGCCGACTTCCTCGAGGAGTCGATCGCCTGGGCAGCCCGGGTCCTCTCGGGCGACACCTCCGTCGAGCGCGCCGAGGTCGACCGCTCCGAGGGGGCCTGGGCTGCAGCGATCGCCCGCGGGCAGGCCATCGTCGACGCGAAGACGCACGGTCTGGCGCCCGCCCCAATGCGAGCCCTGGACCTGATCGCGCTGGCCCGCACCGCCACCCACGATGTCGGGTTCGCGGCCGAGGACGAAGCCCTCGCCGACCTCGTCATGGGCGACGAGCTGCGCGCCGGCCTCTACGCGTTCGACCTGGTCCAGAAGCGGGCCAAGCGACCTGCGGGGGCACCCGACCGTAAGCTCGCCCGGCCGATCACCAAGGTCGGCGTCGTCGGCGCCGGGCTGATGGCCGGCCAGCTCGCTCTGCTGTTCGCCCAGCGGCTCGAGGTGCCAGTCGTGCTGACCGACCTCGACCAGGCTCGCGTCGACAAGGGCGTCGGCTACGTCCACGCCGAGATCGACAAGCTGCTGGCCAAGGGACGGGTGACGCCCGACCGGGCGAGCCGGCTCAAGCACCTGGTCACCGGCTCCACCAGCAAGGCCGGCTTCGCCGACGCCGACTGGGTCATCGAAGCGGTGTTCGAGGAGCTGGCCATCAAGCAGCAGGTCTTCGCCGAGCTCGAGGCGATCGTCTCGCCGACCTGCGTGCTCGCCACCAACACCTCGTCGCTCTCGGTGTCGGCCATGGCCGAGCACCTGGCCCATCCGGAACGGGTCGTGGGGTTCCACTTCTTCAACCCGGTGGCCGTACTTCCGCTCCTCGAGGTCGTGCGCGGCACCCACACCGACGACGCCACGCTGGCCACCGCGTTCGCTGTGGGCAAGCAGCTCAAGAAGTCGTGCGTGCTCGTCAAGGACGCGCCTGCCTTCGTGTTCAACCGACTGGTCACGCGGGCGCTCGGCGAGGTCATCGCGGCCGTCGACGCCGGTACCCCGTTCGACGTCGCCGACCGTGCGGTCGACGGACTCGGCATGCCGATGCCGCCGATGCTGCTGCTGCAGCTCGTCGGGCCGGCCATCGCGCTGCACACAGCCCAGACGCTCCACAGCGCCTTCCCGAGCCGGTTCGGGGTCTCCCCCGGGCTGCAGGCACTGGTTGCCGCCGGGAAGCCCGGCGTCTACTCCTGGGACACCGGCTCGGCCGTCGTCGACCCCGAGGTCGACGCACTCTGGCCCCGCGGCGACCAGCCCCTCACCGCGGCCGAGGTCCTCGACCGCGCGCGGGTGGCGCTGGCGGAGGAGATCCGGCTCATGCTCGACGAGGGAGTCGTAGCTGCCCCGCAGGACATCGACCTGTGCTTGCTGCTCGGCGGTGGCTGGGCGTTCTGGAACGGCGGGATCACCCCGTCGCTCGACCGCACCGGAGTCTCCGAGCGCGTGACCGGCCAGCGCTTCCACCCCCCCGGCCTAGCCGACGCCCCCTAGCCCCCCACGTTTCGCCACACGGGTCCCTTCATGCCACTAGCCCGCACTTTCGTGTCAGTCACGTAGCGGGGTCCGGCTAGACGGGACGGAGCACGTGGGCGATCCAGGTGTTCAGGTGAGTCACGTAGGTGCTCTCGCCGACCCCGAGGACCTTGACGAAGGCGGCGTTCTCCGCCTTCAGCGCGCCCTTCGAGTCGGGCTCGTACGTGATTGCCGCCAGGGCGAAGTACAGCTTGCGGAGCTTGGTCTCCCCGTACGTCTCCGACAGGTACTGGAACGCAAGCCAGCCCATGCCGTAGTGAAGGCCCCGCGGGTCGTTGTAGAAGTCGCTGGAACGCGGCAGCGTCTTCGGAAGGCGGCCGGCGCGGGCCGCCCTTCCGATGTCGCCGGAGACTCGCTGGTCGGACCGGTGACCCCGGAACGACGTGTACTCGGCGATCCCCTCGATCGCCCAGGTGGGGGTGCCGCGACCGGTGTCGTTCCAGTGGGCGACGTGCGTGAACTCGTGGCGTAGCAGGCCGTTCAGCACCGCAACCGAGCTCGCCGGAGTGACGTACTTGGGGTTGAACAGGACCCGGGTACCCCGCACCGCCGGATCGGCCTCAGCGTCGTACGCGCCGACGGTCACGCCGTCGAAGTCCGCGACCGCCGAGGCGTGGATGGCGTACCGGCCGATGACGGCCTTGTCCCTCAGCGCGTACAGGACCGGCCGGCTCGACGCCGACTTCGGCCACATGGCACCGACCCAGCTCACCGCGGCGTCCGCCTTGGCCACCAGAGCAGGAAGCCGGCTGCGGTCCAGGGCCGAGACGATCACGAGCGCATGCTTGCCCGCGGCCACCGCGATCGGCCCGGAGTCCCACGGCTCGAGCGGGGTCTCGGGGTCGATCTTCTGGGTCTGGTCACCCTCGAGCATCAGGTGCCCGTCGTGCTCGGCCAGGATCGGGACGTACTCGCGCGCGACCGGCCCCGGGTCGAAACCGCGCAGCTGGTAAACCACCTGCAGCCCGGGGCTGCGGGTTCTCGTCGCCCCGGCCTGGTCGGCGAGCGGCACGTACTGGTCGTGCTGCTCGGAGGTTCCTGCCTTCACTACGTAGGAGACCAGAGGAAGCGCCCTCAGGCCCGCGAACTGCTGCCGCTGCTGGGCCACCAAGGCCTTCTTGCTCGGGTCTACGTCGGCCAGCCAGCCGGCGAGGCTGCCTGCCTTCAAAGCCGCGGAGCGGTGCGCGAACAGCGCCAGGATGGACGCGTCGTCGATCCCGACCAGGTCGCCGCTCGACGACGAAGACGACGCGGACGCGCCCGGGACGGAGGTCTGGTGACCGATGGGGCTGGTGCCCGCGCGCGGCCACGCGACCACGGCGACAGCGACCAGCGCCAACCCCACCCCGCAACCGACCACGAGTCGCCGCTTACGTTTGGGCGTGGGGTGCACCGTCGCTCCGGGCCAAGGAGCAGGGGGCGGACCCACCCAGGGCCGGGTCGACTGCCGCGAGACCCCGCCGTAGGGACTCGTGGCAGTAACCGGCCGGCCGCCGAAATCGCGCCCGGGGCCGCCGTACGGCCAATCAGCCCTCACGTCGCTCCCTCTCCCGATCTACTCGGATCACTCACATGGCCGGGACCGCGGTGCGGGCCCAGTCGTTCACGTTCGTGATCAGCTGCTCCTGGGTGATCCCGAGCACCGAGTGGATCGCCAGCCGGGTGGCCTCGCCAGGGTCCGAACTGCCGGTGCGCGCGGGGAACTCGTACAGCGCCGTGACCTTGGCCGCCCCGTACTTCTGGCCGATGTAGAGGCACAGCAGCCAGGACCGGTCGTAGTTGTCGCCGTCGGAGTAGAAGTCGATCGACGAGGGCAGGTACGGCATCAGCTGCCCGGCTGCAGCAGCGTTGAAGACCTCCCGAGAGACGCCCCGGTCGCCCGACTCGCCCAGGTAGGCGGTGTACTCGGCGAAGCCCTCGATCAACCACGTCGGCGTCGCCTCGGAGGTGGCCGATCGCGTGGCCACGTGGGTGAACTCGTGGCGGAGCAGCACCGGCAGCTCGGGGTCGCCTGGCTGGGTGTACGTCGGGTTGAAGATCACCCGGGACCCCACCGACTCCGCCCGGTCGTCCCATTCCGGCACGGCGTTGAACACCTCGATCTGGACGGCTGACGCCGAGTCGACCGACTGCAGGTCCGAGCGGAAGTAGGTCGAGATGACCCGACGGTCGCGTGGCGCGTACACGACCACCTTGTGAGACCAGCCTTTGCTCCACCGCAACGACACGGCGGCCGCCGCCTGGTCAGCCACCCTCGCCAGCTCGGGCAGCGCGTCATGATCCTCGGGCGTGCCGATCACGAGCGACGACGTCCCCCTCACCACCTCGATCGGGCCGACGTCCCACGGCTCGGCGTGGCCGCCCTCAGGGAGCAGGTTGTCGAGGTCGCTGTCACCGCCGAGCTCCCACCGGCCGGCTCTACGTACGAAGGTGAGCGTCTCGGCGTTGGCGACAGGCGACGAGTCGTACCCCTTGAGCTGGTAGTCGAACTCCGCGTCGGTAACGAAGACCGGTGCGCGGTACTGCGTGGCAAGCGACGGGCGGTTGTAGGCGGAATTCGGACGCACGGTCCATCGGACGTAGCCGAGCGGGAGCGACTCCAGCGAGGTGAAGAGCTCACGCTGCCGGGCCACGAACTGCTCGTCGCTCGGGTCGACCCCGGCCAGGAATCCGGTTTCGTCGTGGGCGAGTACGGCCCGGCTGCGCGCCGCGAGCAAGGTGGCTGCAGCAGCGGCAGTCACGGCCGCAGTGTCGGGGTTGACCGGGGGTGCGACCACCGCGGCCGAGCTCCTGGGCCCCAGCCAGGACTGTCCTAGCTGATCCAGCGTGGCTACCGAACCGACGACTCCGACGGCCATCAGTGCCAACGCCAGGAGCCCGATCAAGGCGATCTTGGCCCCGCCGATCCGGGTTGGCGCAGACCTGCTACCGCGGGACGGCGAGGGCCCAGCGGACGCGAGGGCACGCGTGCGAGGCACGTAGACCGGCTCGCCTCCGTACGGCTCGGCACCGAGCATCGGGTGCCCGTACGAGCGGCCAGGCACCGGGCTCTGCCCGCCGACCAGCGTCGGTTCCCCCGTCATAGGAGAAGTCTGCCTGGCGAGCCCCTCTTGCGCACAGCAAAACTCCGAACACGCTGGGTAACCATCCTCACCCTGGCGGTGGCTGTGGCCGGCCCAGCCTCGGACTACCGTTCTGACGTGGACGATGGACTGACGTGGACCAGATGAGCACCGACGAGCCGGACGTCGCGCTGCGTCGGCTGGTCCTCGCGGTCTCGGTCCTGCAAGACATCGACCTCGATCCGAGCGATGCCGGGGTGACGATCCAAAGTGGTCGCGTCATCCCTTGGGCCGCACTCCGGGCCGCCGTGAGCGGCCATGATCCCGAGTCGCCCTCCGCCCGCCCGGTGCTCGCGTCCTGGCTGCGCTCGCTCCAGTCGGTCAGCTGGCGCTCCCCCGAGGATCTGCGTGATCGAGCCCGACCCGTCGGGCTGCCCCGGGGGCACGCCCTGCACCCGGGGGCCGGCTGGGTGCGGCACACCGTGCACGGCGACTGCCTCGATCTCGGCATCGGCCTGCTCGGCATCGGCGGTGACCCCGACGTGGTCACCGTGCCCCGCCCAGGCGCGCTGCTCGCTTGCGGCATCGACGAGTCGCTCTGGTGGCCCGAGGCGCTGCGCTACCTGGAGGAGATGGGGCAGCTGGCGGCCGACCGCTATCGGCTCGCGCCGACCGCTCCCCTGCGTCCGATGGGCGACTGCGACGTGCCGACGTTGCTCGGATCACGAGCCCTGCGCCTGGCTTTGAGCGGTGCCGAGCATGCCGGGCTCCGGGCCGCGGCCGTGCCCACCCGCAACCGTGGTTGGCTCGACCTGTCGCGCACCGACCCGGCGTTCGCGCTGGTCGCGGCTTCGCTGGCCGACGACTTCGAGCGCGGGTTCGCGCGGCCCCTGCTGATAGCCGCCGAAGAGGTCGTGCTCGCTCGCGAGGGCGGAGACCCGGTGCTGCAGGCTCTGCGCGACTCCGCCAGCACCGTGATCGTCTTGAGGGACGTGCTCTACCGCTAGCCCCGCAACCCGGTAGCCGGAGCGCGCTCCCTACTGGTCGGCCTCGGCCTGAGCCGGGTCCGCCGCGCCAGCGTCCAGCCGGGCCACCGCCTCGACCACCGCGCGCGAGATGTCCTGCGCGTTCAGCCCGATGTGGGACAAGATCGCGCCGCGCTTCGCGTGCTCGAGGAAGTGTTGCGGGATCCCGAACACATGGACAGGGGTGTCGACACCGGCGTCCTGCAGGGCCTGCGTGACACAGCTGCCGACCCCGCCGGTGCGACCGTTGTCCTCCACCGTGACGACCAGTCGATGGGTGGCGGCGAGCGCAACGACCTCGGTGGGTACGGGCTTCACCCAGCGCGGGTCGACGACCGTGACGCTGATGCCCTGATCGGCGAGCCGCGACCCGATCTCGAGGCAGGTCCGCGCCATCGCACCGACCGACACGATGAGCACGTCAGGGGTGGCGGCTGCGTCGGCAACCGAGGCCGTGCGGTGCAGGACGTCCACGCCGCCGACTCGATCGACCGCGACGATGTCAGGACCGACGATCCCCTTCGGATAGCGCAGGACGGTGGGGGCGTCGTCGACTTCGATGGCCTCGCGCAGCTCGGCCCGAAGGGTGGCCGCGTCCCGCGGGACGGCGATCCGCAGGCGCGGCACGACCTGCAGGATCGACAGGTCCCACATGCCGTTGTGACTCGCGCCGTCGTCGCCCGTGACGCCCGCCCGGTCGAGGACGAAGGTGACGCCCGCTCGGTGCAGCGCGACGTCCATCAGGACCTGGTCGAACGCCCGGTTGATGAACGTCGCGTACAGAGCGACCACCGGATGCAGACCGCCGTAGGCCATCGCAGCGGCCGAGGTCGCAGCGTGCTGCTCGGCGATGCCGACGTCGAACGCCCGCTTCGGGAAGGCCCGGGCGAAGGCGTCGAGGCCAACCGGCGCCAGCATCGCCGCAGTGATCCCCACGACGTCCGGTCGTTCTGCACCGATCGCGACCATCTCTGCGGAGAAGACCGACGTCCACGGCGTGCCCTGTACGACGACCGGCGTGCCGGTCTCAGCGTCGATCACACCGATCCCGTGGAAATGGTCGGTCTGGTCGTTCTCCGCCGGCGGGTAGCCCAGACCCTTGTGCGTGATCACGTGCACGATGACCGGACCACCGTACGTGCGAGCCCGGCGCAGCGCGTGCTCGACGGCGTCGATGTCGTGGCCGTCCACCGGCCCGACGTACTTCAGGCCCAGGTCCTCGAACATCCCTTGCGGCGCAACGATGTCCTTCAGGCCCTTCTTCACGCCGTGGAGCGCGTCGAACAGTGGCGAACCGACGACCGGGGTGCGACCCAAGACCCCTTTACCCCAGTCGAGAAAGCGCTCGTAACCACGCGTGGTGCGCAACGTGGAGAGGTGGTGCGCGAGGCCGCCGATGGTCGGGGCGTACGAGCGCGCGTTGTCGTTGACGACGATGACCAGAGGCCGCTCGGTGGCCGCAGCGATGTTGTTGAGGGCTTCCCAGGCCATGCCGCCGGTGAGGGCTCCGTCGCCGATGACTGCGACGACGGCCCGGCGATCGAGCTCTCCGGCCAGTTCGCGGGCCTTGGCCAGCCCGTCGGCCCACGACAGCGAGGTCGAGGCGTGGCTGTTCTCGACGATGTCGTGCTCGGACTCGGCCCGGCTGGGGTAGCCAGAGAGCCCACCCTCTTGTCTGAGTGTCTCGAATCCGCCCTGCCGCCCGGTGAGGATCTTGTGCACGTACGCCTGGTGCCCGGTGTCCCAGATGATGGTGTCGCGCGGGGACTCGAACACCCGGTGGAGCGCGAGGGTCAGCTCGACGACGCCGAGGTTGGGCCCGAGGTGACCACCCGTGCGGGACACATTCTCGACCAGGAACGCGCGGATCTCGGACGCCAGCTCGTCGAGCTCGTCGCGGCGCAGACCCTGCAGGTCCTGGGGACCGCGGACGTGTTCGAGCACGCGCGTCCTCCTCGTTAGCGGCACGAACCAGCGCCGACGTAGAGGCCCATTCTAGAGCCTGCTCCGGCACACCGCCGGTCGAACGGCTGCCTAGGGTCAGGCACGCAGTCGCACGGTGCGACCGGCGAGCGCTCCCAGGGGGTCGGTCAGCAGACCCGAGAACGCTGTCTCCGCCGCGCCGAGCAGGGTCGAGTCGCCACCGAGGCCAGGCAGCACGAGGCGCACCTGTTCGCGTGGTGCCGTAAGCGCGTGCGAGAGCGACTCGCGCACCAGGGCCTCGGTCGGCGGGTAGAGCTGGCGCAGCACCCCGCCGAAGACGATCACCTCCGGGTTCAGCAGGTTGACCAGGTTGGCGACGCCGACGCCGAGCCACCGGCCGACCCGGGAGATCCCCGCCACGGCCTTGCGGTTGCCCGCCTCGTACGCCGCGAGCACCTCGTCGATGCTCGCGTTTGGCATGCCGCAGGCCAGCCGAGCGCCTTGTGCGCCCACTTCGGTCTCCCAGCAGCCCCGGGCACCACACTCGCAGACCCGACCCTGCGGGTTGACGACCATGTGGCCGACCTCGCCGCCGTAGCCGCCCGCGCCCATCATCGGCAGGCCGTCGACGATCAGCCCCCCACCCAGCCCGACTTCACCGGAGAGGTACACCACGTTGCTGGCTCCGGCCGCGGCGCCGCGGATGTGCTCGGCGACCGCGCCGAGGTCAGCATCGTTGCCCACCGTCACCGGCAACGAAGTGCCGAGGCGGTCGGCGATCTGCTGGCCGAACGGGACGTCGACCCAACCCAGGTTCGGGGCGAAGCGGACGACCCCGTCGGAGTGAGCGACGATGCCGCAGACCCCCGCACCGATGCCGACGCACAGGGCGTCCGCCGGCGCTCCCGCGAGGACGGAGCGAGCGAGCTTCTCCAGGTAGCGCAGGATCCGCGCGTTGTCGTAGTCGCCGTGCGACTGCCTGAGCTCA
>Ga0302299_10000437_pt1 | contig 22477 bp, 22 predicted proteins | sample III_Fen_N3_4_FD_198795 | JGI IMG/M metagenome (GOLD analysis project Ga0302299, IMG submission 198795) | Peat permafrost microbial communities from Stordalen Mire near Abisko, Sweden - III_Fen_N3_4 | ecosystem: Environmental > Terrestrial > Soil > Wetlands > Permafrost | place: Sweden: Abisko... | reverse complement strand
GTGGAGAAGTACCGGCCCGCGATCCAGGCGGAGATCCGCCGGGTGCTCGCCCGCGCGGTCACCGGCGAACCGTTCGACTTCGCCGAGGCGATGATGATCCTGCCGATGGCGGCGGCCGGCACCATGATGCGGCTGCCGCGCTCGGACTGGCCCCGCCTGACCGAGCTCACCGCGATGTCCATCGCGCCGGCCGACCCGGAGTACAGCGTGGGCACCGAGAAGCGGACGCTCGAGCTGGCGCACCGGGAGCTGTTCGCCTACTTCCACGACATCCTCAAGGTGCGCCGCGACGACCTCGGCGACGACCTGATCAGCATGCTGCTGGGCATCGACCTCGACGGGCAGCGACCCGAGACGGGCGCGATCCTGTCCAACTGCTACAGCCTCATCCTCGGCGCCAACGTGACCACGCCCTACGTGCCGACCGGCGCGATGATGGAGTTCGTCACCAGCGGGCTGTTCGACGACTGGCGCGCCAACGCCGAGTCGGTGCACCGCACCGCGATCGACGAGGCGCTGCGCTGGGCCTCGCCCGCGAACCACTTCATGCGATACGCGCTCGAGGACGTCGAGCTGGGCGGGCGCACCATCCGGCAGGGCGAGGCCGTCGTCGTCTGGCTGGGCGCGTGCAACCGCGACGAGACCGTCTTCACCGACCCCTACCGGTTCGACATCCGGCGCAAGCGCAACCGGCACATCACCTTCGGGGTGGGCGCCCACTACTGCGTCGGGCACACCGTCGCCCGCCTGACCGTCCAGATCCTCTTCGACGAGCTGCTGCAGAACTTCGAGCACTTCGAGCTCGCGGGCGACGTCGTCCACCTGTACTCCAACTTCGTCGCCGGCATCAAGCACCTGCCGCTGGTGGCCACGGTCAAGCCGGAGGCCCGCCGGCTCTACCAGGACGCCGCGGAGCTCGCGGCGACGTCGTGAGCACCCCGACCGCGCAGGCCCCGACCGCGCAGGGAGGCACCGCCGTGACCACCGCGACCCGCGAGGTGGCCCGCCGTCGCACGTGGTTCCTGCGGGAGCCCTCGCCCGAGAGCACCGCGCGCCTGTTCTGCCTGCCCTACTCCGGGTGCGGGGCCAGCATGTACCGGCAGTGGCCGCGGTACCTCGGCGACGTCGAGGTGTGCCCCGTCCAGCTGCCCGGGCGCGAGAACCGGCTGGCGGAGGACCCGTACGCGACCTACGAGCAACTGGCCGACGACCTGGCCGAGGCCCTGGTCCCGTACCTGAACCGGCCGTTCGCGTTCTTCGGCCACTGCGGGTCGGCGCTCCCGGGCTACGAGACGACGGTGCGGCTGATGCAGCGCGGCCTGCCCGCGCCGGTGCGGCTCTTCGTCTCCTCACAGGTCGCGCCGCACCAGGGGCCGGCCGGCCGGTTCCTGGAGATGACCGACGCGCAGCTCGCCGAGGAGGTGTCCGGGCTCATCGTCGCCCTGGGCGGCAAGCCGCGCCCGTCCCTCGTCGAGCTGAGCCTGGGCATCCTGCGCGCGGACGTCGAGGCCAACAAGCGGTACCGGCCGGACCGCCCGACCGTGCTCTCGACGCCGATCACCGCTGTGGGGTGGAGCGGCGACGTCGAGGTGGACCACCGGTCGATGGCCGGCTGGTCGGACTGCGGCGAGACGACGTTCCGCGTGCTCGACGGCTCCCACTACCGGTTCATGGACGCCCCGGAGGAGCTGATGGACCTCGTGATCGCGGACATGGCACCCCGCTGACGCCCGCCCCCTCAGGGGCGCTCCACCCCGGGCGCTGTCAGGGGTGGTCCACCCGGTGGCCGGCGGCGGACAGCAGGGCCGAGGCGGCGTCCAGGTGCTCGGCGGGCACCAGGACGACGTCGGCACCGAACGTGGAGCAGACGAACACCGGCACGCCGCCGTCGGCCAGCGGGCGCAGCAGCGCGGCGAGCATGCCTGGCACGTCGAGCCCGTGCAGGGTGCCGCCCGAGAAGAGGGCGGCCCACGGCGGCGCGTGGTCGCCCGCCAGGGCGCGCCGCACGACGGTGAGCCCCTCCTCCGACCGGACCAGCGCCAGCCAGTCCCCGGTCATCAGGTCGGCGGGCGCGGGGTCGGCGGGCGCGGGGTCGGCGGCGCGGGGGGCGGCGGCGCTGCGCAGCTCGACCACGTACGTGCCGTCCAGGACGCGCAGGCGCTGGCTCGTGGCGTCGGGTCCGGGGGCGTCGGGCACCGGCCGATCGTACCGGCTGCCTGCGCCGCGACCGGTTCCGTGGCAGGCGACGACGAGCCGGCGCCAGGACCTGTCTCTGGCACGATGGCCGGATGCTGCGACTCACCGATGTCATCATCGACTGCCCGGACACGATGAAGCTGGCGGCCTTCTACGCCGAGGTGACGGGTCGCCCGATCAAGGAGGGCAGCCACGAGAACTGGGCCGGTATCCAGTTCGGCAGTTCCACCTCGACTTCGAGGTCGACGACGTCGAGGCCGAACAGGGCCGCGTCCTGGCGCTCGGCGCGACCCTGCAGCAGGACTCCATCCACGCCGACGGCTACGGCTGGCGCGTGTACACCGACCCCATCGGTCACCCCTTCTGCCTGTGCCGCAACAAGGGTGTCGTCTGGACCGACCAGGGTCCCGTCTGGCCCACGAAGCACTAGGCCGCGTACCGCACCGGCCTAGCGCGGGCCCAGGCCGGTGCGGCCGTCGAGGAGTTCGCGCCAGGCGTCGAGCTGCCCGGCGTGCCGCGCCGTCTCCTCGATCATGTGCAGCGCCACCCACCGGACGTCGGGCACGTCGTCCGGTGGCCACCGGCTCTCCCGGTGGCGCGGCGGCGCCGTCAGCGCGGTGGACCGCAGGACGTCGTCGGCCGCGCTGCAGGTGGCGCGGTAGAGCGCGACGACGTCCGACGCCGTCCTCCCCGGGGAGACCCGCCACTCGGCGTCCGGGTCGGTGACGCCGTCCGGCCCGCCCCAGGGGTCGGCGGCCGGCCGGCCGTCGACGATCTCCAGGAACCAGTACCGCTCGGTGTACGCCAGGTGCTGCAGCAGGCCCAGCGCCGTCCACCCGGAGGGGAGCAGCGCCGTCCGCAGCGCCTCGTCGTCCAGGCCGGCCAGGATGTCGAGCACGCACTCGCGCTGCGCGTCGAGGAAGCCGACGAGCGCCTCCGTCTCGCCGGAGCCGTTCGAGTCGTCCGAGGTGTCCGCGCCGTCCATCCCGGCAGTCTGCCGCACGGGCGGGCTCGCCGGCCGTCCTGTCAGGGCAACTCCTGACTCACCCGGCCGGGCCGGGTCGCTCAGACTTCCCTCATCGGTCGAACGGAGGGCGAGAGATGTCCTGGCACAGGGGAACGTCCAGCTCCGCTGGCGCGCAACGGTTCCGGCGGTGGGGACGATGAGGATCGCCGTCGTCGGGGTCGGACCGCGGGGCCTGTCGGTCGTCGAGCGGGTCGTCAGCCACACCCGGGCGGGCGGGCCGCCGGTCGAGTTGCTGCTCGTCGAGCCGGGCCCGCTGGGCGTCGGGGTGCACGACCCCGGGCAGCCGGAGTACCTGCTGCTCAACACCGTCGCCTCGCAGCTGACGATCTTCTCCGACGAGCGGATGGTCCCGGGCGCCCCGGTCACGCCCGGGCCGGACCTGCAGCAGTGGTGCGAGGCGACGTCGGCGGTCGCGGGACCGGTGGCGTTCGACACCTTCCTGCCACGCGCTCTGCTCGGTCGCTACCTCGGCTGGGCCGCGCAGGACCTGCTCGGCCGGTGCCCGGAGCGCCTCGCGGTCCGGCATCTGCGGACGGTCGCCACGGGTGTGGTCCCGCTCGGCTCCGGTGCCGTGGTGACGACCGCCGACGGGGACCGGCACGTCGTCGACCTCGCCGTCGTCACCGTGGGGCACGGGCTGCTCCCCGCGACGCCGGTGCCCTCGGACGGGGTCGTCCAGGCGCCGTACCCGTTGCCGGACGCCGTCGACCCGGTGCCCGCGGGTGGCCGCGTGGCCGTGCTCGGCAGCGGACTGGCCGGGATGGACGTGATCGCCGCCCTGACCGTCGGGCGCGGCGGGCACTTCACGGCCGACGGGTACCGCCCGTCGGGCCGCGAGCCGCACATGGTCCTGGTCAACCGGTCGGGCTGGCTCCCGTGCGCGCGCCCGGGCCTGGCCCCCGGACGGCGGGCCCGTCCGGGGCGGTACCTCACCCCCGCGGCGATCGCCGCCCTGCACCGGGCCAGGCCCGGAGGCCTGGACTTCCGGCGGGACGTCGAACCGCTGATCCGCGACGAGGTCCGCGACCGGATGGCCGGTGCGACGGCGGAGCAGCTGCGCCTGGTCGACGACGTCCTGCGGCCCCGCCCTCGCGCCTGGACCGGCTACCGGCAGTTCCGCGACGCGGTCGTGGAGCGGGCGGGCGCCGACCTGCGCGAGGCGGAACTCGGGCTCGGCGCGAGCCTGGTCAAGGAAGGGCTTGAGGTGCTCCGCGACCACCGCGAGGCGCTGCGGACGGCGGTCGACCCGCCGGGCCTGACGGCCGCATCCCACCGCTGGTTCCTGCGGGAGTACGCGCCGCGGGTGAACCGCGTGGTCATCGGGCCGCAGAAGGAGCGGATCCGGGAGCTGCTGCAGCTGCTCGCCGCCGGCGTCGTCCAGCTGGGCCCCGGGCCGGCGCCCGAGCTGGTACGGGCGGGAGGCGGCTGGGAACTGCGGTCCGCCCACCTGGCCGAGCCCGTGACCGTGCCCGTCGACGTCGTCGTCCGGGCGCACCTCAGCTGGCCCAGCGCGGATCCGGCGGTGGACCCCGTCGGTGCCTCCCTGCGCGGCTGGGTCGGGCCGGGGCACGGTGTCCCCGGGCACCTCCGGCTCGACCGCGACGGCCGCCCGGTCGCCCGGTCGGCCGACGGTCCGGGCGGGGTCGCCGGCGGGGTCGTCGGCGGGGTCGCCGTGTTCGGTCCCGTCGCCGAGGGGGCCAGCTACTACAACCACTACGTGCCGTCGCCGCGGCAGTGGTCGAGGGCGCTGACCGACCTGGACCGCGTCCTCGTACCCGCTCTGCGGGCCGCGGCGTCCGATCCGGTGGCCACCGGGGCGGCGTGACACCCGGCGCCCACAGCCGTCACTGCTGAAAGTCATTGATCGGCTACTCTCAGCTAATGGGACTTCTGGTTGCAGCGCTTCCCCCGGCACCGGGTTCGTTCGTGCCCCGTTCCGGCCGACTCCAGGCCGTCGCCGCAACCCTCGCAGGGTTGTTCGTCCTGGTGGGGTTGCCCGGGCTGCTCGTCGCGGGGCGCGTCCACACTCAGGCGCATCTGCTGCACGTGGAGGACCAGCGACCGGTTGCGCTGACCGCCGGTGAGGGCGACGAGGTGTCGATCGACGTCGTCCTGCACCAGCACTTGAGCGACTCGTGGGCCTCCGACGGGCTCGTCCTGTCCGGTGACGGTCTGACGCCGGTGACGGTGCTCGGCGGCCGGGCGAAGGATTGGGGCGACTCCCTGCTGCTCCCGGTCAACGCGTCAGGAGCCTCCGACACCACGCTGGGCGGCCCGATGACGATCCCGGTCACCGGTCTCAGCCGCCCGCGCATCGTCGAGGCGACCCTGGCCGGCAGCATCGTCTATCCGGCGCCCAGCGGCGACGGCGCGTTCGACGACCGCACCCTCGAGGTCGCCGTCCCCATCCGGCTCACTCTCCTGCCCCGCGGGGCGGCGGCCTGGTCGAGCGGGGCGAACGCCCTGGCCCTGTTCCTGGGGCTCGACATCACCATCGGCCTCTTCTTCCTGGCCTTCGCCGCGGCGGACGCGGTCCGGGTCGTGCGGTACGGGGTTCACGCCTACGGGTTCGTGTGGTTGCTGAAGCTGGTGGTTGCGCGGGGAGCCGTGATGGCTCTGGTGACCTTCGCGGGATCGGCGCTGATCGATATCGTGACCGGCGCGCGCTACGGCAGCGGGCTCTCGGCAACGAACCAACTGTTGTTCGTCGTCCCCGGGCTGGCTGGGGCCGTCGTGTCCCTACGCCTGGTGTCCCGGGAGCTTCGAGGGTTCTTCGCCGTCGAGGTACCGAGGTAGAGACCCCGGGGAGAGCAGGCCCGGCAGGGTGCGCGCCGCCTCCAGCAGGGACGGGCCGTACCAGGTCAGCAGGCGCCCGGGGACCAGCGCGACGGGCGTGCCGACGAACGCCTCCGGGCCGTCGTCCGGACCGAAGGGGTAGGGCTCGTCGGGGAGCACGACGAGGTCGTGCGGGGGCAGCGCGTCCAGGTCGACGTGCGGGTAGCGCCCGGGCGCGTCGGCCAGGGCGTTGTCGACGCCGAGGCGGGCCAGCACCGAGCCGGTGAAGGTGTCCCGCCCGACGGCCATCCACGGGCGGCGCCAGATCGGGACGACGGCCCGCCGTCGCGGGCCCGGCCCGGTGACGCCGTCCCAGGCCGTGCGGGCCCGGTCCAGCCAGTCCACCCGGTCGGTGCCGCAGACCAGGCGCAGCATCCGTTCCAGGGAGGCGAACGCGCCGTCCAGGGTGCGCACGTCGGTGACCCAGACCGGCACGCCCGCCGCGTCCAGGGCCTCGACGTCGGCGCGGCGGTTCTCCTCCTCGTTGGCGAGCACCAGGTCGGGGCGGAGCGCGACGATCCCCGCGACGTCGGGGTTCTTGGTCCCGCGGATCCGGGGGACGTCCAGGCCGGCGGGGTGGGTACACCAGTCGGTGGCCCCGACCAGGACGCCGGGCGCGGTCGCCGCGACCGCCTCGGTGAGCGAGGGCACCAGCGAGACCACGCGCCGGACCGGCCCCCGCACGGTGACCGTGCGGCGCAGGTCGTCGCGGTCCACGTCGTCGGCACCGGAGGTCATGGCCCCAGCCCACCAGATCGGGCCGCGCCTGTCGACGGGCGGTCGAGGCCCACGAGCAGGGCTGGGATCGCGCCTACGGGACGGTCTGCCGCCCCTCGGTGTCCCGGCCCGCGCCGCCCGCGGCCGTCCCGTCGTCGAGGGACAGCAGGGCCGTGGTGCTGACGATCACGATGAACCCGTCGCCGACGAGCGCCATCCCGGCCACGACGTCGGCCTTCCCGGTGAGCACGTGTTCGGGCGGGGGCTCGATGTCCCGCCCGTCGAGATGGACGACCGCACCGACCGCGTCCACGAGCATGCCCACGGCGCGATGACCCCGTTCCAGGATCACGATGGCGGCCCGGCGCCCGGTCTCCGTCGCCTGGCCGCCGAACCGGACGGCGGTGTCGATGACCGGAACGGCCCTGCCGCGCCGGTCGATGACGCCGCGGACCGTCGGGGGCATCATCGGGACGGGGGTCGGCCGCCGGTACTCGAGGATCTCCGTGACGTCCTCGACGGGCAGCGCGTAGGTCTCGTCCCGCAGGTGCAGGGTCAGGTACCGGCCGGACGTCGCCGCCGGTCCGGAGGCGCCGCGCGCCTCCCCGGCACCCTGCGCCGCCTCCACTGTCGCGCGGCTCACTGGTGGGTCCCGCCGAAGCGCTGGAACTTGGCGTCCTCGAAACCGGCGACGGGCTCGTGGCGGGAGACCTGGAGCGGGATCTTCGGCGCCATGCCGGAGGTGCCCGCCATGGTGACGGCGTCGCCGAACCGGGGCGTGCCCGCGACGCGGGGCGCCGTGTCGGAGGAGCCACCGCTGATCAGGCTCTCCATGAGGCGCTGGAGCGTCACCGCCTGGCCGGTCATCTGCTCGGCGGTCGCGGCCAGCTCCTCGCTCGACGAGGCCGCCTGCTGGGTCGTGCGGCTGATCTGGGCGGTGGCGGCGTTGATCTGGGACACCCCGCTCGTCTGCTCCGCCGAGGCCGCCGCGATCTCCTGCACCAGGTCGGAGGTCCGCCCGATGTCCGGCACGATCTGCCGCAGCAACCCTCCGGCGCGCTCCGCGGTGCTGACGCTCGTGGCCGCCATCTCGCTGATCTCCTGCGCCGCCACCTGGGAGCGCTCGGCCAGCTTGCCGACCTCCGTCGCGACGACGGCGAACCCCTTGCCGTGCTCCCCGGCGCGGGCGGCCTCGATCGTCGCGTTGAGGGCGAGCATGTTGGTCTGGAAGGCGATCTCATCGATGATCGAGATCTTGGTGGCGATCACCTTCATCGCCTCGACGGTCTGCTGGACGGCCCGGCCGCCCTCCTCGGCGTCCTGGGCGGCCTTCGTCGCGATCCCGCCCGTCACCTTGGCGTTGTCGCTGTTCGTCGCGACGCTCACGGCCATCTCCTCCACGCTCGCGCTGGTCTCCTCCGCGCTGGTGGCCTGCTCCGTCGCGGTCTGCGACAGGGACATCGAGGCCGAGCTGATCTGGTCGGCCGCGCCCTTGAGCTCCTCCGCGACCTGGAACACCCGTCGCAGGGGTCCGACGATGCTGCGGGTCACGTACTCGGCCGCGCCCAGGCCGAGCACCAACCCGGCGACCAGCAGCCCGACGATGAGCAGGCGGGCCGCGGAGTAGACCGATCCGGCGTCGCGGATGTTGCGGTCGGCGCGGGCGTTCTCGGCGGCCGTCGCCTTGTCGAGCGCCGCGGAGGCGGCCGCGGCGAGCGGGATGCTGGTGGCCGAGCCCTTGACGAAGGCGGCGTAGTTGTTCGCGCGGGCCGTGGGCACGAGCTTGGCGTCGCGTACCTGGCGCCACTGTCCCCAGCCGGTGGCGAACTCCTGCAACGCCTGGCGGTCCGCCGCGACGGCCGTGTACGCGGTGACGGCCCGGTCGAGATCCTGGTCGTCCTTCGCCATCAGGTCCAGGGCCTTCTCGGTGCCGGCCGCGTCGGGGGTCAGGGCGGCCTGGCGGATGTCCACCCGCACCATCTGGACCTTCACCCTGATCTCGGCGAGCTGGTTCGCCGGGTGCAGGCTGTCCGACACCAGCGACTGCGCCGTGCCGTACACCGAGCCGAGCTGGACGATCGCGATCAGGCCCACGACGACGGTCACCGCCGTGAGGATCATGGTGATGATCAGGATCTTCGCCCGAGCTCCCCTGTTCCCGATCGTCCGACGTAACACTGGTCGCTCCCTCGTCCAGGCGGCGCTCGGGTCGTGACCCGGGCCGACATCTGCTTGTCGGATGGTGTTCGGCGCCCCGGCGCCTGTTCTTGATCCCGGCCGGAGAGGGCCGTGTCCGCGGTCCGTACTCGACGGTCGTCCGGTGGAGGATCGCCATCCGGCGACGACAGCCAGCGCGCCGGCCGGGGTTTGTATCCTCCCGCCATGGATCATCGGGCCGTTCCCCCTCCCGGAACCGGGCGCGCCGGCCGGACGTCGCGGTGAGGTTCCTGGATGCGGCCGCCGTCGCCGCCCTCGGGCCCGCCGCTGCCGCGCGTGCCGTCACCGACGCGTTGCGCGGCGGCCTCGACCCGGCCGCGGACCCGGCACGGACGGCGGTCGGCGTCGGGCAGGGCCAGTTCCTGCTGATGCCGTCCGCGGCGGCCTGGACGCCGGCAGGGGCAGCGGGGACGCCGGCAGGGGCGGTCGGGACGGCGGCGGGTGCGGCGGCCGGGGTGAAGGTCGCCACCGTCGCGCCGGGCAACCCGGCCCGTGGGCTGCCCCGGATCCACGCCGTCTACCTGCTGTTCGATCCCGAGACCCTCGCGCCGCGGGCCGTGCTCGACGGGACCGCGCTGACGACGCTGCGCACCCCGGCCGTCTCGGTCGCGGCCGTCGAGGCCCGGCTGCCCCAGCGCCCGTTGCGGATCGTCCTGGTGGGCGCCGGCCCGCAGGCCCGCGGCCACGCCGCCGCGCTGGCGTCGGTGCGCCCGGTCGAGCGCGCCGTCCACCTGGTCCGCGACCTGCGGACCGCGCCCCCGGGCGCTCGGCCGGGCGACGTGATGACGCTCGGGACGGCGGGCGCCGAGGAGGTGCTGCGGTCCGCGGACGTCGTCGTGTGCGCGACCTCGGCCCGGACGCCGGTGTTCGACTCCGCGCTGCTGCGTGACGACGTCGTCGTGGTGGCCGTCGGTTCGCACGAGCCCGACGCCCGCGAACTCGACGCGGCGCTGCTCGCCCGCGCGACCGTCGTCGTCGAGGACGCGGCCACGGCCCTGCGGGAGGCCGGCGACGTCGTCCTCGCGGTGGCCGAGGGGGCGCTGGCCGCCGAGCGCCTGGTGCGCCTGCCGGACGTGGTGACCGGCACCGTCACCCCGCCGACGGACCGGCCGCTGGTCTTCAAGAGCGTCGGGATGGCCTGGGAGGACCTGGTGGTGGCGACGGCGGTCGCGGCGGCGCGTCCTGCCTGAGGCTGCTCTCCTCAGGGCGGCGTGGGGGCTCAAGGAGGGCGGGGCCGGGGTCGATGGGAGGGGCATGGTCCGTGCCGGTGCCCGTGTGGCGCGACGCCCGCGCGACGTCGCGCAGTGGCTCCGGACGGCGCCCTCGCTGTCGGAGATGCGGCGCGCCTTCCCCGCCGAGTGGGAGGAGGTGGAGGCGCACCTGGCCGCGATGACGCGCCGCGGCGGAGCCGAGGCGGTGCGCGACTACCTGACCGAGGTGGCGCGGCCGGTCTCCCCGTCGCCCGGGCACGCCCGGCCCGCGGCCGTCGTCGCGGCGGAGGCGGTGCGGCGGCAGATGACCATCGAGGCGGTCCGGCAGGCCGCGCTGCGGGTGGAGACCGGGGTGAGCGGCGACCGGCTTCGCCTCGGTCTCGTCAACGGGTGGGTGCTGCAGCGGCTGCTCTTCGCGCACGGGCTGCGGCGCAAGGCCGTCCGGCTGCCGCTGTTCCGCCTGTTGTGGCCGTTGCTGCCCCAGCGGCGACGGCTGATGCCGCTGGTCCTGCCGAAGGGCATCTACTGCTTCTACTCCCGCCCGCTGATCAGGGGTCTGGCGGCGCTCGTCGACGGCCGCCCGTGCCTGGAGATCGCCGCGGGGGACGGCACGCTGGCCCGGCTCCTGGCCGAGCAGGGCGTCGACGTCACCGCCACGGACGACCACAGCTGGGACGTCGGCGTCGCCCCCGACGACCGGGTCCGCGCGCTCGACGCGGTGGCCGCGTTGAAGCGGTACGCGCCGCAGGTCGTCCTGTGCTCCTGGCCTCCGGCGGGCAACGCCTTCGAGCAGCACGTCTTCACGACGCGGAGCGTGCAGACGTACGTCGTCGTCACCTCGCGTCACGAGCACGCTGCGGGCAACTGGGCCGCCTACCGCCGCCAGACCGCGTTCGAGCTGGTCGAGGACGCCACGCTCGGCCGCCAGGTGCTGCCGCCGAGCGTGGACGGCGCCGTCCTGGTGTTCCGCCGCATCGAGCGGGCCGGATCCCGGTAACGGCACCCGGTCCGCAGCTGCTGCCCCGGCGTCCTCGCCGTCAGGATCACGGAGCCGAGGAGACCACGACGGCGGCACGCATCAGGCTCCGCCGGGCGTAGGACCGCGTCGCCGCCCACAGCCCGTAGGCCCAGACGAGGAACTGCGGGACGCCGTACGCCACCAGCCAGGGGCTGAAGATCTTGTCGGCGGCGTCCGCCTGGACCACGACGAACACGGCCGCGTACGCCGTGTAGAGGAACAGCAGCGCCGAGACGCCGAAACCGCACCCGACGACGAGCCCGCGCGGAACCGGGCGCCCGGACACCGCGGGTACCCATCGCGGGAAGGCCTGCCCCCAGGGAGCGATCGTGGCGAGCGCGAGGACCGCGGCGAGCCCGGCGAAGGCGCAGAGGACAGCCAGGTACACCGCACCGCCGTCGGCGTACCAGGCCCGGAAGAGCCGCTCGTCGGCGAAGAGCGGGACGCCGAACGCCCAGGTGAGGTGGAGCGGTACGAAGCCGACCGTGGCGGACAGGGCGGAGGCGTGGGCGGCGGCCCGCGCCGTCCGGCCGGGCGGCGGCATCGAGCCCGGCGGCGTCGCGGAGCGCGGGGCGGCGGAGGAGGCTGTCGGTCTCATGCGACCAGCGTCGCGAGCGAGGGCGACCACCGGCTCCGGCACCGACCCCTGCCGTCCCCTGATCGTCCCCTGATCGTCCCCTGGCTGGTCCACGCGCCGGCCGACCTCGCCCGCGGCCATCTCGAGCAGCACGGTGGGTTGCGGGGGGAAGCCGCTGCTCCGGATCGAGCCGCCTGGAGCCGATACCTGCTGGGACAGGGACGGCGACCGCTCCGGGAGGATCGCGACCGATGGGCGCTCACGACGGCGGGCGGTGCGTGCGGGTGGGCGCCCTGCACGTGCCGTTCGGGACGGCGCGCGGCTGGGTCAGCGCGTACGTCGCGGGGGACGGCGCCGGTGACCGCGCCTCCGCCTACCCTGCCTACGACGCGTACCGGGCCGACCGTCGCGGCGACCCGCTGGACGAGGCCGACCTGCTCGCGCCGGTGCTGCTCAACGTCTGGCGGCTCCCGCTCGACGCCTACACCTGGATGGTCGCCCAGTTGCCGGCCCTCAACCGCGCCCTGGCCGACGTCCCGCTCGCCGCCGACCTGGCCAACACCCCCGAGGACGACGTCACGCGCCGGCTGGGCTCCCTCTTCTCGGTCCTGGACGCGCAGGACCGCCACGGCGTGCGGCTGACGATCCTGTCAAAGGTGCTGCACCGCAAGCGTCCCGGCTTCATCCCGCTGTGGGACGTGAACGTCGGCCGGTGCTACACCGCGGAGCGTTCGCGGGACCTCGCGAGCCGGGCCGACCGCCCCTACGCGGACTTCGCCGGGGTCGTCGCGGGCACCGTCCGCCAGGACCTGCAGGAGGGCGAGGTGGCCTGGAAGGAACTGGCCGCGCTCGCCCCCGGCGTGCGCATCACGCCCTTGCGGGCGCTCGACATGGTGGCCTGGACGCTCGGCCACGCGCCGGGCTGGGCGTGCGATCCGGGGCGGCATCCACAGGCTTGAGGCACCCGGTCCCACGGGTGCGCGCCGGGCGGGCACAATAGTTGGTCATGAGCTATGAGCTGCACGGACTGATCGGCGCCCGAGCGGTGGTCGCCGGCGCGGCCACGCGGCTCCGGGCACCCGTCGTGGACCTGGCCCAGGGGTTCGCGCTGGTTCCCGGCCCGCTGGTTCCCGCTGGGGCGGTGGCCGGTGACGGCGCGCCCGCGGGTTCGTGGCCGCACGGTGAACCCTTCTGGCACCTGGCGGCCACCTGGGAGGCAGCCGCCGTCGCCGCCTCGGCCCAGGGCCCGATCGCCTACGTCGAGGCGGAGTTCTACGGCGGCGTCGGCAGCCACGCCGCGGTGGTCTGGCGGGACGGCGTCGCGGTCCTCGGCCCGGTCCGGTCGGTCAGCCCGCCGCCGGAGCTCCTGCGCAGCCGGCCCCCGCGGTCCATCGACGACGCGCTGCAGGTCCTGGGCGTGCGCCCCGGCGAGCGCGGCGACGAGTTCGACGCCCTCGGGCTCGGGCGGCACCGGGAGACGTCGAGCTGGGTCACGGTCCAGGCGGCCGGCTGACGTCACGGGGGCGGCCCCGCGAGCCGTCGCACCACCTCGCCGGGCCCGTGCCGGCGCAGGACACCGGCGGGGTCGCCCTCCGGGGCCCAGTCGGCGACCCGGGCGGCGATCCCGCGCGCCCGGGCCAGCGCCGTCGCCGTCGCCGTCGCGTGGTGGCCGGCGGGATCGGTGTCGAAGCCGACGACGACGCCGTCGCGCAGGTCCACGCACCGGGCCAGGTGACGCAGGTGGGCGCCGGTGAGGATGCTCCCGCAGACGGCGATCCCGACCGCGCGGCCGCCGCAGGCCACGGTGACGGCGACGGCGTCGAGCGGGCCCTCGACCAGCACCGGCACCGCTCCCCGGCGCAGGGCGGGCAGGTTCTGGTGGATCCCGAACAGGTGCCTGCCCTTGGCGTAGACGGCGTTGGTGCGGCTGTTGAGGTACTTGGGCCCGCGGGCGTCGCCGTCGGGGCGGGCGCGTGCGACGAAGCCGATGACGTGCCCGCCGTCGTCCCGGATCGGGAGCGTGAGCCGGTCCCGGAAGGTGTCGACGAGGGCTCCCGACCGGGCCCGCTGCGCCAGGCCGCAGGCGAGGAGCGTCGCGTCCTCCACGCCCTGGCCACGCAGGTGCTGCACGAGCGCGGTCCAGCCGTCGGGGGCCCGGCCCGCGTCCCAGGGGGCGTCGAGCGCGGCGTCCAGGCCGCGCTCGTGCAGGTAGCGGGGCACCCAGGAGCGGTTCAGCCGCCGCCGGAAGAACCAGGCGGCCTCGGCGTGCACCGCCCGCAGCCGTTCCCGCTCGACGGGCGCCGGGTCGAGGGGGGAGACCGCCGTCTCGGTGGCCGCGAGGACGTCGCGGGCCACGGCGAGGACCCGTTCCCCCGACCGGCGCACGGCGTCCCGGTCGGTGCCGCCCGTCCGTGCCGGCGGCCCGGTTCCGCCGGGGTCGAGGCCGTGCGCGGCGCACACGAGGAAGGCGACCGCGGCGGTCTCGGCGGCGAGGTCGCCGGGCCGCGTCCCCCGGTCCTGCAGGCGGATCCGGGCCAGTGCCTGCGCCAGCGCCCGGACCGCGCGGGGGCTGTCGACGTCGTCCCCCACCCGCACGAGGCGCGCGTCGACGTCGACGCCGTCCGGTCCGCGGTCGAGCCGGAACCCGGCGCCCGCCACGACGTCGGCGAGCGCGTCCCACAGCCCGGCGGGTACCGCGCCGGGCGGCAGGCGCGGCACCGGCGGGTAAGGAAGTGCCGGCCCGCTGGTCTGGGCGAGGTCCCACATCTCCACGACGCGTGGTGCGCCCCCGGCGGCAGGGCCCGGCGTCCGGGAGAGGAGGGCGACCGGCGGCTCGCCGGGGTCGACGTGGCGCCCGAGCGCCCGCCAGGTCTCGCGGCCGGCCAGGCAGGTGGAGGCCGGGCGCTGGGCGAGCACGAGCAGCGTGTTCTCGAACGAGGAGAAGGGGAATCGGGCGGCGACCGCCAGCCATCGCCGCCGGCCCGTGCCGGTCCGCAGGGCGTCGAGCTCCTGCTCGACCAGCTCGACCAGCTCGGCCGGCCGGGATGCCTGAGCCCACGAGGGGTCCGCCGGGTTCCAGGAGCGGTCCGCCGTCACCGCGCTCACCTCCCCGCCGGTGCCGGCCGGCACCGGCACGCCCTTTCAGGGAAGCAAGATCCAGCGCGTGGCGCCAGCCCTGGGCGGCTCAGGACGTGAGGTACGTGCCGTGCTCCAGGTCGTCCAGCAGGGACACCCGGGTGGGTTCCCACCCCAGCCGGGCGCGGGTGGCGGCGCTGGAGACGGGGTTGTCGACGCCGATGAAGGGTGCGATGAAGCCGAACCTCGCCCGCACCTCCTGGGGGGTGGCGGTGGCCGCCGGCAACCCGAGGCGGCGGCCGATGACGGTCGCGACGTCGACGAACGGGACGCCCTCCTCGGCCACGCCGTGCAGGCGCGACCCCGCCTCGCCCTTCTCCAGGGCCCGCACGAACAGGTCCGCCGCGTCGAGCCGGTGCACGGCCGGCCACCGGTTGCGCCCGTCGCCGGGGTAGCCCGAGACCCCGTGCTTGCGCGCGGCGGCGATGATCTGCGCGGCGAAGCCGTGGTCGCCGTCGCCGTGCACCACGGGCGGCAGGCGCAGGACCGAGGTGCGGACGCCGCGCGAGGTCGCCGCCGCCGTCAGGACGGCCTCGTTCTCGCCGCGGACCCCGCCGGCCAGGGTCTCGAGAGCTCGGCGGTCGGTGTCGATCATGGCTCTCAGGAACCGGTTCGCGATCCCACGGGGGCTGCCGCCGAGGATCACCCGCAGCCGGGTCGGCAGGCTCGCGTGGGAGAAGGCGTGGAAGAAGGCGGTGTGCACGACCCCGTCGGCCTCCGCGGCGCCCGAGCGCAGGCTCTCCAGGTCCTCCGTGGAGCCGCGGTGCGGGGTCGCCCCCGCCCTGCTCAGGGCCGCGGCGGACGCGTCGGAGCGGGCCAGGCCGACCACCTCGTGGCCGTTCTCGATCAACTGCTGGACGACGGCCGACCCGATGAACCCGGTCGCGCCGGTCACGAACACGCGCATGTTCCAGACCTCCGTCGGCTCCGGGTGACCCGCCGCGGGGGTGCGGCCAGTGATGACACCAGGTGTCGACACGACTAGGATCGGCGCATGCCGCGCTGGGGACCGGACGCCGAGGACCGGCTCTACCGGTCGGCGATGCAGCTGATCCTCGACCGCGGCTACGACGAGGTGACCGTCGCCGAGATCGCCGAGCACGCGGGCCTCACCAAGCGGTCGTTCTTCCGCCACTACGCCGACAAGCGCGAGGTGATGTTCGCCGGGGCGGCGGAGTTCCAGGCGCAGATCGTCGAGGCGGTGCGCGCCGCCCCCGGCTCCACACCAGCGATCGAGGCGGTCACCTCGGCCCTCACCGCGGCCGGCTCCGGCCTGGTGGCCTGGGGGGAGGTCACCCGACGGCGTCAGCGCACGGTCGCCTCGTCCACCGAGCTGCAGGAGCGGGAACTGATCAAGATGGACACCCTGACCGCGGCCGTCGCCGGTGCGCTGCGGGAGCGGGACGTCGAGACGCTCACCGCCGAACTGGTCGCCCGCGCCGGGGTCGCCGTCTTCGTGACCGCCTTCCAGCGCTGGACCGAGGCGTCCGAACCCGCAGACTTCCCCGCGCTCATGGACGCCGCCCTCGCCCGCCTGCGGGAGGCCGTCTGACGGTCGGTCCGCGCCCGAGGTCCCGGGTCAACGCGCCGCCGGCGAGGAGGATGGCCGGATCGGGATCGCACCGAGCCGGGTCCGGAGGGGGAGTGGGCGGTCGTCGCAGGTCATCGGGGGCGGTGGCGCTGGCCGTCGTCCTCGCGGTGGCTCCGGCCGCGCCGGCCCTCGCCCTCGGCGGCGGGAGCGCCCCGGGGAGCGGGGTGCTCGTCGCCGGAACGGCCGCCTCCGCGACGCCCCCCGGCGCCGATCCCGTGGACGGCGGGGACGGCGGGGAGGATGGCCAGGGCGACGACGACGGCGGCCTGTGGTACTCCCCGGCGCCGACCGGGACGGCGCCTGGCGTGCCCGCGCCGTCCGTGATCGGGCCGTCCGGACCCGGGCCGTCGGGGGTCGGGACGGCCGGGGTCGGGCCCACTGGCACGCCCGCCGCGGCCGCGGCCCTCGCGCCCGGCCCGGGTGACGGGCACGACCTGGTACTGCACGCCTTCCTCGTGCTCGACTGCGTGGTGATCTCCGGCGCGGCGTTCTCGTACGGGCGGCGGGCCCGGCGTGCCGCCCGGCGGGGCCGGGCCCGGACCGGGCCGCCGCACCCGGGAACCCGCCGGTGAGCGCGCCCGGGAACGCCCCGGTCCGGGCGCCCGACGGCGCCCCCCGCGGCGCTCCTTCCCGCGGCATGCCCGGCCGGGACCTGCTGCGCCTGGGCCCCGTCGCCCGGCTGGCGCGCAGCCGCTGGTACCCGGGAGTGTTCCGGTTGCCGGTCGCCGCCGTCTTCGGCCTGGTCGCCTACGAGCTGCTGCGCGGCCCGCAGCGGTCGTCCGCCAACGCCGGCAGTGCGCTGATGTGGCTGGTGTGGTGGCCGGCGCTGCCCCTGGTGTTCCTCGTCGCCGGGCGGTTCTGGTGCGCTGTCTGCCCCTTCGGCACGATCTCGGACGCCGTCCACCGGATCGTCGGGGTGGAAGGGCGGGTGCCGCGGCTGCTGCGCGCCTACGGCGTGTGGGTCATCGACGTCGAGTTCCTCGCCATCACCTGGGCCGACCACGTCTGGGGGATCGTCGACTCGCCGTGGGGCTCGGGCGTGCTGCTGCTCCTGCTGACCAGCTCGGTGATCGCTTCCGGCGCGTTCCTGCCGCGGCGCTCGTTCTGCCGCTACCTGTGCTTCCTCGGCGGGCTGTGCGGCAACTACGCCCGCGCGGGGATGGTGCAGCTGCAGGCCGACCCGCGTGTCTGTGCCGCGTGCACCAGCCGTGCGGCCTGCTACCACGGGACCGCCACGGTCGAGGGATGTCCGCTGTTCGCCTTCCCCCGCACCCTCGACACCGCCGCCGGGTGCTCCCTGTGCGCCCGGTGCCTGCGCTCCTGCCCCGACGGCGCGATCTCGCTGCGCGCCCGGGCGCCGCTGAGCGAGTTGTGGTCGGTCCGCCGCCCGCGGCTGGAGGAATCAGTCCTGGCCATGGCGATCATGGGCGTGGTCCTGGTCCAGAACCTGGGCGAGGTCCGCGGGTGGCGGGCGTGGCTCGCCTCGACCGGTGCGGCGCTGTCCTGGCCGGTGCTCGCGGTCTTCACGGTCGTGTTCGTCGTCACCGTGGCCGCCCCGGTCGGGCTGCTCGTGGCGGTGTCGGCGGCGGCGTCGCGGTGGACCGGCGAGCGCGTGCGCGACGGCGTCACCCGGTTCGGGTACACCCTGATCCCGCTCGACATCGCCGCATTCCTCGCCCACACCCAGGCCGACGCGCTGGGCCAGGGCGGGCGGGCCGTCGTCTCGGTGGCGCGCCTCGTCGGCGCGCACCCCGCCGTGGCGCCCGCGCTCGCCGGACCGGGCACGATCCGGACCGTGCAGTGGTCGCTGATCGCCGTCGGGACCGCCGCGGCCCTCGTCACGACCTGGCGTGCCGTCGGGAGCCGATACCACCGGCCCGCGGCCCGGCGCGCGGGGCGCCTCGCCCACGGCGGCCTCGTGGTCGCGCTGGCCCTGGTGAACGTCCTGCTGTTCGCCTTCCGCGGGGGCGCCTGACAGCCGCGCGGCGGCATCGATACTGGACGCGTCGCCGCCAGCACCCAGGAGAGCTCCCGTCGTGGTCCAACCCGCCCATCCCGTGCCCGAACCCGACGACGCGCCGCCGCCGGGTGATCCCGCGCCGACGGATCCCGCGCCGACGGACCCCGCGGGCCCGGACCCCGCGGGCCCGGACGACCAGGGCGCCGAGGGTCGGGACGCCGCGGACACCATGGACATCACGGGTGCCGGTCCCCGGGGCGTCGGGCGCCGGGGCGTGCTGCGCCAGGTGCTCGGCGTCGGGGCCGCCGTGCTCGCCGCGGGGACGGTCGGGTACGACCTGCGCGGCCGGACGGCGTCACCCGCCGCCGCGGGCCCCGCCCCGGGGGCGTCGACGCCGGGGACCGGCACGACGGCCTTCCACGGGGACCACCAGGCCGGCGTCCTCACCCCGCCCCAGCGCCAGGCCCTCTTCGTGGCCTGCGACGTCACCGCGGCGAACCGGGCCGAGCTGGCCGACCTGGCCCGCACCCTCACCGAGCGGGCCCGCTTCCTCACCTCCGGGGGCACGCCGCCGGAGGTGGCGACGGGCGGCCCGCCCGCCGACTCGGGGGTCCTCGGGCCGGTCGTGCCCGCTGACGACGGCCTCACCGTGACCGTCGGCGTCGGCGCGTCCCTGTTCGACGACCGGTTCGGGCTCGCCAGCCGCCGTCCCGCCGGCCTGACGCCGATGCGGACGTTCCCCGACGACGTCCTCGACCCCGCGCAGTGCCACGGCGACCTGAGCCTGCAGCTGTGCGCCGGGAACGCCGACACGCTGCTGCACGCCCTGCGCGACCTGACCCGCCACACCCGCGGCGGGATGGGGATCCGCTGGCGGATCTCCGGTTTCCAGAGCCCGCCGCGGCCCTCGGGCACCCAGCGCAACCTGATGGGCTTCAAGGACGGCACCGCCAACCCGGACGTCGGGGACGCCGCCCTGATGGACCGCCTCGTGTGGGTCCCGGCGAGCGGGACGGACGGCAGCGCCGGCGGGACCTTCCAGGTGATCCGCGTCATCCGGATGCAGGTGGAGTTCTGGGACCGGGTCTCGCTGCACGAGCAGGAACAGATGATCGGGCGCAGCCGGAACAGCGGGGCACCGCTCGGCGCGACGGGCGAGCACGACGTCCCCGACTTCGTCACCGACCCGCACGGGTCGGCCATCGCGCAGAACGCCCATATCCGGCTGGCGAACCCGCGCACGCCGGCCACCGAATCCGGCCGGATGCTGCGGCGCGGCTACAACTACGACCGCGGCACCGACGTGAACGGCACCCTCGACATGGGCCTCGTCTTCGTCTGCTACCAGCAGGATCCGGCGCGCCAGTTCGAGGCGACCCAGACCCGGCTGATCGGCGAGCCGCTGGCGGACTACATCACCCCGGTGGGCGGCGGGTACTTCCTCGTCCTGCCCGGCGTGCGGGACGCCACCGACTGGTACGGCCGCACCCTCCTGACCTGATCCCACCCCCATCCCCTCCGTGATCATGCAGTCCGGGACGATCATGCGATCCGGGAACGGCCGGTGCTCTTGTCCGGCGACCGGCCCGCCGATCACCACCGACCGGCCATCACCACCAGCCGACGAGGGGCGGCAGGGACTGTTCCCGGATTGCATGATCGTCCCGGATTGCATGATCACGGAGGGGGGAGGGGGCAGGGGGTTTGTTGGGTCAGCAGGCCCAGGCGCCACGGGAGTTCGTTGAACGGGCCCGCTGCTCCCGTCGGTGTGGCGCTGTAGAGGTAGCGCAGCCCGCACGGGTCGATCGTCAGGGTCTGGTCCTCGCCGGCGCGCAGGAGCTCCCCGTGGCCGATGTCCCGGGTCCAGGGGCCGCCCGTCAGGGTGACGTTCGAGGCCCCGGCGAAGGGGCGGTCGGGGGTGTCGGCCAGCGGGGTCCACGGGCCGGTGAGGCTCGCCGACGTCCAGGACCGGAAGTACCGGCCGCCGGGGCCCATGGCCTCGACGAGCAGCAGGTACTGGCCCGTTCCTGCGATCCGGTAAACGTTCGAGCCCTCGAACAGGTCGTTCTTGTTCCGCTCCTGAAGGGCGACGACCGGCTGGCTCATCCCCTGGGGGAACTGCGCCCGTGCCGTGCGGGAGCGGTAGAGGTGCCCGTTCTCGTCGGAGGAGAACAGGTAGCAGGAGTCGTCGTCGCAGATGACCCACTGGTCGACCCAGTACCCGCCCGGTCCCTTGTTCCGGTCGACGATCGCGGGCGTGCCGCCGAAGAACGTCCGCGGCGCGCTCCACCCGGCGGGGTTACCGATGTCGGGGTTGGTCGAGTAGGCCGCGTTCCCGTTCTGGTGGACGAGGTACCAGAGCTTCTGCGGCGCGAACCAGAACACCTGGGGGGCGGCCCGGTAGCCGCCGCCGATCGCGGTCCGGTCCAGGTAGTACGGCGTGGCCGAACCGGCCGCGGACCAGTCGGTGAAGCTGAGGTACACCAGGCCGAACCCCGCGGCCGAGGTCGTGGTGGCGAACACGTGCCACCGGCCGCCGTGGCGCACGACGGTCGGGTCCTTGAGGCCCGTGATCTGGTGGGAGGCGTCCGGCTTCGGCCCCATGACCGGGCCCTCTCCCGTCCAGCGCAGCCCGGCAGGCAGCCCGGCAGGCAGCCCGGACGACCCCCCGGCCGGCGGCCCCGCGGGGGAGCCGGTCCCGGCGGCGGGCGCGGACGTGGAGCCGGGCGTCCCGATGACCCCGGACGGCGTGCGGGTGGCGGTGGTCGCCAGGCCGGTCGCCGGTCCGGTCGCAACCGGCTGCGAGGTACCGGACGGTGCGCCGACCTGGACCGTCCGCCGTCCGCCGTCCGCGGGCCGCCACGCGCCGGGCAGCAGCGCCCCGGCGGTCACGAGCGCGACGATCGTCGCGACGGAGAGCGCGGCGGGCAGCAGCCGGGGGCGTGTGCCGAGGGGGCGCGTCGCCGGGCGGGGGCGCGCCGCCCGGCGTCGCCGGGAACCCGCGCGTCCCGTGCCGGGGCCGGGCCCGGCGTCCATGCCGGCCAGGACGCGCGCCAGCAGGGCCTGGACGTCAGGCTCGTGGCGCTCGGCGTGGGCCGAGAGCAGGTCGCCGACCCAGGCGGTGTCGTCGCGGTCGCCCGTCACGGCCTGCCCCCTCGGGTCGCGGAGGCTCCCCGTGCCGCCGGGGCCGGGGTCCGGCCCGCAGGCGCCGGCGGCGGGGACGGCGCCTCGTCTCGGGTGTCGACGAACGCGTCGCCGAGCTCGCGCCGAAACTGCTGGACCGCCTTGGACGTCTGGCTCTTCACCGTTCCCACGCTCACTCCCAGGGCCGCGGCGACCTCCCGCTCGGTGAGGTCGAAGGCGAACCTGAGGACCAGGCAGGCCCGCCGGCCGGGCGGGAGGCGCAGGAGGACGGAACGGACGTCGACGACGGCGGCGCTGTCCGGGTCGTGCATGCTGTCGGTCGCGGTGCTCTGCAACAGCGCCAGCCGGGCGCGCTCCCGGAAACGCCGCCGGAAGCCCGCACCGGCCTGGTTGACCATGATCTTTCGCACGTAGGCCAGGGGATGGTCCGCCTGGGCGACCCGGTCCCACTGCCGCCACGCGTCGAGCATGACGTCGGCGGTGAGGTCCTCGGCCCCCTGCGGATCGCCCACCAGCAGGTAGGCGAGCCGGCCCAGGTTGCGCCCGTGCTGCGTCACGAACCGGGCGAACTCCTCCTCGGCCGCGCTCGGCACCGGCCGGGCCGTCACGCGCGAGGCCCGGCGGGGCGCGCGGGCCGACGTCCGGCCATGCGCTCCTCCCTTCGGACAGGTCCTGTTAACGCTCACGGGCCGCCTACGAACCCTTGTGGGTCGCAGGGCAGGGGTGCGGTTGCCCGGCCAAGATGTGACCCACATCATAGTTCTGTGGGTCGCTCGCGCACCGGGGGCAGGCCCGGCAACAAAAGCGCCGTGGTCCGCGGCCCGGCCCGGGGGCGCCGGCCACCGCGTG
>Ga0302299_10000436_pt1 | contig 22506 bp, 15 predicted proteins | sample III_Fen_N3_4_FD_198795 | JGI IMG/M metagenome (GOLD analysis project Ga0302299, IMG submission 198795) | Peat permafrost microbial communities from Stordalen Mire near Abisko, Sweden - III_Fen_N3_4 | ecosystem: Environmental > Terrestrial > Soil > Wetlands > Permafrost | place: Sweden: Abisko... | reverse complement strand
GAAGGGACAGCCGACGGTCGGTCTCTGCGACAGGCCCGCTCGACGCGGTTGCCCCGCGTACGCGGCAAGATGCCGGCCAGCTCGAAAGGCGCGCTGCGCCATCGCCGCGGTCGAGGCGCGCCGCGGATCTACGACGAGCGCGTGATACGGTGTGACCATGGCAGCTCGTGGCTTCGCGCTGACCCCCGGCAAGCGTGTCCTGTACCTCACCAAGGATCCCGAACCGATCCGCCGGCAGCTCGCCGGCACCCTCGCCCTGACGATGCAGGACGTCGCGCCGGCCGATCTGCTCGACGACATCAACACCGACGCGATGACGCCGGCCTGGGTGTGCTTCGACTACGATCCCGCGGCCATCGCGACCAACGCGTACGCCGGCCTGGTGATCGGCGGCCAGCCGCTGATCCCGGCCAACGCGCTGCGCGACGGCGGGTTCGAGGTGATCGTCGCCGGGGCGCAGAAGGGCGTGGGGTCGAGCCGCGAGACCGCGGCGCAGTGCGAGGTGTTCTCGGGCAGCCGGCTCGCGATCGCGTCGTCGTTCGCGCCGATCCACGCGCGCAACAACATCAACATCGGCCAGCTGATGGGCGACCACGACATGCTGCGGCGGCTCGAGGCCGGCGAGACGATCCCGCTGGCCGAGTTCACCCGCGGCCACGACGCGATCACGCAGCTCATCATCGAGAGCGGCGGCCTCTTGCCGTTCTGCGCGCGGCTCGCCCGCCACGAGATCGCCGTGCCGCACACCGGGACCGCGCCGCGGCCGATGAACCTGACCGAGAAGATCCTCGCGGCCAAGCTGTTGCCGGGCCAGGGCAGCCACGTCGCCCCCGGCGACGCCGTGCTGGTCAAGGTCGACGCCGGCTACTCCCACGAGTTCACCACCGCGCAGGTCGACAAGTTCCTGGTCGATGAATACGGCGCCGGCTATCAGCTCAAGGACCCGACGAAGTTCGCGGTGTTCGAGGACCACCTGATCTACGCGACGGGCGTCGCCGCGATGGCCAGGTTCGCCGGCAAGATCGAGAAGCTGCGCGAGCTGCAGCGCGCGTTCGCCGCGGCGACCGGGGTGCGCAACTACTCCGCGATCGGCGGCGTGTCGCCCGGCATCTGCCACCAGGTCGCGCGCGAGCAGCTGATCGATCCGGGCGACTTCGTGCAGGCGACCGACTCGCACACCTGCATGGGCGGCGCCTCGGGCGCGCTGGCGTGGGGGGTCGGCGCGACGGAGTACGCGGCGCTGATCTACTGGGGGTTCACGCCGATCGCCGTCCCCGAGGCGATCCGGTTCGAGCTCACCGGGCGGCTGCCGGCCGGCACGACCGCCAAGGACGTGATGCTGCATCTCCTGGCGACCTACGCCAGGCGCGAGGACACGCTGAACCGCGTGATGGAGTTCGGCGGCGACGGCCTGTTCGCGCTGTCCCCCGACGAGCGGGCCACGCTCGCCAACATGGCCACCGAGTGCTCGGCGCGCGGCGCGGTGATGGAGGTCGACGACACGATGCTGCGCTGGATCGCCGAGCGGCGCCCCGGCGCGGATACCGAGGCGAAGATCGACGCGCTGCGCGCCAAGGCGGTCGCGCCCGATCCGGGAGCGGCGTACGCCGGTGGGGTCCACCGCATCGACCTCGCGGCGATCCGGCCGATGGTCGCGACCCCCGGCGATCCCGATCGCGGCGTCGCCAGCGATCCGAAGAACGGCGCGCTGATCCCCGAGATCGGCCACGTCAGGATCGACATCGCCTACGGCGGCTCGTGCACCGCCGGCAAGCGCGACGACATCGACATGTACGCCCGCGTGATGGCCGACGCAGAGCGCAGCGGCAAGCGGATCGCCGACGGGGTGCGGTTCTACATCCAGTTCGGCTCGCAAGAGGTCGAGGCCTACGCGGCGAGCCAGGGCTACACCGCGCTGTTCGCGCGCACCGGCGTCGAGGTCATCAAGCCGGGCTGCGGTGCCTGCATCGGCTGCGGCCCCGGCGTCAGCGAGCGTGGCGACGAGGTCACGGTCTCGGCGATCAACCGCAACTACAAGGGCCGGTCCGGCCCCGGCCGGCTCTATCTCGCCTCGCCGCTCACCGTCGCGGCGTCGGCGGTCGCCGGCGAGATCGTCGAGTACCGCGACGGCATGTTCGGCGGCCCCGGCGCCACGCGGTGAGCTCGCGGCGGGCGCAATCGAAGGTCACCGGGCTCGCGAGTCAAGTGGTGCTCGCCACGCCCAGTGCGCCGCGCCACGCGTGAGGACCGTGCGCAGACGCCCGGGTGAGCCGTGTCGAGCGATCCCCCGCGCGTCGCCAGCGTTACGTCATGCTAGCGTCGGGTGCCATGGCACGCGCACGCAGGTCGCCCCCACGCCGGGTCGGCGCCATGCCACACACGGCGACCGATCACACACCGGCGCCCAAGGATGCGGTCTCCCGCAACGGGCGCGCCGCGCCCGCCAGGTCGCCGAACGCGACCGCCGCGCCGATGCCGCTCGCCGCGCCCCGCAAGGCGACCGTCGCAAGCCCCGCGCAGATGCCGCTCGCCGCGCCCCGCAAAGCGATTGCCGAACGCCCCGCGGAGATGCCGCTCGCCGCGCCCCGCAAGCCGGCCGCAGCTCCAGCGCTGGCCAACGCCGCGCGCCGCAACACCGCGACCGCCGCCGACCCAGCCCGCCGCAAACCCGCCTCTGCAGCGACCGCCGCCAAGCCAGCGCCCCGCAAAACCGCCTCTGCAGCGACCGCCGCCGACCCAGCCCGCCGCAAACCCGCCACGGCAGCGGCCGCCGCCAAGCCAGCGCCCCGCAAAACCGCCTCTGCAGCGCCCTCCGCCAAGCCAGCGCGCGGCAAACCCGCCACGGCCACCACCTCCGCCGACCCAGCCCGCCGCAAACCCGCCACGGCCACCACCTCCGCCGACCCAGCCCGCAAACCCGCCACGGCCGCGCGCCGCCCCACCAGGGCAACGCAACGCATCGCCGCAACCTCGGCGCTCCCCGCCAAGGCGACCCGGCGCGTCGCGGCTCGCATGCCGGCGGCGCCGGCCGTCCATCCCGAGGCGCCCAGCGCCCCGGCCCGGCTCAGCGGCGGCATCGCCGTGGTCAAGTTGCTCGACTCCAAGCAGCCGATGGAGGCGCTCCGCAAGTTCCTCGACCGGATCGCTGGCGAGGCGACAATGGAGGAAGGCCAGATCGTGCTCGGCTCGGCGCAGCTGATGCTGCTGCCGATCGCCCACGAGAACCGGGGCGGCGACGAGGTCAAGCAGCTGCTCGATCTGGTGCTGGCCCGCTGGCACGCGTTCCCCGACCGCAGCGGCTTCCACGCCCAGGAGTTCCTGCGCAACGCGTTCGCCGCGGTCGGCGACGATCGCGAGCGGCTCGCGCGCCTGGCCGCCCTGGTCCCGACCGACGCCACCAGCGAGCTCCGGTTCAACCTGGCCGGCGCCTACGCGGTGGTAGGCGATCGACCGGCGATGCTGCGCGCGCTCGAGGCCGCGCTCGGCTCCGGCACGACCGCGGCGCAGGTCCGCCGCGATCCGGACTTCACCGGCGTGCTCGCCGATCCCGGCGTCATCGCGCTGCTCGATCGCGCGGCGGTCCCCGCGATCCCGGTCGACGTCGCTCCGTACGTCGCGCCGGTCCGCGCCGCGCTCGATGCGCTGGTCGATACGCTCCGCGAGCTCGGCGAGCCGAGCCGGTTGAACCCACCGGCGACCCTCGAAGCCGTGCTCGCCGCCGAGCGCGCCAAGCAGATCCAGCTGCCCAACGACTACCGCGCGCTCTTGACCATCACCGATGGCATGGCGCTGTGCGACCACGAGTTCTTCGGCACCGGCGACTACCACAGCGACACCCAGCTCGCGCAGCGCGCCCGCGCGTTCCTCGAGATGTCGGTCAGCTACGGCGGCATCGGCATGGACGAATGCGTCCCGCTCGCCAGCTGGGGGCAGCCCAACAACTGGCTGCTCTACGATCCGCGCGGCGCGGTCCGCGAAGGTGCTCCGGGCTACGTCGTCATGCTCACCGCCGACCCGTGGCCGATGACCGACCTCGCCGACGCGCTGCTCAAGATCGAGAGCTCGGTCCGCGATGCCCGCGCCACGAACTGAACCTGGTTGCCAGATCAAGCCGGCGCGCCGGGCGGATCAAGCTTCACGAAGCCGGACCTACTTCTGGAGGGTCAGGGCGGTCGAGTTGGCCATGTTGCCCGCGGCGTCGAACGCGCGGGCGACCAGCGCGTGCGTGCCGGTGAGCGAGGCGATGTTGAGCATGTAGCCGTACGGCGGCGCCGTGGTGGTCATCGCGAGGGTGCCGTCGAGGTACCAGTCGACCCGGACCACGCCGAGGTTGTCGGACACGTTCGGCACGAACACGGCGCTGGCGATCGCCGAGGTCGGCGGGACGGTATCGGCGATCGTGATCGAGACCGTGGTGGTGCCGCTGCTGCCCGCGTTGTCGGTGACCGTGAGGCGGGCGAGGAACACGCCGGCGGCGCCGTAGGCGTGGACCGCGGTGATGCCGTTGGCGCGGCTGCCGTCGCCGAAGTCCCAGGCGTAGCTGGCGATCGAGCCATCGGGGTCGCGCGAGCCCGAGCCGTTGAACGAGATCGACTGACCGATCGACGCCACGGTCGGCGTCGCGGTGGCGACCGCCGTGGGCACCTGGTTCGTGCTCGGAACCATCGTGATCCGGCTCGCCGGGGTGACACCGACGCGGGTGAACTGCCGGCCGTCGGGGAACGTGACGCGCACGTCGACCGCGCTGCGCGTGCCGATGCCGAAGTGATAGACTTGGGTCGCCCACGCCTTGCCGGGGTAGAGCACCTTGGGCGGCGTGACCAGGTGCGTGGCGTCGCCGACCGCGCCAGCGTCGAACACCTCGATCGTCGCGCTGCCGGTGAAGAACCCGGTCACCGAGGGCAGCGTCAGCTTGATCCAGCTGTTGGTCGTGGCGAGGCCCGAGCTCCACAGCGCAAAACCGCTGTCGCTGTTGGCGATCGAGGGGTCGCCGCTGCCGGCCAGATCGAGCTTGCCGTCGTCGTTCCAGTCGCCCGGCGACAGGTTGTCGGCGTAGAACTCGACCGCGTCACTGCCGAGGATGTTGATCCCGCTCTGCGTCGGGTCGAGCACGGCGTAGCCGCCAGTGGGCTGCTTGCGATAGATGCTCACGCCGGCCGGCCGCCCGTCGTTGGTGCCATACGCCTTGTGGATCAGCACGACCTTGGACAGCACACCGCTGTTGTCGACATCTAGATTGTAGCGCTTGTAACCGGGGTAGTACGCCATCGCCGTGCGCGCCGTGGCCGTGAAGGTCAGGTTGCAGGTGGCGCCGGTCTTGTTCTGCAGGTACCAGTTCTGGTTGTCGCGATAGCCCGTGATGTCGGTGCCGACGTCGGGGCAGCCGTCCTCGTTGACGTCCTCGATCCGCGTGATCGGCGCCGTGACCGACTCGAGCCCGGTGGCGGTCCGCAGCACGTAGCTGCCGCTCGCCTGGCCGAGGAACACCTGCTGACCGCCCAGCGTCGTCGCGTACTGGCCGCGGCTGCCCGGCGCGAGGGCGATGCCGACGATCTTGTCGGGGATGCCGTCGTTGTTGAGGTCGCAGAACGGCGCGACCGAGGCGCTCGGATCGGTGACCCGCAGCGCCAGGAAGTTCGTGGTGGTCGGCCAGTTCGCGACGTTGGGATCCCCATTGTTGAGCCGCCACACGAACGGCGCGGTCTGCGAATAATACGCCGTGTACGAATCGAAGTTGGTGAGATCGAAGCCGAGGATATCGATCTTGCCGTCGCCGTTGACATCGGAGAACGCGATGGCGTCGCTCGAGCCGTAGCACAGGTAGCTCGGGCCGCTCCAGTCGGTGTGCGCCGTGATGCCTTGATTGATGCACATGACGCCGAGCCCGGTCCAGCCGATGAAGAACAGGTCGACCAGGCCGTCGCCGGTCAGATCGCCGACGAACCGCATCTCGTTGGAGTTGCCGAAGTTCGGCGGGTTCACCGTCGAGCCCTGCAGCGATACCGTGAACAGGTTCTTGCCGAACCCACCGGCGCCGTTGTTGAGGAACAGCCCCGAGAGGTGCGGCGATTGGCCATGATTCACCGCGAAGAAATCGAGCCGGCCGTCGGCGTCGAGATCGGCCAGCCAGCCGCCGTAGGCGACCGTCCCCGCGCCGTTGAACGCGCCCGCCGAGCTCGGCTCGCGGGACCGGTCGATCCCGACGGTCTTGCCGACCTGGGTGAAGCTGATCGTCGGGTTCGGATCGACGTTGCTGCCGATCGCCGGCTGGGTCACCACGCCCTCGTCGTCCGGGCCGCCGCACGCCGTCACCAGCACAACTCCGATCACGAGACCTACATTCACGGTCATCAAAGCCCCCCTTCCTGGCAGCAAACGTGGATGTAGCCAGGATGCCCACGAGAACATAGAACCTCGCGGCAGGCAATCAGAAGGCTTCCCTCGGCGATCGCGCCCGCACTCCCGGGCGCGGTCGAGATGTCGAGTCTAGCCCAGCGAGAGCGCATTCTCACGAATGCCAATCACGTGCACCGTCAGCCGAACTGCACCGAGCGCCGCGTCATCGAGCCGCCCCACCAGAACCCGGTGATCGGAAAGCTCACCGCGCTGTCCCCGGCGGCGCCCGCGGCGACGATCACCGGGACGAAGTGCTCGTGGGTCGGCAGCGACTCGCGGACCCCGGGCGCCCGGTGGCGGTAGTCGAGCAACGCGTCGATGTGGCGCCCGGCGATCGTCTCGGCCGACCACGCGTCGAACTCGCTCGCCCACGCCGGGGTCGACCGCAGCGACAGCGACCGCAGGTTGTGGGTCAAAAAGCCACTGCCGATCAGCAACACGCCCTCGGCGCGCAGCGGCGCTAGCGCACGGCCCAGCGCGAACAGCTCGGCCGGGGCCTGGCTCGGCAGCGAGATCTGGAGCACCGGAATATCGGCCTCGGGGTACATGCACGACAGCGGAATGTACGAACCGTGATCGAGGCCGCGCCCCGGCTCGTCGACGCAGGCGATGTTCGCAGCCGCCATCAGCTCGCGGATCCGCGCCGCGACCGCGGGCGCGCCGGGCGAGGGGTACTGCAGGTGGTAGAATCGCTCGGGGAATCCGTAGAAGTCGTAGATCAGCGGCAGCGGCGTGGTCGCGCCGATCGACAGCGGCCGCTCCTCCCAGTGCGCCGACACCACGACGATCGCCTTGGGCCGCGGCAGCGCCTTGCCCCAGGCGAGCAGCTCGGCGATCCACCCCGGGTCGTCGAGCAGGGGGGGCGCGCCGTGCGCCTGGAACAGCACGGGCATCACGGGCATCACGGGCAACGGCTCCGTCATCGCGGTCTCCTTGCAGCCGAGCAGCGCCGCCGCCCCGACGGCGCCGAGCGCACCGAGGACGTCGCGCCGGGTCGGCTTCATCCGTTCATGGTTGCCAGCCCGCGCGGCGGCGGCAAGCCGGCGGCCTGGAATTCTGTGATCCCGCGCTGATCCCGGCACCGCCGCCGGCCGCGCGCCGGCCGACGGTGCGGTCGAGCTGCCCCGGGCACGAAATCCGCGCACCGCGTGATGGCCTGGAGAGCCGCTCGCCTCGAACCGACGAGTCAGCGGGTCGACCGCCTCGCCCTCCTCGTGGAGGATGCGCACGGTAGGTCGGGCCAACGCCACGGTCGGCGCCCAGGATAGCCGTGCTAGTGTTTCCGCATGCGATGGATGCTTCCGCTCGGCGCGTTCGCCGGGCTTGCGGCTTGTTCGGCGGGTGCAACTCAGAGCAAGGTTGCGCAGCCGCCTCCGCCCCTGGCCGGCGCCGGCCCCTCCGATATCAAGGTCGATCTGCCGGCGGTGCCCGCCAAGATCACCGTCACGACCAGCGCGCCGACCGATCACAACGCCCCCGACAAGAAGTCGGCCGTGCTCGACGTGCTCAAGGCCGAGAACGAGCGCGAGATGGCGGCGCTCAAGCAGCAGAAGGAGCCGGCGCACTACCTCGCCTACCAGCTCGTCGAGCAGCGCGTCGTCAACCTCGAGTCCGACGGCGGCGCGCTGATCAGCGACAGCGACGATACCGTGCGCAACCTCGACGTCGAGGTCCGGGTCGGCCGGCCCGAGCTCGATAACACGCGGGCGCTCGCCGACGATAGCAACGGCCTCAACGCGCCGCTGGTCCGCCGCGGCATCGTGCCGTTCGGCGACGACAAGGAGGCGCTGTCGAACGCGCTGTGGCTCGAGACCGACCGGCGCTACCGCGAGGCGGTCAGCGCGCTCGGCTACGTCCGCCAGGATCAGTCGACGCTGAAGGCGCGCGCCACGGCGCCCGACTTCTCGCAGGAGGCGGCCGAGACCCACGTCGACCCGCCGGCCAAGCTCGAGTTCAACAAGGCCCAGTGGGTCGAACGGCTGCGCCGGTGCTCGGCCAAGGCGCTGCACGGCCAGGCGACCCGCGGCACCTGCAGCGTCGTGTTCCAGCAGAACACCGCGTACCTGGTCAACAGCGAGGGCAGCCAGATCCAGACCTCGTGGACCAATGCCCAGCTCGCGGTCTCGGTCGGGGTCAAGGCCGACGACGGCATGAACCTGTCGCGGCTCGAGCAGCGGTTCGGCCGCACCCCCGGCGATCTGCCGGCGGACGCCGAGATCGACAAGATGATCGCCACGGTCACCAGCGATCTCGACGCGCTGCACGACGCGCCGCTCGCCGAGCCCTACGTCGGTCCGGCGATCCTCGAGGGCCGCGCCGCCGGCGTGTTCTTCCACGAGGTGTTCGGCCACCGCATCGAGGGCCACCGCCAGAAAGACCTGACCTCGGGCCAGACCTTCGCGTCGTACATCGGCAAGATCATCGCCCCCGACTGGCTGTCGGTCTACGACGACCCCGAGATCGTCACGCTCAACGGCGTGCAGCTCAACGGGTTCTATCGCTACGACGACGAAGCCGTGCCCGCCCGCCGGGTCAGCCTGATCGACAGCGGCAAGCTGGTCGGCTTCCTCATGGGGAGAAACCCGATCCCCGGGTTCGGCCACTCCAACGGCCACGGCCGGCGCTCGCCGGGTCAGTCGCCGGTCGCGCGCCAGGGCAACCTCGTGGTCGAGGTCGCCAAGAGCGTGCCGCGCACCGAGCTCGAGCGGCTCCTGCTCGACGAGATCAAGCGCCAGAACCGGCCCTACGGCATGATCTTCACCGACATCAGCGGCGGGTTCACCAACACCTCGGCGTTCGCACCGCAGGCGTTCAAGGTCAACCCCGTGATGGCGTACCGGCTCTACCCCGACGGCCGGCGCGAGCTGGTCCGCGGCATCGACATCAGCGGCACGCCGCTGGTCGCGCTGCAGTCGATCCGCGCCGCGAGCCGCGAGATCGAGACCTTCAACGGCGTGTGCGGCGCCGAGAGCGGCTGGGTGCCGGTCTCGGCGTCGGCGCCGTCGCTGCTGCTCGAGCGGATCGAGGTCGAGAAGGGCTTCGTTCCGCCGGATCGCCCGCCGGTTCTGCAACCTCCCGCGATTGCCCAGGAGCGGCCATGAAGCGTACTTTCTCGCGGGCTGCCCGCACCCTCGCTGTCACCGCCGGCATGTTCGGCACCGCGGCGCTCTTGATCCCGCACGCCGCGCCGGCCGGGCCCGGCGATCCGCCCCCGGCCGGGACCCCGATCAAGCCCGCAGCGGCGCCCAAGCCCGCAGAGCACGACGTCCGCGACAGCGCCAAGCCCAAGGATCCGAAGGAGGCCGCCAAGCCCACCGCCGCGGTCGGCCCGCCGTCCCGGGCGGTCACCCCCGAGATCCTCGACGCGGTCGCCGACGAGATGAAGCGCGCGATGACCGAGCTCCAGATCGCCAACGCGCCCAGGCCGTATCACATCTCGTACAAGATCACCGAGGTCGACGTCAACGACTGCGCCGCGAGCCTGGGCTTCACCACCAGCAAGCGCAACCGCCACTTCGTCAACCTCGAGGCCCGCGTCCGCGTCGGCTCGCCGCAGCTCGACAACGGCAACTTCGTCGTGCCGGGCGCCGACGAGCTCAACGCGGTCAGCGGGTTCAACCTGCCGCTCGAGGCGACCCCGCGGATCGCGCGGCGCGCCGCGTGGCTGGTCACCGACGCCGCCTACAAGGAGGCGCTGATCCAGCTGCGCGCCAAGCTCGAGTCGCGCAAGGCGTCCGGCGCGCGCGCCGAGGTCCCGAGCTGGACGTCGGAGCAGCCGGTGGTCAGCGACAGCGCCGTGCTGGTCGCGCCGCTCGAGTCGCTCGACGAGCTCGAGACCCGCGCCCGGGGGCTCTCGGCGCTGTTCCGCGACCAGGACCCGATCCGCGACTCGCGAGTCGCCGTGACGAGCTACCTCGAGCGCCGCTGGTACCTCACCACCGAGGGCACCAGCGTCACCGATACCCGGCGCGCCAGCGGCATCGTGATCGCCGCGAGCGGCCAGGCCGACGACGGCCAGCCGCTGCAGCAGTACTTCCTGCGCTACGGCCAGACCGCCAAGGATCTGCCGAGCGAGGACGACCTCCGGGGGGAGACCAAGAAGCTGATCGCCACGATCGCCGCGCTGCAGAAAGCGCCGGTCATGGAGCACTACTCCGGGCCGGTGCTGTTCGAGGGCGAAGGCGCGGTGGGCCTGATCCGCGCGGCGCTGTCGCCCAACCTGGGCGGCACCCCGGTGCCCGAGGGCCTGAACCCGCAGGAGGCCAAGACGTTCGGCGGCGCGCTGACCGACAAGGTCGGGCTGCGCGTGCTGGCGCCCAGCCTGTCGATCATCGACGATCCGACCGCCAAGGACGCCGCCGGCAAGGCGCTGATCGGCGGCTACAAGATCGACGATGAAGGCGTCGCGGCCCAGCGCGTCGACGTGGTCAAGGCGGGCGTCTTGCGGACGCTGCTCACCTCGCGCACGCCGTCGGCGAAGAACCAGACGTCGAACGGCCACGCGCGGCGGACCGCGGAAGGCGGCGCGTTCCACGGCAGCGCGACCAACCTGTTCGTCAGCGGCAAGGGCGGCATCCCGCGCAAGGCGCTCGAGCAGCAGCTCGTGGCCGCGGCGCGCGGCGAGGGCCTCAAGTACGGCGTCGTGATCCGCCGGTTCGACGACGCGGCGATCACGTCGGCGCCGGAGTTCTCGCGCCGCGAGATGGTCGCGATGATCAAGAGCACCGATCAGCAGGTGCCGCCGCCCGCGCTGTTGACCTACCGGATCTACCCCAACGGCAAGGAGGAGCTGGTCCGCGGCGTCCAGCTCGCCGAGGTGCCGATCCGCGCGTGGAAGGACGTGATCGGCGTGTCGAAGGAGGTCACGACGTACAACTTCCTCGCGGCCAACGAGAGCCAGCTCCAGCTGCGGCTCCAGCTGGGCGCCGAGGATGGCTTCGTGCCGTCGAGCGGCATCGAGAGCAGCGTGGTGACGCCCGACCTGCTGCTGAAGGAGATCGATCTCAACGGCTCCGGAGCCGGCGCGCGCCCCGCGCCGATCCTGCCCAAGCCCGGGAAGTGACGTTCGCCCGGATCCACGCGTTCGAGCCGCGCAGCCGCGCCAATGGCCCGGGCGCCCGGTTCGTCGTGTGGTTCCAGGGCTGCACGCTGGGCTGCCCCGGCTGCTTCAACCCGGCGACCCACGCGGCCGGCGGACCGGCCGTCGCGCTCGACGAGCTTGTCGCCGCATTGGCCCGCGCCGCCGCCGCCGGCCTGATCGAAGGCCTGTCGCTCAGCGGCGGCGAGCCGCTGCAGCAGCCGGAGGCCGCGCGCGCGCTGCTCGACGCGGCCCGCCAGCTCGGGCTGTCGACCCTGGCGTTCTCCGGCTATGCGATCGACGAGATCCGCGCGCTGCCCGGCGGCCTCGAGGTGCTCGCGCGGCTCGACGTGCTGATCGACGGCCGCTACGTCGCCGGCGCGCGGCTCGCCACGGGCCTGCGCGGCTCGACCAACCAGCGCATCCAGCTGCTCACCGATCGCTACGCGCTCGCCGAGGTCGAAGCGACCCCGGTCGCCGAGATCCGCATCGGCCCCACCGGCGAGGTGATCCTCACCGGCGTGGACCCGCTCAAGCTGCGCCCGCGGCCGTGAGCCGGCGCGTCAGCTGACCACGCCGTAGACGTTCTTGGCGTGCCGCTGGATCTCGATCGAGTCGCGCAGCTGCTCGAACAGCTGGCGCGACGCCGGCATCCCGACGATCTCGAGGTGCGGCGTGGTCGCGTCCTGCGCGAACACCTCGATGTGCGCGATCCCGAGCAGCCGATCGGACAGGCTCTGGCGATAGCGGACATCCCGGCAGCGCCACAGCTGCAGCACGTCGATGCGCTTCGACAGCACGCCGCGCTCGGTCTCGATCACCGTGCTCGTGACCCGGAACTTGGTCGCGCTGCGCTTGAGCCTCAGGACCAGGAAGATCAGCGCGACGGCCGCGAGCGGGATCACCACATCGAGCAGCTCGGTCGTGACCGGCGTCGCCGGCGTCGCCACCACGCCGATCAGGAGCGCGATCGCCGCGGCCCCGCCGAGCACCGCGGCGACATAGTAGCCGAGGTACGTCTTCCACGACGGCACGCCCTCGTAGATCATCTTGCGCGCGCCGGGATCGGCGGCCTCGCCGACCTCGCGCGTGAACGGCGCGGGTGGCTGCCCTGGCACCGGCGCGGACGCCGCCGCCGCGCTCGCCGACGGCGACTGCCCCGCTGCGGCCGTGCCCGCCGGTGCTGCGCTGAGGAACGAGTTACAGAACCGGCACTTGATCGCCTCGTCCTGGATCTCCTCGGCGCAAAACGGGCACTTTTTCATCGCTACAACCGGTACCCCGCGCCGACCATGAAGTCGAACGCGGTGAACGACGTGATGCTGGGATCGAGCCCCTCCTTGGCCGGGCTGTACGACAGCGCCACCGACGGCCCGATCACGAAGTTCGGCGTGATCGCGTAGTCGGCCGACAGCGCGCCGCGCACGTGGAAGGTCGTGAGCGCGCCCGTGGTGACGGCGTTGCCGGTGAACGCGGTCTCGCTCGCGCCGGTGAGCGACATGATGCCAGCCCCCGCGTCGAGCCGCACGTCGAACCGGCGCGACAGGTCGAAGGTCGCGCCCACATTGCCCATCACGCCGATCATCATGCCGGTCGTGCTCATCTTGTTGGCGCTGCTGCTCCCGGCCTTGTCGAACGGCACCGGCATCAGCGTGAACGCGGCGCCGACATGGAGCCGGAACCCGGGGCTGAGCGAGATCGGATAGCCACCGACCAGCGAGAACGTGGCCTGGACCGGCACCGAGATCGTCTTGGAGCCGGTCGAGATCGTCGTGCCGCCCGCGCCGAACCACAGCTCGAGGATGTGTGGCGGCGAGCCGAACGGCCGCGGCGCGGGGGCGCCGCCGTCGCTCTCGGCGGGCTCCGGCTCGGCCGTGGCGTCGGAGACCGGCTTCGGCGGCTCTCTGCGGGGCGGCGGGCCGCCCTGCCGCTCCACGTTATCCGGCGGGCGCTTGCTCAGATCCTGGGCCTGCTTCGCGCACTCCTCGAGCTCGCGGACGAACCGCTCGGACGTCGTCACGGCGGACTGGAGCTTGGTGCTCAGCGGCTTGGGCAGGCCCGCCGCCGATCCGATGGTGCGCTTGTAGAAGAACGAGGCCTTCGAGCAATCGTTCGATTGCCGGTAGGCCTGGGCGATGTTGTAGACGTACAGCGTCTGCTTCTCGGGATCGCCCTGCAGCTCGAACGCGCGCTTGAACGCGTCGATCGCCTTGTCGAAGTTGCCGAGCGTGTACTGCTTGTCGCCTTCGTTGAACCACTCGTCGGCCGACTTGGAAGGCTGCGCCAGCGCGATCGCGGGCACCAACAGGATTGCAAAACAGAGCTGTCTCATCGTTTCTCCAAACAAAGCTACTACGGGCGTATCAGACCGTCAGGATCTGGCGCGGGCTGCGTGGGGGGCGCGGGCGGTTTCGCCGGCGGGCGCGCCGCGCTCCCGGGCCCCGGCGCTGGCGCAGTCGTCCTGGTGCGCGACAGCTCGGCGGTCACTTGCGAGCCGTCGCTGAGATCGACGGCCCTGGTGAAGGTGTTGTAGCCCTTGAGCCGCAACGTGATCGTCGCGCGCTTGCCGCGCTCGCGCGAGATCTTGACGGTGCTGGGGGTGGTCTGGTTGGTGTCGACGTTATCGACCAGGATCTTGGCCCCCGCCGGGTACGAGCTCACGTCGATCGAGACCCTCGATGGCTTCTTGGAATCGACCGGCGGCGCCGGGGGAGTCGGATCGGGCTCGGGCGGCGCCGGATCCGGAGCGCGCTCGTCGGCGCTGCCGGCGCTCGGGCTGGCGGAACCCTCGGCGTTCGCGGGTGCTGCCGCCGCGACCTCCGCGCTGCCGCTGCCCGCGGCTTGCACGGCGCTGCCGCTGCCGCTGCCCGCCGCGACGACCGCGGCGCTGCCCGGGGACACGGCCGCGCTCCCCAGATCGGGAGCCGCCGGGCGACCGGCAGGATCGGTGCCCCCGACCGCGGAGCCGGCGCTCGCCGGCGGCGCGACGGCCTTGCCGCCGCTCGCCACGACGACGACCATGCCCGCGGCCAGCGCGACGATCGTCGCGCCGACGGCGATGTACAGCGTTCGCCTGCGATGCGCGGCCCGCTCCACGACCGTGTGCTGGGTCGTCGCCCGCCCAGGCGGCGCGATCCCCGGCGAGCTCGGCAGGTTGAGCGAGACCAGCGCCCCGGGCAGCGGCGTCACCTGCGCCTGCGGCGAGGGCGTCATCCGGAACCCCGACGTCAGCAGCGGCCCGTGCGCTGGCAGCGGCGTGCTCGAGGGCATCAGCGGGCGCTGCAGGAACCCGGCCACGCCGCCATGGGCCTCGACGTACCCGACCGGGTCCGCCATCGCCCGCAGGAACTCGTCCATCGTCGGGTAGCGCAGGTCGGCGCGCTTCTCGAGCGCCTTCAGCACCACGATCTCGACGTGCGGCGGGATCATCCGAAACGACGACGGCGGCGGCGGCGGCTGGGTCAGGTGCTGGATCAAGACCTCGCTGTAGCCATTGCCGACGAACGGCACCCGCCCGGTCATCATCTCGTACAGCACCACGCCGAGCGCGTAGATGTCGGTGCGCTTGTCGACCGACGACGCGCCCTCACACTGCTCGGGCGACATATAGGCGGGGGTGCCGATCACCAGGCCAGAGCGCGTGCGATGCGACCCGGTCGCGCTGCCGCCGGTGAGCTTGGCGATGCCGAAGTCGAGCAGCTTCACGAAATCGCGCTCGCGGCCGCGCTGCGACAGGATGATGTTGTCGGGCTTGAGGTCGCGGTGGACGATGCCGCAGCGGTGCGACGCCGACAGCGCATCGGCGACCTGCAGCCCGATCCCGAGCGCGCGCTCGGGCGGTAGCGGCGCCTCGGCCGCGATCAGCTGCGACAGCGTGAGGCCCGCCAGGTACTCCATGATGAAGTACACGAGCTGCTCACGCGCGTTCGCGCCCTGCAGCACCCCGAAGTCCACGATGTCGACGATGTTGGGATGGCCGATATCGTTGACCGCCTTGGCCTCGTGGAAGAACCGCTGGGCGACCTCTTGATTGGTCGAGAACTCCGGATGGAGAACTTTGAGCGCGACCTTCTTGCCGATGGATGGGTGCTCCGCGAGGTAGACCGAGCCCATGCCTCCCTCGCCCAACTTCTGGGTCACCAGATAGTTGCCGATGGTTTGGCCGATGAGGTGGTCTGGCTGCGGGGGCCCGGGTTGGGGGTCCATGTAGTCTCCGCGACGGTTCATAGTAGCCTTCCCCGCGCAGAAAGTCGCGGCGCCCGGCGCCTCGTGTCAGCATCGTGGCCCATGCGCACCCTGGTGTTTTGCGCGGTCCTGGGCGCACTTGCAACGGACCCTGCGTGGGCCGAAGGCCTCCCCGAGCTGCGATCGCGCGCCGCGGTTGTGCTCGACGCTACAACCGGCGACGCGATCTTCAGCAAAGCCGCCGACGAGATCCGGCCGATCGCGTCGACCACGAAGATCTTCGTCGCGATGGCCGTCCGCAAGCGCCTCGACCTGAACGGCTGGACCGAGATCACCAAGGTCGATGCGCGCTACGCCGCCGGCGGCGCCCGAACGCGTCTCGATATCGGCCAAATCTTTCGCAATAAAGACCTGTTACGCGCGATGCTCATCGCCTCGGACAACCGCGCCCCGACCGCGCTCGCCCGCGCTGCGGGCATGGCGCCCGACGAGCTGGTCGCCGCGATGAACGCCGTCGCCCGCGACCTCCACCTGGTGCGCACCAAGCTCACAGACCCCACGGGCCTCCGCGGCAACCTGTCCACCGCGCACGAGATGGCCCTGGCCCTGCGCGCCGCGCTCGACGATGACGTGCTGCGATCGATCATGCGACAGGACGAAGCCGACATCGAGTCCAGGGACCACTACACGCGGATCCACTACGGCTCGACCAACGCCCCGCTGGTCGCCAAGCAGTGGGACGTGATCGGCGGCAAGACCGGCTACACCAAGCAGGCCGGCTATTGCTTCATCACGGGCGTCCAGGTCGACGACCGCACGCTCGTCATGGCGCTGCTGGGCGCCGACGACAAGATGTCGCGGTTCGGCGACTTCAACCGGCTCGCCCAGTGGATCGACCGCGGCGCCCCGGGCGCCCACAAGGCAGACCCTCGCCGCAAGGAGACTCCGATCCCTTCTGCGCAGCGGACCGCAATCGATCCGCCCGACGCGGGCCCCAGGCTCGCCGGCAAGCGTCCGTGATCCCGCGCTACGCCGGCGACGCGGCCGCGGAGCGGCGCGCCGCCTGGCTGACCGGATCGACCAGCCGGTACACGAACTCCTGGCGCTCGCCGGCCTCCCAGAACGAGCCCGCGATCGGCAACAGCACGACGATCGCGATCGCCGGATCCGTCTTGCCGCGGAACCACCGGCGCCATGACTCGTCCCACAGCTTGTCGATCAGCGCGCGATCGCGCGACACCAGCGCCTCGGCGATGAACAGCGCGTACGCCTCGCCGGGCACCACGAACATCACGCGCGGATCGCGGGTCAGCGCGTCCTCGTGCTTGGCGTCGAGCGCGAGAGCCCCGTAGACCGTCGTATCGTCGCCGACGCGGACCACCGCCATCGGCATGCCGTCGATCTCGGCGGTGCCGGCGGTGCTCGCGCTGCGCCCCGCCGCGCCCGGCGCCGGCGCGCACGACATTACCAGGACCATCCGGGTCGCCTTGACCAGCAAGTGAAGTCGTTCGCGAAGCTCCTCGGGAGCGCGCATCTCGATCGTGGCCGTTGACATGCCCATACGCAGTTTGCTGAGCAAGTGACATGCCTCGCGCGGTCCGCGCCGCGGGCTGATCCGGCCTCCCACCGCATTCGCGAGGCGCGGCAAGCACTACCGCTGCCGGCGCTCGGCGCACCGGTCGCGTCGCCGCCCCTGGCCACACCGTGCGTCGGCGCGCTCGCCGCTGCGCTGTGCCATCGACGCTCGCTCGTGCGCGGCCGCGCCGTGGCATGCTGGCGCGGTGACCGTCGACCGGCGCGAGGTCCTCGCCAGCCTCGGCCTCGCCTCCGCGAGCACCTTGCTGTGGGCCCTGGGTTGCGGCGCCCGCCCGCCGGCGCCGCGCCGAGCGCCCCAGATCAGCCAGGATGTGCGCACCTGGCTCCACGACGCCGTGGCCCGCCTCGCGGTGGTCTACCCGGCGGTCCACGCGCTCGCGGTGTCCCGGCGCCGCACCACGGCGGCGGTCGACGTGCTGGGCCCGGGCATCGCGCGGCTGCGCGGCGACGGCGTCATCTTCACCGTCCGCCGCCCCGATGGGCTCCGCCGCGAACACCTCACCACCAGCCTCACCGCCGACGGCATCAACGCCGCGGTGGAGGCGCTGGGCGGGGGACGCGACCGCGCCGCGATCGACTTCGGCGCCGCCCCGGCCACCCCGGCCGAGCCGCCCGACCTCGACGACCTCGACCTCCACCACCGCGTCGACCAGCTCCACAACGACGCCCGCCGCTCGAGCCGCATCGTCTACGCCGCCGCCCTGATCGACATCGACGACGCCATCGTCTGGTCGGTCGCCCCGGGCCGCGACCGCGAGCAGCGCCTGATCCGCCTGCGCCAGTCGGTCGCGCGCGCCGCCTGGAACGGCGCCCGGCCGGCCGTCGCCACCGCCGAGCACGCCTGGTCCGGCTGGCTCGACGATCAGCCGCTGCGCTCGGCCGACATCGCCGCCGCCACCACCGCGGCCCTCGAGATCATGACCCCGGGCAGCCTCGACGACGGCGAGCGCACCATCGTCCTCGATCCGAGCGTCACCGCCCTGGTCCTCGACACCACCGCCCGCCACCTGCTCACCGCCGGCCCCGGCCGCGCCCCGGCGCTCGGCGGCCGGCTCGCCGCCCCCGCCGTCACCCTCGTCGACGACCCGACCGCGCCCCGTGCCTACGGCGGCTTCGCGTTCGACGACGAAGGCGGACCCGCGGCCCCGCTCACCCTGCTCGACGCCGGCCTCTTCGCCGCCACGCTGGGCCCCGGCCGCGCCCGCCGCCCAGGTCACCTCGGCCCGGCCGCGCCCGCCTCCTCCCACCTGCAGCTGCGCCCAGGCACCGCCGCCCTCCCCGAGCTCTACAGCGACGGACTGATCCTCGAAGCCGGCCGCGACGCCACCTACGATCCGGCCACCGACCGCCTCCGCCTCGGCTGCGCCCGCGCCCGCGAGCTGCGCGCCGGCAGCCCCACGGGCCGCGTCTACGCCAACGTCGAGCTCGCGGGCTCCCTCACCGCCCTGCTCGCCGGCATCGACGCCGTCGCCCGCGACCCGGTCGCCCTCACCCTCGACGACCCCACCGTTCACGACGAGCCCCCCCTCGGCGGCCGCTCGTGCTGGCGCTCGATCGCTACCCCCGCCCTCCGCACCCGCGGCCGGGTCCGCGCGCGCCGGAGCCGCGCATGATCACCCAGCGCGACCTCATCGAGCGCCTGGCCAGCCGCAACCCGGGCGCCTGGAGCGTCGCCGAACGCATCCAGGACGTCGCCATCGCCGACGAGCACCGCGGCCTCCGCCGCCGCGAACACCGCACCCGCTTCACCCTCATCATCCACCATGACGTCCCGCTCGGCCGCGGCACGGCGCGCCTCGACATCGACGCCTACGACGGCTCGGCGGACGACCTGATCGACCAGGCCCTCACCCTCCCGCTCGCCGCCATCGGCTCGGCCTGGACCGCCTCGCCCCCAGCCGCCCCGGCCAACGTCGCCGTCGTCGACGCCGATCTCCTCAAGCGCGAGCTCGACGCCGTCGCCGACGTCACCCTCGCCCGGCTGCGCCGCCCAGCCACCGCCACGGTCACCGCGGCCCTCGAGGTCCTGCGCGAGACGATCACCGTGGTCGCGAGCTCGGGCTTTCACGCCACCTGGCCCGCGACCACCCTGCGCGCCGACGCCACCCTCTCGCTCCCCGTCCCCGCCGGCCGCGCCCTCCCCCCACGCAGCCTCCGCGTCGCCCGCCACGCCCGTCGCCTCGACGACCTCGCCCTCGACGCCGCGCTCGCCGACGCCGCGGCCGACCTGCTCCTGCTCGCCCCAGCCGCGCCGCCCACACCCGGCCCCTGCGCCCTCTGGCTCGGCCCCGAGGCCCTCCTCCACGGCGGCGATCGCGGCCTCTGGGCGGTCTTCGCCCGCCAGGCCGACTCGACCATCGAGCGCCGCGGCCTCAGCCCCTACCACTTCCGCGCCGAGCTCGCCCCGGGCGCCTCCCAGCTCGCCGAGCCGCTCACGATCACCAGCGACGGCGCCCTCGACTTCGCCACCCGCTCCACCCCGGTCACCGACGACGCGGTCGCCATCCGCCGGTTCCCGCTCGTCGAGCGCGGCGTCGCCACGGGCCTGGGCCTGTCCCCGGCCGAGGCGGCCCTCCGCCGCACCGACCCCAACGGCTCCGTTCGCAACCTCATCGTCGCCCCAGGCACCTGGACCCCGGCCCCCTCCCCGACCACGCGAACCCTCGAGATCCGCCGGCTCCACGCCCTCACGATCGACCTCACCACCGGCGACGCCAGCCTCGACATCGCCCTGGGCCTCGACCACCGCCCCAACGCCGCCGCCCCGCTCGCCTTCACAGGCGGCACCCTCCACCTCGACCTCCTCGCCAGCCTCGCCCGCGCCCGCCGCTCCCCCGACCTGCTCCGCCGCGGCGCCTACCACGGCCCGGCCCACCTCCTGATCGACGACGTCGAGCTGATTTCCTGACCCGCCACCGGCTGCCAACCCCACACCCTTGCGTGCTATACGTGCCCCCATGCGAGCGTGGTGGAACTGGTAGACACGCAGGATTTAGGTTCCTGTGCTTAACCGCGTGGGGGTTCGAGTCCCCCCGCTCGCACGCTCAATAAGCTAGTAATCGTGGCACGTTGAGGATTCCTCTATTGGTGTTGAGCGGACACCAACACGAGGTGGGTGCTCGAGTTTTTTGCTGCGTTTTTCCCGCCGGCGCACCTCGGCCTCCCTTGAGGAGCCGCAGCTCCACAGCGCGCACGTCGGCGGCCTCGATCGCGCTGCGCTGAACATAGGCGCCACCCTCCGTCATCGCGAGCGACGCGTGCCCGAACTGCTCCTGGACAATGCGGCCGGTCGCGCCGCCGCGGCGCGCGATCGAGCCGTGGGTACCTCGGAAGCCCTGCGGGTGATCTCCGGGACCTTGCCCAGCTTGCAGAGCCGCTTGCACCAGTACGCGAGCCACCAGCGCGACGGACGCTCGCCCGTTCCGTCGCGGAACAGCGGCGAGGCGCCGATCCGGTCCCGCGCGAGCTCTCTTGCTCCCCAGCTTTCGCCGGATGCCGGGTGCGAGCTTGAAGCTCTTGCGAAGCTGTGGCTCGACACCCGCTTGCTCACATCATCGGTATGACGCGCACGTTCGTGGTGCCCAGGAGTGCCCGTCTGCCAGTCTGCTGACGTTTGCCGGCTGACGCGGCGGACGGAGAACATTGGCGCGCGACGCCTCGGACTCGAACAGCGGCTTGGCCGGCCCGACCCGCGGCGATCGCGACCAGGCAGACCGCGAACTCGTCCGGCACCAGCAGCCGCCGGCGCCCCGCCGCCGTCTTGGTCGCGCCTATCCACAGCAGTCGGCCGCCGACGTCCACATCGCGGACGCTACGTCGCACCAACTCGGACGCGCGCGGGGCGCCAGGGTCGACGTTCGAGAATTCCGGTGGGCCCGAAGGTCGCCGCCGGGGAAGCTGGCTCGGCACCTCGGGCGGCGAACTCGCGCGGAGGCCGTCGTATGCGAGGCCGCGCCACGTAGATGCCCGGCGAGCAGAACGGATCGCGGCGATGCCGGAGGGTTGGGCGCCGCGACGGGCACGGTGGCTCCGGCGACCTCGCCGGTCGCACGAGCGTGGGGCCCGCAAGCGGTGGACCAACGAACCGCGACAGGTGCCGGCGCGACACGGCCTCGTCGCGTACCGCGGAGTTGCCGGCCGTAGTGGCCGAGACGACCTGAGCACCGGCTCCGGATGAACCTCCGGCCTGAGGTGCGGCTCGCGTTGCGCGACTGCACGGACCGTCTACCGGTGGGTCACGAACGGTTCCAGTCCCGAGTCGTCGCTCACTGTTGTCCCAGCCAGTGGCGGTACGCGTCGATCCACTCGCTGCCGGCGGGCTTCGGCGTCGGCAGGGGAAGATCCACAACGGAGATCGCCTGGCGGTTGCGGCCTCGGACGCAGAGCGCGACGATCTGGTTGCTTTCGCGAAGGTCGATGCTGGCGACGGTGACGGCCACGCCGAGCACCGTGGTCTCGAACGGGAGCTCAAGGTACTCCTCGATCATCGTATACCAGCCGCTGGCCTGCTCCGACTCGTCGTATGCGTCGACAGTCGCTTCCTCGATCATCTCGGAGAGCCGCTCCTTGCTGAGGCGAGCCGGGGCGCGGGCGCGGCGGGCCTTCGTTGTCGTTGTGCGCTTCAATGGAGCTGATCGTCTCATACGAAGTCGTCTTCCTGCTCGAGCGCTGCGAGAACATCCTCGTCGTACTCGATCACCGGCTCGTCATCGGGCTCGGCGTACCCGAGCGGCGCCTCGTCGCGCGCGTAGCCGATCGCGCGGTAGCCGCGCAGCCGCTTTTCGAACATCCGCAGCAGCATCGGCACCTCGCGATCGACGTAGTCGAAGATGCGCACCTCGCGATTGCCGGGATGCAGTCGATGAAGACGGCTAGTGTACTGCACGAGGGTTCCCTTCCAGGACACCGGCATCGCCAGGAACAGCGTGTCGAGGCGTGCATCGTCGAATCCCTCGCCGATGTAGCGCCCGGTCGCGAGCACGAGGCGCTCCTCGGTTGCAGGGATGGCAGCGAGCTGAGCCTGGACCGCGCGGTGAGCCTTGACACCCATGCCGCCTTGCAGGATGACCAGGTGGCGCGCAACGCGTTCGAGGCGGGCGGCGAAGTACTCGAGGTGATCCTTTCGCTCGGTCAGCAGGATGGGCGAGCGGCCATCTTCCAGCGCCCGGATCACGTCGTTCAAGATCAGCTCGTTCCTGTTCCCGTCTCTAGCCAGCGCGGCATAGATCGCCTGAATGCCGGGTGTCTCGTCA
>Ga0302299_10000435_pt1 | contig 22537 bp, 21 predicted proteins | sample III_Fen_N3_4_FD_198795 | JGI IMG/M metagenome (GOLD analysis project Ga0302299, IMG submission 198795) | Peat permafrost microbial communities from Stordalen Mire near Abisko, Sweden - III_Fen_N3_4 | ecosystem: Environmental > Terrestrial > Soil > Wetlands > Permafrost | place: Sweden: Abisko... | reverse complement strand
TGCCGCAGACACCAGGCCAGGCATCGGCAGGAGGCACGGCAGCCTTGAGGAACCGTCGCTCGCGCCCGTCCGGCTCGAGCTGGCGGCGAACGACCCAACGCCTGCGAGGCAGTAGCCGCCCTTCCGCTCGGGCGAGCGCTGGCGGCTGGTGATCACGTTCCCCGACATCGCCACAGGCGTCACGAAACCGCTGGAGGTCGACCTGACCTGCCAGCGGCGGATTAGAGGTTGTCGAGCTCGAGCGCGATGCGGGTGGAGCTCTCGCCGAGCCGGATCAGGTCCTGATCGGCGATCCATCGGCCCGCGACCGCATGGCCGCCGGCACGTCGCACCGCCTCCCGCACGGGGATCGCCCAGCGATGCTCGACGAGCGCAACGAGGGCGCCCTCTCCCGGCTCGATCGCGTCCGCCACGCGCCACTTGTCCTCGTCGTCGAAGACGTGGCCGTCCGCGAGCTCACGCAGGCCCCAGACCGCTCCCAGGGCTGCGCCGTCCTCGCCTGCCGCTCCGAGCCCGATCAGCGCCCCGACCGCTGCGCCGAACGCCATGGCCTCGTCTGACTCGAGGTCGCTGCGCTGGATCGACTCGATCACCCCGTCGTCGGTCTTCCTGACCGCGAGCAGGTCGACGAGCCGGATGATCTCGCCGTCGCGGAGCCGCTCGAGCTCGGCGCGGATCTCTCCGTGAAACTCGGGGTCCTTGAACGCGATGACAAAGATCTCGATTGGGCCGACCGACATGACCGCGAGCCTACCGGAGCGGCGCAGTGGTGACGGGTTTCAGCCGGTCACCGGGGTCTCGACCCGCCGTTCGACCGCGCTGTCGTACCGCCCACCGACGGCCGCCGCGTTGCAGCGAGCCCGGTGCAGGAACGCTGCCTGGGCAGCGGGCGCGTTCTCGGGGCTGCCGCCCCATGCCCGCAGCGCCGAGGCCTGCAGCGCGCGACCGTACGAGAACGAGAGCGGCCAGACGCGACCGTCGAGCCGGTTGATCGCGTCGAGGTTGAGGGTCGCCTCCACCTCTGACTGGCCGCCCGACAGGAACACGATGCCCGTCACGGCGGCAGGGACGTGCCGGCGGAAGCAGTCGAGCGTCGCGGCGGCGATCCGCTCAGGGCTCGCCTGGTCGGCGTTGCCCTTGCCCGGGATGACCATGTTCGGCTTCAGGAGCGTGCCCTGGAGGTCGACGCCGTGGCAGTCGAGCTCCTCGAAGAGCGCCTGCAAGGTACGCGCGGTCGCGTCGTAGCACTCGTCGATCGAGTGGGCCGTGTCCATCAAGACCTCGGGCTCCACGATCGGGACGATGCCTGCCTCCTGACACAGGGCGGCGTAGCGGGCGAGCGCGTGCGCGTTCGCCTCCAGGCAGAGGCGGCTCGGAGTGCCGACGCCGACCGAGTAGGTGGCGCGCCACTTGGCGAAGCGGGCGCCGAGCCCGTAGTACTCCTCGAGCCGGCCTCGGAGGCCGTCGAGCCCCTCGGTGACCGTCTCGCCCGGCGACCCGGCGAGCGGGTGCGCGCCGGTGTCGACCTTGATCCCCGGCACGACGCCTTTCGCAGCGAGGAGATCAGGGAAGGGAGTGCCGTCGTCCGTGCTCTGGCGGATCGTCTCGTCGAAGAGGATCACACCGCCGATCAGCTCCTCCATCCCGTCCGTGGTGAAGAGGAGGTCCCGATAGGCGCGGCGGCTCGACTCGGTGGACTCGACGCCGATCGTGTCGAAGCGCTTCTTGATCGTGCCCGTGGACTCGTCGGCGGCAAGGATCCCCCTGTCGTTCGCGACGATCGAGCGGGCGATGGATGTGAGCTCTGAGGCCATCATTCCTCCGTCTGCAGGTCGGCGAGCTTCCCGGCCGGGTGGAACGCGGTGATCCTGCGAACCGTCCCGGAGCGGGAGCGCATCACGATGGATTCCGTCTGGACGCCGTAGGAGTCGGAGCGCACGCCCCGCAGGAGCGCACCGCCCGTGACGCCGGTCGCGGCCACGAAGATGTCGTTGCCGGAGACGAGGTCGTCCGCGGTGAGCACGCGCTGGAGGTCGAAGCCGCCCTCGACGAGGGCCGCCCGCTCGTCGTCGTTGCGCGGCCACAGCCGCCCCTGGATCGCGCCGCCGAGGCACTTGATCGCCGCGGCGGAGATGACTCCTTCCGGGGTGCCGCCGATGCCCATCAGCATGTCGATCCCGGTGAACGCCTGGCACGCCGCAATCGAGGGCGCCACGTCGCCGTCACGGATCAGGTTCACGCGCGCGCCGGACTCGCGCAGCTCCGCGATCAGCGCCTCGTGCCGATCGCGCTCGAGCACGACGACGGTGAGGTCGCTCACGCGCATCCCCTTCGCCGCCGCCACCGCCCGGACGTTCTCGGTGGCCGACAGGTTGAGGTCGATGGCATGTGCAGCCTGGGGGCCGACAGCGATCTTCTCCATGTAGAGAGCCGCGCCCGGGAAGAACATCGAGCCGCGCTCGGCGACGGCGATCACGGCGATCGCGCCGGGGATGCCGAGCGCCGTCAGGCGGGTGCCCTCGAGCGGGTCGACCGCGACGTCGACCTCCGGGCCGAAGCCTGCGCCGACTCGCTCACGGTTGTAGAGCATGGGCGCCTCGTCCTTCTCGCCCTCGCCGATCACGACGACGCCCTGCATCGTGACCGTGTTGATCATGCGGCGCATCAGGTCGACGGCGGCGCCGTCGGCAGCGTTCTTGTCGCCGCGGCCGATCCAGTGCGCTGCCCCCATCGCAGCGGCCTCCGTCACGCGGACGAGCTCGAGCGCCAGGTTTCGGTCGGGGACGGTGGGATCGTGGTGCGTGCTCACGGCTCTGCTGCTGATCCTACTCCGGCGACGGACTCGCTGGCGCGCTGCTCGCTCGGCTCCAGGACGACGACCGCGAGCCCTGCGAGAATGACGAGCGCGCCGCCCAGTGCGGCCTGCGGCGACAGCGACTCGCCGAGCAGGATCCACGCGAGCAGGACGGCGGAGACCGGCTCCAGAAAGGTCAGGATCCCAGCCGTCTGGGCCGTGGCGTGCTGCAGGATGGCTGCATAGGCGAGTGTCGCGAGCCCGGTGAAGACGATTCCGAGGAGCAGGACTGCGGCCCACTCGCCGGCGTCCGGGGGCGCCACCGAGCCTGCCACGAGCAGCGCCGGGGCGAGCACCAGGGCGCCGACGAAGCAGTCCCAGAAGACAATCGTCAGCGGCGGCGCCTCGGCGTGCAGGAGCCACTTGGAGAGGATCAGCAGCACGGCGAACGAGAGTGCCGAGCCGAGCCCACAGGCGACCGCCACCCAGCCGAACGCGGTGCCGTCCTCGCCGGCGAGTGCGACGAGCGCGATGCCGACGCCGCCGGGGACGAGGGCCCCCAGGGCGACACGCGAGAGCGCCTCCGGCAGGAACAACGGCGCCAGTAGCGCTACGAAGAGCGGCGCCGCGTAGAACGTGAGCACGGCGAGCGCGACCGAGCCCCGCTTGACGGTCTCGAAGAAGAGCCACCAGTGCACCGCCTGGACGACGCCGAGGGCGACGAGCGTGCCGAGATGGCGCCCCGGCGAGAGCAGCCGGCGACGGCCGCTGGCGAGCGCCACGACTGCCAGCGTCAACGCGGCGAGCCCGAGGCGAAGGAACGCGAGCGGGGCGGCGCCGACCGTGACGGCCCCCGCGAGCACGGCCACCAGCCCCCACGAGGCGGAGAGGCCGGCGAGCGCGAGGTTCCAGCGCATCAGGCGCCCGTCCCGCTCGAAGGCCTGCCGGAGCTCACATGCTGTCCGGCGCCTCGACCCCGATCAGATCGAGGCAGCGGGCCGTGACGGACTTCGTCGCGGCGCAGAGGCCGAGCCGGAAGCTCTCCTGCGGCGAGCCGAGCACCTTGTGGTGGTGGTAGAAGCGGTGGAAGTCGTCGGCGACGCGGATCGCGTACGTCGGGATCGCGTGCGGCGCCCGGCGCACGGCCGCCTCGGCGGCGACGGCGGGAAACTCGGCCAGCCGCTTGACGAGGTCGCGCTCCTCGGCGAGCAGGGGCGCCACCGGGGTGACATCGAGCGCAGCCGGGTCGAGACCGGGCGCGTTACGGAGGATGCCGGCGACGCGCGCGTGGGCGTACTGGACGTAGAAGACCGGGTTCTTCGCCGTCTTCTCGGCGGCGAGGTCGACGTCGATCTCGATCGTCTGGTCGTGGCCGCGCGAGACGAGGTACCAGCGTGCGGCGTCGACGCCGATCTCGTCGACGAAGTCGTCCAGGAAAACGACGTCGCCACGGCGCTTCGACATCTTCGTTGCCTCACCGCCCCTCGTCAGGTGGACGAGCTGGTAGATCAGCACCTCGAGCGAGTCCCGGGGATGGCCGAGCATCTCGGCCAGCGCCTGCAGCCGCCCGACGTAGCCGTGATGATCGGCGCCGAGCACGTAAACAAGCCGGTCGAAGCCCTTCGCGTACTTCCGCCGCACGTACGCGGCGTCGGCCGCGAAGTAGGTCGGCGTCCCGTCGGAGCGGACGAGGACGCGGTCCTTCTCGTCCCCGTGCGCCGACGTCCGGGCCCAGAGGGCGCCGTCTTCCCGGAACGTGTCGAGTAGGGCGAGGGCCTCCGGGATCTCGATCTCGACGACGCTCTGCCGCTCGAAGGAGTCGAAGTGGATGCGAAAGCGCTCCAGAGCCGCCTCGATCTGCGCCAGCATTCGCGGCACGGGGTCGCCGTCCTCCTCCGCGAGCACGGCGACGTAGCCGCCGTGATAGCCGTCCTCGGGCGGCGCCTCTCCGCGGCGCGCGGCCTCGACCGAGGCCCGGAAGCGATCCATCTGGGCGCCTGCGTCGTTGTAGTAGTACTCGCGCTCGACGGCATGGCCGGCGAACTCGAGCAACCGGGCGACGCAATCGCCGTAGGCGCCGTTGCGGGCCGAGGCGACCGTGACCGGGCCTGTCGGGTTGGCGGACACCATTTCGACCTGGACTCGCTGCGGCGTCGCCGCCGAACCACCCCCGAAGCCGGTCCCCTCCGCGAGAGCGAGCGCCAGCGTCCGCGCAAACCAGTCGTCGTCGAGCTCGAGGTTCACGAATCCGGGCCCGGCGACCGAGGCACGCAGGATCCCGTGGATGCCGGTCGCGGCGGCGGCGAGCTCCTCGGCGATCTCGCGCGGCGGCCTCCGGAGGGTGCCCGCGAGCTGGAGTGCGACATTGGTCGCGTAGTCGCCGTGGGCGGCGTCCGAGGGCCGCTCGAGGGTGACAGGGGCGCCGGCGGCCCCGGCGACCGCGTGCGCGAGCCGTGCGACGGGATCAGTCAATGCCGACCTCACGGGTCGCGAAGAGCTCCTCGAGCCGGCGGATCTCGTCCGCCGAGCCGACGCCGATCAGCACGTCTCCCGCAGTCAGGACCTCGTCCTGCGCCGGTGCGGTCACGAATGCGCCGTCACCGCGTCTGATCGCGACGATCATCGCTCCCGTCGTCTCCTGGATTCCGATCTCGCGGAGGGGCTTGCCGGCGGGCTCGCAGGTCGCACCGACGGTGATCTCCTCGAAGCGGAGCTCCTCCCCGCCCGCAGTCGAGACGATGTCGAGATAGTCCGCCACCTGAGGCTTGAGGACGAGGTTGGCGATCCGGAGCCCTGCCGACGAGTAGGGCTGGACGACCCGGTCGGCGCCGGCGAGGCGCAGCTTGCGCGCGGCCGAGTCGTCGGACGCCCGTGCGACGATGAAGAGCTCGGGCCTCGCCGCCCTCGCCGACAGCGTGATGAACAGGTTCTTCTCGTCCGAGTCGGCCGACGCGACGAGCGCGCGTGCGTGCGCGAGCCCGGCCGTCTCGAGGTGGACGTCCTCTGTGCCGTCGCCCTGGACGACGAGAGCACCGAACTCGATGGCGGCAGCGATCGACGCCGGATTCACGTCGATGACGACGTACGCGGTGCCCGCGTGCTCGAACTCCGCCGCAACGCTGCGGCCCACGCGGCCGAACCCGCAGATGATCGTGTGGTCGCGCAGCTGGCTGATCGCCCTTCTCCTCCGTCCCTCTCCGAAGTACTCGCCCACGACCCCGCGCGTGATCAGCTCGACGACCGCGCCCGCAAGGTAGAGGAAGATTGCCACGCCTGCCAGGAGAAGGAGGATGCTGAAGACCTCGGCCGCGGTCCCGTCAGGCGGCGTGTCGAGCCCCGTGAGTGTCGTCGTGACCACGGAGCGATAGAGAGACGACGTCCAGTCCTCGTCTGTCAGCAGCACGAACCCGACGGTGCCGACCACGAGCACCGTCACGAACGCGATCTGCGCGATCACGAAGCGCCTGAGGCTGAACCGCTCCACCGCCAGATCGTATGCGGCCCGCCGGGCAGGGTGAGGTGGTCTAGCCGACGGCCTCACCTCAGCCGGAGTCGCCGGGTGATCGCTGCCGCCGCTCGTCTCGCCCGTGTTGAGGGACCCAACCGAAGAAGCCACGAGGGGGTACCGGCCCGATGCCGTCCGGTCGGCGGCGGCCCCGACTACTCGGTGATCGTCGAGAGCGCGCCGGCGGCCGAGGTGGTGACCCCGACGCCTTCCCGCACGAGCGCGGCCTGAACTTCCTCCCGCGCCTTGTAGATGCGCCACTTGACCGTGGCGAGGGTGATCTCGAGCGAGTCGGCGATCTCTGTGTAGGAGAGCCCCACGACGTCCCGCAACAGGAGCGCCATCTTCAGATCGACGTTGAGCGCCTCGACGGCGCGCCAGAGAGCGCCGATCGTCTCTGCACGCTCGAAGGGCGCATCGACCGACTCGAGCGGTGCGATGTCGTCGATGTTGACGACGCTCCGCGGCCGGCGCTCGAGCGAGCGCAACTCATCCAGCACACGGTTCTTCGTCACCTGGAACAGCCACGTCGTGAAGCGCGAGCGCAGCGAGAAGCCGGGCAGCCCCTGATAGACGCGGAGGAAGACCTCCTGCGTCAGGTCCTCGGCGAGCGCGCGGTCACCGACGAGGCGGAGGACGTAGTTGTAGATCGGCCGCTCGTAGGCCCGAACGATGATCGTGAACGCCCGCTCGTCGCCGCGCTGGGCTTTCCGGAGGATCCCGAGATCAGGCTGTTCGAGGGCCAATGCGCGGCAAGCGTACAGCCGATCTCGGCTTGCATACCAACTTTTTACGAGTTGCTGAAATGTCAGCGATTATCGGTGTCCCAGGAGGCAACGAGACTGCGTCCCGTCATCGCCTCCGGAACGGCGATCCCGAGCAGGCCGAGCACGGTCGGCGCGAGGTCTGCGAGGCTGCCGCCGTCGCGCATTCGCGCTCCCGCGGCGGTCAGCACGAGCGGCACCGGGCTCGTCGTGTGGGCCGTGTGCGGGCTGACCCCGTCGGCCTCCAGCATGACCTCGGCGTTGCCGTGATCGGCGGTGACGAGGCAGACGCCTCCGAGGGAGGCGGTCGCCTCGAGCACCCTGCCGAGCGCCGCGTCGGCTGCCTCGACTCCACGGACGACGGCGGGGATCACGCCCGTGTGACCGACCATGTCGGGGTTCGCGAAGTTGACGACGCAGAACGCGGTGCCCTGCGGCAAGCGCTCGACCACCTCGGAGGCCACCCCGGCCGCGGACATCTCCGGCTTCAGGTCGTAGCTCGGGACGTCGCGCGGGGAGGGGACGAGCACACGCGTCTCGCCCTCCCACTCCGCCTCCTCGCCGCCGTTGAAGAAGTACGTGACATGCGCGTACTTCTCCGTCTCGGCCGCGTGCAACTGCCCCAGGTGCGCGCGGCTGAGCGTCTCCGCGAGTGTGTCGCGCACCTCCTGCTCGGGAAAGGCGACCGGCGTCGGGATGTCCTCTGCGTAGCGCGTCATCGTCGTCAGGTCGGCTCCCTCCGCGAGCAGTCGCCGCGAGAGCTGCCGGCCGCGGTCGGGCCGGAAGTTGAAAAAGATCGCCGCGTCCGTCCGGGGATCGAGCCGCGGGCACGCCGGGAGCACGATCGGCTCGATGAACTCGTCGGTGACTCCTGCGCCGTAGCTCGCCAGCACCGCGGCGACGGCGTCGCTCGCGGGCGTGCCCGTCCCGGCAAGGATCGCGGAGGCGGCGCGCTCGGTGCGGTCGGCACGGTTGTCGCGGTCCATGGCGTAGTAGCGCCCAACGACCGTCGCGATCCGGTCGGCGGGTAGCCGGGCGAGATCGGTCGCGGCGGCGTGCGGCGAGACGTCGCGGCCGTCCGTGAAGGCGTGGATCCACGTCCGCTCTGCCATCCCACGCCGCCGTGCGAGCTCGAGCAGCGCGAGCAGGTGCTCGATGTGCGAGTGGACGCCGCCGACCGAGACGAGGCCCATGAGGTGCACGTTGCCCCCCCGCTCCTTCGCCCGCTCGAAGGCGCCGACGAGCGCCGGGTTGTCGTAGATCGAGCCGTTCCGGACGGCGAGGTTGACGCGCATGAGGTCCTGGAACAGGACCCGACCCGAGCCGATCGTCAGGTGGCCGACCTCGGAGTTGCCCATCTGGCCCTCGGGCAGCCCGACCGCCTCGCCGGAGGCCGCGAGCGTCGTGTGCGGGAAGCTCGCCCAGATCCCGTCGAAGACGGGCGTCGAGGCGAGCTCGACGGCGTTGCCGGGGCCGGCCGGGGCGAGGCCCCACCCGTCGAGGACGACGAGGGTTACGAGAGGGAAGCTGCGATCCGGCACAGGCTCGAGAAGGACGCAGGGTCGAGGGAGGCGCCGCCCACGAGCGCGCCGCCCACTCCGGGCCGGCCGAGGAGCTCCTCGGCGTTCTCGGGCTTGACGGAGCCGCCGTAGAGCACGCGGGTGTCGTGGAGCAACTTGATCAGCTCGTGCGCCTCCTGCGCGAGCTCCGGCGTGGCGGTCTTGCCCGTGCCGATCGCCCAGACGGGCTCGTAAGCGATCACGAGGCTCTCGTGGCGGGGAAGCACTGCGACCTGGCGCCGCAGCACCGCCTCGGTCTCCCCGGCCTCGCGCTCGGCCTCGGTCTCGCCGACGCACGCGATCACGCCGAGCCCGGCCTCGAGCGCGGCCTCGGCACGCAGGCGGACGGTCTCGTCGGTCTCGCCGAAGTACTGGCGCCGCTCGGAGTGCCCGACGAGCGTTCCCTGCACCCCGAGCTCGAGCAGCATCCTGGCCGAGACCTCGCCGGTGAACGCACCCTCGTCGGCCCAGTGCACGTTCTGCGCGTAGACCGGCCACTCCTCGCCCACCGCTGCCTCGAGCGAGACGAACGGCGGGCAGAGGACGACGTCGACGCCGTCGGGTGCCTCGAAGGCGTCGAAGAACGCGAGCGTCTCCGCCGGCCCCTTGAACATCTTCCAGTTACCGGCGATCAGCTTCGTCATCTCAGGCCTCCGGGATCGCAGCGACGCCGGGGAGCTCCCGGCCTTCGAGCAGCTCGAGCGACGCTCCGCCGCCCGTCGAGACCCAGGAGACGCTCCCGGCGAGGCCGAGCTCCTGGATCGCGCGAACCGAGTCGCCGCCGCCGACGACCGAATAGGCGTCGGCCGCCGCAACGGCCTCCGCCACCGCACGTGTACCCGCGGCGAAGCGGCTCCATTCGAACACGCCCATGGGGCCGTTCCAGAAGATCGTGCGCGCCTCCCGCACGATCGCTCCGAACGCCTCCGCCGTGACGGGGCCGATGTCGAGGCCGAGCCACCCGTCGGGCACTGCGTCGACGGAGGCGACGCGCGCCTCGGCGTCCTCGGCGAACGCCGCCGCCGCGACGACGTCGACCGGCAGCTCGACCGGGTACGAGAGCGGGTTGTGCTCGCGCACCTGCTCGGCCATCTTGCCGCCGATCAGGACGCGATCGGCGCGACCGCCGAGGTGCTCCAGCACCGCCAGCTTGTCGTCGACCTTCGCGCCGCCGGCGATCAGGACGAATGGCCGCTCGACCTCGCCGAGCAGCCGGCCGAGGTGGTCGAGCTCGGAGAGGAGCAGCAGCCCCGCGTAGGCGGGCAGGAAGTGCGCCACGGCCTCGGTGGAGCTGTGGGCGCGATGCGCGGAGCCGAAGGCGTCGTTGACGTAGAGATCGTGGCCCTGCGCGAGCTCCCGGGCGTAGGCTTCGTCGTTCTTCGTCTCACCGGCGTTGAAGCGGGTGTTCTCGAGCACCCGCAGGCGCTCGTCCGAGACGAGCTCCCGCAGGCGGCGCTCCACGGGCGCCATCGAGTACTTGGCCCTGTCCTCGTCACTCTTCGGCCGCCCGAGATGCGAGCAGACGCTGACGCCGGCGGCCCCCCGGTCGAGCAGGAGGCGGAGGGTCGGGATCGCCGCGCGGATGCGCGTGTCGTCGGCGACCGCCCCGCCTGCCAGCGGCACGTTCAGGTCGGCCCGGACGAGGACGTGCTTGCCCTCGACATGTGCCGTCTCGACGGAGCGCGGGAGCCTCATCTCAGAGCAGCTTGCCCATCAGGTCGACGAGCCGGCAGCTGTAGCCCCACTCGTTGTCGTACCAGCCGAAGAGCTTCACGTTCCGGCCGTGCACCATCGTCAGCTTGGCGTCGTAGATGCACGAGTAGGACGAGCCCTGGATGTCAGTGGAGACGATCGGGTCGGGCTGGTACTGCAGGATCCCCGCCAGCGGGCCTGCTGCGGCGGCCCGGTAGGCGGCGTCGACCTCCTCCAGCGTCACCTCGCGCGAGAGCGTCAGCACGACGTCGGTCAGCGAGCCGGTCGGGACCGGGGCACGCACCGCGACGCCGTCCAGCTTGCCCTTCAGGTGCGGCAGCACGAGACCGATCGCCTTCGCGGCGCCCGTCGAGGTCGGGATCAGGTTGACGGCGGCCGCCCGCGCCCGGCGCAGGTCCTTGTGTGGCATGTCCAGGATCACCTGGTCGTTCGTGTACGCGTGGATCGTCGTCATGAAGCCGGACTCGATCTGCGCGAGATCGTCGATCACCTTCGCGAGCGGCGCGATGCAGTTCGTCGTGCACGAGGCGTTGGAGACGATGTGGTGCTGCGCACCGTCGTAGGTGTCGTCGTTGACACCGAGCACGACCGTGATGTCGGGGTCCGTCGCGGGTGCCGAGATGACGACCTTCTTCGCGCCGGCGTCGAGGTGCTTCTGCGCGCCCTCGCGCGACGTGAAGAAGCCGGTCGACTCGAGCACGACGTCGACGCCGAGCTCGCCCCACGGCAGCGCAGCGGGATCGCGCTCCGACAGCATCTTCATCTGCTCGCCGCCGGCGTTGATGACGCCGTCGCCCAGCGAGACTTCGCCCGCGAACGGTCCCAAGACGGAGTCGTACTTCAGGAGATGCGCCATCGTCCTGGCGTCGCCGAGGTCGTTGACCGCGACGATCTCCACGTCGGCGCCGAGCGCCTGCTGCGCCCGGAAGAAGTTGCGCCCGATGCGCCCGAAGCCGTTGATGCCAACGCGAACCGCCATGTCTCCTCGCTCTCCGTGATTGTGATCTGTACGTCGAGTCTAGCCCTGTCCTCCCAGGCGCCCGGGAGACAACCGACGCACCGAAGTTGAGTAATTGGCCTGCGCCCCTCATACTCGTCCAAGGTGGGCTCGCGCTCCCGGGCGGTGAATCCAGACCCCGTTCATCGCCTGGTACTCGGAGCGCGCTCGTGGGGGAGGAGGTCGTCCTCGGAGCTCCTCCCCCAGCCCACCCTGCCTGTGGGGAATCGACGATGGAAGCGCGTACCGCCGATTCCCCAGAGGCACCGCGTTTCTGCACGCGTCGCGTGATCCTGAAGAGGCCGGCCCGCCGGCCCGTCCTGGCGCGGGGGCTGTGAGCGGGTAGCCTCAGCCGGTCGCCCGGTTACGCCTCCCCCACCTCCACCACCCGCGTCAGCCGCCGCTGCATGCTGGCCTTCGTGACCGCCGGGCTCGCCCGCGCGGCGAGATCGCGCAGCGACATCTCCGGGTGGCGGAGGCGTAGCAGCGCTGCCTGACGCAGCGGCTCGGGCAGCCGCTCCAGGTCGCCGGTCGCCTTCAGCCGCCGGGCTGCCTCGAGCTGGCGCTGCGCCGCCCTGGCCGTGCGCACGAGGTTCGCGTGGTCGGCGTTCGCGAGCCGGTTCGCCTCCGACCGCATCTCCGCGATGACGCTGCGCTCTTCCAGGGCGAGCACGGCGTCGACGACGCCGGCGGCGAGCAGGTAGCCCTCGATCTCCTCCCAGCCCTTGGCGTACGCGCGCGCATGCGCTTCGCGCTCGCTCACGCGGAGCCGCACCTCCTCCGCTGAGGCGACGCTGCGCACGAACGACGCGCCCGCGGGCGTCGGGGTCCTCACTTCGAGGTGGGGCGAGCGTGGGCCGGTGAGCGAGCCGCCGCCGAGAAACGCGCCGCGCAGGTACGCCCCGCGGCAACACGATCGCGCCACGACCCGGCCGGGCGGGCGGTCGAGCGGCCGGTGACCGTCGTCGAGAACCCCCGCTTCCGTCAACGTCTCGAGTGCGTGGGGCGAGCCCTCGACGTGGAGTTGGTATCGGGTCGCACGCTCGAAGGAGCGCGACGCGTACGTGCGAATCTCGGCAGGGACGCGGAGCTCGGCGAGCAGCTGAAACGCGCGCCGTGCTGCTGCCGAGGAGGCGAGGTCGAGATGGAACGAAACGCTCCCCCGCCCACGCAGGTGCACGGCGCCCGCGGTATGGAACAGCGCCGAGACCTCCGCGAGCCTGTCGCAGCGGCGCGTCGGTGCGATCGCCGCGAGCTCCGCCCTGACGTCGTCGGCCAGCCGGCCGGCGCTCAGAGCCGCACCCCCTCGAGCGCAAGCAGCCGCCGCTTCAGCGAGGGACCGGCGCTCCCGTAGCCGCCGATGCCGTTCGCCGCCACGACACGGTGGCACGGGATGATCAGCGAGTAGCGGTTGTCGGCGCAGAACGACCCCGCGGCCCGCGCCGCCCCCGGGCGCCCCGCGAGCGCCGCGAGCTCGCCGTAGGAGACGACCTCCCCCCACGGCACCGCCCGCGCGGCGGCCACGAGCTCCCGCTGCAGCGGCGTCGCCCAGTCGAGATCGAGCTCGACGTCGTCGTACGAGGTCGGCGCGCCCCGCAGGTGCTCTGCGAACCGTCGGCACAGGTCCGATACGACGGCGGCACCCGCGCGTGACACGGAGGGCGGTAGCGTTCGCGCTGGGCGCCTGGCTCCCCCGTTGGGGGGCCCCGCGGTGGCTGGCTCAACTCTGGCTGGACCGGGAGCGGCGCCCACGAGCAGCAGCTCCGGTCTGGCCCGACCGGCCCGCTCTGCCTCTGCCCGCAGTGCCTCCGATGGGAGCTCGTGCTGCACGAGGACACCGTTGCGGATCCAGACCTCGCCCACACCCCAGCCGGGCACCTCGTACGGGTGACGCGTCACACGCACGGCACCGACAATACAATCGATCCGATGAGCGCTCCCGGCATCTTCCGCACCCCCGCCGCCGTCAACGAGAGGGTACGCGACTACGCCCCGGGCTCGCCGGAGCGGGCGGAGCTGAAGACCCGGCTCGGCGAGATCGCCTCCGAGCGCATCCACATCCCGATGGTGATCGGCGGCAAGCGGGTCGAGACCGGTACGACCTTCGAGGCGGTGATGCCCCACCGGCGCGCGCACGTGCTCGCCGACGTCGAGAAGGGCGGCGGCGCCGAGGTGGAACGCGCAATCGCTGCCGCGCGCGACGCCCACGGCGCCTGGTCACGCACGCCGTGGCACGAGCGGGCCGCGATCTTCCTCCGCGCGGCCGAGCTGCTCGCAGGCCCATGGCGCTCGACGATCAACGCAGCCACGATGCTGAACCAGTCCAAGACGGCGTTCCAGGCCGAGATCGACGCCGCCTGCGAGTCGATCGACTTCATGCGCTTCAACGCCGAGTACCTCGTCCGGATCTACGAGAACCAGCCGATCTCCTCGCCCGGCGTCTGGAACCGGATGGAGTACCGGCCGCTCGAGGGCTTCGTGCTCGCGATCAGCCCGTTCAACTTCACGGCGATCGGCGCCAACCTCTCCACCTCGCCCGCGCTGATGGGCAACACGGTGATCTGGAAACCCGCTTCGACGCAGGCGCTCTCGGCGTGGCTCACGATGCGCGTGCTCGAGGAGGCAGGCCTGCCGCCGGGCGTGATCAACCTCGTGTTCGGGTCAGGCTCCGAGATCGGGCCTGCCGCGCTCTCCAGCCCCGAGCTCGCCGGCGTCCACTTCACCGGCTCGACGGCGGTGTTCCACTCGATCTGGCGGACGATCGGCAACGACATCCAGCGATATCGCAACTACCCCCGCATCGTCGGCGAGACGGGCGGCAAGGACTTCATCGTCGCCCACCCCTCCGCCGATCCGGCCGCGGTCTCGGCCGCGATCATCCGCGGCTCGTTCGAGTACCAGGGGCAGAAGTGCTCAGCCGCCTCCCGGCTCTACATCCCCTCGAACCTGTGGCCGGCGGTGCGCGACCAGCTGAGCAGCGAGGTGGGCAGCATCGCGATGGGCGACGTCCGCGACTTCACCAACTTCATGGGCGCGGTGATCGACGGCGCCTCGTTCCAGGTGCAGCGTGAGGCAATCGCCGAGGCGCGGGCGTCCGGAGCCGAGATCGTCGCCGGCGGGGGTACCGACGACAGCGAGGGCTGGTTCGTCGAGCCGACCGTGATCAAGACAGACGACCCCGACTTCCGGCTGCTGCGGGACGAGCTCTTCGGGCCCGTCGTGACCGCGTACGTCTACGACGAGTCGAAGTGGGCCGAGACGCTCGACCTCGTCGACAGGACGGGAACGTACGCCCTCACCGGCGCCGTCTTCTCAAACGACCGCTACGCGCTCGCCGAGGCGCAGGACGCGCTCCGCTACGCGGCGGGGAACTTCTACGTGAACGACAAGCCCACGGGCGCCGTCGTCGGCCAGCAGCCGTTCGGCGGGGCACGCGCCTCGGGCACGAACGACAAGGCGGGCTCGATGTGGAACCTGACCCGTTGGGTCAGCCTCCGCTCCGTCAAGGAGACGCTCGTGCCGCCGACCGACTACCGGTACCCGTTCCTACAGCCGGGCGAATGAGGCGTGCAGCACCGGGCCTCGCTCTCGCGGGGGCCGGAGTCGCCGTCTCGCTCAGTGCCCACTGGGCCCTCCCTGCGCTGCCGCCGCTCGTCTTCTGCGTGGCGCTCGGCATCCTCGTCGCGAACGTGGCGCACGTTCCCGCCGCGGCCGCTCCCGGCCTCCGCGTTGCTGCCGGCCCCGTGCTCAAGCTCGGGGTCGTCCTGCTCGGGCTCGACCTCGTCTTCCCGGACATCCTCGCGCTCGGGCTGAAGGCGCTGCTCGTCGTCGTCGCCGTCGTCGCGATCACATTCTTCGGCACGCGCTGGGCCGGTCGCCGGCTCGGGATCTCGGACGACCTCTCGCTGCTCGTCGCGACGGGGTTCTCGATCTGCGGCGTCTCGGCGATCGCGGCCGCCAACGGCGTCATCGACGCGGACGAGGACGAGGTCGCGTTCTCCGTCGCACTCGTCACGCTCTGCGGCACGCTCGCGATCGTCGTGCTCCCCCCGCTGCGCCATGTGCTCGGGCTCGACAACGAGCAGTTCGGGGCGTGGGTCGGCGCGAGCGTCCACGACGTGGCCCAGGTCGTCGCCACCTCGTCCACGGCCGGATCCGTCGCGCTCGCGACGGCGATCGTCGTCAAGCTGACCCGGGTGATGCTGCTGGCGCCGCTCGTGGCAGGGATCGCGGTGCAGCGGCGCCGCGCCGACAGGGCCGACGCCGACGCCCACGCCGCGCAGCGGCCGCCGCTCGTGCCGCCCTTCATCATCGCCTTCGTGGCGATGGTGGCCGTCGCGAGCCTCGGCGTGATCCCCGACAGCACCCTGCGCCACATCGACGACCTCCGCACCGTCCTGCTCGGCCTGGCCCTGTTCGCGCTCGGGACACGAGTCGACGTCGGCCGGCTGCGTCAGATCGGGCACCGCCCGCTCGTGCTCGGCCTCGCCTCGTGGGCACTGATCGCGATCGTCTCGTATGCCGGCGTCCGCCTGGCGTGGGCGTGATGGCTACTCCCTCCCCCATCTCTACGACGCCCTCTACGCCTTCAAGGACTACGCCGTGGAGGCCGAGCCGCTGACGCGCCTGATCAGGCAGAGCTGGAGCTCTGCACCACCGAGGAGCAGCTGCGGGCGTTCCAGCGGGCCGGGCTCGCGGGCTAGCACGTCTCCGCAGGCCTGATCGGCCGGGGGCTCTTCATCGGCCGCAAGCCGGCCACCACTGCCTGAGCTCAGCGCAGGAGCGGCAGCACCCGCTCACAGATCAGCCTGACGCCCTCCGGCGTCGACCGCCCCTGCGGCGTGCCCAGCTCGACCCGGTCGGCGCCAGCGTCCCACAGCGCCACCACCCGTGCCGCGACCTCCTCCGGTGTACCGGCGATCGCGAAGCGCTCGAGCGGCGGCTCCTGGCCGGGCCGCAGCTCGAGCGTCGGGTCGAGGCCGGCGACGACCTCGAGGTAGGGCGCCACGGCGGCCCGCGCGCGCTCCCGCGCCGAGGCGCCGTCGTCGTCGACGACGGTGACGCACCCGACCACGATCCGCGGCTCCGGCCCGGCCCACCCACGCACCACGGGCACGAGGTCGGGGTTGGCGGAGCCGCCGATCTTGATCTCGTCGGCCACCGTCCCGGCCCAGGCCGCCGTGCGCTCACCCCAGGTGCCGATCAGCAGCGGCACCGACGGGCGGGCACGGCCATAGGCGAGCTCCGTCCCGGCAGCGAGCGTGAAGCGCTCACCCGCTACGCCGCTCGCGTCTCCGGCGAGCAGCTTCTGCACGATCTCGACCGCCTCCTGCAGCGCCTGCAACGGCCGGGCGTCGTCCAGCCCGAGCCGATCGAGCCACGCACCCTTGACGAGGCCGAGGTACGCGCGGCCGCCCGAGACGAGGTCGAGCATGGCCGTCTGGCCCGCGATCTCGTACGGGTGCAGCGTGAACGGGTTCAGCGCCGCAGGCCCGAGCCGCACGCGCTCGGTCACGCGCGCCATCAGGAGCAGCGGTGCCAGGGCGGGCTGGTAGAGCAGATCGTGAAAGACCGAGACCACGTCCACGCCCGCCGCCTCGGCCCGTTGGGCGATCTCCTCGTACGCGGCCGGCGACTGGTCACCGAGCAGCCCCAGGCCGAGCTCTCGCGCTATGTCAGCTCCTCCGTCACGAGCGTCCGCTCGCCGATCCGCTCGATCCGCATCACAAGCCCCTCCTCGGGGTCGGGGCAGCAGACGAGGTTGTCCTGCTCCAGCCAGTCCTCCTCGGGGAGCCGCCGCATCTTGGCGGGCAGGAGCGGCAGCACCGCCTGGATCGCGTAGAGGCAGAAGTGCCGGCCGTCGGGGATCCGGACGCGGCTCGACTCGGTCACCTCGAAGTAGTCGCCGACCTCGAGCCCGCATACCGAGCGCCCCTCGATCCGCTCGACCGTGACGCGCAGGTCGTAGAGATGCATCTCCGTCATGTGCTGTCTTCTACCGGACGGGATACCGTGACGTCGTGCGCACCGTCCTCGATGCCGTCGCGGCGTTCTGGGACTACCTCGCCTCCGTGCAGCCGCTCCCGCTCGCGATCGCGATCGGCTGTCACGTCGCGAAGACGATGTGCACGAGCCGCGCGTGGCGCAACGTCCTCGCCGCCGCCTACCCCGGGACGCGCGTCCGCTGGCTCTCGATCTACGCCGCCTACGTCGCAGGCGTCGGCGTCAACGCGATCTTCCCCGCCAGGGCCGGCGACATCGTCCGCCTGACGCTGGCGCACCGGGCGGTCAAGGGTTCGACCTACACGACGCTCGTCAGCTCGAGCCTCGTCCTGGCGATCGTCGATGCCCTCTGCGCGCTCTCGCTGTTCGTCTGGGCCGTCAGCCAGGGCGTCTTGCCAGGCCTCGACGTGCTGCCCTCCCTGCCCAGCTTCGATTTCCGCTGGCTGTTCGAGCACCAGCTCGTCGGCGAGCTCGTGCTGCTGGCCGTCGTCTTCGGCCTGATCGCGCTCGTCGTCTGGGTCAGCTCCCACGTCGCCGAGTTCAAGCAGCGCGTGCGCCAGGCCTTCACCGTCGTGCGCACCCCGGCCCGCTGGCTCAGGACGGTGGTCGTGTGGCAGCTCGCCGACTGGGGCCTACGGCTGGCCACGATCTGGTTCATGCTCGACGCCTTCGGGATCCACCAGTCGCCACGCAACGTCCTCCTCGTCCAGGCCTCACAGAGCCTCGCCACCCTCGTCCCCGTCAGCCCGGGTGGCGTCGGGACGGAGCAGGCGTTCCTCGTCTACACGCTCCGCGGCCAGGCCTCACGGTCGGCGCTGCTCGCCTTCAGCGTCGGCATGAAGCTCACGCTCACGGCCGTCAACGTCCTTCTCGGCTTCACGGCGATCCTGCTCACGTTGCGCACGCTGCGGTTTCGTAACGTCTCCGAATCCGCCGGAGAGGCGGGGTAGCGTTCGAGTCGTCCGGCCCAGGACGAGCCACGGCGACGGTTGATGCGATCACGTGTGCTGGCCCCGATCTGCGTCTAGTGTTTGCGGATGCCTGCGATCGAGTTCGAGGGCGTGTCGCGGACATTCCGCAGCCGGCCGGGTATGTTCAGGCGACGGACGGTCGAGGTGCAGGCGCTTACGGACGCCAGCCTCTCCGTGGAGCCTGGGGAGCTGTTCGGGCTGCTCGGTCCCAATGGTGCAGGCAAGACGACGTCGATCAAGATCCTGACGACGCTGTTGCTGCCGTCCTCCGGCCGTGTGCGGGTGCTGGGTCACGATCCCGCGGGGGAGCCGAGCAAGGTGCGGCCCCTGATCGGCTACGTGTTCGGGGGTGACCGCGGCCTCTACGACCGGCTGTCGGCGCGGGACAACCTCAGCTACTTCGCCGACGTGTATCGCGTCCCGATCCGTGACAAGTCGCGGCGGATCGAGGAGCTTCTGGACGTGGTCGGGCTGCGGGGCCGCGAAAAGGAGCGCGTGGAGACGTTCTCGCGGGGGATGAAGCAGCGGCTCCATATCGCCCGCGGGCTGCTGCACGACCCGCCGGTGCTGTTCCTCGACGAGCCAACGATCGGGCTCGATCCCGTCGGTGCCCGTGAGCTGCGCGAGACGGTGTCGGCGCTGCGGGACGCGGGCAAGACGATCCTGCTGACCACGCACTACATGTACGAGGCGGACGAGCTGTGTGGCCGTGTGGCGGTGATCACGGGTGGGCGGATCGTGGCCGAGGGCACGCCGGCGTCGTTGAAGGCGGGGATCGCTGATCGCACCGTGATCGAGATCGAGAGCGACAAGGTCGACGAGGCAGTGGTGGCCCGGCTCCGCGAGATCACAGGCGTGACGTCTGTCGTCGTGGAGGAGCGGGAGGAGTCTCAGCTGTTGCTCGTGCAGTCGAGCCTCGGCGCGCAGCTCGTTCAGCCGTTGATCGGCCTGCTCGAAGGTGTCACGGTGACGGCGGTTGCCGCGCGTGAGCCGACGCTCGAAGACGCGTACGTGGCGCTGGTCGGAGCGGCGTGATCCGCGCGTTCCTCACCGGGATCCGGGTGCACCTCGTCCAGCTGGTGCGCTCTCCGTTCGACCTCGTGGCCATGCTGATCTGGCCGATCATCTACGCCTCGATCGCCTACTACCTGATCGGCACCGGCTCGAACACTCGCGTTCTCTTCACGGCGTCGCTCGGTGCGGCGATGATGATGCTCTGGTCGCAGGTGATCGTCGGGTCGGGCTTCGCGCTCGACATGCAGCGCAACCAGGGCACGCTCGAGCTGCTCGTCGCTGCGCCGGTGCCGCTCGTCGCGGTCATCGCGCCGATCATGATCGCGAGCGCGGCTTTCGGCATCTACGGGCTACTCGTCACGCTCGCATGGGGGCGCTTCGCGTTCGGAATCCCCGTTGCAATCGATCACCCGGTCGCGTTCGCGATGGCGGCCGCCGCGGCGATCCTGGCGGTCGGGCTGCTCGGCCTCATCGCCGCTTCGCTCTTCGTGCTCACGCGGGCGGCGGCGTACGTCGGGGTCGCGCTCCAGTACCCGGTCTATCTGGCCAGCGGTCTCATCATCCCGCTCGCGATCCTGCCGGCGTGGCTCGGCCCGATCTCGTGGGTGCTCGCGCCGACCTGGGGCTACCGCGGGCTGACGCACGCGGCTTCCGGCACCGGCGCCTGGCGCGAGATCGGCATGTGCCTCCTGCTCAGCGTCATCTACCTCGTCGTCGCGCTCCCATGCCTCGCCTGGTTCGAGCGGCTGGCCCGCGAACGCGCCACGCTGAGGCTGTCGTGAACTGGCTCCGCGTCTTCTTCCACGGCGGCCTGACGAGCTACCGGGCACTCTTCGCGTGGATCAATCCATGGGTCTTCCTCCCGATGCTCGTCGCCTATCCCGTCTTCCAGACAGTCTTCTACGTCTACCTCGGGCGGGCTGCGGACGTCGCCGACGACGCGTTCTTCGTGATCGGCAACAGCTTCGTCGCCGCCGCCGTCACGGGTCTCTTCGGCATGGGCCAGGCGATCGCCGGCGAGCGACGCTTCCAGACGCTTCCCGTTCTCCTCGCGTCGCCAGCGAGCCGCCTCGCGCTGTTCCTCGGCCGCGCAGTCCCTACAATCGTGAACGGCTTCGTCGTCGCCGTGATCACCTTCGTGCTCGGGGCCGCGATGGTCGGCGTGAACATCGACCGCAACGCCTACGGAGGCCTCGCGCTCGCGCTCGCCACCAGCTGCTTCGCATGTGCAGCCCTCGGCCTTTGCGTCGGCTCGCTCACGTTCAGAACCAGGTCGATCACCGTCTTCGCCGACACGATCGGCGCCCTCATGCTCCTCATCACCGGCGCGAACGTCCCGATAGGCCGGCTGCCCGACACGCTCCAGAACATCGCGGACTATGTTCCGCTCACCCACGGCATCCACGCAGCCCGCCTCCTCGCGGCGGGCGCCTCAGTCGCCGATGCCCTCCCGCAAATCCGGGACGAACTCCTCGTAGGCGTCGCCTACTTCACTGCAGGGCTCCTATTGCTCCGCCACTTCGAACGAGACGGCCGACGCGCAGGCTCGTTCGAGCGCTTCTAGCCTAGGAACCAGCCGGTCCGCCGGTGCGGTGCAGCTGGCCGAAGACGGAGCGTGCCGTCTTCGCCGGCAACCCGGGGACGGCCTCCAGCTCCTCCTGCGAGGCCGACAGGAAGCGCTCAGCGGAGCCGAAGTGCTGCAGGATCGCGCGGCGCCGAGACGGCCCGATCCCCTCGAGCGTGTCGAAGATGGACGCAAACGCGCGTGTGTCTCGCTTCTGCCGGTGATGCGTGATCGCGAACCGGTGCGCCTCGTCGCGGATCCGCTGGAGCAGCTGCAGGCCGGGGTCGTGGCGGTCGAGCAGGATCGGCTGCGACTGCCCGGGCACGAAGACCTCCTCATCGCGCTTCGCGAGGGCGATCACGGCCACCCGCGGCAGTCCCGCCGTCGCCTGGATCGCCTCCAGCGCGGCCGCCAGCTGCCCCTTGCCGCCGTCGATCACGACGAGGTTCGGGACGGCGGCGAAGCTCTCGTCGAATCGGCCCGGCACCGAGGCGTCACGCAGGCGCGCGAAGCGGCGTGAGATCACCTGTGCCATCGAGGCAAAGTCGTCCTGACCGGCCAGCCCGCGCACGGTGAACGAGCGATAGTGCGCCTTCCGCGGTTGCGCGTCGACGAAGACCGTCATCGACGCGACGATGTCCCGCCCCTGCAGGTTCGAGATGTCGAAGCACTCGACCCGCACCGGCAGGCTCTCGAGGTTCAGGTGCTCGCGGAGGCTCTCCAGGGCCTCGATCCGCCGCAGCCGCTTCTGCTCGGCGGCCGTCGCCTCGTGCCCGAGGGCCAGCTCCGCGTTCTCGCCGGCGAGCTCGGCGAGGCGCTTCTTCTCGCCACGCGCGGGAACCCGTACCTCGACCGCGGCGCCGCGCAACGCGGAGAGGAACTCCGCCAGCGCCTCGGTGCCCTCCAGGTCGGGCGGGACGATCAGCTGAGGCGGCACGCTAGGGGCGGCCGTGTAGTACTCGAGGCAGAACGCCTCCAGGATCGTCATCCTGTCCTGGCCGGCGACGTTCTCGAGGTGGAATGCATACCGGTCGATCAGCTTGCCATCGCGAAGGGGGAAGAGCTGCACGGCAGCACGGTCGGCCTCGACCGCGAGGCCGATCACGTCCGCGTTGCCCGCGTCCCTGCGGTCGGCGCCCTGGCGCTCCGCGAGGCTCTTGATTGCGAAGAGCCGGTTGCGGTAGCGCGTCGCGTCCTCGAACCGCTCCGCCGCAGCCGCCTCGCGCATCCGGTCGTCCAACGACCGCACGATCGACCGCGTGTCGCCCGAGAGGAAGTCGATCACGCCGTCGATCTGCGCGCGATAGGCCTCCTTCGAGATCGCGCCGATACAGGGTGCGGTGCACCGCTCGATGTGGAAGTCGAGGCAGGGCGTGCCGGAGTGGCGGCCGGGCTTCGGCCCCTCGCAGGGCCGGAACTGGAAGACGCGGTTGAGCACGTCCAGTGTCTCGCGCACCTTCTTGGCGTTCGCATAGGGCCCGAAGTAGACCGTTCCGCGCCGGTGGCGCTCGCGCGTGAACATCACCCGCGGGTAGTCGTCGGCAACCGTGACGGCGATGTACGGGAACGACTTGTCGTCCCGCAGGCGCACGTTGAACGGCGGCCGGTGGCGCTTGACGAGGTTCTGCTCCAGGTGCAGCGCCTCGCTCTCGG
>Ga0302299_10000431_pt1 | contig 22618 bp, 22 predicted proteins | sample III_Fen_N3_4_FD_198795 | JGI IMG/M metagenome (GOLD analysis project Ga0302299, IMG submission 198795) | Peat permafrost microbial communities from Stordalen Mire near Abisko, Sweden - III_Fen_N3_4 | ecosystem: Environmental > Terrestrial > Soil > Wetlands > Permafrost | place: Sweden: Abisko... | reverse complement strand
TGTCGAGCTTCGTCACGCCGTCGACCAGCATGGCGACCTCGGGTCCGAAGTCGATGCGCAGCTGGTCGAGGGAGTAGTCGGTGTCCTCGACCGTGTCGTGCAGCAGCGCCGCGGCCAGGGTCGACGGGGTCATGCCCAGGTCCGCGAGGATCGTCGCCACCGCGACGGGATGCGTGATGTAGGGGTCGCCGCTCTTGCGGACCTGGCCGCGGTGGGCGCGCTCGGCGACCACGTAGGCCTGCTCGAGGATCGTCAGGTCGGCACGCGGATGGTTGGTGCGGGCGGCCTGCAGCACCGGTTCGAGGGCGGGGAACGGCGTCGCTCCCCGGCCGCCGAACCGCGCCAGCCGGGACAGCACGCGTGCGGTCGGGGTGCCGTGGGTCTCGGTCGGGGGCTCGGCGGCAGCGGCCGGGGGCGTGACGGGTTGCTCGCTCACGTCGTCACCACCCCCTCGGGCCTCGTCGTCCCCGCAACAACAGCGGCGCTCGAACTGCCATTCCAGCGCCCCGGAGGCACCGCCGTCGGACGCAGCGAGTCTACGACCGCGGTCGTGTCCGCCTCAGGGCAGTGTGAGCAGGGCCTCGACCGGCACTCCCGGGAGGCGCGCGCGTCCCCCGAGGCCCACCAGCTCGGCCAGCACCGTCACCCCGACCACCGTGGCACCGCAGTCGGCGAAGAGTTTCAGGGTCGCGGCTGCCGTCCCGCCGGTGGCCAGCACGTCGTCGACCACCAGCACACGAGAGCCCGCGGGCACGGTGAAGGGGTGGATCTCGAGGGTCGCGGTGCCGTACTCCAGGTCGTAGGTCTCCGACAGCGTGGGGCCGGGCAGCTTCCCGGCCTTGCGGACCGGAACCAGGCCGGCTCCGAGGGCCACCGCGATCGGCGCGGCGAGCAGGAATCCCCGCGACTCCATGCCGGCGACGAGGTCCACCCCGTCCGGAGCGCCCGCGGCAAGCACCGCCACGAGGTCGGCGAAGGCGGCCGCGTCCGCGAGCACCGGGGTGATGTCCCGGAACAGCACTCCGGGCTCCGGATAGTCCGGCACCTCGCGCAACAGAGCGGCGACCCGGGCCGCAACCTCTGCCGGCTCGGGAGCGGGTCGGCTCATCGGCGACGCTTCGGCTGTGCGGCGAATCCCTGGTGTGCTCCGGGGCGCAGCGGGCTGACCCGCGGGCCGGTCACCACCACGTCCGCCGCGTCACCGGCTCCCGCGGCCGCGGCCCGTGCGGCCATGATCCGCTGGGTGTGCTGGCGGATCGCCGGCTCCCGCTCGCGCAGGGTGACCTCGAGCGGGGTGGCCAGGAAGATCGACGAGAACGTCCCGATGAGCATGCCGACGAACAGCGCGAGCGCGATGTCCCGCAGGGTGCCCGCACCGAGCACGAAGGCGCCGATGAACAGGATCGACGCGACCGGCAGCAGGGCCACCACGGAGGTGTTGATCGACCGGACCAGGGTCTGGTTGACCGCCAGGTTCGCCTTCTCCGCGTACGTGTACAGGCTCTGGTTGAGCACCCCTTCGGTGTTCTCCCGGACCTTGTCGAAGACGACGACGGTGTCGTAGATCGAGTACCCGAGAATCGTCAGGAACCCGATCACCGTGGCCGGCGTCACCTCCCAGCCGACCGCGGCGTACACGCCCGCGGTGAACATGATGTCGTGGAACAGCGCGGCGAGGGCGGCGACCGCCATCCGCCAGTTGCGGAAGTACGCCGTCATGACCACCGAGACCAGGACCAGGAAGACGATGAGGCCGGTCACGGCCTTGCGGGACACGTCGGCGCCCCAGGTGGGGCCGATGAACGTGCTGGTCACCTGCGTCGTGGGCACGCCGAACGCCGTCGCGAGCGCACCGCGCACGTCCTCGACCTGCACGTTCGTCAGCTCGGCCGTCTGCACCCGGATCGAGTCCTTGCCGATCGTCGTGACGCGGGGCAGCTCGGCGGGCTCGATCGCCTGCACGGTGTCGATGGCCAGCTGCTGGTTACGGTCGGCGACACCCGACACCACGAACTCGGACCCGCCACGGAACTCGATCCCGGGGTTGAGCCCCGGACGGATGAGCAACGCTGCGGAGATGAGCACGAAGGCGATCGCGATCCCGTACCAGATCTTGCGTCGACCGACGATGTCGTAGGACTTCCGGCCGGTGTAGAGGTCGTTGCCCCACTGGGCGAATCCCACGGCCATCAGTGCTCGTTCCCCTCGGTGGGCGCGTCGTCAGGACCCGCAGTGGTCGATGTGGAGTCGGTGGGACCGGCGGTGCGCGTGACCGGGGTACGGCGTGCGGCGGCACGGCGCTCCGCGATGGTGCCACCCGTTGCGGTGCCGGCGCCCACGGGGACCGGACGGTCCGCAACGGTCGCGTCGGCGGCTGGGGCGTCCCGGTCCAGCGGACCGGTGGGCCGGGCCGCCGTGGCAACCCGCCCGCGGCCCACGTACCGGGTGGTCGGTGCGCCCAGGCGCCTGGGGTCAAGCCCGGACAACGCGTGGCCTTCGTTGAAGAACCGCCACTTCGAGATGATCTCCATCATCGGGTGGGTGAAGAAGAACACGATGGCCAGGTCGATGATCGTGGTCAGGCCGAGCGTGAAGGCGAAGCCGCGGACGCCGCCGACGGCGAGGACGTACAGCACCACCGCGGCGAGGAAGTTCACCGTGTCCGAGGCGACGATGGTGCGCCGGGCGCGGGCCCAGCCGTGCTCCACCGCCGCGCCGAGCGGACGCCCGTCGCGCAGCTCGTCGCGGATGCGTTCGAAGTAGACGATGAACGAGTCGGCCGTGATGCCGATCGCGACGATGATGCCCGCGACGCCAGGGAGCGAGAGCCGGTAGCCCTGGGTCCACGAGAGCAGCGTGATGGTGAGGTACGTGATCACCGCGGCCAGCACCAGCGAGGCGACCGTCAGCGTGCCGAGCAGGCGGTACTGGGCGAAGGAGTAGATCACCACGAGGATCAGGCCGATCAACCCGGCCAGCAGACCCTTCTGGAGCTGCTCGGACCCGAGGGTCGCGGAGATCTGCTGCTCGCTCTCCACCTGGAAGCTCACCGGGAGCGCACCGAAGTTCAGCTGACCGGCCAGGGTCGCGGCGGACTCGCGGGTGAAGCTGCCGGAGATCTCCGCCTGCCCGTTCGGGATGACGTCGTTGATCTTCGGGGCGGAGATGACGAGTCCGTCGAGCACGATGGCGAAGCGGTTCAGCGGTTCGGTCTCCTTGTAGAGCCGAGCCGAGGTCGCGGCGAACTGAGAGGTGCCCGTGGAGTCGAGCTTCAGGTTGACGACCCACAGGGTGCCGACCGTCCCGTTCGACAGCTGCTGCAGGCCCGACGAGGCGCTGGCGATGTGCTTGCCCTCGACCTCGACCGGACCGAGGATGTACTTGGACGCGCCGTCCTTGTCGCACGTGACGAACGCCGTCTTCGGGTCGCCGTTGACGCCGCCGGTCCGGTTCGCCGCGTTCGTGCAGTCCAGGGCGTCGAACTGCTTCTGCACGGCCGCGGTGACGTAGTAGCTCTTGTCGCTCGGGCTGCTCGGTGCGGCCGGGCCTTCGTTCGCGGTGGCCGTGGGGGTCGGCGACGGCGAGGCCGTCGCGGCCGGGGCTCCCGAGCCGGTGACGAGCACCGGGCGGAACTCCATCTGCGCGGAGGTCCGCACCAGGTTGAGCGTCTCCTCCGACGGGTTGCCGGGCAGCGAGACGACGATCTTCGCGCTCGACCCGTTGCCCTGGCTGGTGATCTCCGCCTCAGCCACACCCGACGCGTCGACGCGGTTACGGATGACGCCGATGGCCTGGTTGATCGTCGTCGAGGTGATCTCGCCACCGGCCACCGGCACGGGCGTGAGGATGATCTGCGTCCCGCCCTCCAGGTCCAGGGCCAGGTTCGGGGTGAGCGCCGCATCGGACCACTGGTACCCGGCGAACAGGGTCGCGGCGAGTGCAGCGACCACGGCGCCGAGCGAGACGAGCGTGCGGACCGGACGCTGCCGGCGGGTTGGAGCGGCCAACGTGATTTCTCTCTTCAGCGCGCACCGGAGGCGGCGCCGCCGGTGGGATGGAGGCCCGTGCACGGTGCACGGGCCGACCTGCTACTTCGGGTCGGGCGTGGTGCCGTCCTGGTGCTTGTCCGACTCGTCCTCGTCGTTCTCGTCCTCGTCGTTCTCGTCCTCGTCGTCGAGGTCGTCGTCCTCGTCGAGGTCGTCGTCCTCGTCGTCGTCGGTGGCCTCGATGGCCGCCGCACCCGTCAGGGAGGAGACGTCGTCGGGCACCTCGACCTCGTCGTAGGAGTCCTCGTCGTCGTCCGGGTCCTCGTCGAGCTCGTCGTCGTCGACCGCGACGGGAGTCTCGAACCGCTGCGTGATCGCCCGGAGCACCCAGCGGGTCTGGCTGCCCGGCGCGGACTCGAGCGTGACGATGTCGCCGGCCACCTCGACGACGGTGCCCACCAGACCGGATCCCGTCATCACCTCGTCGCCCGGAACCAGGTGGTTGCGGAAGTCCAAGGCCTCCCGCTGCTGCTTGCGCGTGCGGCTCGACATGAGCCACATCGCGCCCACAGCGAGGGCGATGATGAAGAAGAAGCTGTAGTCACCCATGTCGGGTCGATCTCCTGGTGGTCGTCGGTGTCCGCCGCAGTCTAGGCGCCAGCGCCCTGGGCTCCCAACGTGCGGGTCCGGTGCGGGGTTCCCCGATCAGGAGAACAGGGTGTCCGACGGCTGCGGCGGCGTCAGGCCGAGGTGCAACCAGGCGGCCGGCAGCGCGACCCGGCCGCGCGGTGTCCGCCCGATCAGGCCCTCGCGCACCAGGAACGGCTCGGCCACCGTCTCCACCGTCTCGGGCTCCTCGCCCACCGCGACCGCGAGCGTCGTCAGGCCGACGGGCCCTCCGCCGAACCGCTGGCACAGCGCCAGGAGGACCCCGCGGTCGAGCCGGTCGAGCCCGCGATCGTCGACCTCGAAGACCGCCAGTGCGCTGCGGGCTGCCGCGAGGTCGAGCCGACCGTCGCCCCGCACCTCGGCCCAGTCCCGCACCCGGCGCAGCAGACGGTTGGCGATCCGTGGCGTTCCTCGAGAGCGGGACGCGATCTCCCAGCCGGCGGACGTCTCCAGCTCCACGCCGAGCAGGCCGGCCGAGCGGACCAGCACCTGTTCCAGCTCCTCGGTCGAGTAGAAGTCGAGGTGCCCCGTGAAGCCGAACCGGTCGCGCAGCGGCGCGGGCAGCAAACCGGCACGGGTCGTGGCGCCGACGACGGTGAACGGGGGCAGCGTCAACGGGATCGCGCTGGCGCCGGCGCCCTTGCCCACGACGACGTCGACGCGGAAGTCCTCCATCGCCACGTAGAGCAGCTCCTCGGCGGGCCGGGCGAGCCGGTGGATCTCGTCGAGGAACAGCACCTCGCCCTCCTCCAAGGAGGACAGCACGGCGGCCAGGTCGCCGGCGTGCTGGATGGCCGGGCCGCTGGTGACGCGCAGCGAGGCGCCGAGCTCGGCGGCGATGATCATCGCCAGCGTCGTCTTGCCCAGTCCGGGCGGGCCGGAGAGCAGCACGTGATCGGGAGCCCGGTGCCGGGCCGTGGCGGCCTCCAGCACCAGGGAGAGCTGCTCGCGCACCACGCGCTGCCCGACGAACTCGGCCAGCCGCCGCGGGCGCAGCGCCGCCTCGGCCGCCCGTTCCAGCTCGTCGGCGACGCTCCGCACCAGCGACTGCGGTCCGAGCCGCTCCGTCACGGTGGGCTCGTCCTCTGGGGTCTGCGTGAGATCCCAGGGGTCCCGGTCAGCCATGGCCCCCGCCCAGCGTGCGCAGCGCGGCACGCAGCAGGCCGGCCACCTCGTCCGGGCCGACCGGCTCGGTGCCGCCCTCGAGCACCGCGTCGACCGCAGCCTGCGCGGTGCGCACCTGCCACCCCAGGCCCACCAGGGCATCCACCACCTGCACGCGATGGTCGACCGGCGCCAACGGCACCGGGGCGCCGCCGGACGGCGCCGACGCCGGCGACCCGAGCCGGTCACCGAGCTCCAGGACGATGCGCTGCGCACCCTTGCGACCGATCCCGGGCACCCGCTGCAGCGCCGTCAGGTCCTCGTCGGCGACCGCCCGGCGCAGGCCGTCGGGCGTGTGCACCGCGAGCATCGCGACGGCCAGTCGCGGGCCGACGCCGCTGACGGTCTGCAGCACCTCGAAGATCTCGCGCTCGTCGGCGTCCGCGAACCCGAAGAGCGTGAGGGCGTCCTCCCGGACGACGAGCGAGGTGGCCAGCGTCACCACCGCCCCGATCCGCAGCGACGCGAGCGTCGCGGGGGTCGCATGGACCAGCAGACCCACGCCGCCGACCTCGACCACCACCGCGTCCAGCCGGACCGCCAGCACCGACCCGTGCACCGAGGCGATCACGGCGAGCTCTCCGGGTCGACGACGGCCGTCACCATGCTGCGCATGGCGCCATCGTCGCACACCTGTACGAACGCCGGCCGAGACACGCCGCTGCCCGTCGCCCGCACGACCTCAGCCGCGCCGCCGTGCGGCCTGCTCGGCCGCCGCCCACGTCAGCTGGGCCGTCGTCAGTGCGCCGGGCGCGCGCTGCGGGGCTGCCAGGGCGCCCGCGGGGCGCCACAGGTGGCAGATCGCCAGCGCCAGCGCGTCCGCCGCATCCGCGGGTCGGGGCAGGTCGTCGAGGTCGAGCAGCCGCGCCACCATCACCTGCACCTGCGCCTTGCCCGCACGGCCGCTGCCGGTCACCGCCGCCTTGACCTCGCTGGGCGTGTGCAGGGCCACCGGGATCCGTCGCCGGGCGGCGGCGACCATCGCGATCCCGGCCACCTGTGCCGTGCCCATCACGGTGCGCAGGTTGTGCTGGGCGAACACCCGCTCCACCGCGACCGCGTCCGGCGCGTGCTCGTCGAGCCAGGCCTCGATCTGCGCCTCGACCTGCAGCAGCCGCTGGTCGACGTCGGTGCCGGCGTCCGTGCAGGCGACACCGACCGCCACCAGCCGCACCCGGTGCCCGGGCAGCGAGTCGACGACTCCCAGCCCGCAGCGGGTCAGGCCGGGGTCGACTCCGAGCACGCGCACGCGGCCAGTCTCACAGGCCCATCGCCCGGCGGTGCGCCGTGACGTCGCACGTCGGCGTGTCGCGCCGCGTCCGCTCCTGCGCGACGGGGCTCAGCCCCGCCCCGGGCCTCGGTCCCGCCCCGGCCTCAGTCCTCGTCGTCCAGCAGCGCCATGACGTCGTCGGACGCGGTGAAGTTGGTGAAGACGTTCTGCACGTCGTCGGAGTCCTCGAGGGCGTCGATGAGCCGCAGGATCTTGCGGGCACCGTCGACGTCCACCTCCACCTGCGTGGCCGGCCAGAACACGACGTCCGCCGAGTCGTACTCGATGCCGGCCGCCTGCAGGGCCGTGCGGACCGGCACCAGGTCCGTCGCCTCGGTGAGCACCTCGAACGCCTCGCCCTCGTCGGTGACCTCCTCACCGCCGGCCTCGAGCACCGCCTCCATCACGGTGTCCTCGTCGGTGCCCTCCTTGGGCACGACGATGACGCCCTTGCGGGAGAACAGGTACGAGACCGACCCGGGGTCGGCCATCGAGCCGCCGTTCCGCGTCATCGCGACGCGCACGTCGGAGGCGGCACGGTTGCGGTTGTCGGTCAGGCACTCCACCAGCACGGCGACGCCGCCGGGGCCGTAGCCCTCGTAGGTGATCGTCTGGTAGTCAGCGCCGCCCGCCTCCTGGCCGGAGCCACGCTTGACGGCACGGTCGATGTTCTCGTTGGGCACCGACGACTTCTTGGCCTTCTGGACCGCGTCGAACAGGGTGGGGTTGCCGGCCAGGTCGCCGCCGCCCGTGCGCGCCGCGACCTCGATGTTCTTCACGAGCTTGGCGAACAGCTTGCCGCGCTTCGCGTCGATCACGGCCTTCTTGTGCTTGGTGGTGGCCCACTTGGAGTGACCCGACATGACCTGCCTACCCCTCGGTTGCGCTGGACGCCCTCTGGCGCGTCGTGGCGGGCCGCAGCGCGGCTCCCCAGCCGCTCACAGGCCGTCGCGCACGATCTCGACGAACAGTCGGTGCACCCGCGTGTCGCCGGTCATCTCGGGATGGAACGAGGTGACGAGCAACGGCCCTTGACGCACCGCGACGATCCTACCGGCGGCCGGGCCGTTCTCCACGCGGGCCAGGACGCTCGCCCGCGGGCCGACCTCCTCCACCCACGGCGCCCGGATGAACACGGCGTGCACGGGATCGCCGGTGATGCCGTCGATGTGCAGGTCCGACTCGAAGGAGTCCACCTGGCGCCCGAACGCGTTGCGCCGCACCGTGATGTCGAGCCCGCCGAGCGTGCGCTGGCCCTCGATGCCGCCGAGCACCCGGTCGGCCAGCAGGATCATCCCGGCGCAGGAGCCGTAGGCGGGCAGCCCACCGGCGAGCCGCGCCCGCAACGGCTCGAACAGGTCGAAGGCGCGCAACAGCTTGTCCATCGTGGTGGACTCCCCGCCCGGGATCACCAGCGCATCGAGGTCCGCCAGCTCGCGCTCCCGGCGCACCGCGACGGCGCGCACGTCATCGGCCACCGCGCGGAGGGCGGCCAGGTGCTCGGGCACGTCGCCCTGCAGGGCGAGCACGCCGACGGTGAGGGTCACGGTGCCCGATCCTAAGGCGGCCGTCGGTCGTGGCAGGCTGTGCGTCCGTGGAGCAGAACGACGCCGTTCACGGCCCGACGACGAGCAGTGCCGAGCTCGAGGCACGGGCGCACGCCCTCGACGCGGCGCACGGAGGCACGGACCTGCGTGAGCGGTTCGAGCTGCCGGCCGCCGTGGTCTACCTCGACGGGAACTCCCTGGGCGCGCTTCCACGCGGGGTCGCAGAGCGCGTCGCCGAGGTGGTGCGGGTCGAGTGGGGTCGCGACCTCGTCGGCTCGTGGAACGACCACGACTGGTGGGACGCCCCGCGGCGGGTGGGCGACCGCCTGGCGCCGCTGCTCGGCGCCGCACCCGGTCAGGTCGTCGTCGGCGACTCGACGACCGTCCGCCTGTTCCAGACGCTGCACGCCGCCGCCCGGCTGCGCCCGGACCGGCACGTGCTCGTCACCGACCCCGGATCATTCCCCACCGACCTGTACGTCGCCGACGCGGTCGCGCAGCAGGCGGGGTGGACGGTGGAGCACGCGACGCCCGACGAGGCCGCCGCGACCCTGGCCCGGCTCGACGAGGAGGGCCGACCGGCGGCCGCCGTCGCGTTCTCCCAGGTGGACTACCGGACCGGACGGCTGTGGGACCTGCCCGGGGTGACCGCCGCAGCGCACCGGGCCGGTGCGCTGGCGGTCTGGGACCTGAGCCACTCGGCCGGGGCGCTGCCGGTGGGGCTCGACGAGCACGCGGTGGACCTGGCGGTCGGGTGCACCTACAAGTTCCTCAACGGCGGCCCCGGCGCTCCGGCGTACGGCTACGTGGCATCCCGCCACGTGCGCGACGTGGTCCCGGTGCTGCCGGGGTGGCAGGGCCACGCCCGGCCGTTCGCCATGGAGCGGACGTATGAGCCGGTGGACGACGTCGCTCGGATGCGGATCGGCACGCCGCCGATGATCGCGCTGCTCGCGCTCGAGGCGGCGCTTGGCGCGTTCGACGGAGTGACGATCGACGCCGTCCGCGCCAGGTCCCTGTCGCTGACGGGCTTCCTGCGCGACGCGCTCGAGGCGTCGGTGACCGGTGTCGAGGTGCTCACCCCGCACGACCCCGCGCGACGCGGGTCTCAGGTCTCGGTGCGCCACCCCCAGGCGTACGGGGTGGTGCGGGCGATGGCGGCCCGGGGCGTCGTCGGGGACTTCCGCGCACCGGACGTCGTCCGGCTCGGCGTCGCGGCGCCCTACCTCACCCACGCCGACATGCTCACCGCCGCGCGGGCCTTCGCCGCGGTGCTGGCGGCCGACGAGCACCTCGACCCGGAGCACGCCGTCCGCGCCGCGGTCACCTGACCGAGGTCAGCCGATCTCCGGACGCCTCGCTCCGGGAGGCGACGACCTCGTCGGCCAACCGGTCCAGACCCTCGAGCAGCACGTCCTCGCGGGTGGCGAGGCTGACCCGCACCTGCCCCGCGGCCTCTGCCCCGAAGGTCGAACCGGGCGCCACGGCGACGTGCCGGCGCCCCAGCAGCCGCAGGGCGAAGGCGTGGGTATCGCTCTCCTCGACGTCGACCATGAGGTAGAACGCCCCGGCGGGCCGGGTGAAGCGGACCCCGCGCGCCGACAGCAGCGCGGTGGCGGCATCGCGCCGCCGGCGGTACGACGCGACGGCCCGGGGCACCCCGTCCTGGGGACCGGTCAGCGCGGCGAGCGCGCCGTGCTGACCCACCGTGGACGGGCAGGCGACCGTCGCCTCGGCGAGGTGGCCCAACGTCTCCACCAGCGCGGGGTCGGGGAGCACCGCCCAGCCGATCCGCCAGCCGGTGAGCGCGTAGGTCTTGGACAGGCTGTGGAACGCGATCACGCGACCGTCGGTGTCGAACACCGTGGGGCTGACGTGCTCGGCGTCGAACGTGATCGCCTCGTAGCACTCGTCGGAGAGCACCCACAGGTCGTGCCGACGCGCGACCTCGACGATCCCCTCCAGGACCTGCGCCGGGTACACCGCTCCGGTCGGGTTGTTCGGCGAGCAGACGACCACGGCTCGCGTGCGCTCCGTCACGGCCGCCTCGACGTCCTCCGGGCGCGGCACGAAGCCGTTCGCGGCCCGCGTCGGGTACGTCCGCACCGAGCCGCCGGCCGCCATCGCGGCCATCGCCCAGTTGGGGAACATCGGGTCCGGCAGCAGCACCTCCTCCCCCGGGCCGAGCACCGCCTGCAGGGTCATGGCCAGGCCGTGCATCGCGCCGTGGGTGATCACCACCTCGTCGGGCGTCGTCGGCCGGCCGTGCCGGCGGCTCACCCGGTCGGCGGCGGCGGCGCGCAGCTCCGGCAGACCCTGGCTCGACGTGTAGCCCGTGCGACCCTCCCGGGCCGCGCGCGCCGCGGCGTCGACCACGTGGGCGGCGGGCGCCTGGTCCGGCTCGCCGATCTCCAGGTGCAGCGCCAGCGGGTCGCGCAGCGCCAGGTCCATCAGCGTGCGGATGCCGGAGCGCGGCACGCGGGCGGCGGCGGACGTCGGAGCAGGACGAGGCATGGCGATGATGTTACCGACCAGTACGCCATCGCCGGACCTCGGGTTCCGGCCCGCGGACGCCCTGGTCAGGTCTCCAGGGCCAGGCCCAGGTGGCGCGTGACACCGTCCCACCCCGCGAGCAGGGACCGTACGAGTGCGACCAGGTCGACGGGGAACACCTCGAGGTCCACGGTGTCGAGCGCGTCCAGGGTCCACCACGCCAGCTCGTCCAGGACGTCGACCTCCAGGTCGGTCCAGCCGTCACGGCTCAGCTCCGGCACGTCGGCCGAGTGCACCCGGGCCAGGAAGAGCTCCTCGTCCTGGTGGCAGCGCCGGGCGAAGAAGTCGAAGATCGCCGAGCGCGTGAACACCGGTCCGACGAGGTCACGCGGGTCCAGCACGAGGCCCGTCTCCTCGCGCAGCTCGCGCACGGCGGCGTCGCGGGACGTCTCCCCCACGCCGATGCCGCCCCCGACGGTGAACCACCAGCCGCGGTCCGGCTGGTCGGTGTCGTGGCCGCGCACCAGCAGCAGCCGGTCGGCCTCGTCGAGCAGGATCACCCGTGCCGCTCGACGCCAGGGCAGGCCGTCGGGGCCGGGCGTCCAGTCGTCGCCGAGGGCCGACCTCACCAGCCGCGCTCGGCCAGCCGGTGCGGCGCCGGGACGTCGTCCACGTTGATGCCGACCATCGCCTCGCCGAGCCCGCGGGACACCGAGGCGATGACGTCCGGGTCGTCGAAGAACGTGGTCGCCTTGACGATCGCCGCGGCACGCTCCGCGGGGTTGCCGGACTTGAAGATGCCGGAGCCGACGAACACGCCCTCCGCGCCGAGCTGCATCATCATCGCCGCGTCCGCCGGGGTGGCGATGCCACCGGCGGTGAACAGCACCACCGGCAACCGGCCGGCAGTGGCGACCTCCTTGACCAGCTCGTACGGCGCCGCCAGCTCCTTCGCCGCGAGGAACAGCTCGTCGTGCGGCAGGGAGGTCAGGCGCCGGATCTCGTCGCGGATCGTGCGCATGTGGGTCGTGGCGTTCGACACGTCACCGGTGCCGGCCTCGCCCTTGGACCGGATCATCGCCGCGCCCTCCGCGATGCGCCGGAGCGCCTCACCGAGGTTCGTCGCGCCGCAGACGAAGGGCACGGTGAAGGCCCACTTGTCGATGTGGTGCGCGTAGTCGGCGGGCGTGAGCACCTCGGACTCGTCGACGTAGTCGACACCGAGCGCCTGCAGCACCTGCGCCTCGACGAAGTGCCCGATGCGGGCCTTCGCCATCACCGGGATCGAGACGGCGGCGATGATGCCGTCGATGAGGTCCGGGTCGCTCATCCGGGCGACGCCGCCCTGCGCGCGGATGTCGGCGGGCACCCGCTCCAGGGCCATCACGGCGACCGCCCCGGCGTCCTCGGCGATCTTCGCCTGCTCCGCCGTGACGACGTCCATGATCACGCCGCCCTTGAGCATCTCGGCCATGCCGCGCTTCACCCGCGCGGTGCCGACCTGTGCGGCGGGCTCAGGGGTCTGCGTCATGCCGGCTGCCTCTTCCTTGCGCGTGTGCGCCCGCACCGGTCGGGGCGGGGCCGCCCGCACGGCCGATGCCGGTCGCGGTGCGACCGCCCGGCGCGGGCGTCTCCCATGCTAGTTCGTCGTCCGACGGGCCCGAGGTGCGTCCGGCGCGCGGACGCGTGCGACGGACGACGACCGCGGCCGGGAGCCGCCGTGCGGGTCGCGGCGCCGCACTACTCGGCGGCCGCCTCGGCGCCGGTCGCCGCCGATCCGGGCGCGGGCTGGCCCGCGGCGGCGTGCGCCAACCCCGCCGGCCACGCGTCGTCGAGCTCGAGGGTGACCGGTTCGGGCGCACTCCCCGCCAGCCGCAGCACCCGCACGAACACGCTCCGTCGCGCGGCCCGGGTCTGCGTCACCGCGTCGTTGTGGAACCGCCGGGCCAGCTGCACGCGGTACCAGGCCGCGGCCAGCTCCTCGAGCACCTCACCCCCGGTCGGGTCGTCGTGCAGCTCGGCAACCTCCTCCGCGTCATTGAGCACCTCGCGCAGCGTCGCGGACAGCTCGCTCTCCACCTGGCTGCGATCGATCCCTCCGGGACCGTCCGGACCGTCCGGAGCGGCCCGGACGGGTCCGTTGGGCCCGGTCGCCAGGAGCGCTGCGAGCTCGGTCGGCACCTGCTGGCCCCCGGCCGCCTCGCCACCCGCCTCGAGCGCGGCCCAGGCCGCTTCGCCGACGATCACCGAGCTGACCGGGTCCAGCAGGCCACCCGTGGCCAGCTCCGCCGCGACGGCCGCCCGGCGCATGAGCTGCGCCTCGAGCACGGCGCGAGAGGCACCCACCCGCCGGTGCAACCGGTCCAGCCGACTCCCGTTGACCCAGACGAGCCATGCCACCAGCGCCGCCACGCCGGCGACGAGCAGCACGGTCTGCTCCCACCTCATCGCGCCCTCACCTGCTCTCGCGGTTACGGCGCAGCCGGGAGCCACGCACCGACGACGGGTCCTCGCCGACGGGGGCGTCGTGCCCGGCGATCGCCATCTCGTACACGGTGAGCACGCGCGCGGTCACCGCCGACCAGTCGTAACGGCGCACCACGCGGGAGGCCGCCTGCACCACGCGCGCCCGCAACCCGGGGTCGGCGAGCACCCGTAGCAGGGTCGCCGACAGGTCGTCGCTGTCCCCCGTGCGGAACGTCACGCCGGCCGCTCCGTCGTCGAGCACGCGCGTGAAGGCGCCCATGTCGCTGGCCACGACGAGCGCGCCCGCGCTCATCGCCTCGACCAGGACGATGCCGAACGACTCGCCGCCCGTCTGCGGGGCGCAGTAGACGTCCACCGATGCGAGCAGGCTGGCCTTCTCCTCGTCGCTGACCGGGCCGATCAGCTCGACCGCGTCGCTGCGGTCCCCGAGGACCTCCCGCACCTGGTCCTCGGCCGAGTCCCCGCGCCCTGCGATGAGGAACCGGGCTCCGGGGATCTGCTCCAGCACGGCGGGGACGGCGCGCAGCAGCACCGGCAGCCCCTTGCGCGGCTCGTCGAAGCGGCCGAGGAAGGCGATGGTCGGCGCCTCGGGCGTACCGACCCACCGCGGGTCCGGGTGAGCGTCCGCGAACTTGTCGACGTACACCCCGTTGGGGATCACCACGGCGTCGCCGCCGAGGTGCTCCACGAGGGTGCGCCGGGCGTCCTCCGAGACCGCGATCCGCGCCGAGATCTTCTCCAGCGACTGCCGGATCAGCGGATACGCCACCTGCAGTGACCGTGATCGGGTCATCGAGGTGTGGAACGTCCCGACGATCGGCCCGTCCGCGATCCACAGCGAGAGCATGCCCAGGCTCGGCGTCACCGGCTCGTGCAGGTGCAGGACGTCGAACCGGCCGGCCGCGAGCCACCGGCGCACGCGCGCGGCGGTCACCGGCCCGAAGGTCAGCCGGGCCACCGAGCCGTTGTAGTGCACCGGCACCGCCCGGCCTGCCGGCACCAGGTAGTCCGGCACCGGGGTGTCGTCGCCGGCCGGGGCCAGCACCGACACCGTGTGGCCGAGCCCCTGCAACGCCTCCGCCAGGTCGCGGACGTGGAACTGCACGCCGCCCGGCACGTCGAAGGAGTACGGACAGACGATGCCGACCCGCAGCGGCTTCCCGGCGGCCGTCACGGCTCCTCCTGCGCCGCGACCGTTGCGGCGTAGCGGTCCGGGTCGAGGTCCTCGACGAAGACCTTCTGCAGCATGTGCCAGTCCTGCGGATCCCGGGCGATGGCCTGCTCGAGGACCTGGACCCACGACTGGCTCATCACCTGGACCTGCTCGCGGGACGTCAGCCCGGCCGGAGGCGCCTCGACCGGGATGAAGTCCAGCACGATGCCCCACGGGGTCCCGGCCGCGCGCCGGCGCGCACCCCGCAGGCGCTCGTAGGTGATCGCGACGGCGAACATCGGCGCGCCCAGCGACACGGCCAGAGCCGCCGGGCCAACGGCGACGCGCGCAGTGGTCCCGAACAGCGTCACCTCGACGCCGTTCGCGGTGAGGTCGCGGTCGGCCAGCAGCGGCACCAGCACCCCACCCTCCCGCATCGCCCGGACGAGCTGACGGAACACGTCGCCGCCGCCCGTCAGGGGGATGATCCGTAGCCCGACGCCCTCCCGGAACCGGAGGAACTCCTGGAACAGCTCCTCCGGCTCGAGGCGTTCGGCCACCGTTACCACCGGGGCGAGCGCGTGCGTCGCCCAGGCGCCCGCGAGGTCCCAGTTGCCCATGTGGCTCAGGGCGAGCACAGCCGACCGGCCGGCGTCGAGGTGCGGCTGCAGCAGGTCGCGCCCCTTCATGCGCACGCGCGCGTTGATCTGGTCGCGCGAGGACGCCGACAACGTGAACGCCTCGCCGTAGTACCGCAGGTAGGAGCGCATGCCGGCCCGGGACAGCCGCCGCAGCGCCCGGGCATCCAGCTCCGGCCGGACCCGGGCGAGGTTCGCCTCGAGCTGACGGACCCCCGCGCCGCGGGCCAGCCAGGCGGCGTCCGCACCGATGCGCATCAGGGCGCGCACCACCGGACCCGGCACCCACCGGCCCATCCGCCAGGCCCACAGGTAGGCGCGGGCCGTGTTCACCTTCACGGCAGGTCCTGACGATGGTGCGACTGCCGGTGCACCATCGTCATCCGCTGCACCACGGTCACGGCCGAGGCCACCGCGAGCAGCGCGAGCGCCACCGTGAGCACGACCGGCGGCGCGCCCGCGCCCACGGCGGCGGTCGCCACCAGGACGACGACGAGCCGGTCGGCGCGCTCGGCGATACCACCCGACGCCGTCATCCCCAGCCCTTCGGCGCGGGCCCGCGCGTACGGGACCACCCCGCCGAGCACCAGGCAGGCCAGCGCCAGCACCACCGTCAGCTCGTCATCCCCGCGCCGGACGAAGTACAGCACGAGGCCGGCGAAGATCGCGGCGTCGGCGAACCGGTCCAGGGTGGAGTCGAGGAAGGCGCCCCACGGCCCGGCCCGGCCCGCCAGGCGCGCCATCACGCCGTCCAGGGAGTCGGTGAGGACGCATCCACCCAGCAGCAGCGCGCCCAGCAGCAGGTGCCCGGTCGGCAGGGTCCACAGCGCGATGACCACCACGGCCACCGTGCCGGCGATCGTCACCGCGTCGGGCGTCACACCGATCCGGAGCAGGGCACGGGCGACGGGCGTGAAGAGCGCGGTCATCATGCCGCGGAGTCGGTGCAGCACGGTCCCTCACCCCTCCCCGGCGGGCCAGACGGCCGCCAGCCGGGCGCGGGTGTCGCCGAGCAGCTCGGAGACCGCGCGGGTGCGGGCGATGATCGGCAGGAAGTTCGAGTCGCCGGGCCAGCGCGGCACGACGTGCTGGTGCAGGTGCGCCGCGATGCCGGCGCCCGCCACCTGGCCGAGGTTCATCCCCACGTTGAACCCCCGGGGTGCGCTGACCGTCCGCAGCACGCGCATCGTCGTGCGGGTCAGCTCCATGATCTCGGTGGCTTCCTCCGGCGTCAGGTCGACCAGGTCCGCGACGTGCCGGTACGGGCACACCAGCACGTGCCCGGCGTTGTACGGGTAGAGGTTGAGCAGCGCGTACACCAGGCGACCCCGACCGATCACCAGCCCGCGCTCGTCAGGGCCGGCACCGGCGCGGCAGAACGGGCAGCCGTCGCCCGGCTCCGGCCCGGTGGGCCGGTCCGCGCCGCCGATGTAGGCCATCCGGTGCGGCGTCCACAGCCGCTCGAAGCCGTCGCTCTGCCCGGCGAGGCTGTCCGCCGGCTCCTCGGCGGCTTCGTGGTGCGACACCGTCACACCTGCGCACGCGAGGCGACGGCGGTGACGATCCGCTCGATGGCCTGCGCCACCGGCACACCGTTGTCCTGCCGTCCGTCGCGGTACCGGAAGGACACCGCACCCGCGGCCACGTCCTCCCCGCCGGCGATGAGCACGAACGGCACCTTCTGGGTGCTCGCGGTGCGGATCTTCTTGCCGAACCGGTCGTCGGAGGAGTCCACCTCGGCCCGGATGCCAGCCGCCCGCAGCTGCGCGACGACGTCCGCCAGGTACGGCTCGAACGGCTCGGCCACCGGCACCGCCACCACCTGCACGGGCGACAGCCAGGCCGGGAACGCCCCGGCGTAGTGCTCGAGGAGCACGGCGAAGAAGCGCTCGATGGAGCCGAACAGGGCGCGGTGGATCATCACCGGGCGCTGCCGCGTGCCGTCCGCCGCGGTGTACTCCAGCTCGAACAGCTCGGGCTCGAAGAAGTCCAGCTGGATGGTGGACAGCTGCCACGTCCGCCCGATCGCGTCCTTGGCCTGCACCGAGATCTTGGGACCGTAGAACGCCGCGCCGCCCGGGTCGTCGACGAGCGTAAGGCCCGACGCGGAGGCGACCTCGCGCAGCACGTCGGTCGCCTCGATCCACGTGGTGTCGTCGCCGACCGACTTCTCGGGGTCCCGGGTGGACAGCTCCAGGTAGAAGTCCGACAGGCCGTAGTCGCGCAGCAGGTCGAGGACGAACGTCAGCAGCGACGAGAGCTCGTCGCGCATCTGCTCACGCGTGCAGTAGATGTGCGCATCGTCCTGGGTGAAGCCACGTGCCCGGGTCATGCCGTGCACCACGCCGGACTTCTCGTACCGGTACACGGTGCCGAACTCGAACAGCCGCAGCGGCAGCTCGCGGTAGGAGCGGCCCCGGCTGGCGAACACGAGGTTGTGCATCGGGCAGTTCATCGGCTTCAGGTAGTAGTCCTGCCCCTCGCGCTTGAGGGTGCCGTCCTCGTGGTACTCCGCATCCAGGCGCATCGGCGGGTACATGCCGTCCGCGTACCAGTCCAGGTGCCGGGAGGTCTGGAACAGCTTGGCCTTGGTGATGTGCGGGGTGGAGACGAACGAGTAGCCCGCCTGCACGTGCCGCCGCCGGGAGTACTCCTCCATCTCCATCTTGACGATGCCGCCCTTGGGGTGGAACACCGGCAGGCCGGAGCCGATCTCCTCCGGGAACGAGAACAGGTCGAGCTCGGTGCCCAGGCGCCGGTGGTCACGCCGCTCCGCCTCCGCGACCCGCTCGAGGTAGGCGCGCAGGTCGTCCTTCGTCGGCCACGCCGTGCCGTACACGCGCTGCAGCTGCGGGTTCTTCTCGCTGCCCCGCCAGTAGGCGGCGGCGGTGCGGGTCAGCTGGAAGCCGTTGCCGAGCAGCCGGGTGCTGGGCAGGTGCGGGCCGCGGCACAGGTCCTGCCACACCACCGTGCCGTCCCGGCGGACGTTCTCGTACATCGTCAGGCCACCGAGGCCGACCTCGACCGACGCGCCGTCGGCCGCTCCCGCGTCGCCCTTGAGGCCGATCAGCTCGAGCTTGTACGGCTCGGCCGCCTCGATCTGGCGCGCGGTCGCCTCGTTGACGTCCACCCGGCGGAAGGTCTGGCCCTCCTTGACGATCCGGGTCATCACCTTCTCCAGCGCCCGCAGGTCCTCGGGCGTGAAGGGCTGCTGCACGTCGAAGTCGTAGTAGAAGCCGTCGGTCACCGGCGGTCCGATGCCCAGCCGCGCACTCGGGTTCACCTCTTGCACCGCCTGGGCGAGCACGTGCGCCGCCGAGTGCCGCAGCACGGCCAGCCCGTCCGGCTCTGCCAGGGTGACGGCCTCCACGGTCGCGCCGGCCGGCAGTTCCCGCGCCAGGTCCCACAGCTCGCCGTCGACCCGGACGACCACCACCTCACGGCGGCCCTCGAACAAGGTCGCACCGGTCGTGCCCGCCTGCGCCGTGGTCGCGACGCCGTCGACGGTCAGGGCCTGGGACTCGGACACGGATGCTGCCTCCTTGGTGGAGCCCGCCGCACAGCGGACCTCCACGATGCTACCGGCGGGCGCCCCGGCGCTAACGCGCAGCCCGGCGCCGGTCCGGACCTCGTCGCTGCACCGGGCGCGCCGGTCATGGCACCCTTCGTGGCAGACCCGCGCAGGAGGGACGACGCATGGCTGGAGCCCGCGCGGACCGGCGTCCGCCCATCGCGCGGATCGCGCTGGCCGATCGGACCATCCTCGCCAGTGACCACGGCCCGGTGCCGATGAACGTCGCTGCCGTCGTCGTCGTCGAGCAGGGCGACGACGGCAGCGACGAGGTGCCGGACACCGTTCGGCGGCGGTTGGCGCGGGTGCCGCGGCTGCGCCAACGCCTGCTGCGCCCGCCCTGGGGGTGCGGGGCGCCGCTCTGGGTGGACGACGAGGCGCACGTGCCGGGCGGGCACCTGTCGGCCGGCGCGCTCCCTGCCGGAGCCGGCCTCCAGGGTGTGCTCGACGAGGCGGCCGCGCTGGTGTGCACGCCGCTCGACCCCGCGGCCCCGCTCTGGACGGCCCGCTGGCTGACGGGGTGGGACGACACCGGCCGGCGCCGCGGGGCGCTGGTCGTCGTGCTGCATCACGTCGTCGTCGACGGCATGGGCGGCCTTGCCGTGCTCGCGGCGCTGGCGGACGGCGGGCCGGCCCTGGAGGTGGGTCCACCGGCGCCGGTCCCGAGCCGGCGCGCGTTGCGGCGCGACGCGTGGCGGGAACGCCGGTGGGGTATTCGCCGCGCGCCGGGTGCGGTGGCCGCTCTGGTGGCGGGCCTACGGGAGCTGGGCATGCACGAGGGTCGACCCCGCCTCGTCGCGCGCACGTCGCTCAACCGCCCGACGGGCGGCCGCCGGCGACTGACCTGCATCGACGTCCCCCTCGCGGACGTGCTGGCCGCCGCCCGTCGACGCGGCGGCACGGTCAACGACCTCGTGGTCGTCGCCGTCGTCGGCGCGATGGAGCAGGTGCTCACGACGCGCGGCGAGCGCCCGGACGTGCTCGTCGTGTCGGTCCCGGTCTCCGCCCGGGCCGCCGAGGCCGCCGCCGCCCTGGGGAACAGCACCGGGGTGCTGCCGGTGGCCGTGCCCCTGGGCCTGGACCGCGAGGCGCGGTTCGCTCACGTCGCCGCGACCACCGCGCGCCGGCGGACCGAGCAGCGTGGAGCCTCGGCGGCGCCGCTCGGGCTGACGTTCGCCGCGCTGGCGCGGCTGGGACTGTTCCGCACCTTCGTCGAGCACCAGCGCCTGGTCCACACGTTCGAGACGAACCTGCGCGGCCCCGCGCATCCGCTGCGACTGGCGGGCCGTGAGGTGTCGGCGGTGCTGCCCGCCGCGGTCAACCCGGGCAACGTCGCCCTGGCGTTCGACGTGCTGTCGTACGCCGGGACGCTCACGATCGTCCTGGTGAGCGACCCGGACGTGATGCGCACGGCCGACGCGGCGGCCCCCGCCCTGCTGGCCGAGCTGCGGGCCCTGACGACGGGCTGAGCGCTCCGCAACGCACGAAGGCCCCGCCGGAGCGGGGCCTCGTCGTGGGCGATACTGGGTTCGAACCAGTGACCTCCTCGGTGTGAACGAGGCGCTCTACCACTGAGCTAATCGCCCGAGCGTCCATGACGTCCGTGAGGCGTCGAGCAGGATGCTACCGAACGTTGGCGCAAGGTCCGAACCCGACGAGGACGCGTCAGCGTCCGCCAGTTGGGTGAACTCCCGGGCGTTACCACCCGAAAGCCCCACTCGGCTGTCATGATGGGCCCACAGGAACGTCTGCCTGCCTGGAGGTGCGATGACGAGCGCGTCGTTTGACGTCGTCGAAGTCGTCGCCATGCAGCTGATCGGTGCCGACGCGAGCGTGGTGCCGGTGACCGCCGAGCTGGGCTTCCGCACCAGCGACCCCTACACGGTCCGTGCCGCCTTCACCGGCGCCCAGTCCACCTCCACCTGGCTGCTCGGGCGCGAGCTGCTCGACCTGGGCATGGCGGCCACCGCCGACCAGCCCGCCGGCGACGGCGACGTGCAGGTGTGGCGGGACGAAGACCCCGACTACACCCTCATCTCGCTGTCCGGTGTCGAAGGCAGCGCGCTGCTGGCTGCGCCCACCGAGCCGGTGATGCGCTTCCTGGCCGCGACCGAGTCGCTGGTCCCCCTCGGCGGCGAGTCCGAGAAGATGGAGGGCGAGATCAGCGCCCTCATTGCCGCCCTGCTCACGGCCTGACGCCACCGCGCGTCGCTTCGTCCGTCGAGGCCGGAGCTTCGTCCGTCGAGGCCGGAGCTTCGTCCGTCGAGGCCGGAGCTTCGTCCGTCGAGGCCAGTGCCACGAGGCGTCGAGCCTTGAGCTCCGTCTCCGCCCACTCCGCCCCCGCGTCGCTGCCCCAGGTGATCCCGGCGCCGGTGCCGAAGTGCAGGCGCCCGTCGGCCCACCAGAAGGTGCGGATCGACACGGCCAGCCGAGCCCGCACGGTGCCGTCCGCACCCATCCGCACCCAACCCACCAGGCCGCAGTACGGCCCCCGCGGCACCGGTTCCAGAGTGCCGATCGCCCGCAGCGCCGACGACTTCGGCGCCCCGGACACCGATCCCGGCGGGTAGGTGGCCGCCAGGAGGCGAGCCCACAGGTCGTCGGCCCGCAGCACCTCGTCGTCCAGACTGCCCTGCACGGTGGACACGAGGTGCACCAGCCCCGGATGCTCCTCGAGGCCCAGCAACGTGCTGACGGCCACGGTGCCCGGTCGGCAGACCCGCTGGAGGTCGTTGCGCACCAGGTCGGTGATCATCACGTTCTCGGCGCGGTCCTTGTCTCCCAGTTCGGCCGGGGAGAGGGCGGTGCCCTTGATGGGCGCGGAGGTGATCACTCCCCCGTCCAGCCGCAGGAACAGCTCCGGCGAAGCGCTCACCACCCACGTCCCGGGGTCGTCGCCAGCGGGAGGGACGTCCACGAGACCGGCGAACGGCGCCGGGTTGCCGCGCTCGAGGACGGTGTGCAGCGCGAGCGCGTCGGGCCGCGGCGACGGCGCGGAGAGCACCCGGCAGAGAGTGACCTGGTACACCTCCCCCGCACGGATCCGCTCGCGGACGGCCTCGACGCCCGCCCGGTAGCCGGCCTCGTCGAGCGTGCTGGTCCACGACCCGGCGGAGGGCCCGTGCCAGGGGCTGGCGCCAGGCTCGGCCCGGGGCCGCCAGGTGCGCGCGAACCGCCAGGCGCGGACGGGGCCCTCGAACTCCCCCACCAGCGCCCACCAGCCGGGGGTCCTCAGACGGTGCGCCTCGGTCCGCACGTCGATGCTCTCCACCACATCGGAGGCGGCCACGCCGGCAAACCGGGCGAGGCCCGCCCGCGTGCCCGCGCTGCCTGACATCGCCACACCGTAACCGGCGACCGGCTGGTGGGCGGTTGGACTCATCCCGACGCACTCGGCTAGAGTCGGCCACGCACAAGGAGCGGCCACCGGCCGTGACGACTGCGCGGACGTGGCTCAGGGGTAGAGCATCACCTTGCCAAGGTGAGGGTCGCGGGTTCGAATCCCGTCGTCCGCTCGGAGGCTGTCCACGTCGGCTCACCGCCGCCTGGGACTCGGTCTCAGGGTGGAGTGGCCGAGAGGCGAGGCAGCGGCCTGCAAAGCCGTACACACGGGTTCGAATCCCGTCTCCACCTCGGTCAT
>Ga0302299_10000430_pt1 | contig 22627 bp, 18 predicted proteins | sample III_Fen_N3_4_FD_198795 | JGI IMG/M metagenome (GOLD analysis project Ga0302299, IMG submission 198795) | Peat permafrost microbial communities from Stordalen Mire near Abisko, Sweden - III_Fen_N3_4 | ecosystem: Environmental > Terrestrial > Soil > Wetlands > Permafrost | place: Sweden: Abisko... | reverse complement strand
GATGGCCGTCCCCGAGTCGGCGTCGCGGATGAGCGTCGTGTGGGCGGCGCCGTACCAGGTGCCGGTCACGTCCACGTCGCGGACCATCATCGAGCAGACCCTGTCCGCGCTGCGTGCCGTCCCGGGAGTCGATGTTGCTTCGGCGTGCCAGATCCCGGGCTACCTCGGGCCGATCGTTGGCGGCCGGGTCGTCACGTTCGAGCGCGACGGCGTCGAGACGAGCTTCCTGGTCGTGTCGTCGCCGTGCGACCAGGTCACGTCCGGGACCGGGGCCGCGAACCGGTCCGGTCCCGCGCTGGCCGCCGCCCTCGCTCGCGTCCCGCTGCGCGCCCTCCGCTGAGACGAGCCCCGCGGCGTCGTGCTTGCATCCGGGGTGCGGGATGCCACGATGGACCCTCCCGGTCGCCCGTCCGGAGAGAGCGCCGCCAGCGGAGGTTTCCTGTGTCGTACGTCGTCGACTTCGTGACCGTCTCCACCGTCGGGCTGGAGTCGTCACCCGTCGCGGACGCGCTCGCCGGCCTGCGGGCCAACGAGGCGCGCTACTTCAAGAACAAGTACGACCACGTGTTCACCGTCGAGGCGGCGGGCAAGGCGAAGAAGACCGTCGCCTGGGTGCACCGCATCCTGGCCGACGAGCGCGAGCTCGTCATCGCGTCGACGCCGCTCGAGGCGACGGAGTTCGTCGTCGCCGGCATCCGGATGGCCTACGTGTTCTACGAGTCGGGCCTGTCGATCAACGTGATGTACACGATCGAGGACGCGGGCAAGCGCGCGGTCGGGTTCAAGCTGTCCGACGGGATGGACGTGCCCGCCGAGCTCGAGCCCCGGTTCAAGTTCGCGCGCCAGAAGTCGAAGCTGGCCGGGACGATCCGCGGCTCCTACTTCGTGATCAAGGGTGAGTACTGAGCCGCACGGGCTGACGGCTACGCGATCCGCTCGAGCCGGTGGCCGCGGGCGAGCGGGTGCACGGTGAGCAGCTCGTCGATGGCGCCCGTCATCACGTCGGCGTCGGCGCCGTAGATGTAGATGCCCGTCGTGTCCTGCGACTCCCAGAAGCCCTGGATCACACCCGTGCCGCGCAGTTCCTCGACGAGCTCGTCGAGGAACTCGTTGACGTCGAGCGTGGCGTAGACCTCGGGGGAGAGGCTGTCGCCGTCCAGATAGAGGGCGAGGCCCTCGGTCGTGCCGACGTCGCGGGAGAGCTCCCCGACCTCGATGATCGAGCCCTTCGGCGTACCGAGCTCGTCGAGGAAGGTGACGACCGACTCGAGCACCTCGGCCGGGTCGCCCACGGCCTCGGCGCGCACCGCGCACGACAGCGGCTCGCCGAGCGGGCTCACCAGCGTCCCGGCCGCGAGGACCTTGCTGCCCGGGAAGCGGTGCTCGAGCCAGTACGCCAGCGGGTCCTCGAAGCGGTCGCCGCGCTGCACCGCGTGCAGGCGCGCGTTGAGCCTCACCTCGAGCGGCGTGGTCGTGGACATGGCGATCTCCCCTCCGTGCCCCCGAGCGCGCCATGCTGCCAGACCTCGGCGCACCAGGCGCGACGAGGCCCGGGGGCTACTTCGCGGCGTCCCAGCTGCGCACGACCGAGGTGTCCGAGACCAGGCGTACGCCGCTGCCCGCGCACCACCACGAGCCGGTCGACCGCAGCGCCGACTCGACGACCTCGACGACCGCCGGGGACAGCTCCTCGGTGGTCTCGACGAGCAGCTCGTCGTGCAGGCACAGCACGATCCGCGCGTCGAGCGCGAGGAGGCCGGCCCGCACGGTCGCGGCCCACGCCTTGAACAGCTCGGCCGCCGCGCCCTGCACCACCGCGTTGCGCGCGAAGCGGCCGTAGGAGTGCGCCATCGTCGAGTCGGGGCCCGCCTCCTCGAGCGCGCGCTGCAGCGACGAGAGCCGCAGCAGCCGACCGCCGTAGGTGCGAAGGTCGACGCCGCGACGACCCGACTCCTCGGCGGCGCGCAGGAACGCCATCGCGGTGGGATAGGTGCGGTCCATGTCCTTGAGCGCCGCACCCGCCGACCCGCTGGTCTGGCCGTACATCGCCGCCAGCACGGCGACCTTCGCGGTCGGGCGGTCGCTGCCGAGCGCCTTCGCGACGGGGGCGTACATGTCGTCCTCGCGCGCGGCCTCGGCGAGGGCGCGGTCGCCCGCGACGGCGGCGAGCACGCGCGGCTCGATCTGCCCGAGGTCCGCCCGCACGAGCACGCGTCCCGCTGCCGGGCGCACGGCGCCGCGCAGCTCGGCGGGGAGGTTGTGCAGCCCGGCCGACGCGGTCATGCGGCCGGCCCCCTCGCTCGCGCCCCACACGCCGCGGAGCCGGTCGTCGGCGCCGATGTCGCGCTCGAGCCACGGCCAGCCGTAGGTCGTCGCGATGCGCTCGCTCTTGCGCCACGCGAGCAGCGCGGCGACGGCCGACGAGGACTCGGCGTAGGGCTCGAGGCGCCAGGACCTGGTGTCGGGCACGTCGATGCCCACCCGGGCGAGCAGGTCGCGCACGTTGGCCGGGTTGCGCAGGTCGACCGGCTCGCCGGGGAACTTCGACCACACCAGCGAGTCGCGCGCACGGCGCGACGCGACCTCGTCCGCCTCGCTGCGCGGGCGCTGCCCGACGGTCTCGGCGAGGAGCCCCTCGAGCACGGCACGGTCGATCGGGAGGCCGTCGTGCTCCAGCTCGACGCCGAGCAGCGCGGCCATCGACTCGGACAGGGCGGTGAGGTAGGGCAGCGGCGAGGCGCCGGTCGCGGTGCGTCGGTCCGGCAGCCGGCGTACGCCGTCCTCCTGGATCCCTTGCGTCGCCAGGGCGAGCGACGCCCACGCGACCGCGTCGCCGACGTCGCTCGTCCACGCGCCGCGGAGCCACTCGCGGCTGAGCTGGCCGTCGGCGCGCACCGCAGCGGCGTCGTCGGCCTCGCCGGCGAGGTCGAGCAGGGTGAGCTCGCCCTCGGACAGCGGCGGAAGCTCGAGGTCGTGGGCCGCGGCCCAGGCCGCTCCGGCGTCGTCGCGCGGGATCCCGTGCAGCAGGCGGGCCACGGCGCCGAGGTCCCAGCAGGCGCGCGGCCGCACGCCGCCGGCGACGAGGTCGGCCGCGGTCCCGCGCGCCGTCCACCAGACCCAGCGGGGACCCAGCGTCTCGATCGCGGCCACGACGGCCACCGGGTCGATGGCCGGGATCGCGCGGGTTCCGCCGCGCCACGCGAGACCGATGCCGAGCCCGGGTGCGACGGCGAGCGCGAGCGGCTCGCCCGCACGGACGCCCGCCGCGGCCAGCTCGTCGGTCAGCGCCACGCGGTCAGGGTTGCACGGAGGTCTGACGCGCGGCGCACCGCGTCAGTCCTCGTCGGGGTCGTCGTCGTCGAGGCGCGCGAGCCAGACGGCGAGTCGCTCGACCGGCGTCTCGAACTCGGGGTTGAGGTCGACGAACGTGCGCAGCCGATCGGCGAGCCAGAGGAACGAGACCTCCTCCTCGCCGCGTCGCGACTCGAGCTCCTCGATCCCGCGGTCGGTGAAGTACATCGGCTGCTCCTGGGATCCGGTGGGCCTAGGCGAACGCGGTCGCGACGATCTCGGCCTGCTCGCGCTCGTGCACCTTGTGCGTGCCCACCGCGGTCGTGGGCGCGGCCGGGCGCGAGACGCGCCGCAGCGCGCGGCCGTCGACGGTCGGGAGGTTGAGCACGACGAAGGGCCAGGCGCCCTGGTTGGCCGGCTCCTCCTGCACGTAGACGAGCTCGGCGTCGTTCGGGAAGGCCGCGAGCGCCGCGGTGAGCTCCTCGACGGGCAGCGGAGCGAGGCGCTCGAGCCGCACGATCGCGACGTCGGTGCGACCGCTGCGCGTCCGCTCGGCGAGCAGGTCGTAGTAGACCTTGCCGGTGCAGACCAGCACGCGGCGCACACCCGCGGGCTCGACGGTGTCGTCGCCGATGACCGGGCGGAACGTGCCGCTCGTGAAGTCCTCGCGCGCGGAGGCCGCGGCCTTGAGGCGCAGCATCGACTTCGGGGTGAAGACGACCAGCGGCTTGTGGTGCAGCGACTTCGCCTGCCAGCGCAGCAGGTGGAAGTACGACGCGGGGGTGCTCGGCATCGCGACCGTCATGTTGTCCTGCGCGCACATCTGCAGATAGCGCTCGATGCGCGCGGAGGAGTGGTCCGGGCCCTGCCCCTCGTAGCCGTGCGGGAGCAGCAGCGTGACGCCGGAGAGCTGGCCCCACTTCTGCTCGCCCGAGGTGATGAACTCGTCGATGATCGTCTGCGCGCCGTCGGCGAAGTCGCCGAACTGCGCCTCCCACAGCACGAGGACCTCGGGGCGGGCGACGGAGTAGCCGTACTCGAAGCCCATCGCGGCGTACTCCGAGAGCAGCGAGTCGTAGACGAAGAAGAACTGTCGGTTGTCGCGGTCGGCGAGGTACTTCAGCGGAGTGTGCTCCTCGCCCGTGATGCGGTCGACGATCACGGCGTGGCGCTGGCCGAACGTGCCGCGCCGCGAGTCCTGGCCGGCGAGCCGCACGCTGCGGCCCTCCATCAGGAGCGAACCGAACGCGAGCATCTCGCCGGTCGCCCAGTCGATCGTGGCGTCCTGCACGCTGTGCGCGCGACGCGCGAGCTGCGGGGCCAGGCGAGGGTGCACGGTGAAACCCTCGGGCATCTCGACCTGCGTCGCGGCGATGCGGTCGACCGTCTCGTCGCTGATCGCGGTGTCGACCACTGCGGGGAACTCGGCCGGCTCGGGGTGCGACATCTCGTGCGGGTGGGCCATCGCGTCGCGCGTCTCGGTGAAGACCCGCTCGAGCTGCTCCTGGTAGTCGCGCAGCGCCGCCTCGGCCTCCTCGACCGAGATGTCGCCACGGCCGATGAGCGCCTCGGTGTAGAGCTTGCGGGTGGAGCGCTTCGCGTCGATGAGGTTGTACATCAGCGGCTGGGTCAGCGACGGGTCGTCGGCCTCGTTGTGGCCGCGACGCCGGTAGCAGACCATGTCGACGACGACGTCCTTGTTGAACTCCTGGCGGAACTCGTAGGCCAGGCGCGCGACGCGCACGACGGCCTCGGGGTCGTCGCCGTTCACGTGGAAGATCGGCGCCTGCACCATCCGGGCGACGTCGGTCGCGTAGACCGACGACCGCGACGACTCGGGTGCGGTGGTGAAGCCGACCTGGTTGTTCACGACGATGTGCACGGTGCCGCCCGTGCGGTAGCCGCGCAGCTGCGAGAGGTTGAGGGTCTCGGTGACCACGCCCTGGCCCGCGAAGGCGGCGTCGCCGTGCAGCAGGACGGGGAGCACCGAGAAGATGCGGCCGCGTGGCAGGAGGTCCTGCTTCGCGCGCACGATGCCCTCGAGCACGGGGTTGACGGCCTCGAGGTGCGACGGGTTGGCCGCGAGGTAGACCGGCACCTGCTCGCCGTTCTCGGCGGTGAACGTGCCGCTCGTGCCGAGGTGGTACTTCACGTCGCCGGAGCCCTGCACCGAGCCCTCGACCTCGAAGTCGCCCTCGAACTCGCGGAAGATCTGGGCGTAGGACTTGCCGGCGATGTTGGCCAGCACGTTGAGGCGACCACGGTGCGGCATGCCGATGCAGACCTCGTCGATGCCGCCCTCGGCCGCGGCCGACAGGACGGCGTCCATCAGCGGGATGACCGACTCGGCGCCCTCGAGGGAGAACCGCTTCTGGCCGACGTACTTCGTCTGCAGGAAGGTCTCGAACGCCTCTGCGGCGTTGAGGCGGCGCAGGATGCGCAGCTGCTCCTCGCGCGGCGGCTTGTCGTAGCGCCGCTCGATCCGGGCCTGGATCCAGGCCCGCTGCTCCGGGTCCTGCATGTGCATGTACTCGACGCCGGTGGTGCGGCAGTAGGCGTCGCGCAGAACGCCGAGGATGTCGCGCAGCTTCTTGAACGGCTTGCCGCCGAAGCCGCCTGTGGCGAACTCGCGGTCGAGGTCCCACAACGTGAGGCCGTGGCTCGCGACGTCGAGGTCGACGTGTCCGCGCTGCTTGTACTCCAGCGGGTCGGTGTCGGCCATGAGGTGGCCGCGCACCCGGAACGCGTGGATCAGCTCGTGCACGCGCGAGGTCTTGTCGAGGTCGTCGTCGTGGGCCGTCGCGATGTCGGCTGCCCAGCGGATCGGCTCGTAGGGGATGTGCAGCGCGGTGAAGACGCCGTCGTAGAACTCGTGCTCGCCGAGCAGGAGCTGGTTGACCAGGCGGAGGAACTCGCCGGACTGCGCGCCCTGGATGATCCGGTGGTCGTACGTCGAGGTGAGCGTGGTGATCTTGCTGATCGCGTGCCGCGCGAGGGTCTCCTCGGCCGCGCCCTGCCACTCGGCGGGGTAGTCGATGGCGCCGACGCCGATGATCGCGCCCTGGCCGGCCATGAGGCGGGGCACGGAGTGCACGGTGCCGATGCCGCCAGGGTTGGTGAGGCTGATGGTGGTGCCCATGAAGTCGTCGACGACGAGCTTGCCGCCGCGCGCCTTGCGGACGACCTCCTCGTAGGCCGACCAGAACGCCGCGAAGTCCATCGTGTCGACGTTCTTGATGTTCGGGACGAGGAGCTGGCGGGTGCCGTCGGGCTTCGACATGTCGATCGCGATGCCGAGGTTCACCCGTGGGTTCTGCAGCACCGCCGGCTTGCCGTCGACCTCGACGAAGCCGTGGTTCATCTCGGGCATCGCCTTGACGGCCTGGATGAGCGCCCAGCCGATGAGGTGGGTGAACGACACCTTGCCGCCGCGACCGCGGGCGAGGTGGTTGTTGATGACGACGCGGTTGTCGATGAGCAGCTTCACCGGCACGGCGCGGACGCTCGTCGCCACCGGGACGGAGAGGCTCTCCTCCATGTTGACGACCGTGCGGGCCGGGGCGCCGCGCAGGATGGTCGGCTCGACCTTCTCGGCCACCGGGGGAGCGGCCAGAGCCACCGGGGCAGGAGCCGGCGGGGGTGTGACGGGCGCGGGCGCGACCACCGGCTGCAACGGCTGCGGCACGTGGTGCGTGGCGATCTCGGCGTCGGAGGCGAGCTCGGCGGCCTCGACCTCCGCCTTGTGCGCGGCCCGCACGGCGGCGGACGCGGCGACGAGGTCGGCGGTCGCGTGCTCGGTCGGCACGTAGTCGGCGAAGAAGTCCCACCACGCCGGGTCGACGCTCTTCGCGTCGGTCAGGTACTGCTGGTAGATCTCGTCGACGAGCCACTCGTTGGGCCCGAAAGCGGCAAGGCGGCTGCTCTGCTCCGACTGATCCGACGTCGACATCGACGACCCTTCACTGCGCACAGGGATGGCCCGCCGGTGGACGGGCACGACCTCCCCAGCCTACGCCGTGAGCGCTCCTCGCCGGTCGGCCGGTGCCGTCGTGCGGGACGGTCCGGGGTGCGCCGTGAGGGCGCCGAGCGGGGCCACGAACGACTTCCAGGGGTCTCCGGCGCGCTAGCGTGACGTGGACCGAGGAGGGCCCGTGGACCGCTGGGTGTCGCAGAGCCGACCGACGACGCAGTACGCCACGGCGGTGGGCCTGCTGGTCGTCGGGGGGCTGCTCGCGCTCGGCTTCCGCGGCTCGCTGCGCTCGGGCGGAGACGCCGTCGCCGGCTTCTGGCTCGGCGTGCTGCTGGTGGTGATCGGCGCGGCCGCGCTCCTGGCGACGGGGCGGCAGACCGTCGTGGTCGACCCCGGCTCACGGACGATCACCGTCACCGACTCGTCGCTGCTGCGCTCGAGCGAGCGGGTGATCCGGTTCGACGACGTCACCGACGTCGGCATCGGCTACCTCGGCAAGCGGTCGAACTTCGTGAACTTCTACTACCTGACCCTGCACCTCGTCGTCGGCCGCGACTATGCGCTCTTCGCCCCCGGGCGCTTCTTCCCGGGGGCGTCGGACCGGAGCACGGTCGAGGCCTGGCGCCGTCGCCTGCTGGCGGCGTTGGGCCGCCGGGACTGACCGTCGGCTCTCGGCCGCCCGGCCTCAGGTGACGTCGCGGCGCTGCGTGGTGGCGGCCGCGATCGCGCCGAACAGGACCGTCCAGCCGATGAGGACGAGCGAGGCGCCCCAGACCGGCAGGTAGGACGTGTTGTTCGGACCGGTCGCCTGGATGATGCCGTTGAGCGCACCGCCCGGGAGCCACTTGCCGAACTTGGGCAGGAACGACACCAGCAGCGCCTCGACGATGAGCACCCACACCAGCACGCCGAGGATCGCGGCGATCTGGTTGCGGATCAGCGTGCCGAGCGCGACCCCGAGCACGGCGAACAGGGCACAGCCCAGGATCGAGCCGGCGGCGATCTGCCACATCGCGGTCCACGGGATGTCGGCGTGCGTCTTGAGCGGCAGCAGGGCCAGCGCGAGGACGTAGCCGAAGGCGACGCCGACCGCGCCGTAGACCGCCCCGATCGCGGAGTACGCCGCCATCTTCGCGACCATCACGCGGTTGCGGCGCGGCTCCGCGAGGAGCGTCGAGGTGAGCGTCTGGTGGCGCAGCTCCTGGGTCATGCCCATCGTGCCGATGACGATGGCGAACAGGTAGGCGCCGCTCGCGGTGCCGAAGACGTTGCGCATGCCCTCGGGCGTGCTGAGGCGAGGGGCGAACGCGCCCGGCTGCTCGGGCGCCAGGATCGTCGCGGCGATCCCGATGCCGATGAACAGCACGACGCCGATGAGCATCCCGAGCCACATCTTGGTGCTCGTGACCTTGAGCAGCTCGGCCGAGACCAGTCGCCTGCGTGCCTCGAGGTGCGCGGGGGCGGGGGCGGTGACAGTGCTCATGAGGTGGCTCCACCGGTGAGGGACAGGAAGACCTCTTCGAGGTCGGAGGACGCGGGGCGCAGCTCGTGCAGCTCGACCTGCGCGCCGAAGGCGATGCGTCCGATGGTCGCGGCGTCGGCGTCGACGACGTGCAGGGCGTCGTTCTCGGCCGAGACCCGAGCGGTGGGCGCGTGGGCCGCGAGCGCCTCGGTGAGCTGCTGCGGGCTCGGCGTACGGACCACGACGTGGCTGTGGCCGGCGGTGAGCTCGCTCAGCGGGCAGGCGCGCACGAGCCGGCCCTTCGCGATGATGACGACGTCGTCGACGGTCTGCTCGACCTCGGAGAGCACGTGGCTCGAGACGAGCACGGTGCGGCCCTCGCCGGCGAGGTAGCGCAGGAACGCCCGCAACCAGGCGATGCCCTCGGGGTCGAGGCCGTTGGCCGGCTCGTCGAGGACGAGCACCCCCGGGTCGCCGAGCAGTGCCGCCGCGAGCTGCAGCCGCTGGCGCATCCCGAGGCTGAAGCCGCCGACCGAGCGGGTCGTGGAGTCGGCCAGCCCGACGAGCTCGAGCACCTCGGGCACGCGCCGCTCGTCGATGCCGGCGGCGCGGGCCAGCACGCGCAGGTGGTTGCGCGCGTTGCGGCCCGGGTGGAAGCCGGTGGCCTCGAGCGCCGAGCCGACGACCCGCATCGAGTGCGGGAGGTCGTGATAGTGCTTCCCGTCGATCGTCGCGGTGCCGGACGTGGGGGCGACGAGCCCGAGCAGGCAGCGCAGGGTCGTGGTCTTGCCCGCGCCGTTGGGGCCGAGGAAGCCGGTCACCCGGCCAGGACCCACGGAGAAGGAGAGGTCGTCGACGGCGCGCACGGCGGCGAACTGCTTGGTGAGCCCGGCGACGTCGATCGTCGCGCCGAGCGATGTGGTGGTCATGCCTCCACCCTGTCGCGCGACGCCGCGCAGCACCACCTGGTTCGTGGCCCGGCGTCCCTGATCCGCCCCTGACCCGACCCTGAGCGTGGCTGCGGGCCCCCAGCGTGGTCCGGGCGTCGCTACCCGTCGACGCGCCGGACGTGGCAACCTCGGTCCACCGATGACGACCGCACCACCCCGAGGAGCCGCCCCATGCCAGAGTCACCGTTCGGCGACGAGACCGGCATCGCGCGCTTGGTCGGGGACTGGGCCGCGGAGCGCGTCGTGCGCCCCGCCGACCCGAAGTCCTCGGCGCGCACGCCGGAGGAGCTGCACCGCGACGCGGGCGTCACGATCACCCGCGACGGCATCGGCGCCGAGGCGGCACTGCGCGTCTTCGACACCGTGCTGGTGCCCGCGACGCGTGCGCAGGACGACCCGATGAACCTCGCCTACATCCCGTCGGCCCCGACCCGCGCGGCCGTCGCGTTCGACCTCGCGACCAGCGCGGCGAACGTCTTCGGCGGCATCTGGGAGGCCGGCGCCGGCGCGATCTTCGCCGAGAACGAGGCGCTGGCCTGGATCCGCGAGCTGCTCGGCTGGCCGGGCACCGCGGGCGGCACGTTCGTCTCCGGAGGTACGTCGGGGAACCTCTCGGCGCTGCATGCGGCACGCGCGACGGCACGCACGCGTCGCGGGAGCCGGCCGGAGAAGGGCTGGGCCATCGCGTGCGCGGCGTCGGCGCACTCGTCCATCCGGTCGGCCGGCTCGGTTCTCGACGTCGACGTGATCCCCGTGCCGCAGGACGAGCGCGGCCGTCTCACCGGCGCTGCGCTGCGTCCCGTGCTCGAGGCGCACCCGGAGATCTGCGCGGTCGTCGCCAGTGCCGGGACGACCAACACGGGCACGGTCGACGAGCTGGACACCGTCGCCGACGTCTGCCAGGAGCTCGGCGTCTGGCTGCACGTCGACGGTGCCTACGGCGGAGCGGCGCTCGCGGCGCCGAGCGCCCGTGAGCTCTTCCGTGGGATCGAGCGGGCCGACAGCTTCATCGTCGACCCGCACAAGTGGCTGTTCGCGCCCTACGACTGCTGTGCGCTGCTCTACCGCGACCCCGACCTCGCGCGCGCGGCGCACTCGCAGCACGCGTCCTACCTCGACGGGATCGACCGCGAGGCGACGAACCCGAGCGACCTCGCGATCCACCTGTCGCGCCGCGCGCGGGGACTACCGCTGTGGTTCAGCCTGGCCACGCACGGGACGGCGAGGTACTCCGAGGCCGTCGAGCGGTCCCTCACGACGGCGCGCGAGGTGGCGGCGTACGTCCGGGGGAGCGAGCACCTGCGGCTGCTGCTCGAGCCGATGCTCAGCGTGGTGATCTTCAGCCGGCCGGGGTGGAGCGAGGAGCAGTACACGACGTGGTCGAAGCACATGGCCGTCACCGGCCAGGTGCTGTGCCTGCCGACGCGGTTCCAGGACGAGATGGTGCTGCGGCTCGCATTCGTGAACCCGCTCACCGAGAGCGCGCACGTGGTCGAGGTCCTCGAGACGCTGCGGTGACGGGCGACTAGCCTCGACGTGAGCGCCCGCGTCCCGGTGCGGCGCCGGACGCGCGGAGGACCTGATGGCCGGCAAGGACCTGTTCACCGACGAGGAGTGGGCGCTCGTCGCCCCGGTCCCCACGCTCGTGGTCATGGCCGCGAGCATCGCCGACGGCAAGGCGATGCCGTCGATGCGCGAGATCACCGCCGGCGCCGAGGTGCTGATGGAGGCCGCGAAGAACCACCCGGCGGACACGCTCGTGGGCGAGCTGGTCGCGGGGATGAAGGACCACAAGCCCGAGCTCGGCGACGCCAAGCCGGCGAGCACCGAGGGTGTGGTCGACGAGCTCGCGGCGCAGATCGAGGCGGGCTGGCGGACGTTCGTCGCGAAGGCGCCGGGCGACGACGTCGTGGCGCTGCGCGACCTGCTGACGGCCACGGCGAAGGCCGTCGTCGAGCGCCTCGGCACGGGGTTCATGGGGTCGGGCGACGAGAAGGTCACGCCCAGCGAGCAGGCCTTCGTCGACCGGCTGGCCACGATCCTCGCGGCGTAGCGGCTCGGCCGGGAGGCGCGGACCACGACGCCGGACGCCGACCGCAGGGAACGTGAGCCTGGGGTCGACGGCGGCCCCGGCCGTCGGGCCGGGGCCGCCGTGGACGATCAGGCTCCGTAGCCTGGGCTCACGTAGCCGACACCGGCGTCGTCAGCGGTGACGAAGTCTCCGGGGTTGCCCTGCTTGGCCACGGAGGACCACCCGGATCCGACGGTGTTGGACCAGGTGTTGCCGGCCCCGGGCTTCACCCAGACGTTCGTCGCGGTGAAGTCGAAGGTCGTGTTCCCGGTGAGCAGGTAGGTGTGCTTCGGGCCGCCGACCAGGTTCATGTTGTTGTACTGGCGGACACCGTGAGGGCTCGTGCCGTACTTGTCGCCCTGGCCGAAGAACCCCTGATAGTCGCTGCGCGCCAAGGTGAAGCGGTCGACGTAGATGTTGGTCGGGCCGTTCCAGTCCTGCACGGCGTCGCCACCGTAGTGCGGGGGCGCGGTCGGACCGGGGAGGAAGGACTTGAGCCAGTCCACGCGGATGCTCTCGAGCTGGACGGTCAGGCCGGGCTCGCTCTGCGAGTCGATGTTGAGGAACTCGTAGATGAAGTCGCCGCTCGCCCGGACGCCCTCGATGTGAATGGTGCGCTTGGCGGTCTGCGCCGCGTTTCCCTTGATGTACAGGCAGCGGTTCGCGACGCCCTCGTCCTGCGACGAGGTCGCATAGTCCTTCGAGAAGGCGCAGGTGCCACCGATGATGACGATGTTGCGTCCGCCGTTGATCTCGACGCCGCCGGCCCAGTCCACGGGGCCGGCGGGCATCTTGATGATGTAGTCCTGGGTCAGCGAGAGGGCAGGCTTGCGGTTCGACGCGCTCAAGGTGACCGACACCGGGTTGGTGAGGGCTGGAGGCGCGTACCGCAGCTTCGTCAGGTTCGAGCCGGTCGGCGTCGGCGTCGGCGTGGGAGTGGGGGTCACGGACGGGGACGTGGGCGACGGCGTCGGGGTGGGGGTCACGGACGGGGTCGTGGGCGACGGCGTCGGGGTGGGGGTCACGGACGGGGTCGTGGGCGACGGCGTCGGCGTGGGGCCGGCCACCGGGACGACGCGGATCGCCGACACGATGGCCTTGTCGGTCGTGGCTGTGAACGCCAGGTCCAGCGTGCCGTCGGCGACCGTGACTGTCACGGTGCGGTCCACTTCGGTACGCGCTCCAGCGGTGGCGAACAGGTCGAGCTTCGTGACGACCGGGACCCCTTCGGCGGTGGCGGAGAATGCACGCTTGCCCGCAGCCGTCCAGTAGTTCTCGCTCATCACCAGCGTGACGCTGTAGGTGCCGTTGAGCACCGGTGCCGACCAGGCGGTCATGCCGACCCAGGTGGTCTTGAGGATCGAGCTGCCGAGCGCACCGGTGCACGCGCCGCTCGGCACGGTGCCTGCGCGTCCGCCGGTGAAGCCGGTCGATGCGGCGTAGCTGGTGCCGTCGGGACCGGTGGCCGGGGCGGTGGCGCCGGCGTCGATGAAGACGGCGGTCTGTGCGGCGTTCGCGGGTGCGCTCAGAGCAGCAGTTCCGATCATCGACCCAACGACGGCGAGGACTGTGGCGCTCACGATGCCTGTGCGGACGCCGGCACGTGACGTGGTGTGCCGCATGTCGATCTCCCTGTTCGCTGGCCTTGCCACGAACCCGTGGCTTCGTGCCAGAACACGCGGGGGTGCGTGCCAGGACTGCTATCGGCGTCGCTCGAACGGCGGCTTTAGTTGGCGGAGGGAGACGTACGTCCAGGAGGCTCCAACGAAGGGATGACCCGCGAGACGGTCATCGCACGTGCAGGTGCAGGCCGCGTAATCCGTTGCCGCACAGGCCATCTATCGATCCGCATGATCATGTGCGCTGCTGCCGGCCGGGTGTGGGAAACGTCTCGGGCCGCAGGCTCAAGACGGGGATCCGGCACGGCCGACAAGACAGTGAGCGACAGTTCGACGGGGGCGAGCCGGCCCATGTCGTGTCGCATCCCGTCACGAACCTCTCGCCGAGGAGAGGGCCCTACGGGTGCGCCATCACTCCGACCGTGACGCGAGGTACGCCGCGAGGACTCGTTTCGGCGCCCGGCTGACCCAGGACTCGGTGATGAGCTCCTCGAGCTCGTCGAGCTCCACCTCGTCGAGGAGGACCAGGACCGCGGCGTAGCCGTCGAAGTGCGGGATCGTGAAGACGGCATCGGTCGACTCCGCGAGGACCTGCTCCTTCACGTCGAGGTCGGCGACACGCACCCCGAGGATCTCGCCCTGCGGCGCATCGTCGCCGAGCACGCGCAGGTCCGAGGGCCGCAACGGCCGCTCCCACGCGAAGTTCTTGCCCTTGACGCGCCACTGCCGCCAGCCCTCGAAGAACACGTCCTGGTCGGTCTCGGGCAGCGCGAGCGCGATCCGTGCCACGTCGTCCCAGCTGGCCATCGTCCGACGGTAACCACCCCAGCTCCGCAGCGGAACCCGTCCGCGGTCGGAGCGGCTCAGCCGGCGAGGCCGCGCAGGGTGACGACGACGAGGTCGCCGAGGGTGTCGAGGTGGTAGCCGCCCTCCTGGACCGCGACGGTCGGGAGGGCGAGCGCGGCGAGGCGGCGGCCTGCGGCCTCGTAGCCGTCGTGCGTCACCTGCAGCGGCGACTCGGGGTCGGCCGCGGCCGCGTCGACGCCGAGGCTCACGACGAGCGCCGTCGCGCCGTGTGCGGCGACGGCGTCGACGATCAGGTCGACCGCGGCGAGCCACTGCTCGTCGGGAGCGCCCTCCGCGAGCGGCACGTTGAGGTTCGCGCCGAGGCCGGCATCGCGGCCCGTCTCGTCCGCGAAGCCGGCGTAGTGCGGGAACCACCCGGCGCCGGGGTCGACGTGCAGCGAGCCGTAGAACACGTCGGCACGGTCGTAGAAGAGCGCCTGGGTGCCGTTGCCGTGGTGCGCGTCGATGTCGACGATCGCGACCCGCTCGTGGCCGGCGTCGCGCAGCGCCTGCGCCGCGACTCCCGCGTTGTTGAGGTAGCAGGAACCGCCGTAGGCCGCCTTCGTGACGTGGTGGCCGGGCGGGCGGGCGAGCGCATAGGTGAGCGGCTCGCCGCCCACGACGAGGTCGACGGCCGAGAGCGTGACGTCGACGGCCGCGCGCGCGGCCTCCCACGTGCCGGGACCGACGAGCGTCATCGTGTCGTAGCACCAGCGCCCGGCCGCCGCGTGCACGGCCACGGGCTCGCGCTCGGGGAGGCCGTCGAGCATCCCCGCGGTCGGCATGAGGTAGGGCACCACCCGGTCCTGGCCGGGCTCGACCGGGAATCCGGCCTCGACCCACCGGGCCCACACCGTGCGCAGGTGCTCGACGAGCCGCGGGTCGTGCACGCGCAGCAGCACGTCGTCGCCGTGCCCGTCGGCGTCGACCACGCGGTGTCCGGCACGTCGCAGCGCGTCCTCGATGCGGGTCGCGCGCTCGGGCAGCTCGGTGCCCGGCGTGCGCACGCCGACCCAGATCTCGGCACCGGGCACGTGCAGCAGGCAGGTGTCGCTGCGGACCACGACGGCGGGGGAGGCGCTCACCCGCGCAGCATGGCAAACCGGAGGCCGTCTCGGTGGCTCGGGGCGTGACCTCGCGCGTCTCGCGCCGCCGGGGACGTGCGCTGGGGCAGGATGCAGGGATGACCTCGCCTGCTGACCTGGGACTCAGGATCGGCACCCTCCCCCCGGGGCCGACGAACTCGGTGGTCGACGTCCCGGGCGTCGGCCTCGGCCACTCCACCGTCGTCTACGACGACGCTCCGCCCCCCTTCGGGCGGGGGGTGGCCCGCACCGGCGTGACCGTCGTCGACCTCGGCGGCGACACCTGGGAGCGGCCGGTCGTCGCCGGCGTCTCCGTGCTCAACGGCGCGGGCGAGCTCACAGCTCGCAGTCAGGTCGACGAGTGGGGTCTCCTCGAGACGCCTGTCTTCCTCACCTCCACGATGCAGGTGGGACGAGTCTACGACGCTGCCTGCCGGCTGCTCATGGCCGAGCAGCCGCGGATCGGCGTCGACGACGTGGTGATCCCGATGGTCGGGGAGTGCGACGACTCCTGGCTCAACGACCCGCGGCACATGCACGTGACCGACGAGCACGTCGCCGCTGCGCTGTTCGCCGCCCGCGCGTCCGCGGGCTCGGGCCGGGCGCCGGAGACGGGCGCCGTCGGCGCCGGCACCGGCATGTCGTGCTTCAACTGGAAGGGCGGTATCGGCACGTCGTCGCGCGTCCTCCCCGACGGCCACGTGGTCGGGGTCGTCCTGCTCACCAACTTCGGGCAGTGGGACCGCCTCACCGTCGACGGTGTCGCCGTGGGCCGCGTGCTCGGCGCTCCCGCGCACCTCCCGCCACCGCCCGCCGGGTCCTGCCTCGGCGTCGTCGTGACCGACGCCCCGCTCGACCACAGCGCCTGCGAGCGCCTGGCCGCGCGCGTCGGGCTCGGGCTCGCGCGGACCGGCTCGACAGCGCACCACTCCTCCGGCGAGCTGTTCGTGGCGGCCGCGCTCGGGCTCCGCACCGCGCGCGGCGAGTCGCCCACGGCGACGCCGATCACCGGTCGCGGCCTCGACCCCTACTTCGAGGCGGTTGTCGACGCGAGCGAGGAGGCGGTGCTCGTGTCGCTGCTCGCCGCCCACGACGTCACGGGCGTCGAGGGCCGCTCCATCGCCGCGCTGCCCGTCGACGAGCTGCGCCGGATCCTCGCGGAAGGACGCCACGCATGACCGAGACGACCGAGGTCACGGCGACCTCCGGCACGCCCGGTTCGCCCGGGACGCCCAGCTCACCCGGGACCAAGCACGACGCCTGGATCCCCATGAGCGACGGCGTGTTCCTGTCCGTCACCCTCTATCTCCCCGACCCCGTGGCCGGGCCGCAGCCGTGCATCCTCGAGGCGTTGCCCTACCGCAAGGACGACATGACGTCGTCGTACCGCCCGGAGTACGTGCGGCTGCGCGACGAGCACGCCTACGCCGTGGCGCGCCTCGACGTCAGGGGCACGGGGAGCAGCGGCGGTCGCGCGACCGACGAGTACCCCGAGATCGAGCAGCGCGACCTCGCCGAGGTGATCGCGTGGCTCGCGGCGCAGCCGTGGTGCGACGGCAACGTCGGGATGTACGGCACGTCCTACAGCGGGTTCAACTCGCTGCAGATGGCGTGCGAGCGTCCGGCCCACCTCAAGGCCGTCATCGCGATCTACGCGACCGACGACCGGCACACCGACGACGTGCACTACATGGGCGGCCTGCGCCGCTGGATCGACCTCGTCGACTACTGCCACTACATGACACCGATGAATGCCCTGCCGCCCGTCCCCGCGGTGTTCGGTCCGGGGTGGCGCGAGGAGTGGCGCGCGCGGATCGCCGAGCACGAGCCGTGGCTCTTCACCTGGCTGAGCCACCCCCACGACGACGCCTACTGGCGGCACGGGTCCGTGCGTCCGGCGTACGACCGGATCGAGATCCCCACGATGATCGTCGCCGGCTGGGCCGACGGCTATCGCAACAACACCTTCCGCACGATGGAGAAGCTCGGCGAGAACGGTGTGCCCCGAAGGCTTCTCGCCGGTCCGTGGTCGCACGCGGCCACGTCGTCGTCGCTGCCCGGGCCGCGCATCGACCTCGTGCCGGAGATGGTGCGCTGGTGGGACCGCTGGCTGCGCGGGGTCGAGAACGGCGTCGACGTCGAGCCCGAGGCGGTCTGGTACTCCCGCGCCTCGCACAAGCCCGCGCCCGACCTCGACCTCGTCCCTGGTGTGTGGCGTGCCGACTCGTGGCCGACCGAGCGGTCCACGTGGATGGAGCTGCCGCTCGAGGCGAAGCTGCCCTATGTCGTGAAGCCCGACGTCGGCACCGCGGCCTGGATCTCGTGCGCGGGTCACCTGCCCTACGGCCAGCCGCTCGACCAGCGCCATGACGATGCCGACTCCCTCACCTGGACGGTCGATCCCGAGGGCCTCGAGATCGCGGGCAACCCGCGCGTGCAGCTGTCGATCTCGGCGTCGGCGCCGGTCGCCACGGTGGCGCTCAAGCTCAACGACGTCGCATCCGACGGCACCTCGACGCTGGTCACCCGCGGCCTCCTCAACCTGACGCGTCGCGGCGGCATGGACACCGCCGTCCCGCTCGAGCCGGGCGTCGCCTACGACGTCGAGGTGGAGCTCGAGGCGACCGCGTGGCAGTGGCGACCGGGGCACAAGCTGCGCCTGTCGCTTGCGGGTGCCGACTGGCCCAACACGTCGGCGCCGCCCGAGCCGGTGACGCTGTCCGTGCGCGGCGGCCGCATCCTGCTGCCGGCGTACTCACCGGCGGGATCGCCCGCGCCGCCCGTGTTCGCGCCCGGCGACGAGTCGTCGTCGGAGAGCGACCACGGCGTGGTGTGGCGCGTGGAGCGCGACGTCCTCGGCCGGACGACGTCCTGCGTGATCGACCACGGCTCGGCCTACGACGCCCCCTACGGCTCGGTCGTCGAGCACTACTCCGGTCGCGTGTCGGTCTCGACGCGCACGTTCGCGCAGGTGGCCGCGGCCGACGTCTCGTTCACGCTGCGCTTCGCCGACGACGGCACGGGCGAGGCGACGTCGGTCGTCGCCCGCTCCGTCCTCGAGGTGCACGCCGGTCCGCGGACCTACGACGTGACGATCAGCCTGGTCTGCACCGAGGCCGGCGAGGTGGTGGGCGAGCGCCGCTGGTCCGCCCAGTTCCCCCGCGACCTCGCCTAGACCCGTCCCGAGTACCTGGTGGGAGTGTCGTTCCGGACCCCTCGCCAGCGACACTTAGGCGAGGTACTCGCGGGTCTTTGGGGGTGCGACGACCGGGGCGAGGACCACGATGCCGACGGCGAGGACGGGCAGGATCCAGAGCGCGTGGCCGATGCCGATCTGCTGCGCGAGGAGGCCGATCAGCGGCGGGCCGATGAGGAAGCCGCCGTAGCCGATCGTGGACACGGCGGCGATGGCGTCGGCGGCGCGGCCCGGCTGCTCGCCGCCGGCACTCATGGCGGCGGGGAACACGAGGGCCGTGCCGGTGCCCCAGAACGCGATCCCGATCAGGATGCCGGGCATCGCGGGAAGGGCGAGCGCCGCGACGACGCCGAGGCCGGCCAGCACGCCGGCGATCCGGATCGCCGTGCCGCGGCCGAGCCGCGCGATGACCGGGGTGCCGCCGAACCGGCTGAGCGCCATGGCCGTCGCGAACACGGTGTAGCCGAGCGCCGCGGTGGTCTGCGTCTGGCCGCGGTCGTCGGTGAGGAAGAGCGTGATCCAGTCCGACGCCGATCCCTCGAGCAGCGTCGCGCACAGCGTGATCGTGCCGATGAGCACGATGCGCCGGGTGAGCAGCCGCGCCTTGCGTACGCCGGGCTCCGCGTCGCCCTCGTCCGCGACGACGACCTCGTCGGGCTCGCGGTCGTCGATGTACTCGCGCAGGACGATGACGATGGTGAGCCCGACCGCGACGAGCGCGGCGACGGTGAAGTGCACGCCGAGCGCGATGCCCGCACCCGCGGCGAGCGCACCGAACGCTCCGCCGACGATCGCACCGACGCTCCAGCAGGCGTGGTAGCGCGGCATGTAGTCGCGCCCCGCGCGGCGGTCGACGAACGAGCCCTGGATGTTCATCGCCACGTCCCACGAGCCGTAGCACGAGCCCATCACGAACAGTGCCAGGCCGGTGGTGACGACGTTCGGTGCGAGGGCCGCGGCCACGAGCCCGAGGCCCGAGACGACCGAGGTGACGATCACGACCGGCCGGCTGCTCCAGCGGTGGGCCAGCCGGCCGACGAACGGCATCGCCACGAGCGACCCGAGGCCGAGGGTGAGCAGCGTGAGCCCGATCGTGCGCGGATCGGCGTCGAGCCGGTCGCGCGTGGCGGGCAGTCGTGAGATCCAGGCCGCGATGACCGACCCGTTGAGCGCGAACACGGCCGCCGTCGCGTACGCCGCGCGCCGTGAGCCGTGTGGCAGACCGGTCTCGGCGTAGGAGGGGGTCTCACGGGTCACCCGCACGATCCTGCCACGTCGGCAGGACGGGTCACTCCTCGATGTGCGGCGGGATGCCGAGGTAGCCGCGGCCGATCATCTGCACCCACTGGTGGACGGCGTCCTCGTTCGGCGCGAACGGGCCGGGGGAGAAGTGCGGCGAGGTGAGCCCGCGCTGGACGAGCTCGCAGGCCTTCCAGTCCTGGGAGTTGGTGAGGTCCCAGAACTCCATCGCGTAGGCCGGGTCGATGTCGTCGCCGGGGAAGTACCAGCTGCACTCGATCCAGGTGCGGTCCGGTGCGAGCGGGAGGACCCGGTGGGTCATGACGTAGTCCGGGTGGCCGGAGATCAGCAGGTTCGGGAAGAGCTGGACGTAGAGCACCGTGTGCTGCGGCGCCCCGTCGATCGGGCGGCCCTTCGAGGTGCCGTCCATCGACATGGTGACGGCGTCGCCCTTGAAGTGCATCGTGCCGCCGACCCACGCTCCCGGGAGCGAGTGGTTGTCGCCCGAGCTCGGGTTCGAGACCTGGCACAGCTCGGGATGGATGAGCGGGCAGTGGTAGCACTCGTGATAGTTCTCCGAGACCAGCTTCCAGTTCGCACCGATCTCGTAGGTGTGGCGACCGCGGAGCACGAGGTCCTCGGGGCGGTAGGGCGCGACCAGGTCGTCGAGGACCCCGAGGTGGTCCTCCCACGGCGCTGCTGTGCCGGTCGCGTTGACGAACAGCCAGCCGTGCCAGACCTTAGACGGCAGCGGCACGAGGCCGTAGTCGGCCTTGTCGAAGAACTCGTTGTCGCGGAAGCCGGGGGCGCCCTGCAGCGACCCGTCGAGGCGATAGGTCCAGGCGTGGTAGACGCACAGCACCGACCTGTTCGTCGAGCACTGGTCGTCCTCGAGCAGCACGTGGGCGCGGTGCCGGCAGGTGTTGGCGAACGCGCGCACCTCGTCGTCGGCGAAGGTGAGGAGCACGGGGACGTCGCCCACGACGATCGCCCGCTGCGTGGAGTCGTGGCCGCGCAGCTCCTCCACGCGCCCCGCGCAGGCCCACGAGCCGGCGACGAGATGGCGGAGCTCCCACGCGAGGACGTCGGGCGAGGTGTAGGCCTCGACCGGCAGCATCGTCGACTGCCCGAAGGGCAGCAGGGCCCGGGAGAGGCCCTCCGCGGGGACCGGGGCGAGCGGCGAGGGGGACGACACGTCGTCGAGCGTGCTCATCGGGGACTCCTGCTGACTTGCGCGACAGTACAGTCGCGACCGTGGCGAGACGGAAGGTCGAGGTGCGGCGCGAGGAGATCCTCGCAGCCGCCGAGGCCGAGGTGACCAAGCGCGGGTTCGCGCACACGCGCGTCGGCGACGTCGCCGACTCCCTCGGCGTGAGCAGCGCGCTGATCTTCTACCACTTCGGGTCCAAGGAGAAGCTCTTCGCCCAGACGCTCGAGCACGCCGTGAAGCGCGACCTCGACCGGCTCGACGACGCCGTCGCGCGCGCGTCCGGCCCGGTCGACGGAGTGCGCCGGATGCTGCAGCTGTGGGCGCCGCAGGGCAACGCGGCCGGCTGGACGGTGTGGGTCGACGCGTGGGCGGAGTCCCTGCGCGAGCCCGAGATGCGCGCGATGAGCCGACGTCTCGACGTGACCTGGAAGGAGGCGCTCGCCGACCAGATCACTCGCGGCAACGAGGCCGGCCTCTTCACCTGCGCGGACCCCGAGGGCGCGGCCTGGCGGCTGTCGGCGCTGCTCGACGGCCTGGCGGTGCAGGTGACGGTGCACCGCAACCTCACGAAGAAGCAGCTCGCGGCATGGGTCCGCGGCGCCGCCGCCGTGGAGCTCGGAGTGGATCCGGCCGTCCTCGCCTGAGGTCATCTAGACCATCCAGTTCGGGACGTAGGACGGGTCGGTCAGCCCGGGTCGGTCGAGGGAGAACGCGCTGATGTCGGCCGACGTCGCGCCGTCGACGGCGACGTCGGTGAGCAGGCGGCCGAAGGTGGCGGCGAACTTGTAGCCGTGCGCGGCGCCGAGCCCGACCGTGACCTGCGGGTGCTCGGGCACGCGCGAGACCACGAAGTCGCGGTCGGGGGTCAGCGTGTAGAGGCAGCGCTTCGAGCGGGTCGCTGGGCCGGAGCCCGGGAAGGTGCCGGCCATGAACTCCGCGAGCCGGTCGCGCAGCCCCGCGTTCTCGACGCCCTCCCGGTCCTCGGCCGTCACCACCGGGCCGCCGCAGTCCTGAGCGGCCTTCACGGTGTCCTCGCCGTAGCAGGGGAAGCCGTAGAACGACGGCTCGTCCATCCAGATCCACACCGGGAACCGCCCGGTTCGGAAGGGCTCCGGATCGGCGGGGGTGAAGTAGGTGACCTGCTCCTCGGTGACGGTGAGCGGGAGGTCGCGGCCCAGCGGCGCGAGCAGCGCGGACGTCCACGCGTCGGCGCTGACGACCACGCGCGCCGCAGACACGACGCCCGCGTCGGTCACGAGGTCGACGGCGTCGCCGCGCGGCACGAGGGCGCGGACCGCGGTGCGGTCGCGCAGGACGGCGCCGTACGCCGCTGCCTGCCGCTGCATCGCGGCGACCCCGCGCGCAGCGGGGACGATCGCCGTGCGCTCCTGGAACAGCACACGGGTGCCCTCGGGCAGCGCGATCTGCGGCCAGCGCGACCGGGCCGCGGCCACGTCGAGGACCTCGTGCGCGACCCCGCGGGCGTTCATCGACGACGTGTAGTCGTCGATGCCGATGGCCGCGCCGTGCGGGAACAGGTCGATGCCGCCGGTGACGGTGACGAAGGACTCGCCGGTCTCGGCCTCGAGGTCGGCCCAGTCGTCGTAGGCGGCGAACGTGAGGTCGACGTACGCGGGCGTGTGGTAGCTGTGGCGCAGGATGCGGCTGCTGTCGTGCGAGGCGCCGTT
>Ga0302299_10000429_pt1 | contig 22631 bp, 20 predicted proteins | sample III_Fen_N3_4_FD_198795 | JGI IMG/M metagenome (GOLD analysis project Ga0302299, IMG submission 198795) | Peat permafrost microbial communities from Stordalen Mire near Abisko, Sweden - III_Fen_N3_4 | ecosystem: Environmental > Terrestrial > Soil > Wetlands > Permafrost | place: Sweden: Abisko... | reverse complement strand
AGCCGTTCTTCCTCTACTTCAGCCTGGATGCCGCGCACGCGCCGCACCACGTGTTCCTCGAGTGGGCCGACAAGTACAAGGGCACGTTCGACACCGGCTACGAGGCGATCCGCACGACGATCCTGGCCCGGCAGAAGGAGCTCGGGCTGCTGCCCGACGACACCGAGCTGAGCGGCATCAACCCGCACGGTGAGCCCGGCGTGACCGGCCCCGACGGCCAGCCGTGGCCGCTGCTCGACACGGTGCGCCCCTGGGAGTCGCTGAGCGAGGACGAGAAGCGGCTCTTCATCCGGATGGCCGAGGTGTTCGCCGGCTACGTCGAGTACACCGACGACCAGGTCGGCCGGGTCGTCGACTTCCTGGAGAGCTCCGGCGAGCTCGACAACACGATCATCGTCGTCATCTCCGACAACGGCGCGAGCGGCGAGGGCGGCCCCAACGGCACCTTCAACGAGTGGCGCTTCTTCAACGGCGTCCCCACCCCCACCGAGCTGACCCTCGCGCACATCGACGAGCTCGGCACCCCGGCGTCGTACAACCACTACAACACCGGGTGGGCCTGGGCGTTCGACACCCCCTTCCCCTACTGGAAGCGTTGGGCGGGCTACGAGGGCGGCATCGCCGACATGTGCCTTGTCTCGTGGCCGGCCAAGGTGCCCGCCGATGCCGCGGTGCGCTCGCAGTACGTGCACGCCGTCGACGTCGTGCCGACGATCTACGACCTGATCGGCATCACGCCGCCCTCGACCCTGAACGGCTACGAGCAGCGGGCGATCGAGGGCGAGAGCTTCGCGGCGTCGCTCACCGACGTCGGCGCGCCCCCCAAGCGCACCCAGTTCTACGCGATGCTCGGCCAGCGGGCGCTGTACGAGGACGGCTGGCTGGTCTGCACGATGCACCCGCCGCTGAGCGGCTGGGGCAAGTTCGAGCAGGACGCCTGGGAGCTGTACCACGTCGAGGTGGACAGGTCGCAGTCGACGAACGTCGCCGAGGCCGAGCCCGAGCGGGTGCAGGCCATGGTGGCACGGTGGTTCGAGTTGGCCGAGGAGTTCAACGGCCTGCCGCTCGACGACCGCAACGCCCTGGAGCAGATGCTCGCCGAGCGGCCCAGCGGCGCCCCGACCCGGGAGCGCTACGTCTACTACCCGGACTGCGCCTCGGTGCCCGAGCAGTCGGCCGTGGCGATCGGCGGGCGCTCGTACACCATCTCGGTCGGCGTGCGCGTCGACTCGGCCGAGGCCGAAGGCGTGCTCTTCGCCCACGGCGGCGTTGCCGGTGGGCACAGCCTGTTCGTGCAGGGCGGCCGGCTGCACTACGTCTTCAACTGGGTCGGCACCCACCTGCAGACGATCACCGCCGACCGGGCCGTGGAGCCGGGAGCGCACGTCATCTCCGCCGAGTTCGTGGCGCAGGGCCGCAACGAGGACCCGATGATGGCCGGCGCCCGCGGCACGCTCACGCTCTACGTCGACGGGGATGCCGTGGGGAGCGACACGATCGTCACCCAGCCGGGTGCCTTCTGCGTCGTCGGCGACGGACTGTGCGTGGGTCGCGACGACGCCTCCCCCGTGACGCCGACCTACACCGCGCCGTTCCGGTTCACCGGTGGCACCATCGACAAGGTGGTCGTCGACGTCTCCGGTGAGCGCTACCGCGACCACGAGGCCGAGGTGCGGGGATGGTTCATCCTTGACTGACGCACACGCCGGTCGGCTCGGATGAGCCACCCCACGACGGAAGGCCCGCGATGACGGCACTGACGGCACCGCGGGGCTTCCACGTGATGTCCAAGCCCACCGGCGCGATCTGCAACCTCGACTGCGAGTACTGCTTCTTCCTGTCCAAGGACGAGCTCTACCCGGGCAGTGGCTTCCGGATGCCGCCCGACGTGCACGAGGCGTACATCGCCCAGCTGCTCGCGGCCCAGCGCGGCGTGGAGGAGGTGGTGGTCGCGTTCCAGGGCGGCGAGCCGACGCTCATGGGCCTGGACTTCTTCCGGCGCACGCTCGAGCTCGAGCGGCAGTACGCGGCGCCCGGGCAACGCATCCTCAACACCATGCAGACCAACGCGACGCTGCTCGACGACGAGTGGTGCGCGTTCCTGAAGGAGAACGACTTCCTCGTCGGGGTCTCGATCGACGGCCCGCGCGCGATGCACGACGCCTACCGCGTCGACAAGGGCGGCAAGCCGACCTTCGACCGGGTGGTGCGTGGCCTGAGCGCGCTCAAGCGGCACGGCGTCGACTGGAACGCCCTGACCACGGTGAACTCGGCCAACGGCGACAGCGGCGTCGAGGTCTACCGGTTCCTGCGCGACGACCTGGGGGCGACCTTCGTCCAGCTCATCCCGATCGTCGAGCGGGTGACGGCCGAGCTGCTGCCGCTGGCCGAGTCGGGCTGGGGGTCGCGTGCCGGCGAGCGACCGTTGTACCGGCAGGAGGGCGACCTCGTCACCCACCGCACGATCGGAGCCGAAGCCTACGGGCGCTTCCTCATCGACGTCTTCGAGGAGTGGGCGCGCCACGACGTGGGTGACGTGTTCGTGTCGATGTTCGACACCGCCCTGGCGCACTGGATGGGCATGGACCAGGTGGGCCTGTGCGTGCACGCCCGCACCTGCGGGGATGCCGTGGCGCTCGAGCACAACGGCGACCTCTACTCGTGCGACCACTACGTCGAACCGGGCTACCTGCTCGGGAACATCGCCGAGGGCCGCACCATGCTCGAGCTCGTGAACCTGCCCCAGCAGCGGGCGTTCGGGCAGGCCAAGCTCGACACACTGCCGCAGTACTGCCGCTCGTGCGACGTGCGCTTCGCCTGCAACGGCGGGTGCCCCAAGGACCGCTTCCTGCGCACCCCGGACGGCGAGCCCGGGCTGCACTACCTCTGCGCCGGCTACAAGGACTTCTTCTCGCACATCGACCGCCCGATGCGGGTCATGGCCAGCCTGCTACGGCAGGGGCGCGACGCCACCGGGCTGCGCGACTGGTACGCCGTGCGCGACGCCCGGCGGGCGCCGGACGAACCGTGCACCTGCGGCGGGGGGCGCCCCTTCGCCGAGTGCCACGGGGCAGCGGCGAGCTAGCCCGGCAGGTCGGCCAGCGCGTCGAGGATGACGTCGAAGTGCAGCGCCTGCTGCGGGGCGTTCGGGCCGACCGACTCGCTGACGTCCACGACCCGCGACCGCGGGCTCAGCCGCTGGATGCGGGCCAGCCACTGCTGGTCGGTGGTCTCGACGACCACGACGTCCGGATGCCGGCCCAGGGCGCGGATCGCGGCGCCGTCGTCGGAGGACCGCACGGCCGCGGCCATCACGCCCAGGCCCTGCAGCCGGGCAGCCAGCCCCTGGCCCAGCAGGTCATTGCTGAAGATGACGAGCACCGACCCCTGCCGCAACATCCGCTCGCCTCCTCACAACGAACCCTTCGGTCGTTCACGATAGGACGGCGCGTCGCCGCGCGACATCCGGCATTCGGCACAGGATCGGTACGGGTCGCTCCGTGCCTTCGAGGGTGCGGTCAGTGCTCGTCGTCGCCGCCGGGCGACCCGAGACCCTGGCGGATGACGTACGCGGCGGCCTGGATGCGGTTCTCCAGGTGCAGCTTCTCGAGGGCGTTGTGCACGTGGTTCTTGACCGTGCCCTCGGTGATGACCAGCCGCTTGGCGATCTCCTTGTTGCTCATGCCCACCGCGACCAGCCGCAGGATCTCGAGCTCACGAGGAGTCACCATGGAGCGGGCCGCCTCGGGTGACGGGCTGGTGACCGTGCGGTCGCCGCCCTCGCGGATCTCCCGCAGCAGCCGTCCGGCGACGGCCGGCGAGATCGGCGTCTCGTTGCGCATGACCGAGCGGATCATGTCGTGCAGCTGCTCCGGGCGCAGGTCCTTGAGCAGGTAGCCGTGGGCCCCGTTGCGCAGGGCGTCCATGACGTGGTCCTCGACGTCCGAGACCGTGAGCATGATGACCTTGACGTCCATCACCTGCTCACGGATGAGGCGGACCGCCTCGACGCCGTTCATGATCGGCATGTCGACGTCGAGGATCACCAGGTCGGGATGCAGCTCGCCCGCCATCTCGACCCCGACGAGCCCGTTCTCGGCCTCACCGACGACCTCCATGTCCGGCTGGCTGGCGAGCAGGGCCGCGATGGCGCCCCGGAAGAGCGGCTGGTCGTCGACGAGCAGGATGCGGATCGGCTCGCTCACGCGCTCCTCCTCGTGGGGAAGTCGGGGTGCGGCCGCTCGGGGACGCTCGCCCGGACGGTGGTGCCGAGCCCCGGTGCCGACTCGACGTGCACGGTGCCGCCGAGCAGGGCCGCCCGGTCGCGCATGGTGAACAGGCCGTAGCCGTCCTGGGCGCCCGCCGTCGCCTCGGGGTCGAAGCCGACCCCGTCGTCCGCCACGACGAAGCTCGTCGACCGCTCGTTGCCGCGGATGCTGACGAGCACCGAGCGGGCCCGGGCGTGCTTGCGCACGTTGGTCAGCGCCTCCTGGACGATGCGGATGACGTGCACCTCGGCGCGCGGCGACAGCGCGACGTCGTGGCCGACCTCGTTGGCCAGCCGGGCGCTGATCCCGTTCTGGGTCGAGTACGTCTCGAGGTAGGACCGCAGGTTGTCCTCGAGGGAGCGCTGGGCGTGCAGGTTCGAGTCGCGCAGGCCGAGAATCGCCTCCCGCACGTCGCGGTAGGCCTCAGCGCAGACGTCGGCGAGCGCCTCGACCTCAGCGACCACCCGGTCGTCGGGCAGGGTGCTGGCGGTGGTCTCGAGGGCTCGCAGCCGCAGGTGCACCGCTCCGAGCACCTGGGCGAGGCTGTCGTGCATCTCGCGCGCGATCCGGGTGCGTTCGCTGAGCACCGCCCGTTGCCGGGCACCCTCGCGCATCTGCGCCCCGGACAGCGCGATGCCGGCCAGGCTGGCCAGGGTGCGCAGGAAGGCGCGGTCCCGGTCGGTGAAGTCGCTCCCGCCCCGTCGGCCCACCCACAGCTCGCCGAGGTGACCGGCGCCACCGGTGACGTCGGAGCGCGCGGTGTGCGCCCACTCGCTCTCGTCGACCGGGGCGACGGGTGCCGGCGGGTCACCCTCGGCGACCGCCGGCGGGCGCGGCATCCCGAGGGAGACGACGGTGGCCCCGTCGACCGTGTGGTCGGGCGCGTCCGATCCGGGCTCGAACCGGACGGTGCGGGTGGTCTCCGCGGTCAGGGTGACGACCGCGGCATCCGCCCCGAGCTGCGCCGCCGCATGACGCACGACGGCGTCGAGCACCGGCGTGGTCGGCTCCTGGTTGGAGACGCGCAGGAGGATGTCGTAGAAGGCGTGGCCCTCGACCTTGCGCCGCTCCAGGTCACCCACCGCCCCCGCCAGCTGGATGGCGCAGGCGATCTGCGTGGTGAGGCTGGACAGTGCGGCGCCACCGATCCGGTCGGCGATGTCGGCGTCGCGCGGGTACCAGAGCGCCAGCCGGCCGACCACGGTGCTGCCGTGCGCCAGCGGCACCTCGAGGGCGGGGCTGTCGGTCTCGACGTGGTGCCCGATGAGGGTTCGGGTGAGCCCCCGGGTGTCCTTGCGCGGCAGCCCGGCCGACTCCAGGAAGCGGATGCGGGCCTGGCAGGCTCCCGAGGTGCGCAGCAGCGACTCCAGGGCGGTGTCGACGATCCCCTGGACCGTGGCCTGGCCCTGGATGGCCCCCGCGACGGCGTTGGCGACGGTGAGGTCGCGGTTCTGGCGCAGCACCTGCCGGTCGGTCTGGTCGATGAGCCGGAACATGAAGGCGGCGAACAGGACGATGCCGACGACGACGACCGCCAGGCCGGCGACGTGCCACACCTCGAACACACCCGGCGACCACACGCCCTGCTGCTCGAGCTGCCAGCGGACGACCTCGAAGGCGATGGCGAACCCGACGGGGAGGAGGATGCCGAGCGCCCACAGCCGACGGTCGACCAGCCGGGGGCGGGGCGTGGGGCCGCCGTCCGGCTCCGGGTGCCGGCGGTGTTCGCGATGCGCCACGGCGCCGACGGGTCGCGAGGGCGCGCTCTCGGCGCCTCCGGGGTCCGTGACCTCGCTGGTGCTGATCTGCCTCTCCTTCGTGAGCACCCCTGCTCGACGTTTACGACGAAGTGTAGGACCTCACCGTGCCCGGGCGCACTGCGAGCGGGCTGTGCCCTGGGAGCGCGCGTCTCCCATGGCTCTACCCGATATCTACCCTGCGGCGGATAGGCCCCGCGACCCCATCCGCCCACGATGGACGTGGAGGAGGTCCGCCCTCCGACGGCAGGGATGCCGTGACATCGCCACCAAGGACGGGTGAGGTACCTGTGGCACACACGATGAGCCCACACCGGCTCGCGGCGATCGATCCCTCGGACCGCACGACGGCCCTGGTGCTGCGCATCGGGGCTGCGGCCCTGGTGATCGGCCTGCTCGCGTTCGGCCTGCTGTACTACACCGACCAGCACGTGGCCAGCGTCCCCTCCATCCTCGAGCGGCAGATCGCGCTCACCGAGGCTGCGGTGCGCAAGAGCCCCAACGACCTGCAGGTCCGCACCCAGCTGGGCGAGGTCTACGAGCAGGCAGCGCGCCACGACGACGCGGTGGTCCAGTTCGACCAGGTGCTCAAGGTCGCTCCGAACAGCAAGGACGCGCTGATCGGCAAGGGCTTCGCACTGATGACCAAGGGCGACCTGGACAAGGCCGTCGTGCCGTTCACCACGATCGTCAGCGCCACGCGCAAGGGCGAGTTCGCCGGTGCGGACTCCCAGCTCGGTGCGGCGTACTACTACCTGGGCGTCATCGCCGTCAAGCAGAAGAAGCCGGACGTGGCGCTCAGCCAGCTCGGCCACGCCCTGAAGATCGAGCCGACCGACTCCGATGCGATGTACCAGGTGGGCCTGGCCCAGCTGCAGAAGGGTGTGCCCGTCGCGGCGATCGCGACGTTCCGCAACGCCCTGCGCTTCGTGCCGACCGGCTGGTGCGAGCCCTACCAGCAGATGCAGGCGGCCTACACCTCGCTCAAGCAGCCCGAGATGGCGACGTACGCCTCCGCGATGGCCGGCTTCTGCGGCGGCCGGGTCAACGAGGCCACCACCTCGCTCACCACCCTCACGGCCGGCCCCGCGGCGGCCGACGCGATGCTCGGACTCGGCCTGATCGCCGAGACCACGCACGACACCAAGGCCGCGGCTGCCTGGTACCAGAAGGCGCTCGCCAAGGAGCCGAAGAACGTGGCCGCCACCTCCGCCCTGGCGGCGCTCGGCGTGAAGCCAGCCGCCCACCCCGGCACGGCGAAGAAGAAGTGAGGAGAGCGCCATGAGTGACCAGACCCAGTCCAGCACCGACCTGCTCGACCTCCTCGACGACATGTCGGCACCCCCCACCCCGCCGGCGACGGTGCCGCCCGTCGACCCGGCCCGGCGCAGGCGGCGCCGGATCATCCTTGCCGTCGTCCTCGCGCTGCTCGTGCTCCTCGTGGGGCTGTTCACCTGGTACCTGCTCAACCGCAAGCCGCTCAGCGAGCTCCCCGGCCTCAACGACGCCCAGGTGCCCACCTACAAGACGTCCTTCTACGACGTGTCACGCCCGCTCGGTGTCGCCGTCTCACCCGACGGGTCACGCATCTACGCGACGCAGTCGGGGGCCACCCCGACGACCTTCGTGTTCGACCGCGACGGCACCAAGGTGGGCGAGCTCAAGCCGCCGACCACACAGAAGACGCTGCACGTGCCGGTCTACGTGGCGGTCGACCCCACCAACGGTGACGTCTACGTCGGTGACCGCGCAGCGGGCAAGGTCTACGTGTACGACGCGAACGGCACCTACCTGCGGACCTTCGAGCCCAAAGGCGTCGGCGTCGAGCAACTCTCACCGCTGGGCCTCGCGGTCGGGCCCGATGGGACCGTCTACGTCGCCGACGTCCTGAGCGCCAAGCCGGCGGACCACCGCATCCTGGTCTTCGCCCACGACGGCACCCTGCGCACCGTGCTCGGCAAGGGAGTGCTCAACTACCCCAACGCGATCGTGGTCGGGACGCACGGTGAGATCTACGTCAGCGACAGCAACAACGGGCGCGTCGTCGTGATCGACCAGACCGGAAAGGTGTCCACCCTCATCGCGCGCGGTGTCGGGGACGGGGACCTGGGCCTCCCCAGGGGACTGGCGCTCGACGACCAGGGGCGGATGTTCGTCGTCGACACCACCGACCACATGGTGCGGCTGTTCACCCTCGCCGCCTCCCCGACGACCCACCCGGCGTACGTCGGCTCCTTCGGTGACGAGGGGCACGACGACGGCAAGTTCACCTTCCCCAACGGCGCGGCCACGGACACCCGCGGCCGGGTCTACGTCGCCGACCGGGAGAACAACCGCATCGAGGTGTGGGGGTACTGATGGCTGGTCACCGGCCCCATGGAAGTGGCCTGACGGAGGGACGACCTGAGCGTTCCGACCTCCGATCCGGTTCACCGCAGAACAGTTCACCGTTCGACACCGCAGTACACAACTTCACAGCTCAGATTGGAACGCGATCATGAGAACGCACAAGAAGGTACGGAGGAGGCTGGTAGCGCTCGTCGCGACAGCCGCCGCCGCGTTCTTCCTCGGGGCGGTGCCGGCCTACGCCGACAACGGCCCCCACGTGTCCACCGCCACGAACACGCCCACCACCGGCGTCAAGATCACCGATGCCGGCCAGGGGCGATGTGCCTCGTGCCACCGGGCCCACACGGCTCGCGCTGCCTTCCTGCTCAACGCCACGAGCGAGGAAAGCCTGTGCTACTCGTGTCACGGTGACGGCGGGACCGGGGCGACGACCGACGTGCAGAGTGGGTTGGGCTACGACGCCGCCTCCAAGACGACGTACCCCAACGGCACCACCCTGACCGTCCAGCGTGGCAGCACAGTGGCCGGCACCCTACGTGGTGGCGGCTTCGAGAAGGCAGCACTCGGGACGGGTGCCGCGACCAAGGAGATCTACCTCAGCGGTAGCAACTACCGGTCACGCAACCAGCTGGTCCCACCGCTCGCCACCCCAGAGACCACGACGTCCAACCACCTCGGTGGCGTGGGCATCATGTGGGGCAACGGGCCCATCTCCGCAACCGCCAACACCGGCAAGGACATGAGCACGACGTCGGCGACCAAGCTCGAGTGCACCGCCTGCCACGACCCGCACGGCAACGGGCAGTACCGCATCCTGCGGCCTGTGCCGACCGACTCGGGCTTCACGGCGACCCTGCCTGGGAACACCCAGGCCGGCATCGTCATCAAGGACACGGCCAACAAGGTCTACACGACGACCAACTACTGGATCGCCGGCGACCCCGCCGCCGTGGCCGACACCGGCACGACGACCATCCTCGGAGGAACGTCCTCCACCGACCCGACCCCGGTCCAGAAGACGATCGCCACGACCGTCAGCTCGTTCCAGGCGAACGTCGCCGCGTGGTGCACCACCTGCCACACGCGCTACCTCGCCCCGTCCGGGTCGTTCCAGACGAACTCCGGTGACGCCGTCTTCACCTACCGCCACACCGGCGACCAGGTCGGCGGCGACGCGTCGGCAAACCGCAACTGCATCCAGTGCCATGTGGCACACGGGACGAACGCGGTCATGCCGAACTCGAAGGTCGAGTGGCCGAACGGCACCACCCCCAGCTCCGACAGCCGTCTGCTCCGTGTGGACGACCGCGGTACCTGCGTGATGTGCCACAACGTCTGACCCGGCGCAGTCGAACCGAGCAGACCCGTCTGTGGGTTGCAGGCGGCCTCTCACCCAGGCCGCCTGCGGCTCCGGACGACAGCAACGACGAAGAACTGGAGCACCGACGATGACGCAGGAGCGCAGCAGGTCGCCGCGCACCACGCGGCCCGCCGGCCCGCCGGCCGGTGTCGCGGTCACCGTGCTCCTGTCCGTCCTCCTCCTGACCCTCGCCATGGCCGTCGGCCAGGCCTTCGGCCTTCGGACGACCTCGGTCGAGCCCGTCGCCGCCTCCCACCCCGCAGCTGCGGGTACCTCGGGTGCCGCACTGGGGCAGCGGACGGCCGTCGAGCGGGTTGCGGTCACCGACGCGGCCACACCGTCGAGCAGCGCCGCGCCGGCCCCCACGGCCACTCCCACCGCCGCACCCACCCCGATCCCCACTGACACCCCCATCCCGTCCCCTACGTCCACCCCCACCCCGGCGCCCGCGCCCAGCCCGTCCCCGACGCCCTCGGCGTCCCCCTCCACTCCGGTCCCGGTGCCGACCGCCTCGTCGGCACTGGGGACCGTGACCCCTGGCCTCTTCGCCGGGGCGGCCGCCCTCGCGACCCTCGGCGCGCCGGGCACCCCGCCGACCTACCTGCCCGCCGGCCAGCCGCTGACCGGCCTGCTCCCCTTCCAAGCCTTCCGCGTCGTGGTCCAGCTCGGCAACGGCGGCCCGGGCGACGTAACCGTGGCACCCCGGCTCGAGTACCGGATGGCCGGCGCCGGGCCGTACCTCGTCGTACCGCAGGACGCCGTCCCGGGTACCCCGCTGCACGCGGCCGAGGAGTGGGTGAAGGCCAAGGGCGGCACCCGGACCGCCCCCGACAGCACGACGACTCCCCCCGACACCGCCCTGCTGGCGGCTCCGGGCGGCACGACCCAGGCGGCCGGGCACCGCGCGAGCGGGCTCGACTCCGTCCCGGGCTATCCCGTCCCGGCCGGCACGGTGACCGAGCAGGAGTTCACCGCCTCCCTCTCCATCGACGCGCCGTACGGGGCGAGCTACGAGCTGCGGGTCACCGACGGTGGCACCGCCATCGCCGGGATGGAGGCCGTGCGGGTGACCGTCGCCGACCCTCCGCCGACCCTGCAGAGCCCCGGGCAGCGGCAGGGCTCGGCTCGCGGAAGCATCCCGGTCGCCGACGGTGGCACCCCCACCGGCGCCACCCTGCCGGTGCGGCGACTGGAGTCCCGACCCGGCACCGCAGCCACCACCCCGGTCGCGCTGGTGGAGAGAGCACCGGCTGCCACCGTTCTCACGACGATGGCCGCGGCCTTCGTCCCCGACACCACAGCCCAGGCGATGTTGACCAGCGCGGCAACGACCGCAGCCGCGTCGTCCACGGCGACGGTCGGCCCGGTGGGTCCGGCCGGCCCCGCGACCATCCACGACCCGTACTCGTCGACCACGAGCGGCCAGTGCAGCGTGTGCCACCAGACGCACACGGCGCCCTCCCCCGCCCTGGTCAAGGCGCCCTCGACCACCCAGCAGTGCTACACCTGCCACGCGGGCACCAACGCCGGCGGGGGCGCCGCGGACGTCAAGGCGCAGTACACCCTCGGCCAGCCGGTGAACGACCCCACCACGCGGTCGTACTGGTCGCACGACCCTGCCGACGCCACCGGCCACACCCTCGACTCGAACGACGAGTTCGCGGGCCGGCTGAACCGGCACAGCCAGTGCACCGACTGCCACGACCCCCACGGGTCGACCGACACCCGCCCGACCATGACCGCCACGGGCTGGACCGCCCCCGGCGCACTGGCCAACGTCTCCGGCGTGGCGGTCACCAACGGGGCAGCCGGAACGACCCCCACCTACACCTTGCTCGACGGCACGGTCGCGCCGGTCACCGCCGAGTACCAGCTCTGCCTCAAGTGCCACTCCGGCTACACCACCCTCCCGGCCGACGTGCCCGACAAGCCGTCCCAGAACGTCAGCGACCTCGCCGTCGAGCTCAACCCGGCGAACGCCTCCTTCCACCCGATCGAGGCCCCGGGCCGCAACCAGTCCCAGAAGCTCGCGGACAGCCTCGCCGGGTCCTCCCCCTACAAGCTGTGGAACTTCACCACCGGCGACACCGTGCGCTGCGTGAGCTGCCACTCGAGCAACACGACGGGGATGTCGACCGACCCGGCCCAGAACGCCCCCGACGCGACCAGCACCGTGCACGCGTCCACCAACCGCGGCATCCTCACGCGCCCCTACGAGAACCGCGTGCTGTCGGCATCCGGCCAGTTCTACGACAACGCGGGCTCCGCCCTGTGCCTCACCTGCCACACGGAGACCCCCTTCATGAACAGCAGGCGCCCCGCGGCGGCGGAGGGCACCAACTTCGTGTTCCATGGCCTGCACATGTCCGGCATCACCGACAACGGCAACGGCGGTCTCGACATCGACACCCCCGGTGCCGGCCAGGGCAACGCGCGCTGCGCGGAGTGCCACTTCAACAGCCACGGCACGACCCAGCAGCCGACCACGCAGCAGGTGTCGGGTGAGGGTCTCGTCGTCTTCGGGCCGGACGTGCTGCCGAGCGAGTCGATGGGCGGCGTGCCCACGTTCACCAAGACCGCGACCACCGCGTCGTGCACGCTCACCTGCCACGGCAAGGACCACCAGCAGGCCACGTACAGCCCCGCCCTGCCCGCCTCTATCGGATATGTGCCTGTCGGCGGATAGTTCTCCAAATCGCTCAAAACCATACTGAAAGCGGCAACCGGGAACCCCGGCCCATGCCGACGATGGAGGAGCGAAACCTATGTCCCGAGTACGGGAAACGGCCACCGCGGCAATGACGTCGGACCCGGTCGTGACCAGGGGCGGACTGCTCGCCCGGTTCGGGCTCGACGGCACCGCCGACGACCCGGAGATCGAGGCCACGTACGACCGGATCGGCGACTTCCTCGACGAGGCCCCGAGCGAGATCCGTGGTTGGGCGGACCGCCGCCAGCAGGAGGCCGACCGCATCTTCGCGCTGCTCACCGGACCGGAGTCCGAGCTCGTCCCCACTCCCCGCACCGCTGCTCCCCGGGCCGCCACTCCTGTCGAGGCCGCACCCGCGGCGGCACCCAACCCGACCAACCGGGTCCTGGTGGCCGTCATCGCCGTGCTCGCGACGGTGGGCGTCGTCTTCGGCGTGTACTGGATGGGGCGACCCAGCGTGCCGGACGTGACGTCCGCAGCCGGCGCGAGCGCCGGTTCCAGCGCGGCCGCCAGCTCGGCCCCCGCGCTCGACACGGCCCAGCTGACCTCGTTGACCGCCAAGGTCACGGCCAACCCCAAGGACGTCGGCTCGCTGCAGAAGATCACCGACCTGTACTTCACCGCCAACGACTGGACCAACGCCAAGGCCTCGGCCCAGAAGGTGCTCGACGTCGACGCGAAGAACGAGCAGGCCCTGGTCAGCCTGGGTGCCGCCTCCTACAACGGTGGCGACACTGCCGCGGCGGAGAAGGCCTGGAAGGCCGGCATCGCGGCCCACCCGAAGAACGCCGAGATGCACTACGACCTCGGGTTCCTCTACATGACCACCGGTCGCAACGACCAGATGAAGACCGAGTGGGCCAAGGTCGTCGCGCTCGCCCCGGGCAGTGACCTGGCCAAGACCGTGCAGTCCCAGGTCGGCGCCGTCAGCAAGCCGGCGGCCACCCCCACCAAGTGACCTCGACCCCCATCCACCACGACAGAAAGCGCGACCGACATGAACGGCAACATCACCCTGGCAGTGGCTTTCGCTGCCGGCCTGGTGTCGTTCGCCTCCCCGTGCTGCCTGCCGCTGGTCCCGGTCTACGTCGGCTTCATCGTCGGCGGCACGGCCGAGACCGTGCGGCCCACCCGCAGCGTCGCGTTCCGCCAGGCCCTCGCCTTCGTCCTCGGGTTCACCGTCGTCTTCGTGGCGCTGTGGGCCTCGATCGGCCTGGTCGGCTACGCGCTGCGTGACCACGTCAACCTGCTGCGCGAGATCGGCGGCGCGATCCTCGTCGTCATGGGCCTGCACGTCGCGGGCCTGATCCGGCTGCCGGTCCTGGGCCGCCAGGCGGGCGCCAGCGCGAACATGGGCCGGCTCGTGCAGCACCGCCCGGACGGCACCGTGATCGAGCAGGCGCCGCGGATGGGCCGCTCGGCCCTGTTCGGTGTGGTCTTCGCGGCCGGCTGGACACCCTGCATCGGCCCCATCCTCAGCGGCATCATCGGCCTGGCCTCGTTGCGCTCGGACCTCGGCCAGGGAACGGTCCTGCTGATCGCCTACGCCCTCGGGCTCGGCATCCCCTTCATCCTCGTGGCCCTGGGTGCCGAGAGCCTGCGCTCGCGCCTCACCTGGTTCGCCCGGCACGACGCCGTCGTCTCGCTGGCCACCGGCTCGATGCTCGTCGTCGTCGGCTTCCTGATGATCACCAACCTGCTCGTACGGCTCTCCCAGTTCTTCCCGACCATCCCCGTCTGAAAGAGGCACCGCGATGACGACCACCGTGAGGGGCCGCGAGGACGTCACCTCGCACGTTCCCGGCCACGTCGACCACGAGCACGGCGTCGACGTCCTGGACGGGAGCGAGCAGGACGGCCACGGCCAGCACCACGCCCACCCGCTGCACAAGGTCTGGCTCTTCCTCATCTCGATGCGCACCGGGCTGTGGATCATCCTCACGCTCGGTGTGCTCACCCTCCTCGGCACGCTGCTGATGCAGGTCGAGCCCGAGGTGCGCGCCGACGCCGCGGCGTACCAGCAGTGGCTCGCCGGCACACCCACCCAGCGCTACGGGGGCTGGGCCGGCATCCTCGACAAGCTCGGCCTGTTCCACGTGTTCTCGACGTGGTACTTCATCGCGCTGTTCGGGCTGCTCAGCCTGAGCATCCTGGCCTGCTCGGTCAACCGCGCACCCCGGCTGTGGCGGGTGGCGACCCGGCCCCGCACGACGATGAGCACCGTCTTCTACGACCACGCCCCGCTGCGCGCCACCATCGACCTGCCCATCGACGGCGCAGCGGCCGTCGAGCGCGTGCGAGCCGCCTTGCACCACAGGCACTTCCGCATCCTGGACGCCCCTGACCAGCGCGGCTCGGCACTGTATGCCGACCGCTTCCGCTGGGGCCCGTTCGGCACCGTCATCGCCCACCTGAGCCTCATCCTGGTCATGCTCGGCTTCGTCGTCAGCGCCAGCACGGGCTTCCGCGACAAGAGCTTCATCGCCCCGGTGGGAGTCCCGGTCAGCGTCGGCCACGGCACCGGCCTGGTCGTGGAGGCCAAGTCCTTCACCGACTCCTACTACGACAACGGCGCCCCCAAGGACTACGTCTCCGACCTGGTCCTCACGGCTGACGGGAAGCAGGTCGCGCGCCACGACACCCGGGTCAACTCGCCGCTCATCTACGACGGGGTGTGGTTCCACCAGTCGTCGTTCGGCATCGGCGCCGACGTCACCGTCAAGGACGGCGACACCACGGTCTACTCCGGCCTCGTGCCGCTGCAGTGGCAGTCCGATGACGGCCAGCAGAGCATCGGGCAGCTGAGCATCCCCGCCCGCGGGCTCACCGTCTTCGTCATCGAGGCCGCCTCGGGCCGGGTCCTGGCGGACCTGCCCGCCGGCTCCGCCCAGCTCGAGGTGCACAAGGCCGGGGTCGACAACCCGCTCGCGGCGCCGGTCGTCAGCCAGGGTCAGTCCAGCCTCGTCGACGGCCTCACCTACACCTACCAGCGCAACCGCCAGTACACCGGGCTGACCGTCAAGCAGGACAGCGGCTCGTGGGTGGTCGGGCTCGGCGCAGCACTGCTGATCCTGGGCTGCTACCTGGTGTTCTTCATGCCGCACCGCCGCCTGTGGGTGCGGGTGCGCGACAACGCCGACGGCACCTCACAGGTGCGGCTCGGCGCCCCCCTCAAGCGCGACCCCGGCTTCGAGCCGGTCTTCGAGGACCTCGTGTCCACCATCAACCGGACCGACGCCCCCGTCGGCCAGACTCCCGAGGAGTGACCGGCATGCTCACCTACTCGCAGTTCGCGTTCGTCGCGGCCCTCATCTCGACCGTCCTCGCGACGATCGCCTACGCCTGGGCGATGAGCGCCGGTCACCGCGCCGCCGCAGGCGCCTCCCGTCGCAAGGTCCTGGTGGCGGCCTCCGGTGACGACCTGCTCGACGACCTCGACTCGCTCCCCGGCGGGCTGGAGCCGCAGGACACGGTGGCCCGCGACACGGCGATGTCGGCCACGACGCTGGCCCGGTACGGGACGCGGCTAACCTGGCTGGCCCTCGGGTTCCTCACCGTGTGCCTCGCCCTGCGGATGATGGCCACCGGCCACGGCCCGTTCGTCACCCAGTACGAGTTCGCGACGTCGCTGGCCTGGGGCATGCTCGCCTCCTACTGCTACTTCGAGTGGCGCTACCACGCCCGCACGCTGGCCCTGTTCATCCTCCCGATGACGGTGGTCGCCCTCGCCTACGCCGGCGCGCAGAACAGCCAGGTCGACCCCCTGGTGCCGGCGCTGCAGAACAGCCTGCTGCTCACCATCCACATCATCGTGGCGATCTTCGCGTACGGCGCCTTCGCCATCTCCTTCGCCGCGGCGGCCCTGACCCTGTGGACGCCGCAGCGGTGGAAGCACCTGGTGCCCAAGGACGAGGTGCTCGACCGGCTCGGCTACCGCGCAGTCGTCATCGGCTTCCCGCTCGACACCATGGTGCTCGTGCTCGGCGCCGTCTGGGCCGAGATCGCCTGGGGCAGCTACTGGAGCTGGGACCCCAAGGAGACCGCGTCCCTGGTGACCTGGCTGATCTACGGCGGCTACCTGCACGCGCGCGTCGCTCGCGGCTGGACCGGACGCCGCGCGGCCTGGCTGCTCGTCATCGGCTTCGCCAGCGTCGTGCTCACCTTCGTCGGGAACGCCTTCTTCGGGGGGCTGCACAGCTACACCTGATCGACCGCTGACCTGCAGGGGCAGAAGACCGGCACACCGAAAGGGAAAGCGCACCACATGGACGACGACGACCTGTTCGACGACGACCTCCTTGCTGACCCTGCCCTCAGCACGCCGGTGCGCACGGCACGGCCCGCCACGGTGCGCACCGCCCGGCCGGCTCCCATGCCGTTGGAGCACGTCGAGGGCGTCGACGTGCTCGCCGAGCCGGGGACCGGAACGCTGCCCCGAACCCGTCCGTCGACCGGTCCCAGGTCGGGCGGGTCGGGCGGGTCGGGCGGGTCGGGCGGGTCGGGCGGTTCAGGCGCGTCGGGCGCGTCCGGCGGGTCGGGGGCGTCGGGCGCGTCGGGCGACCTGCGCGAGCGGATCCGCTCCAGCCGGTTCGGCACCCTGGTCGTCCTCCTCGTGACCGCCGCGCTCGTGGCGGGCGGCGCCTGGGTCATCAACGGCCGGCGCAGCGATGCGGCCGCCGCCGGCGGCACCACGGTCGTCGCGCTGCCCGGCACGTCGACCGTGCCCGCGCCGAAGGTCGGTGCCCCGGCGCAGAACTTCACGCTGACGACCGTCGACGGCAAGACCGTCTCGCTGGACCAGTACCGCGGCAAGGCGGTCTGGATCGTCTTCGGCGCCAGCTGGTGCGCCGCCTGCCAGGCCGAGGTGGCCGACGTGCAGGCCGCCTACCAGAAGTACGCGGCCACGGGTCTCGTGGTGCTCGGGGTGAACATCAACGAGGGCCAGGATGCCGTGCGCAGCTACGCCACCCGGATCGGCACGAGCTATCCGGTCGGCGCCGACGACCAGTCCGCGATCGCGGACGCGTACCGGGTCTCCGCCATCCCGGCCCATTTCTTCGTCGACCGCAAGGGGGTACTGCGCGAGATCCGACAGGGCGGGGTGTCCACCGACAGCATCGCCGCGTCAGTGGATCGGGCGATGGCGCCATGAGCACCTCCGGCGACGAGCCCGTCCTCCCCGGGGGCGACCCTGCTCCGGAGGGAATCGTCGCCGTCCCCGTGGCCGAGCCGGCCGAGGGGTTCTGGGCCCGCTGGACCCGACGGCTGCTCAGGCTGCTCCCCACGACGCCGAAGGGCGTGCTCGGGCTGGCGGGCGGGGTGCTGCTGCTCGGCGTCCTCGGCACCGTGGGCGGCGTGCACCTCGTCGAGTACTCCGAGAGCCCGGCCTTCTGCACGACCTGCCACACGATGGCCCCCCAGAAGAAGGCTTTCGAGACCAGCCCCCACCAGGACGTCTCCTGCGGCGAGTGCCACGTGAACCCCGGGGTGCTCGGGTTCGTCAGCGCCAAGCTGGCCGGCACCAGGGAGCTGTACTCCCTCGTGACGGGCACCTACCCCACCCCCATCCCGCCGATCGACCACGACAAGCTGCCCTCGACCAAGGACACCTGCGAGAAGTGCCACCCGCTCTCCCAGCTGAACAAGCCGGGCCAGCCGAGCAAGCTGCACGTGCGGGCATCGTTCGAGCGCGACGAGGCGAACACCCGCCACGACCTCGCCGTGCTGATCCGCCCGGCCAACGCCGACGGGCCCGACCCGGTGTCCACGCACTGGCACGTGCTCCAGAAGGTCACCTACACCTCGAGCGAGGAGCACCAGCAGGTCATCGACAGCGTGCAGTTCACCGACAAGAAGACCGGCGAGCTGAAGCAGTACATCGCCGAGGGACAGGTCCGCGAGTCGGTCAACGCCGGTGCCGACCTCGCCCGGCTCACCGCGACCCGGACGACCCGCACCATGGACTGCATCGACTGCCACAACCGGGTCGGGCACGACTCACCGACCGCTGACCGGGCCGTCGACTCCGCCATGGCGAAGGGCGCGATCAGCCCGAGCCTGCCCTACGTCAAGCGCAACGCCGTCGACCTGCTCATCACGAAGTACGCCACTGACGAGGAGGGCCGTAAGGCGATCAGCACCAAGCTGCCCGAGTTCTACGCGACGAAGTACCCCCTCGTGGCGAAGAACCAGGCCGGCGAGATCTCGGCAGCCACGCGCAGCCTCACGGCGATCTTCGACCAGACCGTCACCTCGCGGATGAACGTCCGCAGCGGCACGTATCCCACCAACCTCGGCCACCAGAGCTCCCCCGGCTGCTTCCGGTGCCACGACGGGGCGCACTACCGGGTGCTCGACGGCAAGGTGACCCGCGAGACCATCCCCTCCACCTGCGAGACCTGCCACACCGCACCACAGGGCTCCCAGACCGTCGCGAACGTCCCGCTCGGGACGCGCCCGGCCGACCACATGGACCCGCTGTGGGTGTTCGACCACCGGGTCGTCGCCGGCACCACGTCGGCGAACCCCACCACGTGCGGGGTCTGCCACAAGACGAGCTACTGCGAGAACTGCCACAAGAGCGGCGCCATCAAGGTGAGCCACGACCAGATGCTCTACAACCACGCGAAGTCGGTCAGCGCCGCCGGCAGCACGACCGCCTGCGCCGTCTGCCACCAGAAGGCGTACTGCTCCGAGTGCCACAAGGACGACGTGCTGCCGAACTCCAACGCCCACCTGCCGGCAGGAGGAAGCTGATGCCAACCGGTCCACACCCGTACGCCGAGGACCGCGAGGTCTGGCTCGGCGTGAACGAGGCGAGCGCGATGCTCGGTGTCTCCCCCGCGACCCTGCGCCGGTGGAGCGTGGCGGGCAAGATCGTCACGTTCACCACACCTGGTGGGCACCGTCGCTACGCCCGCTCGACCCTCGAGCACCTGCTGCCCGATGCCGCGAGCACCGAGCCCTCGATCGCCGCCCTCGGCGGCTCGACGGACCGGGTGGTGGAGATCCTGCGCGCCAGCATCTCCAGTACGTGCCCGGACGTCGGGTGGCTCGGCGGGGCCAGCGAGCAGACCCTGGTGGTGCTGGCCCTCGGTGGCCGCACCCTGGTCGACGGGGTGCTCGGCTACGTCGACGGCAGCTCGCGCCGAGAGCGGGAGATGGCGCTGGCTCCGGCCCTGCAGGCCGCCGCGCTGCACGGTCGGCTCGCTCGTCGTCGCGGCGGGAGCCTGGGCGAGACCGTCGCGGCGTTCCAGCGCTGCTGCAGCCTGCTCCTCGACGTGCTCGGCGAACTGGCCTGCCGGCACGGCCTGGCGACGCCGGCGACGACGCGGATGCTGGCCCGCGCCAACGACGCCGGTGACCGGCTCGTCGTGGCGCTGGTACTCGCCCATGCCGAGGCGGTCGAGGTCGCGGCACCCTGACGAGCCGCGCCCGGCAGGCGGAAGGGGCCTGGGGCCTATCCGGCCCTCTTGGTGATCGACCGCGCCGCGGCGGCCTGGTGGGTCACCACGTCGACGAGGCTCGTCATCATCCCCGCCCGTCGTTCGAGGACCTGCTGCAGGCGCCTGGCCTCGGCCTCACGCAGGTCGTTGAGCGCCTCCAGCGCGTTCGCCAGGCTCCACCGGTCGCGTCGGTACTGGTGCAGGCCCTCCGACTCGAGCCGGCTCAGGTCGGCCCACGCGTCGAGCTGCTCGAGGGCGGCCTCGTCGGCGTGTGCCCCGCTGTCAGCCAGTGCCGCGCCCACCGAGCGGCTGGCCGCCTCGGTGAGCCGGTCGACCGTGCGCAGGTGCTGGGCGGCGCGAGCGCCGGCCTCGTCGAGGGCGATGGCGGCCCCACGCGCGGCCCGCTTCTGGTCGTCGATCGCCTCGACACTGCGCAGCACCGACTCGAGGTCCTCACGGGCAGACCTGGCGGCCTCCTCGAGCACCAGCAGCGCCATCCTCGCGGTCCCGGCGACCGCCAGCAGCTCGGCGACGCGTTCCAGCCCCATCCGATGACCGTCGAGGGGCGCCAGCCGCCGGCCGTTCACGGGGGGCGCGGCGCCGACGCGCGACGCCGTTCCGAGGTCCTCGTGCATCCCTGCGTCGCTCACGGCTCAGAGGTTACTGGCGCGATGATCCGCCGAGCCAGCAGAAGTCGTCTCGGATCTCGACGAGTTTCTAACGCAGCCGGACGGTGGGTCCGTCAAGACAGGTGTCCAAGGTTCGCTCACCGAATGACGTCGGATCGCGCCCGGGATTCCACCCGGATGGTGACGGACACGCCGAGCTCGCGCAGCGCGGGTCCGACCATCGGCAGCCGTGCGTCGCCCACGACCACGACGACTGCAGTGCGACCGTCGGGCGTGCCGGTGCCGGGCGCCAGCCGCCACTGAGCGATGCTGCCCGGACGTGGTCGGGCACCGAGGTAGGCCGCGGCCCGGGACTGCACCGAGGAGTTGCTGAGCGGTACCGACTCCCCCACGCCCTGCTCGTAGGCCGCCGCGTCCAGGGCGTTGGCCGCGCTCAGGGCCGCACCGTCGGCGACGTCGAGCAGGCGCATCCGGGACAGGTGGGCCGAGGTGACCGCGACCGTTCCCGCCACAAGCAGCATGGCGATGACCGACAGCCCGAGGATGAACAGGCTGATCGACCCCTCCTCGGACCGACGTGGCCGCCTGGACCGGCTTCGCCGGCGGAACTGGCTTCGCCGGCCGAACTGGCTTCGCCGGCCGAGCTGTCTTAGCTGGGTTCGCCGGCGCGCCCGGCTGCCGGCGCCCACCTGCGGCCGGCTCATGGCAGACCTCGGAACCGGTCGACCGTCGAGAGGTGGCTGGCGGTCACCGGCACCGACAGCGGGATGACGTCGCGCACGAAGGCGGGCACGAGGGGCAGCGGCACCCGCACGGTGGCTGTGGTCTCGACCTGTCCGTCCGGACGCAGGCACGGCGTGCCGTCGCAGGCGATGGTCAGGCGGCCGGAGTCCTCGAAGGAGTGGTCCAGGAAGGCGATCCGGGCCGCCGCCTCGGCACGGCCTGCGGCCCGATCACCGTCATCGGCCGTGACGTAGGCACGGCCGGCCTCGCGGGCCGCCTGGCTGACAGCGTACGAGCCGGCCTGAACCCGCGCGAGCATCATGACGAGATAGGTCAGCGGGATGAGCAGCAGCACCGCGAGCACGACGAACTCGACGACGGCAGTGCCCTGCTCGTCGCGCCGGACGACCGGCCGTCGTGGAGCCGACCCCTCGGGCGCCCAGGAGGTCACTGCGCCTCCAGGAACGCTCGCCCGACGACGTCGAGCCGGCCCTCCGGCCCGAGCAGGCCCAGCACCGGGATGGGTGCCACCACCCGCACCTCGACGACCCGCGCACCCTCGACGACCGTCTGCCGACTGGTGACGTGACGCCCGTAGCGCGCCGAGAGGGACGCACTGATCAGCGACTGCGTCCTCGAAATGCTCTGTCCGGGAACTGCATCCGCCCGAGCGCCCAGGCGAGCGCCTTCGGAGGCACAGGAGATCAGGGTGTTGCGGGTGTGCAGGGCCAGCCCGAGCTGGGCGACCGCCAGGAACAGCCCGACCACCAGCACCGACACCATGGTGAAGTCGGCGACGGCAGCACCCCGCTCCTCCTGCAGCCACCGCATCGGGTGCGCTCAGCCCTTCACCGACGACAGGGCGCTCTGGAACATGGAGACGAGCTGCCCCTTCGCGACAACCCAGAGCGCGGTGACGAGCCCAGCCGTCATCAAGGTGATGAGCACCCAGCCGGGCACGTCACCTCGCTCGCTGCGACGAGCGGCTCGGGTCAGCTGGCGTCCGAACGCCAGGTGCAGACGGGTGGAGAGGGTGTGGATGGTCGACATCGGTCGGTCCTTTCCTGGTCAGAGGGTGAAGCGGAAGAAGGTGAACCCGGGGAACACGGCGAAGAGCACCGTCACCGGGAGGATCAGGAAGACGACCGGGACCATCATGGCGATCTCCTTGCGGCCGCCCGCCTCCATGAGGGCTCGGCGCCCCTCCTCTCGGACGTCCTGGGCCTGTGCCCGGAGGACCTCCGCGAGGGGAGTGCCCCGCTGCACGGCGATGACGACGCCGTCGACGAAGCGGCGCAGGCTCGCCAGGCCGGTGCGGTCGGCAAGGCCCTGCAGGGCGGTCGGCAGGTTGGCGCCGGCCCGGGCGTCGGCCAGGCATCGCCTCAGCCCA
>Ga0302299_10000428_pt1 | contig 22637 bp, 14 predicted proteins | sample III_Fen_N3_4_FD_198795 | JGI IMG/M metagenome (GOLD analysis project Ga0302299, IMG submission 198795) | Peat permafrost microbial communities from Stordalen Mire near Abisko, Sweden - III_Fen_N3_4 | ecosystem: Environmental > Terrestrial > Soil > Wetlands > Permafrost | place: Sweden: Abisko... | reverse complement strand
CCGACCGGAGCCCGGGGTCTCACGCCCTGATGAATGAGATCGCGTCCGGCGCCGCCCTGCTGACGTCGTTCAGGCAGTTCACCTGGTACGAGGAGCCTGATCCGGACAGCGCCGAAGACAGCCCCGAAGACGGCCCCGGAGACACGGTCAAAGACACCCTCGGAGTCGCGGCGAAGGCGCCGGAGCAGGCCCAGCATCGCTTCGGGCGGGTGCGCGTCGACGACCTGCCCGTGACGCTGACCGCACAGATCTACCTGTGCGGCCCGCTGGCCTTCATGAACGAGATCCGGACCGGCCTGATCCGCATGGGTCACAATCCGCACCGCATCCACTACGAGATCTTCGGCCCCGACCAATGGGCCCGCCATCGCTTCGAGGAGGCTCCGCTGATCCCGGAACAGCACCGGCACGACCCGCAGGAAGGGAAAACCGCAGCGGTCAAGAGTTCGGAACCGATTCCAGATCCGGCCTGGTCGTGGTAAGGGCGGCGCGTTCCAGGAAATCCAGCGCCCGCCGAAAGGCCAGGGCCGCGGACTCCTCGTCGTATTCCGCGGGCAGCGACGCGTCGCTGAACAGGTGCCCCGCCTTCGGGTAGTCCAAGAACGTCTCGATCGGTGAGCCGGACGCGGTGACGGAATCCACGAACCCCTGCACCCAGGCCTGATCGCGGAACGGATCGCCGATCGTGTAGTGCAGCTGGACCGGAGTGGCCATCGGCCAGTCGCTCAGGCCGACCATCGTCAACGGTATCGCGCCGGCGAACTGCAGGGACCCGACGACGCCGCCGGCGGCCCCGCCACGGGTCGCGGCGACGTACCCGCGAAGGCGTCCGCCTCGGAATAGTCGGAGAAGACCCGCCCGTCGTACTGATCGACGACGCGAACCTGATGGCCCGCGGCGCGGAAGACCTCCGCAGCGGCCTCGACCCCCGGTCGCAGACCCAGAACCGAGTGAAACAGAGCGATACGTGTCATGCCGGCAGTGTGGCACCGACCCCCGACAGTCCCGTGTGAAAATGGGCGCATGACCCGCCCGCCATCTCGGCAACAGGCCGCCATGTCCACGGCCTTCGCCGGTGCGATCGACCTGTCCGCGCTGAAGAACCGTCCGGCACCCGCCGCCCCCGGGCAGCCGGCCCCGCAGGAGGCGGCCACCGGCTCCCCGTACATCGTCGACGTGGACGAGGCGAGCTTCGGCGACATCGTCCAGGCCTCCGCGCAGGTGCTCGTCGTCATGGACCTGTGGGCCACCTGGTGCGAGCCGTGCAAACAGCTCTCGCCCGTGCTGGAGCGGCTGGCCGCCGCGGCCGCCGGCTCGTGGGTACTGGCCAGGGTCGATGTCGATGCCAATCCCCGGATCGCGCAGGCCTTCGGCGTGCAGTCCATTCCCACCGTGGTTGCGGTGGCCGGTGGCCAGCCGGTCGATGCGTTCAGCGGAGCGCTCCCCGAGCCACAGGTACGGCAGTGGATCACTTCCCTGCTGGACGCGTTGCGCGACAAGCTGCCGGGAATACGAGCGGCCGAGGCGCGAGCGGGAACGGTCGCGCCGGACGCGGCCGCCGAGGTGGAACCGGAGCCGGAGGATCCGCGGTTCGTGGCCGCCGAGGACGCGCTGGCCGATGGCGACTACGCCGCCGCCGAGCAGGCGTACCAGCAGATCCTGGCCGCCGAGCCCGGCAACCCGCAGGCGGTGGCGGCGCTGGCCCAGACCCTGCTGCTGGCCCGGGTGGTCACGTTGCCGCCGGATGCCGTGGCCAGGGCCGACGCCGCACCGAACGACGTGGCGGCCCAGTGCGACGCGGCCGACGCCGAGCTGGCGTCCGGGCTCGTCACGCAGGCCTTCGACCGGCTGATCGGCACGGTCCGGCGGACCTCCGACGAGGACCGGACGGCGGCCCGGGAGCACCTGGTCTCGCTCTTCGGGCTGTTCCCGCCGGACGACGAGCAGGTCGTCAGCGCCCGCCGGTCGCTGGCCGCCGCACTGTACTGACGCTCCGCGCCACCGACGCCCCGACTACTCGTCGTGCCCGGTCGGCCGCGGCCGACGGCCGGCCTGGCCAAACCGGCCGACTCAGCCGCACCCGCCGATCCCGGCGTGGAAGCCGTCGGCGTAGCCCGCCACCTGCTCGAAGGTCGCGCCCGGCCGGGAGCGGACCAGGTCAAGTGCCTCGTCGGCGTCACCGGGCCACGACCCGAGGGCGCCCGGCTGCGCGTGGCCGAACACCGACGCCGCCCAGGCGCCGGCGAAACAGGCCGCGCCCGAATCGTTCCCGGTGATCGATCGGCCGGCGGCCAGCGCCACGGCGCTCGCCTGGGCGAACTGGCCGTAGGGCCCGGCGGACTGCAGGTCGGCGGCCGCCGGGAGGTCGGCGCCGCGGCCCAGGTCATGACCCGCCTTCCGGGCGAAGGCCGACACCGATTCCCCCGCGGCGGCGACGGCCTGTGCGGTGGAGGCATACCGCGGCACGGTCGACGCGGGACCGCTGCGCACGCCCGGCTGCCCCAAGGTCAGCTGCAGCGAGTCCGCCGTGAGGTCGTGGCAGGCCTTCGCCCCCTCGCGATACCCCTTCAGCAGGACCGTCAGCCGGTCCAGTCCGAGGCCGTGCGCGGTCGGGTCCGACGGCGTCAGGGTGACCGCGTCACGAAAGTCCAGCACCGGGGTGATCGCCCGCAGCAACGACTCCCGCGGGATCCGCACCCACGACGAGTGTCCGGCGACCACCCAGGCCAGGAACGCCCCGGCGTCGCAGTCGGCCTGGGCCTCGATCAGAATGGCCGGGTAGCGGTCCGGATGATCGCGGTGCTCCTGCTGGGTCGGCCCGATCCTGGCCTGCACGGCGTGACCGAATTCGTGGGCGAACGCGGTGGCCAGCCCGGCCACGCCGTAGTGCCCGAGCAGGACCGGGACCAGCGCGGAGGAGTCGAACACGATGCCGTCGCCCTGCGGGCAGTAGTAGGCGTTGCCGGTGATCTGCGCGGGCTCCCCGATGCACAGCGCAGATCCCGAGGCCGCCGAGGAATCCAGCGAGATGTATCCGCCGGCGGGGCGGGCGGCCGCGGTCAGTCCCTGGGCGGCGAACTGCTCATCCCAGAAGGACTCCAGGTCGGCCAGCACACCGGCGACGACGTGGTTCCCGACCGCGGGATCGGCCGGCCCGCCCGGCTCGCCGCCCGAGTCGCCGCCGCTGGTCGCCGACGGGACGGTGCTGATCGGCACGCCGCCTGCCCCGGGCTCGATGCGTTCGGCGGCGATCGCCGAACCACCGGTCGCGGTATCCCCGGCGAACGGGGCCAGACCCACCACGGCCAGACCCACCACGGCCAGACCCACCAGCAGCAGACACAGCACCAGCAGATAAACCATCACGGCGAAGACGCCGACCCGGGTGGGTCGGCGTCCCCGTCGCGGCGTGGTCAGCGGGTCACTGGCCCGATTCGGGGACCAGCCACAGCGCGCCGAGCGGCGGGATGGTGATGGTCGCGGAGGCCGGCTGGCCGTGCGAGGCATGGTCCGAGGCCACCACCACGCCCATGTTGCCGGCGCCCGAACCGCCGTACAGCTCGGAATCGGTGTTGACCGCCTCCCGCCAGACACCGGTGAACGGCAGGCCGATCCGGTATCCGCTGTGCGGCTTCGGGGAGAAGTTCAGCACGCAGGCGACCACCGAACCGTCCGCGCCCCACCGCAGGTACGCGAGCACGTTGCCCTCGCGGTCGTTCGCGTCCAGCCAGGTGAACCCGGGCGGCGTGAAATCCTGCGAGTACAGCGCCGGGCTGCTCTTGTAGACCCGGTTGAGGTCGCCGACCAACCGGCGGACACCGGCGTGCAGCGGGTATTCCTTGAGCTGCCAGGGGAGCTGGATCGCCTCGTTCCACTCCCAGGGATTGCCCAGTTCCTGCCCCATGAACAGCAGTTGCTTGCCCGGATGCCCCCATTGATGGGCCAGGAAGGTCCGCAGCGTCGCTGCCTTCTGCCATTCGTCACCCGGGATCTTCGACCACAGCGAGCCCTTCCCGTGGACCACCTCGTCGTGTGAGACGGGCAGCACGAACTGCTCCGAGAAGGCATACATCAGCGAGAACGTCATCTCGTTGTGGTGCCAGGACCGGTAGATGGGATCCCGCGAGATGTAGCCGAGGCTGTCGTGCATCCAGCCCATGTTCCACTTCAGGTGGAAGCCGAGACCGCCGAGGTGAGTCGGCCGGGTGACGCCCGGCCACGCGGTGGATTCCTCCGCGATCATCAGCACGCCCGGCACCCGCTTGCCGACGGTGGCGTTGGTCTCCTGGATGAACGACACCGCGTCCAGGTTCTCGTTGCCGCCGTAGATGTTGGGCAGCCACTGGCCGTCCTCGCGGGAGTAATCCAGGTAGAGCATCGAGGCGACCGCATCCACCCGCAGACCGTCGACGTGGAATTCCTCCAGCCAGTACAGGGCGTTGGCGACCAGGAAGTTGCGCACCTCCGGGCGGCCGAAGTCGAACACGAACGTGCCCCAGTCCGGCTGCTCGCCGCGGCGTGGGTCGGCGTGCTCGTACAGCGACGTTCCGTCGAAGCGGCCGAGCGCCCACGCATCCTTCGGGAAATGCGCCGGCACCCAGTCCATGATGACCCCGATGCCCGCCTGATGCAGCTTGTCGATCATGTACCGCAGGTCGTCCGGGGTGCCGAGGCGGGCGTCGGCGGCGTAGTACGAGGTGACCTGGTATCCCCAGGACGGCGCGAACGGGTGCCCGGCCAGCGGCAGGAACTCGACGTGGGTGAAGCCGGTTTCGTTGAGCTCGTTGATGAGCTCATCGGCCAGCTCGCGATAGGCGATGCCCATCTTCCACGACCCGGCGTGGATCTCGTAGATCGACAGCGGACCGTTGATCTGGTCCGACTGCGCCCGTCGGGCCATCCAGTCGCCGTCACCCCATTCGTGACGGCCAACAGTCACCAGCGACGCGGTGGCGGGCGGCACCTCGGCGGCGAAGGCCATCGGGTCGGCCTTCTCCCGCCACACGCCGTCCTGACCCAGGATCTGGAACTTGTACCGGGTGCCGTCGGCGACGCCGGGGACGAACAGCTCCCACACACCGGACGAGCCGAGCGAGCGCATCGGGGTACCCGCCCCCGACCAGTGGTCGAAGTCCCCGCTGATCCGCACACCGCGGGCATTCGGGGCCCACACCGCGAACGACGTCCCGGTCACCGCACCACCGGGCGTGTCGTAGGTCCGCACATGCGCACCCATGACATCCCAGAGGTTTTCGTGCCGGCCCTCACCGATCAGGTAGAGGTCGATCTCCCCGAGCGTGGGCAGCCAGCGGTACGGGTCGTCCACCTCGTACACCGCGCCGGGGCCGTAGTCGACCCGGATCCGGTAGTCACCGACCGGTCCGTCGATGACGGCGGTGAACACCCCGCCGTGGGTGTGGGTGAACGGAATCTCCTCGCCGCCCTGCAGCAGGGTGACCTTCTTGGCGTTATGTCGCAGGGTGCGGACGATGGTCTGGCCGTGGCCGGTCGGGTGGGCGCCCAGGATGCCGTGCGGGTTGTGGGTCTCCCCGCCGATCAGCTTCTCGTACTCGTCGATGGTCGGACCCGCGGGCGGCGGCGGAACGGCGTCGTGGGCGGTCACCCCGCCGGGCTTCTTGGCGTCGCGGCTGGTCCCGCGGCCGTCGCCGCGGGCCAGCGGCGTGTCCACCGGGGTCGGGGTCATGGTCCGGGTCGTTCGCCTCGCACCCGTGTCCGCCGCACCTGTGTCCGCCGCACCTGTGTCCGCCGCATCTGTGTCCGCAGTACCCTCGGCCCCTGCGGTGCTCGCGGTGGTCGCCGCGGCCTTGGCGGTGCGCGTCGCCGGTACCTTGGCCGTGGTCGTGGTCGTCTTGGCTGTGGTCGTCTTGGCTGTGGTCGTCTTGGCCGGAGCCCTGCGGGTGGCGGTCGTCTTCTCACCCGCCGCCTTCTCGGCGGTCTTGGCGGTGGCCGGTTTGCGCGCCCTGGTCGTCTTGGTGGGGGGCGCGTCCGTCTCGGCGTCCGCACCATCGGTGGCCGAGGCGGGATCCGGCGGGCTTTTGCTGGTCACGAGGTACCTCCGGTGTTGATGAGGGCGACAACGGCCTGCATCGGGATGTCGACCCAGAGCGGTCGGTGTCCATGTTCGTAGACAACTTCATAGATCGCTTTGTCAAGCTCGAAGGCTCGCAGCAGGCTACCGGCCAGCCGGGGGTCGTTGCCCGCCGCCTCGGCGTAGCCGTCGCTGAAGGCCCGGCGGTTGCGGGTGGCCCACTCAGCCGCCCGGTACTTGTGCTGGGCGTCGGTACGTGGGCTGATCACCAGGCCACGTGCGGCGTAGTCGTAGGACCGCAGCATGCCGGCGATGTCCTTCAGCGGGCTCTGCATGGCCCGCCGGTACTCCAGCGGCTTGGACGGTTCGCCCTCGAAATCGATGATGCTCCAACCCTTCAGGGTGCGAAGGACCTGCCCGAGGTGCAGGTCGCCGTGAATGCGTTGGATGCTGATCCCGCCCGGGTGGTCGGACGCGCGGGCGAAGGTCCCCAGGATGGCGGCGCGATGCTCGGCGAGGGCGGGCACCAGGGTCATGGCCGCCTGCGCGTCCAGGACCATCCGGTCCAGGATGCGCGTCAGCTCCTCGTGGGTGGCCACGGTGGTGCCGAACGCCCGCGCGAGATCATTGTGAACGGCGGCCACCGCCTCGCCCAGCCGGTGTGATTCCGCCGCGAAATCGCCGCCGACCTCGTCCGCCCGCAGATCGCCCTCGCTCATCAGATCCCGCACGCTCGAGGTGGCCATCGCCCATCCGTCGGCGCTGTTGGCGAAGAATTCCGTGAGCAGGGCGAGCGTCGTCAGCTGGCCCTCGACCGGCCCGGTGATCTCGCCCAACGGCTGCGCGATGTGCCGGGAACCGACCGCATGCAGCGCCCGGTGGATCTCCGCGTCCGGGTTCGGGCCCGGCTCCAGCCGCCGAAACACCTTGAGGATGGCCGTGTGTCCGTAAACGATCGAGGTGTTCGACTGCTCCGCCCCGATCACCAGGCCTTCCGCGCTCGGGTCGATCTGCGCGTCGGCTTCGGCCCTGGCGTGCACCTCGCCGAAGTCGGTGCCCTCGGCGATCGCCCGCAACAACATGGCGGACACCTTCACATCCTGCAGGGCCTCGTAGGCGACCCGGCCGCCGGCGGCGCCCAGGAAGGCATGGGAGAGGCGGTCGGGCAGCTGCCGGCACCAGCCGATCCACAGCTGGTAGCGCTGCGGTCCGGTCGCCGTAGCCACCGTGAACAGCACCTGTTCGATGTCCGCGCCGGCCAGGTCCCGGGCCAGCGCCGTCCGATCGGTGATCTCGATGGCGCCCAGATCCTCACCCTTCGCCGAGAACCACCGCTGGTGGGGCAGGTATTCGGCGAGCATCGGGATCAGCAGGTCGTTCCCGATCCCGACCGGCGCCGATGCCGTCGCCGGATAGTTGTCGTTCATGAGCGTCACATCACCTCCGGTTGGCCGGTGATGTCGAACCAGTAGAACCCGTGCCCGGGCAGCGTCAACAGGTAGGGCAGCTGACCGATCCGCGGAAACGGGGTGCCACCGGTCAGCTCGACCGGCACGGCCGCGAGGTGCTCACGCAGGTCCAGCTCCACCGGCTGAGGAAAGCGGGACAGGTTGTTCACGCATAGCACAGTGTGCGCCGGTTGGTGGTCGTCACCGGCGTGGTGCAACACGTAGGACAGCACGGTCGGGTTCGATCCGCCCAGGTCGGTGAACTGGCCGACCGAGAACGCCGCGTAGCGCTTGCGGATCTCGATCATCCGGCGGGTCCAGTGCAACAGCGACGCGGTGGTGTTCATCTGGGCTTCGACGTTGACGGTCTGGTAGCCGTAGACCGGGTCCATGATGGCCGGCAGGTACAGCCGCGCCGGGTCGCACCGGGAGAAGCCGGCGTTGCGATCCGGTGACCACTGCATCGGGGTGCGCACCCCGTCCCGGTCGCCGAGCCAGATGTTGTCGCCCATGCCGATCTCGTCGCCGTAATACAGCACCGGCGAGCCGGGCAGGCTCAGCAACATCGCGGTGAACAGCTCCTGCTGGTTGGTGTCGTTCTCCAGCAGGGTGGCCAGCCGGCGGCGGATTCCGATGTTGGCCTTCATCCGCGGGTCCTTGGCGTACTCGGCCCACATGTAATCGCGGTCCTCGTCGCTGACCATTTCCAGCGTGAGCTCGTCATGATTGCGCAGGAAAATGCCCCACTGCCCGCTGTCCGGAATGGCGGGCGTCTGGGCCAGGATTTCTGAGATCGGGAATCGCTGTTCGCGCCGGGCCGCCATGAAGATGCGCGGCATCAGCGGGAAATGAAAGCACATATGGCATTCGTCGCCACCGACCGACGGCTCGCCGAAATACGCGACCACGTCGGCCGGCCACTGGTTGGCCTCGGCCAGCAGGACCGCGTGCGGGTACTCGGCGTCGATCACCTTGCGGCACCGCTTGAGGTATTCGTGGGTCTGCGCGAGGTTCTCGCCGTTGGTGCCGTCCTGTTCGAAGAGGTAGGGCACGGCGTCCAGTCGGAAGCCGTCGATGCCCAGATCCAGCCAGAACCGCAGGATGTCGACCATCTCGTCCCCCACGGCGGGGTTCTCGAAGTTGAGGTCCGGCTGATGGGCGAAGAACCGATGCCAGAAGTACTGCTTGCGCACCGGGTCGAACGTCCAGTTGCTGGGCTCGGTGTCGACGAAGATGACCCGGGCGTCCGGATATCCCGTGTCGTCGTCGGCCCAGACGTAGTAGTCGCCGTAGGGGCCGTCTGGCTGGCGGCGCGACTCTTGGAACCAGTAGTGGGCGTCGCTGGTGTGGTTCAACACCAGGTCGGTGATGACCCGGATGCCGCGAGCGTGGGCGGCATCCAGCAGCGCCACGAAATCCTCGACGTTGCCGAATTCGGGCAGAACCTTGCGATAGTCGGAGATGTCGTAACCGCCGTCGCGCAAGGGCGAGTCGTAGAACGGGGGAAGCCACAGGCAGTCGACACCGAGCCAGGACAGGTAGTCGAGCCGGTCGATCAACCCCCGGAGATCGCCGGTGCCGTCGCCGTTGGAGTCGGCGAACGCGCGGACCAGGACCTCGTAGAAGACCGCGCGTTTGTACCACTCACGATCGCCGGCGATGGGCCGAGCCGAGTGGTAGTCGCTGGCCACGGGCTCGTGGGCGGAGGAACGCCCCACGTGCGCGCCAGTCTGGGTCATGCTCGCCCTTCTCTGTCGTCCTGCTCGGTCCTGCTCACCCCTGCCGTTGGCCAGGCTCGGGTCAGGGATGCTGCACCCGCAGGATGTGGGCGGTCCGCCAGTGCGGGTCCAATCCCACGGCGTTGCGCTGACCCCAGTGATAGACCTCGCCGGACAGCTCGTCGAGCACCTCGACGACGTCGTTCCAGCCGAGCCCGAGCGCGGGCATCCACAGGTCCGTCTCTCCCCATTGCTGGGAGTGCGAGTCCAGCAGGACCACCACGATCACGGTGTCCCCGGTGGCCTCGTCCCGGCGCGAGTAACAGAGCAAGTTGTCGTTCGAGATCCCGTGGAACCAGAGGCCTTTCATGTTCTGCAGGGCCGGGTGTTGACGCCTGATCTCGTTCAGCCGGGTGATCAGCGGCTCCAGCGAACGGCCCTGCGCGAGCGCCGAATGATAGTCGCGCGGCCGCAGCTGGTATTTCTCCGAGTCCAGGTACTCCTCGCTGCCGGGCTTGACGGCCTCGTGCTCGAACAGCTCGAACCCGGAATAGACGCCCCACGTCGGGGAGAGGGTGGACGCGAGTACCGCGCGGATGGCGAACATCGCGGGGCCACCGGACTGCAGTGACCCGTGCAGGATGTCGGGGGTGTTGACGAAGAAGTTGGGCCGCATGTAGTCCGAACCCGCGACAAGTTCGACGCCGTAGTCGGTGATCTCCTGCTTGTCGGTACGCCAGGTGAAGTAGGTGTAGGACTGGGTGAATCCCACCCGGGCCAGTTCGTGCATCATTGCCGGTTTGGTGAACGCCTCGGCCAGGAAGATGGCCTCCGGATTGCTCTCGTGGACCGTGGCGATCAGCCATTCCCAGAAGTTGATCGGCTTGGTGTGCGGGTTGTCCACCCGGAAGATCGTGACGCCGTGCTCGATCCAGTACCGGAGCACCCGTAACACCTCGGCGTAGAGCCCCTCCGGGTCGTTGTCGAAGTTCATCGGGTAGATGTCCTGGTACTTCTTGGGCGGGTTCTCGGCGTAGGCGATCGAGCCGTCCGGCCGGGTGGTGAACCACTCCGGGTGGGTGCCGACCCACGGGTGGTCGGGCGCGCACTGCAGGGCGAAGTCCAGCGCGACCTCGAGGCCGCGGTCGTTGGCGGCCGCGACGAAGGCGTCGAAGTCCTCGATGGTGCCCAGTTCCGGATGGATGGCGTCATGACCGCCGTCCTTGGAGCCGATCGCCCACGGCGAGCCGACGTCCCGCGGATCGGGGTTGACAGCTCCCCCGGGCTCGGCGGAGCTGTTGCGGCCCTTGCGATTCACCTCGCCGATGGGATGAACGGGCGGCAGGTAGACGATGTCGAAGCCCATCGCCTTCGCGCGGTCGAGTTGGAAGATCGAATCCTTGAAGGTGCCGTGCCGGATCGGCAGGCCGTCCGAGTCGATCTCGGCGCCGCTGGACCGCGGGAAGAACTCGTACCAGGAGCCGAACTCGGCCAACGGCCGATCCACCCACACCCGGACCGGATCCGACGTGGTGATCAGCTCGCGGATCGGGTCGGTCGTGATGACCGGCCACAGCTCGATCGCGGGCCCGATCCGCTCGGGGACGGACCGGGAGGTGTCCCGCAGGGCGTCGACCGCGGACTTGATCGCGGTGGCATACCGCTGTTTGGGTCGCCCCAGGAGTTGATCGAGCAGCAGCGCCCCGCCCTCCAGGTCGTTGGCCATCTCCTGGCCGCTCTGGCCGGCCGCTGTCTTCGCTTCGACCGCGTGCCGCCAGGTGCCGAGTGGATCGCTCCACGCCTGCACCTGCAACGTCCACAGGCCCTGCCGGTCGGGCACCACCCTCGCCTGGTAGCGGGTGCTCCAGTGGGCCTCCCGCCGCATGAGGATCAGCGGTCCGGTGTCCTTCGCCGGTCGGCGCCTGCTGCCGGCCGGTGTCGGCGGCCGCCAGAGGACGTTCGCGGCGACCGCGTCGTGACCCTCGCGGAAGACCGAGGCGGAGACGGTGATCACCTCGCCGACCACGGCCTTGGCGGGGTAACGCCCACAAGCGACGGAGGGGGAGATGTCATTCAGTCCGATGCGTCCAGCCACGCGGCCAACCTACCGGTCGCGCCCCCGCCACCGCAGCCCAGGTCCGCCCTGTTCGCGACCGCGACGGACGGGGTTTGCCCGCCGCGTCGACGCCCCGGCAGCAGGAGTACCGGACGTCCACCGTCCACCCGCTGGAGTCGGCGCAGGACCGGAAAGTGCCTGTCTGGGTGTTTCTCTGCCCATTTGCGAACCGATTTGCGGGTGACCGCGGGCCCGATCGCGGCCGCTTTCACGAGCGGGTGCCGTGACGAACCGTTGAACACCGGGGCCACGGTTTTCCTCGGCCCCAGGAGGAAGTAAATTGATCCGTTGTGAAGGCTCTGAGACGATTCACCGTCCGCCCGCAGTTGCCCGAGGCGCTGCGGCCGCTGGGCGCGCTGATCCGTAACCTCCGTTGGTCCTGGCACCCCGCCAGCCAGGATCTATTCGCCGACATCGATCGGAAGCTCTGGGCCAAGCTGGAGGGTGATCCCCTCAAGCTGCTCGGCGCGGTCTCGGTGTCCCGGCTGGAGGAGCTCGCCGCCGACGAGTCCTTCCTCACCCGGATGCACGGCCTGGCCGCCGACCTCGATCACTACCTGACCGATCCGCGGTGGTACCAGCATCAGGTCGCCATCGGCGAAGACCTGCCGGTCGCGATCGCCTACTTCTCCATGGAGTTCGGCGTCGCCGAGGTGCTGCCGAACTATTCGGGTGGCCTTGGCATCCTGGCCGGCGACCACCTCAAGTCGGCGTCGGACCTCGGCGTGCCGATCATCGGTGTCGGCCTGCTCTACCGGTTCGGGTACTTCTGGCAGTCCCTGTCGGCCGACGGGTGGCAGCAGGAGCACTATCCGGCGCACGACCCGCAGGGTCTGCCGATCGACCGGGTGCTGGGTGCCGATGGGCACCAACTGTCGGTCAGCGTCCCGGTGCCCGGCGGGCGCGAGCTGACCGCCCGGATCTGGGTGGCGCAGGTTGGCCGGGTCCCGCTGCTGCTGCTGGACGCCGACATCGAGGCCAACGACGATTTTCTCCGGCAGACCACCGACCGGTTGTACGGCGGGGATCAGGACCATCGCATCAAGCAGGAGATCCTGCTCGGCATCGGCGGCGTGCGGGCCCTGAACGCCTACACCCAGGCCACCGGGCACGTGATGCCCGAGGTCTTCCACATGAACGAGGGTCACGCCGGGTTCCTGGGCCTGGAGCGGATCAGTTCGCTCATCGCCTCCAACGGGCTGACCTTCTCCGAGGCGCTGTCCGCGGTGCGAGCCGGAACCGTGTTCACCACGCACACCCCGGTGCCGGCGGGCATCGACCGCTTCCCGGTCGATCTGGTGCGTCACTACCTGGACGCCGGCGGCGACCGGATGTCCCGGCTGGTGCCGGGCCTCGGCGTCGACGAGGTCATCGCGCTGGGCTCCGAGGACGACCCGAGCCGCTTCAACATGGCCCACATGGGACTGCGGCTGGCGCAGCGCGCCAACGGCGTGGCCAAGCTGCACGGATCGGTGTCCCGCAAGATGTTCGCCCCGCTCTTTCCGGGCTTCGAACCGGACGAGGTGCCGATCGGCTCGGTCACCAACGGCGTGCACCTGCCGACCTGGGCCGCCCGGGAGATGTACGACGTGGCCGGCGACATGGCCGACTGGCAGGACCTGGCGTCCGCGTCGGAGTGGCCCGCGGTGGGCAAGGTGTCCTCCGAACGGCTCTGGGAGTTGCGGCAGACGCTGCGCCGACGGCTGGTCGCGCTGGCCAGAGAGACGGTGAAGCTGTCCCACCTGCAGCGGGGCGCCACCGTCGCCGAGCTGGGCTGGACCGAGAGCATCCTGGATCCGGACATCCTGACCATCGGATTCGCCCGTCGGGTGTCGACCTACAAGCGGCTCACCCTGATGCTGCGCGATCCGGCCCGGCTCCGCAAGATCCTGCTCCACCCGGAACGGCCGGTGCAGATCGTGGTGGCCGGCAAGGCGCATCCGGCCGACGACGGCGGCAAGCGGTTCATGCAGGAGATGGTGCGCTTCACCGACGACCAGAGCATCCGGCACCGGATCGTCTTCCTGCCCGACTACGACATGGGCATGGCGGCGGTCCTGTGCGCCGGCGCGGACGTCTGGCTGAACAACCCCGTCCGGCCCCAGGAGGCCTCCGGGACCTCGGGCATGAAGTCCGCGCTGAACGGTGGGCTCAACCTGTCCATCTCCGACGGCTGGTGGGACGAGCTCTACGACGGTCACGACGGCTGGGCCATCCCGACGGCCGACGGGGTCGGTGACGGCACCCGGCGGGACGACCTGGAGGCCGCGGCACTCTACGACCTGATCGAGAAGCGGGTGGCGCCGCTGTTCTATCACCGGGGAGAGTCGGGCCAGCCGGACGGCTGGGTGGACACCGTGCGTCACACGCTGGGGTACCTGGGTCCGCGGGTCCAGGCCACCCGGATGGTGCGCGACTACGTCACCGGTTACTACGGCCCGGCCTCGGTGTACTCCCGGGCCGTCACCAGCGACCTGACGGTGGCCAAGAGTCTCGCGGCCTGGAAGGACCTGGTACGGGCCGCCTGGCCGAACGTCCGGGTGGTCAACGTCGACACCTCGGGCATCGGGAACGAGCCCTCGCTGGGCAACGTGATGACCGTCCGGGCGTTCCTGGACCTCGGGGGTCTGGCCCCGGAGGACGTCGACGTGCAGACGGTCGTCGGGCGGGTCGACATGAACGAGCAGCTGCACGACGTCAGCACGCTGACGATGGCCTTCGTCGACGGCGACACCAGCGGCGACGGGTTCCGTTACGAGGCCCATTTGCCGCTGACGTCCTCGGGCCCGATTGGCTACACCGTCCGGGTGCTGCCGCGGCACGAGCTGCTCGCGTTCCCGTCCGAGATGGGGCTGGTCACCACCGCCTGATGGGCCGCCGGCACGGGCGCAGCCACCCGGACTGCCGATGCTAGCCGCGGTCGGCGCGCAGCAGCCACACCGTGCGACCGGGGATGACGATCGGCGCGCCCACCGGGAGCGGTGTCGGATCGACGGGTTCCCCGGTCGGGGTGGCGGTGTCGAGCACCGGCGTGTAGGTCTGGCCGTACGGTGGGCCGGGCAGCGTCACCGTGCTGTCCGCGCCGTCGGCGTGCACAATGAGCAACCACGAATCGTCCGTCAGCGGGTCGCCGCCCCGGCTGTGCCCGCGGACGTCCCGGCCGTCCACCCACATCAGCAACGTGCGGCGCGCCGGGTCGAACCAGTCCTGATCGGTCATCGGCTTGCCCCACGGGTTGAACCACACCAGATCCGCGATACCGTCCCCGCCGCCGGGGGCGCGTCCGTCGAAGAACTCGCCCTGGTGCAGCGCGAAGGCGTGCCGGCGAATGGCCAGGGTCCGCTGGAAGAACGTCAGCATCTGCCGCATCTCGACCGTGCCGCCGGCCGGATCCCAATCGACCCAACTGATCTCGTTGTCCTGGCAGTAGGCGTTGTTGTTGCCGCCCTGGGTCCGCCACAACTCGTCGCCCATGGTGATCATCGGTGTGCCGGTCGACAGCAACAGGGTCGCGGCGATGTTGCGGGCCTGACGGGTCCGCAGCGCGATGATGCCAGGGTCGTCGGTCTTTCCCTCGGTGCCGTGATTCCAGGACCGGTTGTGCCCGGCGCCGTCCCGGTTGTCCTCGCCGTTCGCCCCGTTGTGCTTGTGGTCGTAGGACACCAGATCCCGCAGCGTGAAGCCGTCGTGAGCGGTGACGAAATTGACCGATGCCCAGGGCCGGCGGCGCGGCGCGAACAGGTCCGAGGACCCGGACAGTCGGTAGCCGAGGTCGCGAATCCCATCATGGCCGCGCCAGAAGTCGCGGGTGGTGTCCCGGAACCGGTCGTTCCATTCGGTCCAGCTGTCGCCGAAACGACCGACCGCGTAACCCTCGCCGGTGGCATCCCATGGCTCCGCGATCAACTTGCGGGTGCACAACAGCGGATCGGCGGCGATCGCGGTCAGCAGGGCCGAGCCGGCGTCGAACGAACCGCCGCCCGGCCGCGCGTGCACCGATGCCAGGTCGAAACGGAAGCCGTCCACCCCAAGGGAATCCGCCCAGTAGCGCAGCGAATCGGTCACCATCCGCACCACCGGCAGGGTTCCCGCGTTGACGGTGTTGCCGCAGCCGGTGATGTCCTTGCCGTGCGGAAGGTAGTACGACGTGGGGGACAGTCCGCGCCAGGACAGGTCGACGGTCAGGCCGGATCCCCCCTCGCAGGTGTGGTTGTAGACGACGTCGAGCACGACCTCGATGCCCGCCGCATGCAGGGCGTCGACCATGGCGACGAACTCGGCCAGCTCCCGGCCGGGCGCGGTGGCGTACCCGGGATGCGGCGCGAAATAGCCGAGCGTGGAGTAGCCCCAGTAGTTGCGCCGGCCCTTGGCCAGCAGTTGCGGCTCGGCCGCGATCGCCTGCACCGGGAGCAGTTCCAGCGTGGTGACGCTCAGGCTCTGCAGGTGCTCGATGATCGCCGGGTGAGCCAGTCCCAGGAACGTCCCGCGCAGTTCGATGGGCACCCCGGGGTGCCGGCGGGTGAGGCCGGCGACATGCGCCTCGTAGATGACGGTCTGCTCCCACGGGATCCAGGGCCGGTCCGAGGTGGATCGCACGGGGTCGGACAGGATCGCCAGCGGGGTCCGACCCAGGGTGTCGACACCGGTCGAGGCCGCCGCGATCAGGTCGTAGTCGGTCGTCGTGACCTGACGCGCGTAGGGGTCGAGCAGGATCTTGGACCCGTCCCGGGCGGGCACCCGGAACCCGTAGCGCTGGCCGGGTTTCACATCGGGGACGAAGGTGTGCCAGATCCCGTAGGTCTTCTCGTCCATCGGGACCCGGTGTTCGGTGAGATCGGGATCGACCAGACAGAGCTGGACATCCGACAGGCCGGGGACACCATCGGCCACGACGGCGAAGTTGGTGCCGCCCTGATACGTCGTGGCGCCCAGCGGGTGGGGGAAACCGGGGTAGGGGCTGGACCCCACCCGGGGGGCGGCGTCCGGATCAATCTGACCCGGCCGGCCGCGCTTGGCCTTGCGTTTCTTCTTCCCGAACCTGCCGGCCGGCGCCTCGGCGGGGCCGCCGGGGGGGTCGACGTCGTCGTCGCCGGTGACCCGAGCGCTCGACGGGCGGTCATCCGGCCCGATCGCGGCGCTGCCGGGCTCGCCGTCGGCGGGCGACCGGTTCTGCGCTGCGCGGCGGGGCATGCAGGGATTGTCCCCGACCCACCGGGCCGGTGCACGACGGGTCCGATTCGCCGATGTCGCCCGGTGCTCGGAAACACCACCGACCGCCGTGCGCAACAATGACCCGCGTGACCTCCAGCCCATCGGCGTCCGCCCTCCGCTCGATCATGCCCGGCCCCGACTCGGTGCTGCACCTGGCCGAGGTCACCGTCCGGCGGGGCGCCACGGTGCTGCTGGACGGGGTGCACTGGAACGTGAACGTGGACCAGCGCTGGGTGGTGTTGGGTCCCAACGGCGCCGGCAAGACGACGTTGCTGCAGATCGCCTCGGCGCAGATGTTCCCGACATCGGGGCGCGTGCACATCCTGGGTGAACGGCTCGGGGCGGTCGACGTCACCGAACTCCGGCCGCGGGTCGGGCTGTCCTCGGCCTCGCTGGCCGGCCGGGTGCCGGCCACCGAGAGGGTTCTGGACGTGGTGGTCTCGGCCGGCTACGGCGTCGTCGGCCGATTTCGCGAGCCGTACGAGGCGTTGGACTTCGACCGGGCCCGTGGCCTGCTCTCGGTGATGGGCGTGGCCGGGTTGGCCGACCGGCTGTACGGCACGCTGTCCGAGGGGGAGCGCAAACGCACCCTGGCCGCCCGGGCACTGATGACCGACCCGGAACTGTTGCTGCTCGACGAGCCGGCCGCGGGCCTGGATCTGGGCGGCCGGGAGGACCTGCTGGCCCGGCTGTCCGCCATGGCGGTCGATCCGGCCGCGCCGACGACGGTGCTGGTCACCCACCACGTCGAGGAGATCCCGATCGCCTTCAGCCATGTGCTGCTGCTGCGGGCGGGCTCGGTGGTGGCGGCCGGTCCGGTGCGCGAGACGCTGACCGCCGCCAGCCTGTCCGACACGTTCGGGATGCCGCTGACCCTGCAGACCCGAGACGGCCGCTTCTTCGCGTACGCGAGCTGAGTTCGACCGGAGTTCATCACATCGGCAACCGAGAGGCTGTGCGGCATGGGCGAGTTCGTCCGCCTGGAGACCGAAGGGGGCGTCGGGGTGATCCGCCTCGACCGGCCTCCGGTGAACGCGATCAACTCGCAGATCCACCGCGAACTGCTCGCGGTGGGGCGGGAGGTGGCGCGGAGTCTCACGGTCAGGGCGGTGGTCCTGTACGGCGGGCAGCGGGCGTTCGCCGCGGGTGCGGACATCAGGGAGATGGCGGAGTTCGGGCCGGGCGACACGGCCGTGTTGGGCCGGATCATGACCGACGCGATCGGCACCGTCGCCCGGCTCCCGCAACCGGTGATCGCCGCGATCACCGGGTACGCCTTCGGTGCCGGCTGCGAGCTCGCGCTGGCCGCCGACTTCCGGATCATCGCGCAGGACGCGCGGATCGGGTTGCCGGAGATCACCCTCGGCGTCATCCCGGGCGCCGGCGGCACCCAGCGGCTGCCGCGGCTGGTCGGCGTCGCGAAGGCCAAGGAGCTGATCTTCACCGGACGGCCCGTCGACGGAACCGAGGCCGCGCGGATCGGGTTGGCCACCCGGGCGGTGCCCGCCGATCGCGTCCTGCCCGAGTCGATGGAGCTGGCCCAACGCCTGGCCGCCGGGCCGACCGCCGCCCTGGCAGCGGCCAAACGGGCGATCGACGACGGCATGGACGGGACGCTGACGAGCGGCCTCGAGCTCGAGGGGCGGCGGTTCGCGGAGTTGTTCGCCACCGACGACCAGCGGATCGGGATGGCATCGTTCGTGCAGCACGGGCCGGGCAAGGCGACGTTCACCGGCCGGTGAACGCCTCACCGTGGCCTATCCGTTCAGCCTCGACGACGCCCGTTTCCTGGCCGGCCCGGCCGGCCCGGACGCGATCGCGCAGGCCGAGCAGCTGCCGCTGACCGAGCGATCGCTGCTGACCGACCTGACCAGGCTCCGGCGCCGGGTCGGGGACCGTGCGGCCGCGGTCGCCGAGACGGTCCGGTTGCGCCGGCGTGCCGCCGGCAAGCTCGGCGACGCGGCGGCCGGGTGGCTGTTCACCGACGAGGCCCTGCAGCAGGCCGGCCCGACGCCCGTCGCCGCGCACCGGGCGGCCCGGCTGGCCGGTGTCGGGGTGCACGACCTGACGTGTTCGATCGGCACCGACGTCGCCGCGCTGGCCGCGGTGTGCCCACTCGCCCTTGGCTCCGACCTCGACCCGGTGCGGGTGCTGATGGCGCGGCACAACCTGGCCAGGGCGGGGTTGCCGGTCCGGCTCGCCGTGGCCGACGCGTTGGCGCCGACCTCGCGCGGGCTGCTCGGCTACGCCGATCCGGCGCGGCGGGACCCGGCCGGGCGCCGGATCACCTCCGCGTCAACGCTGCCGCCGGTGGCCGACCTGGACGCCGCCCACGCCCGGCGCCCGCCGGTGCTGCGACTGCCGCCGGGCATCGACTACGAGCAGTTGGCGCGTCCGGGTGAGGTCGAGATCGTCTCGCTGGACGGCACGGCCCGGGAGGCCGTGCTGTGGCCGTCCGAGCTGGCCACCGTCGGCCGCCGGGCGACGGTGCTCCTGTCCGGATCGGCGCCGGCCCCGGACGGGTTGACCAGCGACGACCCCGACGACGCAGGCGTGGGCACGGTGGGGGACTGGCTGGTCGACCCGGACCCCGCGGTCGTCCGGGCGCACCTGGTCCGGCACTACGCCGCCCGGCACGGCCTGCTGCTGCTGGATCCGCACCTGGCCTACCTGACCGGTCCGCGGCCGCCACCCGGCATCCGGGCGTTCCGGGTGCTGGACGCCGCGCCGTACCGGGAACGAACGGTGGCGGACTGGGCCAGGCGGGACGGGATCGGAACCCTGGAGATCAAGCAGCGCGGCACCCCGGTGATCCCCGACGAGCTGCGCGGCCGGCTCCGGCCGGCGCTGCGCGGTCCGACCACCGCCGCCGCGACCCTGGTCCTCGCCCGGATCGGCAGCGGCGCGCAGGCCCTCTGGTGCCGGGCGGTGGATCCGCGCCAGGCGGTCACCTGACCCGGTCGACCGCGGTGGCACGGGCCGCGTCGACGGCGGCCGCGCTCGCCTGATCACCCCGTCGTTGCAGGCCGTCGATGACGCTCTGGATGTCGGCGGCCGGCCGGTTCTGGCTCAGTTTCAGCTTGGCCTCGTCGTTGTTCCTGGCCAGGTGCCCGAGCAGCGCCCCGTGCCGGCCCACATCGGGCTCGAAGACGAACGGCAGGAAGGTGGCCAGCAAACCGTCGTCGGTGGCGGTGACGAGGTCGGCGGCTCCGTGGTTGTCCAGCAGGGCGCGAACGTCGGCGTCGGCCGCCGCGAAATGCGCTGGTATGTACATCGGCGCCGCCGTCCTCGGGTTTCCTGCTTCGAGTATGGGCGACCGGGGGTGCCCTCGGTGTGCCCGTAGGGTTGTCGCCCGTGAGCTTCGAACTCCTTCCCGCGGTCGATGTCGCCGATGGTCGGGCCGTCCGCCTGGTGCAGGGCCGGGCGGGCACCGAGACCGGCTACGGCGCACCCTTGGCCGCCGCGCTGTCCTGGCAGCGGGACGGTGCCGAATGGATCCACCTGGTCGACCTGGACGCGGCGTTCGGTCGGGGCTCGAACGCCGTCCTGCTGGCGGAGGTGGTGGCCGCAGTGGACGTCAAGGTCGAGATGTCCGGTGGCATCCGCGACGACGCGTCGCTGCAGGCCGCCCTGGCCACCGGCTGTACCCGGGTGAACATCGGCACGGCCGCGCTGGAGAACCCCGAATGGTGCGCCTCGGCGATCTCCCGGTTCGGCGATCGGGTGGCCGTCGGACTCGACGTCCGGGGTAGCACCCTGGCGGCCCGCGGCTGGACCCGCGACGCCGGCGACCTGTGGGAGGTGCTGGGCCGCCTCGATGCCCAGGGGTGCGCTCGCTACGTCGTCACCGACGTCACCAAGGACGGCACGCTGCGCGGCCCGAACCTCGAGCTGCTGCGCGAAATATGCGCGGTCACCTCGGCGCCGGTGGTGGCCTCCGGTGGAGTGTCCTCGCTGGACGATCTTCGCGCGCTGGCCGGGCTGTCCCTGCTCGGTGTTGAGGGCGCGATCGTCGGGAAAGCGTTGTACGCCGGCGCTTTCACGCTGCCGGAGGCGCTGGCCGCGGTGGCCGGGTGACTGGACGAGCCTGATCGGGACAGCGTCGCGGCGCCCGGGATCCGGCGCGGCACGTCCAGTCCGTACGAGGCCAGGTCCGGGTATTCCCGGGTCGTCAGGTTCGGTGCCGCGCTGGAGGCGCTGGAGGCGCTGGCCGGTGTCGGGGTCGGCAGCCAGTCGGTGGTCGCCACCCGGGTGTACATCACCGATCCGGGGCACGCCGAGGCGGTCGGCTCGGTGCACGGCGAGATCTTCGGCCGGGTGCGTCCCGTCGCGACCACGGTGTGGTGGCCGCCCTGATCGACCCGGCCATGCTGGTCGAGGTGGAGCTGACGGCCTGGGCGGGCCGAGGGTGACCGGCAAGGCCCGAAGATGGTGCGGTGCCGCTCCCTCTGGTTCTCTTCGTCGTCGCCGCCGCGGCCTATGCCGGGTTTCAATGGACGGTGCACGTCGTGGTGTATCGGCAATTCGCGGCGGTGCCCGCCGACGCCGATGGTGGTCGGCGGCCTGCTCGCCGTGCTGCGGCCGCGCAGTCAACCGGGACCGCCGTGCGCTGTGGCGGCAGTCAGCAGTGCGAGGGCCTCGCCCTGGTAGGCGTGCTGAGCCCAACCCAGCGCGGTGGAGGAGAAACGATCGTCCAGCAGACCGGGATTTGCGCCCGCGGCCAGCAACGACACGATGAGCGGCAGATTCCCTGACCAGGCCGCATTGTGCAGGGCGGTGGCGCCGTCTCGCCGGGCATCGACGTCGAACCCGGCGCGAGCGACCCGCTCGACGGCCCGCTCGGTGCTCGCTCGGTGGATCAGGTCGGGGTGACGGTGCCGCGCCCCGTCGAGCAGCTCGGGCTCGGGATCCGGGTCGGGACCCAGGTCGGTACGAGGGTCGGGACGAGGTTCGCCGTCGGCCCGGAGCAGGCGGAACAGCAGGCGGGCCTCGTCCGTCACGACCGGCCGCGCAGCACCGGCCGCCACCAACCGCTCGACGATGTCGAGATCGCCGGTGGCCGCGGCCCGTTCGGCCGGGGTGCGCCCGTCACGACGTCGCGCCCGGATGTCGACGCCGTTGGCGGCGAGCAGCGTGACCCGCTCGCCGAAGCCGTGGTCGATGGCCCAGTCCAGCTGCCGGGCGAGCATCTGCGCCGGTGTTTCGAGCGCCTCGCCCAATCGGCGGGTCCAGTCGCCGACGTCTCCGCGTCCGAGACCGAACTCGAACAGCAACCGCAGATGGCTGTCGTCGCTGCGGAACATCCTGTTGTACAAGGCTTGTCCGTCGTTGGGGTTCGCGCCACGAGCCAGCAGCAGCCGCGCCAGGACCTGGGCGTGCGGGTGCCGCGGCTGCCGGCCCGGTCCCTGCTCGCCCTCGCCGAACAGCCCGGTGAGCACGGTGAACGGGCTCGGCGGCCCCTGCCACAGATAGCCGGTGTTGGGATCGGCGCCGGTGTCCAGCAGGCAGCCGACGGCGTCGATCCAGGGTTGGGCCGGGGACCCGACGCCGGCCCGTGAGTAGGCCAGGTACATCAAAGGTGTCCAGCGGTGTGGCCCACCCTGGGTGTCGGCCAGCGCCGGATCGCCCCGCAGGTTGGCGGCGATCGCGTGCGGGTCGCCGACGGCCGCGGCGGCGAAGATGTGTTGCGATCCGAGCGCCGGGCGCTCCCGCAGCAGCCGCATCCCGTGGGCCCACCGCTCGGGGCCGTCCTGGTCGCTGTAGACGAGGCAGACGCTCCGGCACACCTCGTCGGCCGCGGACTCGTTCCCGGCCGGTGTCCCGCGGTCGATCGGGGCGGTGGGATCTCGCCTGAGCGGGGCCGCGACCTCGAGGTAGTGACGCAGATGTGGCCAACTGGAGAATCCGTAGCTCCTGGCCACGACCAGCTGTGCCGCGCGCAACGGGAAGCTCCGGGGGTTCGCCGGCCCCGCTCCGGGGTGGTGCGTCTGGACCAGACCGATCGCCGCGGAGCTGCCCGAGCGCACCGCTCGTTGCAGATCCCGAGCCTGCCGCCGGAAGCTTTCCAGGTCGGGATTATTGGGCAGTGAAGGCAC
>Ga0302299_10000427_pt1 | contig 22640 bp, 19 predicted proteins | sample III_Fen_N3_4_FD_198795 | JGI IMG/M metagenome (GOLD analysis project Ga0302299, IMG submission 198795) | Peat permafrost microbial communities from Stordalen Mire near Abisko, Sweden - III_Fen_N3_4 | ecosystem: Environmental > Terrestrial > Soil > Wetlands > Permafrost | place: Sweden: Abisko... | reverse complement strand
GCCGAAGGTCTCCCCGACGGCGCCGTAGGCGCGACCGCGGAAGACCGTGCCGTCCTCGAGGACGAGCAGTGCGGGAGCGATGTCGGTGATCGACGTCATGCGCCGGCCGCCGCGCGCTCGACCACGACACCGTCGAGGACGGTCGCGCGGCCGCGCAGGAACGTGGCCACGACCGACACGGGCAGCGTGCGTCCGGCGTAGGGCGTGTTGTGGCTGCGGCTCTGCAGCGCGTGGGCGTCCACCGTGGTGGGGCGCGCCGGGTCGACGAGGACGAGGTTGGCCGGCTCGCCCACGGCGATCGGTCGACCGTGGCCCTCGAGACGTCCGATGCGTGCGGGGCGGTAGGACATCCGGTCGGCGACGCCGGCCCAGTCGAGCAGCCCGGTCTCGACCATCGCCTCGACGACCACGCCGAGCGCGGTCTCGAGGCCGAGCATACCCATCGCGGCCGCGTCCCACTCGCAGTCCTTGTCCTCCACCGGGTGCGGCGCGTGGTCCGTGGCGACGGCGTCGATGGTGCCGTCGGCGAGACCGGCGCGCAGCGCCGCCACGTCGGAGTCGGAGCGCAGCGGCGGGTTGACCTTGAAGACCGGGTCGTAGGACGCCACGCTCTGCTCGGTCAGGAGCAGGTGGTGCGGCGTGACCTCCGCCGTGACGTCGACGCCCCGCGCCTTCGCCGTACGGATGATCTCGACCGACCCCGCGGTCGAGACGTGGCAGACGTGCAGGCGCGAGCCGACGTGCTCGGCCAGCAGGACGTCGCGCGCGATGACCGCCTCCTCGGCGACCGCGGGCCAGCCGCGCAGACCGAGCACGCCCGAGAGCGCGCCCTCGTTCATCTGCGCGCCCTCGGTGAGCCGAGGCTCCTGCGCGTGCTGCGCCACGACGCCGTCGAACGCCTTCACGTACTCCAGCGCGCGTCGCATGATCACGGCGTCGTGCACGCACTTGCCGTCGTCGCTGAAGACGCGGACCTGCGCGGCGCTCGTGGCCATCGCGCCGAGCTCGGCGAGCTGCTGGCCGCCGAGGCCGAGGGTCACGGCGCCCACCGGCTGCACGTCGACGAGCCCGGCCTCGTGGCCGAGGCGCCAGACCTGCTCGACGGTGCCCGCGGTGTCGGCGACGGGGTCGGTGTTGGCCATGGCGAACACCGCGGTGAAGCCGCCGGCGGCAGCCGCGCGGCTGCCGCTCTCGACGGTCTCGGCGTCCTCGCGGCCGGGCTCGCGCAGGTGCGTGTGCAGGTCGACCAGCCCGGGCAGGGCGACCAGCCCTGTCGCGTCGATCTCGACGGCGCCGTCGGCCGAGGCCGCGCCCGCTGCGGTGATCTCGGCGACGACGCCGTCACGGAGCACGAGGTCCGCAGGCTCACCGCCGAGCACCTCGGCGTGACGGATGACGTAGGTGGTGGTGCTCATCTCAGGCCTCCGTTCCGTCGCCGAGGGTCGCTCCGCCGAGGAGCAGGTAGAGGACCGCCATCCGCACGCTGACGCCGTTGGCGACCTGCTCGACGATCACCGAGCGGGGCGCGTCGGCGACCTCCGCGGCGATCTCCATGCCGCGGTTCATCGGTCCGGGGTGCATGACGATCGCGTGGTCGGGCATCTGCGCCATGCGGCGCGCGTCGAGGCCGTAGCGCCGGCTGTACTCGCGGGCGCTCGGGAAGAACGCGGCGTTCATCCGCTCGCGCTGCACGCGCAGCATCATCACGGCGTCGGCGTCCTTGAGGTGCGCGTCGAAGTCGTACGACGTGGAGCACGGCCAGGTCTCGACCCCGACCGGGAGCAGCGTGGGCGGCGCGACGAGGGTGACCTCGGCGCCGAGCGTGGCGAGCAGCAGGACGTTGCTCCGCGCGACGCGGCTGTGGAGGACGTCGCCGACGATCGTGATCTTGCGGCCCTCGAGGTCGCCCTTGCCGGCGGCGAGGTGGCGGCGCATCGTGAACGCGTCGAGCAACGCCTGGGTCGGGTGCTCGTGGGTGCCGTCGCCGGCGTTGACCACCGAGCCCTGGATCCAGCCGGAGTGCGCGAGGCGGTGCGGCGCACCGCTCGCGTGGTGACGGATGACGACCGCGTCGGCGCCCATCGCCTCCAGGGTGAGCGCGGTGTCCTTGAGGCTCTCGCCCTTCGACACGCTGGAGCCCTTGGCCGAGAAGTTGATGACGTCCGCCGAGAGCCGCTTCGCCGCGGCCTCGAAGGAGATGCGGGTGCGGGTCGAGTCCTCGAAGAAGAGGTTGACCACGGTGCGGCCGCGCAGGGTCGGCAGCTTCTTCACGGCACGGTCCGTGAGCGAGGCGAGCTCGGCCGCCGTGTCGAGCACGAGCAGCGCGTCGTCGCGGTCGAGATCCGCTCCGGACAGCAGGTGGCGCTTCACTGGTCCTCCCCGTTCGCGTGGCCGCTGATGCGGACCGCGTCCTCGCCGTCGTGCTCCGCCACGAGGACGTGCACCTTCTCCGACTTCGACGTCGGGATGTTCTTGCCGACGTAGTCGGCGCGGATGGGCAGCTCGCGGTGGCCGCGGTCGACGAGGACGGCGAGCTGCACGGCACGGGGCCGACCGATGTCGTTGATCGCGTCGAGCGCGGCGCGGATCGTGCGGCCGCTGTAGAGGACGTCGTCGACGAGGACGACGACCTTGTCATCGATGCCGCCGGGCGGGATCTCCGTGGGGAGCAGGGCGCGGGCCGGGGCGCGGCGCAGGTCGTCGCGGTACATCGTGATGTCGAGCGCACCGACGGGAATCTCGCGGTTCTCGATGGCGCGGATCCGCTCGGCCACCCGCTGCGCGAGGAAGACCCCGCGGGTCGGGATCCCGAGGAGGACCAGGTCGTCGGCGCCCTTGGCGCGTTCGACGATCTCGTGGGCGACGCGCGTGAGCGCGCGGGTGATCTCTGCAGCGTCAAGGACGGTGCGCGTGTCGTCAGGAGTCCGGGCAGCGGACATCTCTGCGACCCCCTTCCCCGCCTCACAGGACGGACTTAAAAGGATGTCGGGCGTCCCCGACCCTACCCGACGTCCGGGCACCCTCCCGGGCGGGTCCGACGGTGCGGGAGGTGGCGTCGGTCTCGTCACGGAACGTGCCCGGATGCGTGACGGAAGCACGCTCCGCAGCCGCCCGAGCGCGCTGTGTGGAGAGAAACATCCACCGAATGGCCCATCCCGCACAGGCGCGAACGGAGGGTCACGCTCTGTAACATTCCCTGTGACACTCGGGACGTCCGGAATCCTCCGGTCGGTGCGGTGCCCCAGGAAGGACCCCTCATGGCCAGCGACTACGCGCGCGCCCTCGGTGCACGGCTGCGCGCCATCCGCCAGCAGCAGGGACTCTCCCTCCACGGCGTCGAGGAGCGCTCGCAGGGCCGCTGGAAGGCCGTCGTGGTCGGGTCCTACGAGCGCGGCGACCGAGCCGTGACCGTGCAGAAGCTCGCCGAGCTCGCCGACTTCTACACCGTCCCGGTGGCCGAGCTGCTGCCCGACGCCTCCCCCGCTGCTGCCGCCGAGCCGCCGCAGCGCCTGATCCTCGACCTCGAGCGTCTCGGCCAGGTGCCGGCGGAGAAGGCCGGCCCGCTGGCCCGCTACGCCGCCGCCATCCAGGCCCAGCGCGGCGACTACAACGGTCGCGTGCTCTCCATCCGCCAGGACGACCTGCGCACCCTCGCGGTGATCTACGACGAGGCCCCCAGCCAGCTCGCCGACCAGCTCATCGCCTGGGGCGTGCTGAACCCCGAAGCCCGCAGGGCGATGGACTGATTCTCTGGCCGCTGCGCGGCGGACGTGAGCGGGCCGCCCGCGGCGGCAGCCGGTCCGTTCGGCGCGCGCGGCGCCTCACGTCCCGGCGCTCACGTCGTCTCGTCCGCGTCCGTGAGACCTGCTCGGTGAGGTCGCACGCGTGAAGCCGAGAGGCTAGATGCCGCTCGCCACTGACGTTCCGACGCGGTGGATCCTCATGCCGTTCGTCGTGCCGGGTACGCCCGGGGGGACGCCGGCGATGACGACGATGAGCTGGCCGACCTGGGCGCGACCGATCTCCTGCAGGCTCGCGTCGACGAGGCGGACCATCTCGTCGGTGCTGGTCGCCTTGGGGACCAGGAACGTCTCCACGCCCCAGCACAGCGCGAGCTGGCTGCGCACCCGGGCGTTGGGCGTGAACGCGAGCAGCGAGAGGTCGGGGCGGTAGCGCGCCACGAGGCGTGCGGAGCGGCCGGTCTCGGTGAAGGCGATGACGGCAGTCGCGCCGACGTCCATGCCGACGTTGACCGCTGCCCGCGTGATCGAGCGCGAGGTCGAGTCGTTGCGGTCGACGATCTGCGGGAGCTGGTCGAGCGCCTCGCCCTCGACCTCCTCGATGATCCGGCTCATCGTGCGCACGACGTGCGCCGGGTGCGCGCCGACCGAGGTCTCCCCGGAGAGCATCAGCGCGTCGGCGCCGTCGAGGACGGCGTTGGCGACGTCGCTGGCCTCGGCACGCGTCGGGCGGGTCATCGACACCATGGAGTCGAGCATCTGGGTGGCCACGATGACCGGCTTGGCGCGACGGCGCGCGAGAGTGATGGCGCGCTTCTGCACCAGCGGCACCTGCTCGAGCGGGAGCTCCACGCCGAGGTCGCCGCGCGCGACCATGATCCCGTCGAACGCGTCGACGATGGCCTCGAGGTTGTCGACCGCCTGCGGCTTCTCGATCTTCGCCAGCACGGGGAGGCGCACGCCCTCGTCGTCCATGATCCGCACGACGTCGAGCAGGTCGTCGGCGCGACGCACGAAGGACAGCGCGATCATGTCGACCCCGAGGCGCAGCGCCCAGCGCAGGTCGGCGACGTCCTTCTCCGACATCGCCGGGACGCTGACCGCGACGCCGGGCAGGTTGATGCCCTTGTTGTCGCTGATGCGCCCGCCTTCGACGACCCGCGCGGTCACGGTGGTCTCGTCGACCGCGATCGCCTCGAGCGCGACCTTGCCGTCGTCGATGAGGATCGCGTCGCCCACGCTCACGTCGCCGGGCAGGCCCTTGTAGGTCGTCGAGCAGATGTCGACGTTGCCGTCGACGTCGTCGATGGTGATCGTGAAGATCGCGCCGACGTCGAGGACGACCGGGCCGCCGGAGAACTTGCCGAGCCGGATCTTCGGTCCCTGCAGGTCGACCATGATGCCGACGCCGCGCCCGGCGGCGTCGGCCGCGGTGCGGACCCAGTCGTAGATCCGCTCGTGGTCGGAGTAGGCGCCGTGGGAGAGGTTCATCCGGGCGACGTCCATGCCCGCCTCGATGAGCGAGGCGATCCCCTCCGGGCTCGCGACGGCGGGACCGAGGGTGCAGACGATCTTGGCGCGGCGCACAGGGTGACCTTATCTGAAAACGCTTGCAGGCGGGTGACCGGACAGACGGACGGACCGTCCCCCGGACGGCCAGGTGCTCAGAGTACGGCGGTTCCTCAGACGACGAGAGGGCGAGCCGTGGGCGGGATCGGGGCGGGAAGCGTGGTGCTGCCGGACAGCCAGCGGTCGACGCCGGCGGCCGCCGAGCGGCCCTCGGCGATCGCCCAGACGATGAGCGACTGCCCTCGGCCCGCGTCGCCGGCCACGAACACCCCCTCGACGCTGGACATGAACGAGGCGTCACGCCGCACGTTGCCGCGCTCGTCGAGCTCGACCTCGAGCTGCTCGAGCAGCGCGCCGCGCTCGGGGCCGGTGAAGCCCATCGCGAGGAACACGTGGTCGGCAGGGAGCTCGCGCTCGGTGCCGGCCACGGGCTCGAAGCGCCCGTCGCGGAGCTCGACCTCGACGATCTCGAGCGCGCGGACGCGCCCGGCACCGTCGTCGACGAAGCGGACGGTGTTGACCGAGAAGATCCGGTCGCCGCCCTCCTCGTGCGCGCTCGTCACCTTGTAGGTCATCGGGTACGTCGGCCAGGGCTGGCCCTCGGGACGCGTCTGCGGCGGGTGCGGGAGGATCTCGAGCTGCGTCACGGAGGCAGCGCCCTGGCGGTGCGACGTGCCGAGGCAGTCGGCACCGGTGTCGCCGCCGCCGATGATGACGACGTGCTTGCCGGCGACGTCGATCGGCGCGACCTCGAGGTCGCCCTCCTGCACACGGTTGGCGCCGGGGAGGAACTCCATCGCCTGGTGCACGCCCGCGAGGTCGCGCCCCTCGACTGGCAGGTCGCGCCACTGGGTCGCGCCCATGGCCACGACGACCGCGTCGTAGCGACGACGGAGGTCGGCACCCGTGACGTCGGTGCCGACGTCGACGCCGGCACGGAACTTCACGCCCTCGGCCTGCATCTGGGAGATGCGGCGGTCGAGGTGGCGCTTCTCCATCTTGAACTCGGGGATGCCGTAGCGCAGGAGACCGCCGATGCGGTCGGCGCGCTCGAACACGGCGACGGTGTGACCCGCCCGGGCGAGCTGCTGCGCGGTCGCCAGGCCCGCAGGCCCGGAGCCGATCACCGCGACGGTCTTGCCGGACTGCCGGGGCGCCGGCTGCGGGGTGACCCAGCCCTCGTCCCACGCACGGTCGACGATCTCGACCTCGACCTGCTTGATCGTGACCGGGTCCTGGTTGATGCCCAGGACGCAGGCTGTCTCGCAGGGAGCAGGGCACAGGCGCCCGGTGAACTCCGGGAAGTTGTTCGTCGCGTGCAGCCGCTCGCTCGCCGCGCGCCAGTCCTGGTGGTAGACGAGGTCGTTCCACTCGGGGATGAGGTTGCCCAGCGGGCAGCCGTTGTGGCAGAACGGGATGCCGCAGTCCATGCAGCGGCTCGCCTGCTTCTCCAGGTGGCTCTGGGGGAACTCCTCGTAGACCTCGCGCCAGTCGCGGATCCGGACGTCGACCGGTCGACGCGTCGGCGTCTCGCGGCCGGTGGTCAGGAACCCCTTCGGGTCAGCCATGGGTCGCCTCCATCACTGCGAGCTGGACGTCACGGCCCTCACGCACGGCCGCGGCCTGGGCCGCGAGCACACGTGCGTAGTCACGGGGCATGACCTTGGTGAACCGGGGGGCGAGGTCGTTGCCGGCGAGCAGCGCAGCCGCGACCTCCGACCCGGTCTCGTCGTGGTGCCGTTGGAGCAGGTGGTGCAGCCAGGAGACGTCGTCGTCGTCGAGCGGCAGCAGGTCGACCAGCTCGGTGTTGATCCGGCCGGGCTTGGCGTCGAGCAGGAAGGCGACGCCGCCGGACATGCCTGCCGCGAAGTTGCGGCCCGTCGGGCCGAGGACGACCGCACGACCGCCGGTCATGTACTCGCAGCCGTGGTCGCCCACGCCTTCCACGACCGCGATCGCCCCGGAGTTGCGGACGCAGAACCGCTCGCCGACGACACCGCGCAGGTAGATCTCGCCCGACGTGGCGCCATAGCCGATGACGTTGCCGGCGATGACGTTGTCCTCGGCGACGAACGACGCGGACCGGTCCGGGCGCACCACCACGCGGCCGCCGGAGAGTCCCTTGCCGACGTAGTCGTTGCTGTCGCCCTCGAGGCGCAGGGTGATGCCCTGCGGCAGGAACGCGCCGAACGACTGGCCGGCGGACCCGCTGAAGGTGATGTCGATCGTGCCGTCGGGAAGGCCGTCGGCGCCGTAGCGACGACTGACCTCGGACCCGAGCATCGTGCCGACCGTGCGGTTGACGTTGCGGATGCGCACGCTGGCACGCATCGGCTCGCCGTGGTCGAGCGCCTCGGCGGCCAGCGAAATGAGCTCGTTGTCGAGGGCCTTGTCGAGGCCGTGGTCCTGCACCGTGGTGTTGCGCAGCGGCGTGCCCTCGGGCAGCTCGGGCACGTAGAGGATCGGCGCGAGGTCGAGACCCTCCGCCTTCCAGTGCGACTCCGCGGCCGCGGTGTCGAGCAGCTCGGCGTGGCCCACGGCGTCGGCGATGGTGCGGAAGCCCAGCGCGGCGAGGTGCTCGCGCACCTCCTCGGCGAGGAAGGTGAAGAAGTTCTCGACGAACTCCGGCTCGCCGTTGAAGCGCTCGCGCAGGACGGGGTTCTGCGTGGCGACGCCCACGGGGCAGGTGTCGAGGTGGCAGACGCGCATCATCACGCAGCCCATGACCACGAGCGGCGCGGTGGCGAAGCCGAACTCCTCGGCGCCGAGCAGCGCGGCGACGACGACGTCGCGACCGGTCTTGAGCTGGCCGTCGGTCTGCACGACCACACGGTCGCGCAGCCCGTTGAGCAGCAGGGTCTGCTGGGTCTCGGCGAGGCCGAGCTCCCAGGGACCGCCCGCGTGCTTGAGCGAGGTGAGCGGCGAGGCGCCCGTGCCGCCGTCGTGGCCCGAGACGAGCACGACGTCGGCGTGCGCCTTGGCGACGCCCGCGGCGACGGTGCCGACGCCGACCTCCGACACCAGCTTCACGTGCACGCGGGCACGCGGGTTGGAGTTCTTGAGGTCGTGGATGAGCTGGGCGAGGTCCTCGATGGAGTAGATGTCGTGGTGCGGCGGGGGCGAGATGAGACCGACTCCGGGCGTCGAGTGACGCGTCTTCGCGATCCAGGGGTAGACCTTGTGGCCGGGCAGCTGGCCGCCCTCGCCTGGCTTCGCCCCCTGGGCCATCTTGATCTGGATGTCGTCGGCGTTGACGAGGTAGTGGCTCGTGACGCCGAAGCGGCCCGAGGCCACCTGCTTGATGGCCGACCGCTTGGAGTCGCCGTTGGGCAGCGGGTCGAAGCGCTCGGGGTCTTCGCCGCCCTCCCCGGTGTTGGACTTCGCGCCAAGCCGGTTCATCGCGATCGCGAGGGTCTCGTGCGCCTCGCCGGAGATGGAGCCGTAGGACATGGCACCGGTCGAGAACCGCTTCACGATCTCGCTGACCGGCTCGACCTCGTCGATCGCGATCGGCTCGCGCACGCCGTCCTTGAAGCGGAAGAGGCCGCGCAGCGTCATGAGCCGTTCGGACTGCTCGTCGACCCGCGCCGTGTACTGCTTGAAGACGTCGTAGCGACCCTGGCGGGTGGCGTGCTGGAGGCGGAAGACGGTCTCCGGGTCGAACAGGTGCGACTCGCCCTCGCGGCGCCACTGGTACTCGCCGCCGACGTTGAGGGTGCGGTGCGCCGGCGAGATGCCCGTCTGCGGATAGGCCAGCGCGTGGCGACGAGCGGTCTCCTCGGCCACGACGTCGATGCCGACGCCGCCGAGCTTCGAGGTCGTGCCGGTGAACCAGCGGTCGACGACCTCGGGCGCGAGCCCGATCGCCTCGAAGACCTGTGCGCCGCGGTAGGACGCCACGGTGGAGATGCCCATCTTGCTCATCACCTTGAGGACGCCCTTGCCGAGCGCCTTCACGAGGTTGCGGACGGCCTTCTCCGGCGCGATGTCCGTGACGACGCCCCGGCGGACGAGGTCCTCGACGGACTCCATCGCGAGGTAGGGGTTCACGGCGGCAGCGCCGTAGCCGATGAGCAGCGCGACGTGATGCACCTCGCGCACGTCGCCGGCCTCGACGATGAGACCGACCTTCGTGCGCTCCTTGTGGCGCACCAGGTGGTGGTGCACGGCGGCGGTGAGCAGCAGCGACGGGATCGGGGCGAGGTCCGCGTCGCTGTCGCGGTCGGACAGCACCACGAAGCGCTTGCCGTTCGCGATCAGCTCGGAGACCTCGGAGCAGATCTCGCCGAGGCGCGCGGCCAGCGCCTCTCCCCCGCCGTCGACGCGGTAGAGCCCCGACACCTTCGCCGAGGCGAAGCCGGGGAGGTCGCCGTCGGTGTTGATCTTCAGGATCTTCGCGAGCTCGTCGTTGTCGATGACCGGGAACGGCAGCACAAGCTGCCGGCAGTGCGACGGGCTGGCCGTGAGCAGGTTGACCTCGGGCCCGATGTGGCTCGACAGCGACGTGACGAGCTCCTCTCGGATCGCGTCGAGCGGCGGGTTGGTCACCTGGGCGAAGAGCTGCTGGAAGTAGTCGAAGAGCAGGCGAGGCCGCTCCGACAGCACGGCGATCGGGGTGTCGGTGCCCATCGAGCCGATCGCCTCGGCTCCCGTGCGCGCCATCGGCGCGACGAGGATCCGCAGCTCCTCCTCGGTGTAGCCGAAGGTCTGCTGGCGGCGCAGGACGCTCTCGTGCGTGTGCACGATGTGCTCGCGCTCGGGCAGCGCGTCGAGGTGCATGACACCGGCGTGCAGCCACTCGTCGTACGGCGCCTCCGCGGCGAGCTCGGCCTTGATCTCGTCGTCGGACACGATGCGGTGCTGCTCGGTGTCGACGAGGAACATCCGACCCGGCTGAAGTCGGCCCTTGCGCACGACGCGCTCGGGGGCGATGTCGAGCACGCCGACCTCGGACGCCAGCACGACGAGACCGTCGTCGGTGACCCAGTAGCGGCCCGGGCGCAGGCCGTTGCGGTCGAGGACCGCACCGATCAGGGTGCCGTCGGTGAAGGCCACGTCGGCCGGGCCGTCCCACGGCTCGGTGAGGGTCGCGTGGAACTCGTAGAACGCGCGACGGGCCGGGTCCATCTCGGCGTGGTTCTGCCACGCCTCGGGGATCATCATGAGCACGGCGTGCGGCAGGCTGCGGCCACCGAGGTGGAGCAGCTCGAGGACCTCGTCGAACGACGCCGAGTCGCTGCCGCCCTGGGTGCAGATCGGGAACAGGCGGGCGATGTCACCGGGGATCAGGTCGCTCTGGATCTGCGCCTCGCGCGCTGCCATCCAGTTGCGGTTGCCCTTGACCGTGTTGATCTCGCCGTTGTGCGCGATGAGGCGGTAGGGGTGCGCCAGCGGCCAGCTCGGGAACGTGTTGGTCGAGAATCGCGAGTGGACCAGGGCGAGCGCGGAGGTGAAGCGGGGGTCGCTCAGGTCGGTGAAGAAGGTCGACACCTGGGCGGTGGTGAGCATGCCCTTGTAGACGATCGTGCGCACCGACAGCGACGGGAAGTAGACGTCCGCCTCGTGCTCTGCGCGCTTGCGCAGACAGAAGGCCATCCGCTCCAGCGCCATGCCCATCACGCGCTGACCGGCTGAGTGGACGAAGAGCTGCTTGAGCCGCGGCATGACCGACAGCGCCGTGGCGCCGATGCCCGTCGGGTCCACGGGCAGGTCGCGCCAGGCGACGACCTCGAGACCCTCCTCGGCCGCGATCGCCTCGATCGTCTTGACCGCCTGCGCGAGCTCCTCGGCGTCGTCGGGAAGGAACGCGATGCCGACGGCGTAGGAGCGCCGCGGCGGCAGCTGCACGCCCTGCTCGGCGAGGACGGCACGGAAGAAGTCGTCAGGGACCTGGGTCAGGATGCCGGCGCCGTCGCCGGAGTCCGGCTCCGAGCCGGAGGCACCGCGGTGCTCGAGGTTCTCCAGCGCCGTGATCGCCTGCCGCACGACCTCGTGCGACTTGTCCCCGGACAGCTGCGCGACGAAGGCGACGCCGCAGGCGTCCTTCTCGTGCTCGGGGTGGTAGAGGCCCTGGGGGGCGGGGATGGCCGAGCGCATGTGGTCACTCCCGTGATGCTCGCCTGGTCCGGCCCAACTGCACCGGGTGGGTCGAGCAGGGGGACGACATTGGCCGCTCTGCTTCGCAGGAAGAGTAACGGACGCCCACCCCGGTCGGCACCCGGGTAGCCGGGGGTGTCCCGGCAGGAGCCGGGACCGGGGCGTCAGCCCAGCGAGGTGCCGACGAGGTGGCCCACGCCGAAGGTGACGACCGCGGCCAGCACACCCACGAACAGCTGCCGCAGGCCGGAGAACCACCACGAGCGGGTGGTGACCCGGCTGACGAGCACCCCGGCGACGAACAGGCCGATCACCGACAGCACGGCGCTCACGAGCAGGGTCTGCGCGCCGAACACGAACGGGAGGAGCGGGATGAGCGCGCCGAGCGCGAACGCCAGGAAGGACGACCCCGCGGCCACCCAGGGGTTGGGCAGCTCCCCCGGGGCCAGCCCGAGCTCCTCGCGGGCGTGCACCTCGAGAGCGGCCTCGGGGTTGCGCCCGAGCTGCCGCGCGACCTCTTCGGCGAGCTCGAGGTCCACTCCGCGGCGCACCCAGATCTGGGCGAGCTCCTTGGCCTCGCCCTCGGCGTTGCGGGAGAGCTCGAGCCGTTCGTTCTCGAACTCCTGCTCGGCGAGCTCGGACTGCGAGGCGACCGAGGTGTACTCACCCGCCGCCATCGAGAACGCGCCGGCCGCGAGACCGGCCAGACCGGCGAGGACGATCGCAGCACGCCCGCCGCCTGCTGCCGCCGTACCTCCGGCGACACCGGCCATCAGCGCGAAGTTGGAGACGAGGCCGTCCATCGCGCCGAAGACGGCCGGACGCAGCCAGCCGCCGGTGACGTCGCGGTGGTGGTCGGCCGGGGGTGGGGTTCCGCTCACGGGTCGACGCTATCGTCCGCGGTCGTCGCCGCGACCGGAGCCGCGTCGGGCACGGCGACGGGAGCCTCGCCGGGCAGCGCGGCCGCGGCGCGCGGCTGGAGCGACTCGGGCGCCTCGCGACCGGGGCGCAGTCGCGCGCTCACGACGAGGTAGACCAGCGCGCCGAGCACCACGACGATCGACGTGAAGACGTTGAGCCGGATCCCGAAGAAGTGGTGCGCCTCGTCGATGCGCAGGCTCTCGATGAGGCCGCGGCCGATCGAGTAGAGCATCACGTAGAGCGCGAACGCCCGGGCGTGGCCCATCGTCCAGCGCTTGTCCGCCCAGATCACGACGAGGGCTACGCCGACGCACCAGATCGCCTCGTAGAGGAAGGTCGGGTGGTAGGTCGCGAACTGCTCGTAGCCGGGCGGGCGGTGCGCCGGGTCGATCTCGAGACCCCACGGCAGCGTGGTGGGGCCGCCGAAGAGCTCCTGGTTGAAGTAGTTGCCGAACCGGCCCATCGCCTGGGCGATCGCGATACCCGGCGCGATGGCGTCGGCGAAGGGAGGGAGCGGGATTCCCTTGCGCCGGCAGCCGATCCAGGCACCGACACCACCGAGCAGCACGGCGCCCCAGATGCCGAGACCGCCGTCCCAGATCCGGAATGCCGCGAGCAGGCCCTTGCCGTCGGGGCCGAAGTAGATCTGGTTGTCGGTGACGACGTGGTAGATCCGCCCGCCGACGATCCCGAACGGCACCGCCCAGATCGCGACGTCGGCGACCGTGCCGACCGCGCCGCCGCGTGCCACCCAGCGCCGACCGCCGAGCCAGATCGCCACGAAGATCCCGGCCAGGATGCACAGGGCGTAGGCCCGCACCGGGATCGGGCCGAGGTTCCAGACGCCCTGCGAAGGGCTCGGGATGAAGGCCAGGAGGTCGCTCACGTCAGGACGCGGGCGTCGAGGAGATGAGCTTCTCGAGCGCCGCCATGTCCTGCAGCGTGGCCGCCTTCACCTCGGTGCCGTTGAGGTAGGCGGTGGGCGTCCCCGTGACCCCCTCGGTCCCGAAGACCGTGTAGGAGTTCGTCACCCACTGGTCGTACTTCTTGTCGGCATAGCACTTCTTCCACGTCGTCAGCGCGTCGCCGGTGATCCCCGCCTTCGTCGCGAAGTCGGCGAGCTGGGCGTCCGTGTAGCCGTCGCCCTCGGTGGCCGGCTGGTTGGCGAAGACCGTGGAGTGGAACTGCTTGGTCTTGCCGGCGTCGATCGCGCAGCCCCAGGCCATCGCCGCCCTGTGCGAGGAGTTCGGGTTCGGGCTCGTCGCGGCGAAGCGGGTGTCGAGGAACGTCGTGGGACGCCAGACGAGGTTGACCTTGCCGTCGTCGGCGAGCTTGAGCACCGACGCGCCGAAGGACGTCTCGAACTGCGCACAGCTCGGGCACTGGAAGTCCTCCCAGATCGCCAGGGTCGGCTTGCCCGAGACGTGGTTGTAGGGCACCCCCCAGGCGTTGGCGCCGTCGGCGCCGTTGACGCCCGTGGGCACCGTGGCCCCGGCGACGACGTCGGTGCTGCCGGCTGCCGTGCCGTTCTGCTTGGAGCCCCAGATGCCGAGGCCGATGATCAGGGCCACCACCACCAGGATCGCGGCGCCGCCGATGAGCCGGACGCGGGTGTCGCGCCTGCGCTGCTCGGCCTCGGCGGCGGCGCGCGCGGCGGCCGCCTTCTCCTTGGTCGAGCGCTTGCTCTCCTTGGGCGTGTTGCTCATCGGGACTGCTCCTCGAGCGTCTCGTTCTCGTCAGCGGCGTCGTCGTAGTCGGAGTCGTCGAACGTCAGGGGCGGGCGGTCGAGCGCGAGCTTCGTGGTCGGCCAGGCGATGAGCCAGGTGGCCATCCCCACGAACAGGAAGTCACGGAGGATCTCGGCGGTGTAGCGCAGCGCCTTGCCCTCCTCGCTGACGTCGCCGCCGCCGCCGAAGCAGCCGCAGTTGATGCTGTAACCGCGGATCCAGACGCTCGAGATGCCGAGGATGAACCCGAGCATCAGCACGGCGGTGCCGATCGCGGCGAACCGGGTGAACAGGCCGAGGAGCAGCAGCGCGGCGAGGCCGACCTCGACGGCCGGCAGAGCCCAGCCGAGGAACTCGGCCCACGACGGCGGGAACACGCGGTAGGCCAGGATCGCCTCGCGCCGCGACTGGTCGGTCTCGACGAGCTTGGCGATCCCGGACCAGAAGAGGACACCCGACAGCACGAGCCGGAGGACGGTGCCGGTCCAGGCACGGAGGTCGCTGCTCACGGATGGATCATCCCTCACGTCGGTGGCGGGGAGGTGACCAGGTCCGGACCCTCGCGTGTCCGACGACCGGACATGCGGTCGAGTTCCCGGAGTCAGCCGCCGCGGACGCCGCGCGCGAGCTCCGCGGCCAGGACCCCGACGGCCGCCATCGCGTCGGTCGGGGTGGCTGCGTCGAGGACAGCCCGGACGAACGCCGAGCCGACGATCACGCCGTCGGCGTAGGCCGCCACCTCGGCCGCCTGGGCGCCGGTCGAGACGCCGACGCCGACCGCCACCGGGAGCACGGTGCGCGCCTTGGTGCGTTCGACGAGCGACCGTGCCGCCTCGCCCACGCTCGTGCGCGTGCCGGTCACGCCCATGGTCGACGCGGCGTAGACGAAACCGCTCGAGGCGGCCGCGACCGTGGCGATGCGAGCATCCGTGGAGGACGGCGCCACGAGGAAGACGCGGTCGATGCCCGCGGCGTCGGTCGCCGCGATCCAGGGACCCGCCTCCTCCGGGGTGAGGTCGGGGGTGATGACCCCGATGCCGCCGGCGGCGGCCAGCTCGGTGGCGAAGCGGTCGACGCCGTAGCGCTCGATCGGGTTCCAGTACGACATCACCAGCGTCGGTGCCCCGGTGCGGGCCACGGCCTCGACCGTGCGCAGCACGTCGTCGGTGTGGGTGCCGGCTTCGAGCGCCTGCTCGACGGCCGCCTGGATGACGGCCCCGTCCATGAGCGGGTCGGAGTAGGGAAGCCCGATCTCGATGGCGTCGACGCCGTTCTCGACCATCGCCTCGATCACGGCGACGTCGTCGCCTCGGGACGGGAAGCCGGCGGGCAGGTAACCGATGAGCAGGGCCCGGCCGTCGGCCTTCGCGGCTGCGAAGGCCTCGTGCAGAGTGCTCACAGCCGTCCCTCCGGCATGCGCTCGCCGTCGAGCAGGCCGAACCACCGGCTCGCGGTCTCCACGTCCTTGTCGCCGCGACCGGAGAGGTTGACCAGGATCACGGCGTCCGGCCCGAGCTCGCGGCCGAGGCGCATCGCGCCGGCGAGCGCGTGGGCGCTCTCGATCGCCGGGATGATCCCCTCGGTGCGGCAGAGCAGGCCGAAGGCCTCCATCGCCGCGTCGTCGTTGACCGGCTCGTAGGTCGCACGCCCGGTCTCGTGCAGCCAGGCGTGCTCGGGTCCGACGCCGGGGTAGTCGAGGCCGGCGCTGATGCTGTGCGAGGGCCGTGTCTGGCCCCACTCGTCCTGCAGGACGTAGGTACGCGCACCGTGCAGCACGCCCGGGGCTCCACCGGAGAAGCGCGCGGCGTGCCGTCCGGTCTCGACGCCGTCGCCGCCCGCCTCGTAGCCGTGCAGCGAGACGTCGCGGTCGTCGAGGAACGCGCCGAAGATGCCCATCGCGTTCGAGCCGCCGCCGACGCACGCCGCGATCGCGGTCGGCAGACCGCCGGTGAGCTCCTGCACCTGCTCGCGGGCCTCGGCGCCGATGACGTGGTGGAACGTCCGGACCATCTCGGGGAACGGCGCCGGGCCGGTCACCGTACCGAGGAGGTAGTGGGTGTGCTCGACGTTGGTGACCCAGTCGCGCATGGCCTCGTTGATGGCGTCCTTGAGGGTGCGGCTGCCTGCGGTGACCGGGACGACCTCGGCGCCGAGGAGCTTCATCCGCGCGACGTTGAGCGACTGGCGGACCGTGTCCTCCTCGCCCATGTAGACGGTGCACTCGAGGCCGAACAGAGCGGCGACCGTCGCCGTGGCGACGCCGTGCTGGCCCGCCCCGGTCTCGGCGAGCATGCGGGTCTTGCCCATCCGCACGGTCAGCAGCGCCTGGCCCAGGACGTTGTTGATCTTGTGCGAGCCGGTGTGGTTGAGGTCCTCGCGCTTGAGCAGGACCCGGGCGCCGCCGCAGTAGGCGGAGAAGCGCGTCGCGTCGGTGAGCGGGCTCGGACGCCCGACGTAGGTGCGCTGCAGACGGTCGAGCTCGGTGATGAACGCCGGGTCGACGATGGCGGCACGGAACGCGGCGTCGAGCTCGTCGAGCGCGGCGGTGAGCGCCTCGGGGACGAAGCGCCCGCCGAACTGGCCGAAGTGTCCTGTGGAGTCCGGGCCGTGCAGGGCGGCGTCGGAGGGGCCGCTCTCGGTCGTGGTCATGCTCTGGCCTCCGTCAGCCGCGGGTGTTCTTGACCGCGGGGTGGGCACCGGCGGTCACGAGGTCGTGGACCGCGGTGCGCGGGTCGCCGCCCGTCACCAGACTCTCCCCCACCAGCACGGCATCCGCACCTGCGTTCGCGTAGGCGATGAGGTCATGGGGCCCGCGGACACCCGACTCGGCGATGCGCACGAGCGGCGCCGGGATCGCCGGCGCGACTCGGGCGAAGGTCTCGCGGTCGACCTCGAGGGTCTTGAGGTTGCGCACGTTGACACCGATCACGGTGGCCCCGGCCGCCACGGCACGGTCGACCTCGGGGATGTCGTGCACCTCGACCAGCGGGGTGAGCCCGAGGCTGCGGGCGCGCTCGATGAGGGACACGAGCGCCTCCTGCTCCAGCGCCGCGACGATGAGCAGCGCGAGGTCGGCGCCGTACGCACGGGCCTCCCAGAGCTGGTAGCTCGAGACGATGAAGTCCTTGCGCAGCACGGGGATCTGGACCGCGGCGCGCACGGCTGCGAGGTCCTCGAGCGAGCCGCCGAAGCGCCGGCCCTCGGTGAGGACGCTGATGATGTGGGCGCCGCCGGCCTGGTAGTCGCGCGCCAGCGCGGCCGGGTCGGAGATCGTCGCGAGCTCGCCCTTGCTCGGGCTGGAGCGCTTCACCTCGGCGATCACCTTGACGCCCTCGCCGCGCAGGACCGCCTCGGCGTCGAGGGCGGTGGGGCGGGCGGCCGCGAGCGCCTTGAGCTCGTCGAGGCTCGTCCGGGCCTGGCGGTCAGCGAGGTCGGCGCGGACGCCGTCCAGGATGTCGTCGAGGACCGTCATCCCGACAGGTTAGCCGGGCGCGGTGCCGTCGCCGCCCGCGGGTGGGAGCAGCGCTCAGCTCGCCCCGGAGCCCAGCCAGGCGAAGGCGGGCACGGCCCCGACGTTGCGGACCACGCTGAACACGAGGGCCAGCACGACGATCGACCACAGCAGCAAAGACGAGGGCATCGGCACGTCGACCGAGTCGCTCGTCGCTCCCCCGGCGCTCGGCTCCGGTCCCCTCCACGCGTGCCACACCCACCGGGCCCACAGGACGACCGCGACCGGGAGCACGACCAGCACGACGAACGCGTTGTGGTCGAGCGCGCCGCGCAGGTCGCCGTGCAGCACGGAGTGCACGGCGCGCAGCCCGCCGCACCCGGGGCAGTCGAGGCCGGTGATCGCCTTGGTGGGGCAGAGCGGGTAGTGCCCGGGCACGTTGGGGTCGACGAGGCCGAGGTAGACCGAGGCCAGCACGGTGGCCGCGCCCACGGCGAGCGGCACGCGCAGCCGACGGGCCAGGGGGGTCATGCCCCGAGCGTAGGCGCTGACGGCGCGGAGTCGACGTCACGCGGCAGCGTCACGCCCAGCAGCGCGCCGCCCTCGGGCGCCGAGCCGGCGAAAGCCCGGCCCCCGAGCCGGGTCGCGAGCCGGCCGACGAGCGCGAGACCCACACCGGTCCCGACCTGGCGGACGCCGCGATAGCGCTCGTGCAGCGCCGCGGGCTCGAAGGCGACCCGCACGTCGTCGGAGGTCAGACCCGGGCCGCCGTCGCGCACCTCGATCGTCGCCCCGCCGGGCTCCGACCGGACGGCGAGGACGAGCGGGCACCCCGCCGGGGTGACCCGCAGCGCGTTCTCCGCCAGGTTGTCGACGATCTGCCGCACCCGCAGCGGGTCGGTGCGGACGACCAGGGGCACCGTCGGCAGCTCGAGGCCGAACAGCACCCCCTCCCGCGCGCAGCGTGCAGCCCACACCTGACCGGCGTCGGCGCCGAGCGCGGTCAGGTCGACGTCGACCGGTGTGAGCCGGACGTCGGCCGCGCCGAGCCGGGAGAGGTCGAGCAGGTCGGCGACGAGCCGCTCGAGGCGACGGGACTCCGCGAGCACGGTCGCCCCGGTCGCGGCCACGTCGGACGCCGGCACGATGCCGTCGGCCAGGGCCTCGGCGTAGCCGGTGATGCCGGTGAGGGGGGTGCGCAGCTCGTGGGAGACCGAGAGGAGGAAGTCGCGCTGACGTCCCTCGCTCGTGGCGAGGGCGGCGCTGAGCCGGTTGAGCGACTGCGACACCGATGCCACCTCCGCCGGTCCTTCCGGGACGAGCGCGACGTCGCGGGCGCCGGTGGCCATCCGCTCGGCGGCCTGCGCCGCGTCGCGCAGCGGACGGACCACGCGACGGGCAGCGAGCACCCCGACGCCCACCGCCGCGAGCAGCCCGACCAGCAGCGCGAGCGCCAGGCGCCGCAGCGCCAGTCCGGTCACGGACCCCGCGACCGAGGCGTCCTGCACGAGGAAGACCGACGTGGTGCTCGAGGCCTGTCGGCCCTCGATGAAGGCGGCACCGGCCGACGTCGGACGTACGTCGCTCACCGTGCCGCCGGACTGCGTCACGGCGAGGTCCGCCTCCGTGACCGGTGGCTGCGGGCCGCGCCGGCGTACGACCTGGACCGTGATGCCCTCCGCCGCCAGGACCGTCCGCAGGCGCGCGAGACCCGAGGCTCCCTGCCCGCTCTCGGCCCGGGCGACGACGTCGCTCACGATGTCGGCCTGCGTCGCGAGCTGGTCGCGGGCCTGGTTCTCCGATGCGTGGGCGACGAGCGGGTAGGAGACGAGCCCGGTCACGAGCACGGCGATGGCAGCCACGAGCGCCGCGACGAGCGCGAACTGCGCCGTCAGCGACCGCTGCCCTGGCTGCGTCACGGCGTTGTCCCGCGCGCCTCGGCGCTGTAGCCGACGCCGCGCACCGTGCGGATCGGGCTCGCGTCGCCGAGCTTGGCGCGGACCTGCGCGACGTGGACGTCGACCGTGCGGGTCCCCGCGACCGCGGCGTAGCCCCACACCTCGCTGAGCAGCTGCTCGCGGCTGAAGACGCGGCCCGGGGCACGCATCAGTCGCTCGAGCAGGTCGAACTCGGTCGCCGTGAGCTCGACCTCGGCCGAGTCGACCGTGACGCGGTGGGTGATGCGGTCCACGGAGACCCGACCGATCACGAGCGGCGGGGCGGCCGACGGTGGCCCGTCGACCCGGCGCAGGACGGTCTTCACGCGCGCGACGACCTCGCGCGGCGAGAACGGCTTGGTGATGTAGTCGTCGGCGCCGAGCTCGAGGCCGAGCACGCGGTCGATCTCGTCGTCGCGCGCTGTGCAGAACAGGACGGGCACCCAGTCGTCGTCGGCGCGCAGCCGGCGGCACACCTCGGTGCCGTCCATCTCGGGGAGCCCGACGTCGAGGATGATCGCGACCGGCTTGAGCGACCGCGCGGCCGCCAGACCCCCGCGCCCGTCGCGCTCCACGTGGACGCCGTAGCCCTCGCGCGCGAGGTACATCCGCAGCAGGTCCGCGATCGCTGCCTCGTCCTCCACGACGAGCACGAGCCCGCGCTCACCCGAGGACGACGACGCAGTCACGTGGCCAATGTCGCAGAGCGAGGGCACGAACCACGTGACGCGGATGTTCGAGTCGTGTCAGACCCGCACGTCATCGCGGGGTCGAGGCCAGCTATTCGGCCGGCGCGCCCATGCCCATCATGCCCATGACCTTGCCGACGATGGCGCCGACCACGGCGAGGCCGACGGCGCCGATCCAGAACAGCGGCCAGTTGCCGACGAGGACGGCGACGGCTCCGACCACGAACGCGATCATGACGATCGTCACGGCCGTCCAGGCGGCGGGCGTGTTGCCGTGGTACTCGTGCTCGGCGGTCATCGCGGGTCCTCCTCGGTGGCGGTCGGCGGTCATTGTGTCAGGCATCCCCGCCCACGCCCAGCGTCGGGTCCGCGGACGTGTCGCCGGGGCCGCTCGTGGCGGGCTCGTCGGTGGGGTCGATGCCCTCATCGAGCTGGTCCCAGGCGGACTTCGGAGCTACGGCGCGCTCCGGACCATCGGCACCCGCGGGCCGCTCGTAGCGTCTCCCCATCTGGGGCCAGGACCGGCTCGTGCGCATCGCCACGACGCCTCCGGCAGCCACCATCACGCCTGCCACCAGGGAGGCGATCCACCACCCCGTGGCGGTCGTCGAGGCCGGCCCCTCCGCACCGACCTTCTCGAGCGCCAGGTTGCGGATCGTGGCCCCTGTCCCGGTCGAGGAGCTCCACGAGGTCGCGAACACCAGCGCCGCGTCGACGGTCGCGGCGCCGGCGACGACGAGCAGCGCACCGATGACGACGCGTCCGCGCCGTCTCGTGGCGGCGAGCCCGGCGAGCCCGGCCAGCGCGAGCACGGCGACGGCGCTCGACGGTGTGAGGTCAGCGCCGTCGAGGACGACGGTCACGGTCGGGAGCGCTCCGCCACCGAGGGTCGTCGTGGACCAGGCGCGACCGCCCGCGAGGAGCAGCAGACCGGCGCCGCTGGCGATGAGCACGAGGCTCAGGCGGAACGATCGACGTCCTCGCGCGACGTCGTCGGATGCGACCTCGGGAGCGTCGGTCACGGGCCGGCCGGGCGCATCGTCGCGGCCATCGCTACGGCGCGCAGGACCGCGGCCGCCTTGTTGCGGCACTCGTCGTACTCCGTCTCCGGCACGGAGTCGGCCACGAGACCCGCGCCGGCCTGGACGTGGACGACGCCGTCCTTGATCACCCCGGTGCGGATGGCGATGGCGGTGTCGAGGTCGCCGGCGAAGTCGAGGTAGCCGACGACGCCCGCGTAGACCCCGCGGCGCACCGGCTCGAGCTCGTCGATGATCTCCATCGCCCGCGGCTTCGGCGCCCCCGACAGGGTGCCCGCCGGGAAGGTCGCCGCCAGCGCGTCGTAGGCGGTCCTGCCCGCGGCGAGGGTGCCGACGACGGTCGAGACGATGTGCATGATGTGGCTGTAGCGCTCGACCGACATGAAGTCGACGACCTCGACGGTGCCGGGGGCGCAGACCCGGCCGAGGTCGTTGCGGCCGAGGTCCACGAGCATGAGGTGCTCGGCGCGCTCCTTCTCGTCGGCGAGCAGCTCGTCGGCGTAGGCGTTGTCGGCCTCGGGCGTCGCGCCGCGCGGGCGCGAGCCGGCGATCGGGTGCATCGTGGCGCGACCGTCGGCGACCTTGACGAGCGCCTCGGGCGAGGAGCCGACGACGTCGAACGCGACCTCGTCGGACAGCGACCCGTCGTCGGTCACCACGGGCACGCGCAGGAGGTACATGTACGGGCTCGGGTTCGTGACGCGCAGGACGCGGTAGACGTCGAGCGACGACGCGGTGCACGGCGCCGTGAAGCGCTGGGACAGCACGATCTGGAACGCGTCGCCCGCGCGGATGTACTCCTTGCACGCCTCGACGCCGGCGAGGTAGTCGGCACGCTCGGTGCGCGAGGTCACCTCGACGTGCGCCGTGGCGTCGTAGGTCGACGCGGACGCTGCGGCGTGCGTCGACAGGTCGGCCTGCATCGCGTCGAGACGGCGTACGGCGTCGGCCCAGGCGTCGTCGACGCGGTCGTCGCTGTCGTCGTAGTTGATGGCGTTCGCGATCAGCAGCACGGAGCCGTCGTGGTGGTCGAGCACGGCGAGGTCGGTCGCGAGGAGCATCGCGATCTCGGGGACGCCGATCTCGTCCGGGTTGGCGTCCGGCAGCCTCTCCCAGCGCCGTACCGCGTCGTAGGAGAGGTAGCCGACCATGCCGCCGGTGAGGGGCGGCAGCCCGGGTAGCCGCTCGGTGTGCAGCGCGGCGATGGTGTCGCGCAGCGCGGAGAGCGGGTCGCCGCCCGTCGGGAGGCCGACCGGTGCGTTGCCGAACCACGTCGTGACGCCGTCGACCTCGGTGAGCATGGCCGCGCTGCGCACGCCGACGAACGAGTAGCGCGACCAGGCTCGCCCGTGCTCCGCCGACTCGAGCAGGAACGTTCCGGCGCGCTCGCCCGCGAGCTTGCGGTAGAGGCCGATCGGGGTCTCGCCGTCGGCGAGGAGCCGTCGGACGACCGGGATGACCCGACGGTCG